>Ga0209382_10000502_pt1 | contig 64749 bp, 44 predicted proteins | sample SoiMetdeltSBSDD5_FD_187599 | JGI IMG/M metagenome (GOLD analysis project Ga0209382, IMG submission 187599) | Bulk soil microbial communities from a Populus tree surrounding site in Tennessee, USA - Soil MetaG P. deltoides SBSDD5 (SPAdes) (version 2) | ecosystem: Environmental > Terrestrial >...
CGCAACGCCGGCCACGTCTCGACGACAACGAGGCCGATCCGCTCTGCGCTTCTTTTCCCCATCCCCCACACGGCGAGCGGAGGCGGGAGCGGGTCGGGCCGCGGGCTGGGGCCCCCGACGGGGGGTTCTCGGCAAGCGCTACCCTTCGATCTGTCATCCTCCACGAAGGTGCACGCGCGCAGCCGAGCAAGGCGCCGCCAGCCCGGTTTTCGCGGGGCACGATGCTCTGGTTGGTCATGGTCGCCGCACCGCGAACACCGGGCGTCCTTCAAAGTGCACTGAGCGGCGCCGTCCCCCCAGCGGGGGCCCCAGACCGCGGCCCGGCCCGCTCCCGCCGGCCGGCGAGCCACAGCGATCGACGGCCCGCCTCAGCGCTCGAGGCGACGCGGGCGCGGCACCGTCGTGCCCGTCGCCGGCGCGAGCCCACCGAACGTGGTGCCGAAGAAGTCTCCCGCCTTCCACGCCGGCGCCGCGTCGTCGTCGGCGATGGCGCGGGCGAGTATGACGTTCGCCTGCAGGAAGCGCAGCGCCGAGGGCCAGTCGACCGGCAGCGTGGTCTCGTCGCTCGGCTGGTGGTAGTGATCGGCGAGGAAGGCGCGGAAGGCGGCGCCGCCGTCCACCTGCGCGTCGAGCGACCCGAAGCCGGGCACTAAAAAGACCGCCGGGACGCCGCGCTCGACGAACGAATACTGGTCGCTACGCACGAAGATCACCTCGTCGGGGATCGGATCGGGCGAGAGCGCGAAGCCCGCGGCCTTCGCCGCCTGCTCCGCCGGCCCTTCGAGCGAGGAGTGCTCCGCTCCGAAGGCGACGATGTCCGCCAGCGGGTAGAGGAAGAGCGGCATGTCGAGGTTGACGTTGGCGATCATCCGTCCGAGACCCCCCGGCGGATGGAAGGCGAAGTGCTGTGAGCCGAGCAGGCCACGCTCTTCGCCGGTGACGGCGAGGAACAGCACCGACCGCCGCGGCCGTTCGCGCGCGGAGACGAACGCTCGCGCCGTCTCGAGCAACAGCGCAGAGCCCATGGCGTTGTCGTAGAAGCCGTTGTACACACTGTCGCCGTGCACCGCGACGCCGGGGCCGACGTGGTCGAGGTGAGCGGTCAGGACGACGACGTCGCCGGCGAGCGCCGGGTCGGCGCCTGGAAGGAGAGCGGCGACGTTCGAGCTCGAGAGCTCGTGGCGCTTCGAGCGGTAGGAGACGTGCACCGCGACGCCGAGCTCGAACCCCTTCCCCGCCGCGGTCATGGCGGGCACCGTCGCCTCGAAGCCGCGACCCGCGGCGGCGAGCAGCGTGACGATGCCGGTGTCGGAGAGCGTCGCCATCGCCTGCAATCCCGGCAACGCGTTGTGCGGGCTGCCGTCGGGCTCGCGCCAGGCCATGCTCGGGCGCCTGCCGGCGTTGCGGGCCCAGCGCTCCCATGGCGACTTCTCGGCGTCCTCCGCGGTGCGGAAGCTGAGGTACCCCACCGCCCCGTGAGCGGCCGCCTGCCGCTTCTTGGTCTCGCTCGCGCCGTGGTACGCGCGCTGGTCGTGCGGGAAGGCGGCGGGCGCACCGCGCATCACCAGCACCAGCTTGCCGCGCACGTCGAGGCCGGCGTAGTCGTCCCAGCCGAGCTCGGGAGCGGTCACGCCGTAGCCGACGAAGACGACGGGCGCCTCGACCTCGCTCACGTCGCGCAGCGTGTCCCCCTCCGCGACGCAGCCCTCGCCCCATTCGAGCGGCTGGCGCTTGCCGTGCGCAACGACCTCGAAGACGGCGCTCTCGATGTCGATGCTGCCGGCGACGAGCGGCACCGGCAGCAGGTAGGAGCCGCCGCCCACCGGCTGGAGCCCGAGCTGGCGGAGCTGCGAGGCGACGTAGCGGGCGGCGATCTCGTATTGCGGCGTGCCGGTGAAGCGCCCGTCGAGCAAGTCGTCGGCGAGGAAGGTGAGGTGCGCGCGCAGCCGCTCGGCCGCCTGTGGATCGCGCGGTGGCGAAGCCGCGGGACGCTGGGCGGCGAGGGCACCGAGCACGACGCTCACGGCCACGACCAGCGCAGCCCTGACGCGGGCGGAGCGACGGCTCGCGCGCTCACGGTCGCTTCGGCGGGGCATTGCGTGCAGCTTCCCGTGAGGGCGCGCGCGCTGTCAACTGGCGGGACGGAGCGTGACGCGCTCTGCTCCCCCGATACCTCGCGACCCGCCTGCTGGCCCTGGACACGCCGGAGCGCCTTGACACTCCGGAGTGGAAGCGCTTACAGTCGCCTCAGTGTAAGCGGTTACAGCCCGGAAGGCGGTACGAGGACCGTGAGCCCGCAGCGCCCTGGACGCCCCTCGCCCTCTGCACAAGCCCCTGTACAGCCAGGGGAGCTCGCCCGCACGCCTTCCATCTACGTGGTGGCGCGCGAGGCCGACGTCTCGGTCGCCACCGTGTCGCGCGTGCTCAACGGCAAGGGTCCGGTGCGCGCCGAGACGCGCGAGCGCGTGCTCGCCGCCGTCGCCCACCTCGGCTACGTACCGCACAGCGCGGCGCGCAGCCTCTCGACGAGGCGCACGATGTCGATCGGCGTGCTCCTGCCCGACATGCACGGCGAGTTTTTTTCCGAGCTCGTACGTGGCATCGACCTCGCGGCGCGCGGCGCCGGCTACCACCTCCTGGTCTCGGGCTCGCACAGTGATCCCACGGAAGCGGTGGCGGTGCTGCAGGCGCTGCACGGGCGCGTCGACGGCCTCATCCTGATGACTCCCGCGCTCGGCGGCGGGGCGTCGCTGCGCCGCAGCCTGCCGCGGCGGGTTCCGGTGGTGCTGCTCAACGACCATGGAAGCGGCGGCGGCCACGACACCCTCCGCATCGACAACCGGCTCGGCGCGCGGCTCGCGGTCGACCACCTGCTCGGTCTCGGCCACCGCGAGATCGCCTTCATCTCCGGCCCCGTCGACAATTCGGACGCCCTCGAGCGCCTGCAGGGCTACCGCGAGTCGATGCGCGCCCACGGCTCGCCGCCGCAGCCGCGGCTCGAGCTGCCCGGCGACTTCGGCGAGGAGTCAGGGGCGCGCGCCGGCGAGGAGATCGCCCGGCTCGCGGCCCGACCGACCGCGATCTTCGCCGCCAACGACGCCATGGCGATCGGCTGCCTGGCCGCCCTGCGCGACCGCGGGCTCTCGGTTCCCGCCGACGTGTCGATCGTCGGCTTCGACGACATCCCCATCGCCCGCTACCTGACCCCGGCCCTCACCACGGTGCACGTACCCATCGCCGAGCTCGGCCGCCGGGCCATGGGACGCCTGCTCGAGACCATCGAAGGGCCCCCCGATCGCCCGGCGGTGCATGCGGTGATCGCCCCCACCCTTGCTATTCGCGCGTCCGCGATCGCCGCGGCCCGCGTCAGGGAGCTCCAGAAGCTCCAGAAGCAGTCACGAACGAAACGGAGGACGAGCTCATGAGGTACAGCCGAGGACGCGGACGCCTGGCGTCCGTGGTAGCGGTCGCCGCGAGCCTGCTGATGGCCGCGGCGGCGCTGGCGCAGTCGACCACGGCCACCATCCGTGGCCGGGTGCAGAACGCGGCGGGTGAGGCGATCGGCGGCGCCGAGGTCAACGCCGTGGGCACCAGCTCGGGGTTCGTCAAGACGGTCAAGTCGGGGTCCGACGGCTCGTTCGTGCTCGGCGGGCTCACCCCCGGCGAATACGCGATCGCCGCCGCGGCTACCGGCTTCGAGCCGCAGACGGAGACCGTGACGGTGCTCGTCGGCCAGAACCTGACGATGATCTTCGCCATGGGCGCACCGACGGTGGTCAACGAGTCGATCGTCGTCGTCGGCGAGCAGGCGGTCGACACGCGGACCGCCGAGGCGTCGACCAACGTCACGCGGCAGCAGATCGAGTCGCTGCCGCAGGACAGCCGCAACTTCCTCAACTTCGCCGCCCTCGCTCCGGGCATCCGGCTCTCGACCGACCCGCTGCGCAAGACCATCGCCGGCGACGCGCAGCCGGCCGAGCAGACCAACGTCTACATCGACGGTGTGTCGTTCAAGAACGACGTGCTGCAGGGCGGCGTCGCCGGCCAGGACGCGAGCCGCGGCAATCCCTTCCCCCAGAACGCGGTGCAGGAGTTCCGCGTCATCACGCAGAACTACAGTGCGCAATACGAGAAGGCCTCCTCCGCCATCATCACCGCCGTGACGAAGTCGGGCGGCAACGAGCTCGACGGCGAGGCTTTCTGGTTCTATCAGCCGCGCCAGTGGGTATCCGACCTGCCGAAGAACAACCAGTTCGGGCACGTCACCGGCAACGCCGACTACAAGCGCAACCAGCCAGGCTTCTCGCTCGGCGGTCCGGTCATCCAGGACCGCCTCCACTTCTTCGTCTCCTACGAGCGCACCGACGAGGACGCGACCAAGGGGGTGAACGTCAACAACCCCGCCTTCGCGGGCGTATTCGCCCCGTTCATCGGCAACTTCGCCGCCCCCTTCACGCAGGACCTGGGCTTCGCCAAGCTCTCCTGGCAGCCGGCGGCCAACCAGCTCGTCGACTGGAGCGGAACCTACCGGCACGAGGAGGAGGTGCGCGACTTCGGCGGCACGACCTCGTTCCAGTCGGCCACCGAGCTCGAGAACTGGGTCTATAGCTCGGCCATCCGCCACCAGTGGAACAGCGACAGCGCGCTCAACCAGGCGTCGCTCTCCTGGCAGGACTACGGCTGGAACCCTAAGCCCAGGAACCCGACCCTCGTGGGCCAGGACTTCCAGGGCGTGCTCCGCATCGGCGGCAACTCCACCACGCAGAAGTTCTCCCAGCGCCGCATCGAGCTGCGCGACGACTTCAACCTACAGCCCTTCGAGGCCGCGGGGCAGCACAGCCTGCAGGTGGGCGGCAACATCGACCGCCTGAGCTACAGCGTCACCAAGTTCCAGAACGGCAACCCGCAATACAACTACCGCAACGACCCCGCCAACGGATTCACCTTTGCGCAGCCGTTCGAGGCGATCTTCGGGTTCGGCAACCCCGACCTCAAGGTGGACAACAACGAATACGGCGTCTACGCCCAGGACACCTGGACGGTGAACCCGCAGCTCACCGTCACGCTCGGCCTGCGGTGGGACTACGAATCGAACCAGCTCGACGCCGACTACGTAACCCCTCCCGCCATCGCCGCCGGCCTCGCCGGCAAGGTGCCGGCGCGCTACATCTCCAATGGCAACAACCGGTCGCAATACAAGAACGCCTGGCAGCCCCGGCTCGGGTTCTCGTACGACTTGAGGGGCGACGGTCGCTCGGTCGTCTTCGGCGGCGCCGGCCGCTACTACGACCGCCTCTTCTTGAACGCCACGCTCGACGAGCGCTTCCGGCTGCAGTTCCCCACCTATCGAATCAACTTCTCGCCCGACGGCCGTCCGGGCACCATCCAGTGGAACGACAGCTACCTGACGCCGGCGGGCCTGCACGCGCTGATCGCATCGGGAGCGACGAACCCCGAGATCTTCCTGCTCGACAACGAGACCAAGCCGCCCTACTCCGACCAGTACAACGTCGGCTACCGGCAAGCGCTCGGGAGCTGGCTGGGATCGCTGAGCTACAACCGCGTGCGCGGCAAGCGTGGCTTCACTTGGCTGTCGGCCACCGGCCTCTGCTGCGGCGCGCTCGTGCCCGGCTTCGGCAACGTGCTGATCTCCGACCCCGATGGCAAGGAGTACCGCTACAGCGGCGTGTACCTGACCCTCGACCGGCCGTACGCCAACAACTGGGGCGCACACTTCGTCTGGACGCACGGCAAGGCGGAGCAGACCGGCAACGACCTCTTCAGCCTCGACATGCCGAGCGCGGCGCAATACGGCTGGCACGAGGTGCCCGGCTCGGAGCGCGACCGCATCAACGCCACCGGCATCGTCGGCCTGCCCTGGGAGATCCGCTTCAGCACTTCGATCTCGCTCGGCAGCGGCGGTGCCTTCAACGTGCTCGACTTCTCGCAGGGGTTCGACCTTCCGGCGCGGCAGCGCACCCACCCGTTCCAGCGCTCGATCCGGCCGCCCAAGGACTGGGGCTTCGCCGACCGCTCGGTCGACTTCCGACTCGAGAAGGCGGTCACCTTCGGCGGCACGTCGGTGGCGCTCATCGGCGAGGTGTTCAACGCCTTCAACTGGGCGACCTACGGCTGCCTCGACAACTTCATCGGCCCGGGCGGCAACCCGAACCTCGGCAACCCGAGCTGCACGACGAACCTCGGTCGACGCGAGCAGGTCGGCGTGAGAGTGCGCTTCTGATCGGCGCCGCCGCCTGACGGAGAATGCGTTCCAGGGGGCGGGCCGACTCGGCCCGCCCCGTCCTCGCTCGCCGAGGGCCTGTCTTCTTCCATGAGCCGATTCCTCCATGCGCTCGCGTTGGCGGCCTCGTTCGCCGGCGCCTCCGCCTGCGCCGGCACCCCGGCGTCCGTGGCACCGCCGACCGCGCCGGCGACGTCGAGTCAGGCCGTCGCGCCGAGCCAGTCCTTTGCCCCAACTCGAGCGCAGCTCGCCTTCCTCGACGACGTCCAGGAGCGCACGTTCCGCTGGTTCTGGGACCTCGCCGACCCCCACACCGGCCTGGTTCCCGACCGCTGGCCGACCGAATCGTTCGCGTCGGTGGCGGCGACCGGCTTCGGCCTGACCGCCTATCCGGTCGGCGTCGAGCGCGGCTGGATCACGCGCGAGCAGGCGCGCGCGCGGGTGCTGCTCACGCTGCGCTTCCTCTGGTCGGCGCCCCAGGGGCCGGACGCCACCGGCGTCGCCGGCTACCGCGGCTTCTTCTACCACTTCCTCGTTCCCTCGACCGGCATGCGCTTCGAGAAGGTCGAGCTGTCGACGATCGACACCACCCTCCTGCTCGCGGGCGCGCTCTTCTGCGGCGAGTACTTCGACCGCGACGACCCCGACGAGCGCGAGATCCGCCGGCTCGCGACCGGGCTCTACGAGCGCGTCGAGTGGGACTGGGCGCGCCCGCGGCCGGCGCGCATCGGCATGGGCTGGCACCCCGAGAAGGGCTTCATCGAGTCCGACTGGCACGGCTACGACGAGGCGATGGTGCTCTACCTGCTCGCCCTCGGCTCGCCGACGCACCCCATCGACCCGGCAGCCTGGGACGCCTGGACGAGCAGCTACAAGTTCCTGCCGTTCCAGGGCTACGAATACGTCGCCTTCGCGCCGCTCTTCGGGCACCACTACAGCCACGTCTGGGTCGACTTCCGCGGCATCCGGGACGCCTACATGCGCGGCAGGGGGCTCGACTACTTCGAGAACTCGCGGCGCGCGACGCTCGCGCAGCGCGCCTGGGCGATCGCCAACCCGCGCGGCTGGCAAGACCTCGGGCCGGACATCTGGGGGGTGTCGGCGTGCGACGGACCGGCCGACGTGCGCCAGGTGGTCAACGGCGAGCTCCGCCTCTTCTTCACCTACGCCGGGCGCGGCGTCGGCGCCGACTTCGTGAACGACGACGGCACGCTGACGCCCACGGCCGCCGGCGGGTCGGTGCCGTTCGCGCCCGAAGTCGCCATCCCGGCGTTGATGACGATGCGAGAGCGGTACGGCGAGCCGCTCTACGGCAAATACGGCTTCCTCGACGCCTTCAACCCCACGTTCCGCTTCGACGTGCGCGTGCACCACGGCAGGGTGGTGCCTGGCATCGGGTGGTTCGACACCGACTACCTCGGCATCGACCAGGGTCCGATCCTCGAGATGATCGAGAACTATCGGTCGGGGCTGATCTGGCGGCTGATGCGCAGGAACGGTCCCCTGCGCAGGGGACTCGAGCGCGCCGGCTTTGCGGGCGGATGGCTGTCGGTCCCTCCACCGGAGCGCCCGGTGGCGCCAGCGCGATGAGTCGACCCCTCGTCGGCATCGCGCTGCTGATCTCGGCGCTCGCGGCAGCGGGCTGCGGCCGCGCGGCGGCGAACGAGCGCACGCGGCTCGTGCGCTTCTGGGGGTTCGGACGCGAGGGCGAGGTGGTGCGCGAGATGGTGCCGGAGTTCGAGCGGCGCCACCCCGGCATCCGCGTCGAGGTGCAGCAGATCCCGTTCACCGCCGGGCACGAGAAGCTCCTCACCGGCTTCGTCGGCCGCGCCACGCCCGACGTCGCGCAGCTCGGCAACACGTGGATCGCCGAGCTCGCGGCGCTGGGCGCGCTCGAGCCCCTCGACGAGCGCATCGCCGCGATGCCCGAGCTGCGCCGGGAGGACTTCTTCGCCGGCGTCTGGGACACCAACGTCGTCGACGGCGTGACCTGGGGACTGCCCTGGTACGTCGACACGCGGCTGCTCTTCTATCGCTCCGACCTCGTCGCGGGGGCCGGCGTCCCCTGGCCGCCGCGGAGCTGGGACGAGTGGCGCGCGGCGATGGTGGCGGTGGAGCGAGCGGGGGGCCGCGACCACTTCGCGATCCTGCTCCCCATCGACGAGTGGGCGCAGCCGGTGATCCTGGCCCTGCAGAACGGCGCCGGCCTGCTCGCCGAGCACGGCACCCGCGGAAACTTCCGAGACCCGCGCTTCCGGCGCGCGTTCGAGCTCTACGTGGGCCTCTACCGCGACCGGCTGGCGCCGCCGCTCGACGCCTCCGGCCTCGTCAACCTCTACCAGCAGTTCGCCGAGGGGTATTTCGCCATGGTCATCACCGGACCGTGGAACCTCGGCGAGTTCAAGCGCCGCATCCCCGCCGACCAGCAGGACCGCTGGGCCACGGCGCCGCTGCCGCCTCCGGACCGCGGCATGCCCTACCCCGGCGCCTCGATCGCCGGCGGCTCGAGCCTGGTGCTCTTCCGAGGCGCCGTCGACCCCGAGGCGGCGTGGCAGTGGATCGAGTTCCTCTCCGAGCCCGAGCAGCAGGCACGCTTCTACGAGCTCTCGGGCGACCTGCCGGCGCGGCGCTCGGCGTGGCGCGCGACCGGGCTCGCCGACGACCCCAAGGCGGCGCCCTTCCTCGTGCAGCTCGAGCATGCCGTGCCGCTGCCGAAGGTGCCCGAGTGGGAGCGCATCGCCACCCTGATCGCCGAGCGCGCCGAGCAGGTGGTGCGCGGCGGGAAGACGATCGATGCGGCGCTCGCCGGGCTGGATGCCGACACCGATCGCATCCTGGAAAAGCGACGCTGGCTCCTCAGCCGCCCCCGCGCGCAGAGCGCGCTGCCGCCCCCCGCCCAACCCCCTCCCCTGGGTTGGTCTGCCACCCCTCTCTCCCCAACCCCGCCCCCGCGCGCGCAGCGCGCTGCCACCACCCACCCGACCCCCTCCCTGGGTTGGTCTGCCACCCCTCTCTCCCCAACCCCTCTCTCCCCTCGCCGGGGAGAGAGGGGCCCGGAGACCCGGCTAGGGGTCAAGGGGCGGCCGACGTGACCGGCGACCAGGGGGCCGCGGAACGACGCGAGCGGCGCGACGAGGAACGGCTCGAGGAGCTGAAGGGCACGCGCGCCGAATCGCGCGCGGCTTGGCTGCTGCTCTCTCCCGCCCTCCTGGCGATCCTCCTCTTCTTCGGGCTGCCCCTGCTCGCCGCCGTCGCCCTCTCGGCGACCGACTTCGACATCTACGCCATCGCCGATCCGGGCGCGGTGCGCTTCGTGGGGCTCGGCAACTACTGGCGCCTCATGCACGACCCCCTCTTCTGGCAGGCGCTGCGCACGACGCTCGTCTACGTGGTCCTCGGCGTGCCGCTCAACCTGATCGTCGCCCTCGGCGGCGCGCTGCTGCTCAACTCGAAGCGGGCGCGATTCCGCGGGGTCCTGCGCACGATCTTCTTCGCGCCGGTGGTGACGACGCTGGTGGCGGCGGCCGTCGTCTGGCATTACCTCTACCACCCGCGCTACGGCCTCTTCAACCACCTGCTCGGCGTCTTCGGGGTGCCGCCCATCGACTGGCTGGGGCGGCCGGGCTGGGCGATCGTGGCGATCACCCTCCTCGCCGTCTGGCGCAGCTTCGGCTACAGCCTGGTGATCTACGTCGCCGGCCTGCAGGCGATCCCGACCTCGCTCTACGAGGCGGCCGAGCTCGACGGCGCCTCGGCCTGGCGGCAGTTTCGCGACATCACCCTGCCGATGCTGCGTCCGACGACGCTTTTCGTCGGCGTGATCACCACGGTCGGCCTCTTCCAGGTGTTCGCCGAGCCCTACGTGATGACGCGCGGCGGCCCGCTCAACGCCACCACGTCGGTGGCCATGCTGATGTACCAGCAGGGGTTCCGCTGGTGGAGCATGGGCAACGCCGCGGCCATCGCCTTCGTGCTCTTCGGCATGGTGCTCGGCGCCAGCGCGCTGCAGGTGGCGCTGCGGCGGAGGCTCGAGCGGTGAGGCCGGCGGCGCGCGCCCGGCTCGCCTCGCTCGCCGTCAACGGCGCGCTCGTCCTGCTCGCCCTGCTGACGGCGCTGCCGCTGCTCTGGATGATCTCTGCCTCGCTGATGCCCACCGGCGAGGCGATGTCGCTGCCGCCGCGGCTCGTGCCGTCGCGGCCGACCCTCGTCCACTACTCCGACCTGTTCGAGCGGCTGTCGATCGGCCGCGCCTTCGGCAACACCCTCCTGCTCGCCTCGACGATCACGGCGATCTCGCTGCTCTGCAACTCGATGGCGGGCTTCGCATTCGCCAAGCTGCGGTTCCGCGGCCGCCGCCGCATCTTCGCGCTGCTGCTGGCGACGCTCGTCGTGCCGCCGCAGGTGACGGTGCTGCCGCTCTTCCTCGAGGTGCGCGCGCTGGGCCTCGTCAACTCCTTCGGCGGCGTCGTCGTCGCCGGCATCGCCACCGTCTTCGGCATCTTCCTGATCCGTCAGTTCGCCCTCGGCATCCCCGACGAGCTGCTCGACGCCGCGCGCCTCGACGGCGCCTCCGAGCTGCGCATCTACTGGACCATCGTGCTGCCCCTGCTGCGGCCGATCCTCGTCACCCTCGGAGTCTTCACCTTCCTCTCCGCCTGGAACGACTTCATGTGGCCCCTCATCGTGCTGACCGAGGAGCGCAAATACACGCTGCCGCTCGCGCTTGCCAACCTCTCCGGCGAGCACGTGCAGGACACCGAGCTGATGCTGGCAGGCGCCGTGCTCACGGTGCTGCCGGTGCTGGCGCTCTTCCTCGCCGTGCAGCGGCACTACATCCAGGGGATCCTGATGGGAGGGGTGAAGGAGTGATCGGGGCGGTGCACCGCCGGCGCTCGTCGGAGGGCGGTCGGCGAACGGTGAGCCGGCTCGCCACCGTGGCCGCCGCGGTCGCGGCGGCCGGGCTGCTGGCGCTCGTGCTGTTCGGAGCGGCGCCGGCGCCGCGCGGGATGCTCGATCCCGCCGCGTGGGAGGCGGTGCCCGCCGACGGAGTGGAGATGCGCCTCTCCGCCGCCCCCGGTCCCGGCGGCGCTCCGGCGCTGCGCGTCGACTACGACTTCCACGGCCACTCGGGGTGGGCCGCGGCGCGCCGCCGGATCGACCTCGAGCTGCCGCCGCACTACGAGATCCGCTTCCAGCTCCGCGGCGAGGGGCCCAGAAACAATCTCGAAGTGAAGCTGGTCGACGCCTCCGGCGCGAATGTCTGGTGGCACGTCGACCGCAACCGCGACTGGCCCGCCGCATGGACGCCGGCGCGCGTCAAGCAGCGGCAGGTCACCTTCGCCTGGGGGCCGGCGGGAGGCGGCGAGCCCAAACGGATCGGGGCGCTCGAGCTCACCGTCTCCGCCTCGTCCGGCGGCCGCGGCACGCTCTGGTTCGCAGGGCTCGAGATCGTGCCCGCCGAGCCCGCGGCGACGGTGCCCGGCAGGCTGAGCGCCAGCACCACGAGCGAGACGAAGGATCACGAAGCCGCGTTCGCGGTCGACGGCGACGAAGACTCATCGTGGCGACCGCTCGCGGACGAGGCGAGCGAGCTTCGCGTCGACCTCGGCGACCTCGTGGAGCTGGGCGGGCTCACCCTCGTCTGGGAGCGGGGCCGTGAGCCGAGGCAGTTCGCCGTCGACCTCTCGCGCGACGGCGCGACTTGGGAGGCAAGCCGCGAGGTGACGCGCGGCGGCGCCGCGCGCAGCCACCTGCGGCTGCCGGAGGCGGAAGCGCGCGTGGTCCGACTCCGCCTGCCCGCCGATGCCGGGTGCGCCGGTGGGTGCGGGCTCGCCGAGCTGATCGTGAGGCCGCTCGCGTTCGGCGCTTCGCCGAACGACTTCTTCGTCGCTTTGGCGGCCGAGGAGCCGCGCGGAACCTACCCGCGCGGTTTCAGGCAGGCGGTCTACTGGACGGTGACCGGACCCGCGGGCGCGCCGCAGGAGGCGCTGGTGTCCGAAGACGGAGCCGTCGAGGTCGGCGAGAGGGGCTTCAGCCTCGAGCCCGCGCTCTGGCTCGAAGGCCACCTGTACACCTGGGCGGACGTGAGGGCCATCCAGATGTTGCAGGACGGCGAGCTGCCGATTCCCACGGTGACCTGGATCGTCGACGCGGCTCGGCGCGGACGGGCGGGGGCAGGCCCCGCCCCTACATCAGAGACGGAGGAGGAAGTCCCTTCCCATTCCGATGTAGGGGCGGGGCCTGCCTCCGCCCGTGCATCAGAAACGAAGCAGGAAGTCCCTTCCCATTCCGATGTAGGGGCGGGGCCTGCCCCCGCCCGTCCTGCCGAGACAACCGACATGACGCGCGCCACACTCGCCGTGACGGCGGTCGCCGCCGGCGAGGCGGAGTCCCCCACGCTCCTCGTCCGGTACCGCCTCCACAACGATTCTCCGGAGCGCCTGCGCGGCCGCCTCTTCCTGCTCGCGCGGCCGTTCCAGGTCAACCCGCCTTACCAGTTCCTCAACGTGGCGGGCGGCGTGGCCCCGATCCGCAGCCTCGCCTGCGGCGACGAGACACTGCAGGTCGACGCGATCACGGTGCGGGCGCGGCCTCAACCGTCGGCGTGCGGGGCCGCGGCGTTCGACGAGGGGCCGATCCGCCCGTGGCTGGAGCGGGGCGCGGTGCCCTCGTCGAGCGCGGTCGACGATTCGGTGGAGCTCGCGACGGGCGTCGTCGCATGGGACGTCGACCTCGCCCCCGGGGCTTCCATGCAGACGACCGTCGCCAGCGCACTGACCGGCGGCGAGACGGCCCCCCTCGGCATCGAAGACGGCAGCGACGTCTTCGATGCCGTCGCGCGCGTCGCGGCGGAGGGCTGGCGCCGCTCGCTCGACCGCGTGCGCTTCGAGCTCCCCGGGGCGGCCCAGCCCCTCCTGAAGACGCTGCGCTCGAACCTCGCCTTCATCGAGATCCACCGCGACGGCCCGGCCATCCAGCCTGGCTCGCGGGCCTACGCGCGCTCCTGGATCCGCGACGGCGCGCTCACCGGCGCCGCACTGCTGCGGCTGCGCCACGCCGACACGGCGGCGGCGTTCGCCGACTGGTTCGCGGGCTACCAGTACCCCGACGGCAAGGTCCCCTGCTGCGTCGACCGCCGCGGCGCCGACCCGGTACCGGAGAACGACAGCCACGGCGAACTCGTCCACCTGATCGCCGAGGTCTGGCGCTACACGCGCGACCGCGCCTTCGCCGAGCGCAACTTCTCCCACGTCGAGCGCGCCGTCGGCGCCATCGAGGCGCTGCGCCAGAAGCGCCGCACCGACGAGTACCGCTCCGGCGCCAAGCTCGCGTTCTTCGGCCTGCTGCCCGAGTCGATCAGCCACGAGGGGTACTCGGCGAAGCCGGTTCACTCGTACTGGGACGACACCTTCGCCTACCGCGGGCTCGACGACGCGGTCGTTCTGGCGTCGGCGCTCGGCCGTGCCGAGCTCGCCACCGCCTGGGCGAAGCGCCGCGACGAGCTCCGCGCCGACCTCATCGCCTCGATCGCGCGCGTCCGCGAGCTGCACCACCTCGACACGTTGCCGGCGAGCGCGGACCTCGCCGACTTCGACTCCACGTCGACGACGACGATGCTCGAGCCCGGCGGCCTCCTACCCTACCTTTCGCGCGACGCCGTCGAGGCCACCTTCGAGCGCTACTGGCGCGAGCTCGTCGCGCGCCGCGACGGTGGCAAGGACTGGGAGGCCTACACACCCTACGAGCTCCGCCACGTGGGCGCCTTCGTGCGTCTCGCGGCGAGCGCGCGCGGCCCGGGTGCTCCGGATGCTCCCGACTGGAAGGGACGCGCGCACGAGCTGCTCGCCTACATGCTGCGCGACCGCCGGCCGGGGGGCTGGAACGGCTGGCCGGAGGCGGTGCACCGCGACTACCGCAAGCCGACCTTCCTCGGCGACCTGCCGCACGGCTGGGTGGGCTCGGACTTCATCCGCTCCTTCCTCGACCTGTTTGCCTTCGAAAGCAGAGGCGCCTTCGAGCGGGGCGACACCCTGGTGCTCGGCGCCGGCATCCCCGCATCGTGGCTCGCGTCCGGGCGCGTGAGCATCCACGACCTCGCCACACCCTATGGCCTCCTCGGCTACTCCCTCGAGCAGCGACGGGGCGGTTTCCGCTTCACCATCGACGGCGGGCTCGACGTGCCGCCGGGCGGCATCGTGCTGGTGCCGCCCTCGGCGGCCCCGGACCAGGGAGCGACGGTCGACGGTCGCCCGGTCGCGCTCGCAGCCGACGGCACCCTCGTCATCCGCCGCGTGCCGGCGGTCGTCGACTTCCTCCTCGCCACGGCAGGGAATCAGGAGCTCCACGATGGGCGCTGAGCGCCGCCTCCCCGGCACCGGCCTGGCCGGTCTGCCGCCCGGCCCCTACGGCCACTTCACCGCCGACGGTCGCGAATACGTGATCACCGACCCGCGCACGCCGCGTCCCTGGGCCAACGTCATCGCCAACCCGCGCGTGGGCCTCACGGTGTCGCAGACCGGCAGCGGCCTCTCCTGGATCGACAACTCGCAGCTCGCCGTGCTGACGCGATGGCAGCAGGACCTTGCCGAGGACCGCTCGGGACGGTTCCTCTACCTCTGGGACCTCGATGCCGACGAGGTCTGGTCGCTGGCCCCGGCCCCCTGCTGGCCGCGCTACGACCGCTTCGCCTGCCGTCACGGGCTCGGCTACACCAGCTTCGAGTGCGAGCAGCTCGGCGTGCGCGCCGCCTGGACGCTCGCCGTCGACGCCGACGAGACCGTCGAGATCTGGCGCGTGCGGCTCACCGAAACGGGCGGCCGCGCGCGCCGGCTCGCCCTCGTCGGCTACCTCGAGTGGAACCTCGGCGTGGCCCCGGCGCCGCGCCGCGAGTTCCAGAAGCTCTTCCTCGAGACGCGCTACGACGAGGGCGCGCGCGCCGTCGTCGCCGGCAGCCACATGTGGGACCTGCCGTCGCCGCGCTGGGGACACTGGAATCGGGACTTCCCCTACCGCTGCGCCTTCGCCGCCGCGCAACCGGTGGCGGCGGCCGAAGGGGACAAGGCCGCGTTCCTCGGCCGCTACGGCGACTGGCACCGGCCGCGCGCGCTGCACGCAGGCGTGGGGTGGCCGTCGCTCTTCGGGCGCCACCACGACCCGGTTGCGGCGCTGCGTTCGCCAGTCGAGCTGCCGGCAGGCGGCACCTTCGACGGCGGCTTCGTGCTCGCCACCGGAAGCGACAACCTCGAGGCGCTCGCCCTCGCAGGCCGCTTCGCGGAGCCCGACGCCATGGACGCGGCGATCGCCGGCGCCACCCGCCGCTGGAAGGGGTGGCTCGCCTCGCACCGCATCGAGACGCCGGAGCCCTCGCTCGACGCGCTCGCGAACGACTGGCTGCGCTACCAGGCGATCTCGGCGCGCCTCTTCGGCCGCGCCGGCTACTACCAGCAGAGCGGCGCCTTCGGCTTCCGGGACCAGCTCCAGGACTCGCAGGTCTGGCTCACCATCGACCCGCCGCGCTGCCGCGCGCAGATCGGCCTCCACGCCGAGCACCAGTTTGCCGACGGTTCGGTCTACCACTGGTGGCACCCGCTCTCCGAGGCGGGCCACGTCACGAAGATGACCGACGACCTGCTCTGGCTCGCCTTCGTCACCGTCGCCTGGCTCAAGGAGACGGGCGACTTCTCGATCCTCGACGACGCGGTGCCGTTCCTCGACGATCCGAAGCCCGTGCGGCTGCTCGAGCACGTCGAGCGCGCCTTCGAGCGCGTCTTCACCCGCACGGGCGAGCGCGGTCTCCCCTACATCGGCGCCGGCGACTGGAACGACGGTCTGTCAGCGCTTGGCCTGGGCGAGCGCGGAGAGTCCGTGTGGCTCGCGCAGTTCCTCGCCGGCATCCTCGGCGACTGGGCTCACGTCCATTCGGTGCTCGGGCAACGGCGCCGCAGCTCGCTCACCGGCGACGACACCGCCGACGTCCGCCCCGGGCGCGCGGCGGAGCTGCTCGCACGGCGCCAGGCGCTCATCGCCGCCGTCAACGAACACGCCTGGGACGGCCGCTGGTACCGCCGCGCCACGCGCGACGACCGCACCTGGATCGGCAGCGCCGCCAACGCCGAAGGGCGCATCTATCTGAACCCCCAGACCTGGGCGATCCTCGCCGACGTGGCGCCGCCGGAGCGGGCGGCGCGGTGCCTCGCGGCGGTTCGCGAGCACCTCGTGACGCCGGCGGGCGCGCTCCTGCTCGCGCCCGCCTACGCCGTGCCCGACGAGACCATCGGCTACATCACGCGGTACGCGCCCGGGCTGCGCGAGAACGGCGGCGTCTACACCCACGCCGCCACCTGGGCCATCGCCGCCGCTGCCAAGGCCCGCGACGCCGAGCTCGTCGGCACGCTGCTCGCCGCGATCGACCCGACGCGCAAGGACCCCGACAGCTACTGGGCCGAGCCCTACGTGCTCCCGGGCAACGTCGACGGCCCCGCCTCGCCGATGCCGGGCCGCGCCGGGTGGACGTGGTACACCGGCGCCGCCGCGTGGCTGCCACGGGTGATCGGCGAGTGGGTGCTCGGCGTGCGACCGACGTGGGAGGGCCTCCGCTTCGACCCCTGCTTGCCACCGAGCTGGTCGCACGCCCACGTTCGCCGGCCATGGCGCGGCGCCACGCTGCAGATCCTCATCGAGCGAGCGCCAGAGCTCGAGCTCGGCCACGCCGAAGTCACCGTCGACGGCACGCCGCTCCACGGCACCACTCTCGACGGCGTCGAGGAAGGCGCCGAGCTCGCGGTCGTCGTGCGCTGCGGCTAGCTGGGTGCGCCGGCGCCGCCGGTTGCGTCAGACCCCGCCCGGGAGTGGAAACGTGGTCGGCGCGAAGGCGGCCGGATCGTAGTAGCTGCGGATCGCCCGCTCCGCCATGGCGTAGCCGAAGTTGATGAGCCGTTGCTGCTTGGCGTCCGGCATCGCCGCGAGGCGCGTCCAGGTGAGGGCCAGCTCCGTGGCGCGGGCGGCGTCGATCGGCAGCGCGGAGGCGACCGGATAGTCGGCGGGGTTGGTGAACGTGCCCCAGTAGGCGCCGGTGTGCCCGGAGCTCGGGTCCCGGAACGCGGCGACGACCTCGCGCTTGCGCAGCGCGCGCACCTGATTGTCGGTGATGTCGAGGATGCGGGGCATGTGGAACGGCCAGCCCGGAAACGGCTTCTCCTCCGGCTGCATGTGGCCACCACCGTCGCTGACCAGGACCCGCTTGCAGGTCTTCCAGGCGGGCTCGAGGCCGAAGTTGTCGTAGATGCCGCCGTCGGTGAGCACCACTTCGGTGGTGAACGGAGGCTTTCCGCAGTCGTCCAACACCAGGTCGGTCCAGACCTCCTTGCTGAAGTCGAGCGACGCCGGCGAGAGCCAGGGCGGGCACGCGGAGGAGGCCGCGACCGCCTCGGCGACGGCGCGCCGCGGCGCCATGACGCGCCCGACGCGGTAATCTGCGAGGTACGGCTTCGAGTAGCGGAAGAGCGCGCCCGTCTGCACGCTCGTGGCGTTGATGACGAATCGCGGCCGGTCCGGGAGGTCCTGCAGCGTCGCCTCGCCGAAGAGCAAGTCGGCGTAGCTCTTGATGACGAGCGGGTTGACCGGCTGGCCGTGGATCATGTGCTCGGCGATGGCGGGAGAGTCGATGGTGGTGCTCGCCAGGTGGCGCACGGGAGCGACGACGAGATCGTCGAAGGCGGCCGCCTTGCCCGCCGCGTCGAACCGGAGCTGGCTCCAGCGCGTGGCGAGTACCGCCGCGGCGATCGAGCCGCCCGAGACGCTCGAGACGCGGTCGAGCTTCGGCAGGTAGCCGGCGTCGTTCAGGTACCAGAGCGCGCCGACGTGGAAGACCATGGCACGGTAGCCGCCACCGGAGAGGCAGAGGGCCAAGTTGTCCGCGGGCTCGGCGGCTGCACCAGCGGTCGACGGGAGATCGTTGGCCATGACCGCCTCCGGCGGGAAAGCCCCACGATTGGTCGTTTTCGAGCTTCGGTCTGGGGCTGCAGCGATTAGACGGCCGCGACCGCCGCGTTTCCCCGCTCGTTCGCGTTCTCCGGTGACTACCCCTTCCCCGGTGACTCGAGTCGTGCCGCGAGCTCCCGCGCCGCGCGGGTGTCGCGATGGTCGTGCCCCAGGGTCGGCTCGAGATTGGCCGAGGCGCCCGCAAATGCCTGACGCGCCTCTTCTCGCTTGCCCTGGGCGGCCAGGGCACGGCCCAGCGCAAGCCGGGCGAGGCCGACTCGGTACGAAGGCGAGCCCGGCCGGCCTCCCGCCTCTTCGAGCTGGACCGCCAGCGCCGCGTCTGCCAGGGCCCGTGCCACCTCGGCGCGGCGCAGCGCGACGTCGGACCGACGAAGCAGGACGATCGGCAGGGCCCCTGCCCGCTGCGGGGTCGCATCCACGATGGCGACGGCGCGGTCGTGCTCCGCGCTCGCCGCCGCGAGGTCGCCCCGTGCCGCGGCCAGCATGCCGCGCATCGAGGCGTGGATCCCATGCAGGAAGTGCTCGGGAGGGAACGCCGCCTTCCAGTCGGAGCCGAGCTCGGCGAGGCTTCGCTCCGCGCCATCGAGCTCGCCTCGCTCCAGGTCGACCAGGATGCGCCCGATCAACGCGAACCGCAGCGCGACCCGGTTGCCCGTGCGACGGGCTTCGGCCTCGGCGCGCTCGACGTAGTCGGCGGCCTCCGCGACGCGACCGAGGTCGAGCAGGGTGCGCCCGAGATTGTTCAGCAGCACCGGCGAGACGGGCGTGTCGCCGCCGACGGCGCTGCTGATCTCGACCGATCTGCGGAAGAGACGCTCGGCTTCGAGCGGGCGCCCGAGACTGCCGACGGTCAGGGCCCAGTTGTTGAGCAGCGTGCCTGCGGTCTCGGTCTCTGCGAAGCCGAGGGCGGTGAGGCGGCGGTCCGCCTCCGCGAAGGTGGTGTCGGCCCGCAGCGGCTCCTCCGCCTTGCGGTACGACTCGGCGAGATCCATCGCCACGCGCAAGGCGAGCAGGGCCGATCCCTGTCCGGACGCCCGGAGCAGGGTGTCTGCGGCCTCGGCGCGCGCCACCGCTCGCGTCGGATCCTCGGCGTTGCGCGCCACCTCGGCACCGCGAAGGAGGCAGAAGACGCGCTGCAGAGCGAGGTGCGGCTCTTCCCCCAGCTCGGCCATCCCGCCCGCGAACAAGGCCTCCGCGCGCTGGAACTTCCCGGCCGTCGCCTCGGTGTCGGCCATGGCGCACGCCGCAGCCGCGCGGGTGGCGGCGTCCCGGCTCCGCCGCGAGAGGGCGTAGGCCTCCTCGACGAGGGGGCGGGCCCTCGTGTTCTCGTCGATGCGCTCGAACTGACGACCGATGGCGAGCAGGACCGCGACCCGGTTCTCGACGCTCCACCCCCGATCTCGCCGGATCACGCGCTCCGCCCTGCCGAGGAGATCGCCGACCGTGAAGGCCTTGCTCACCGGCGCGGCATCGGTGAGCAGGAAGGAGTTGAGCTCGTTGATCGCCTCGGCGCGGGAGAGCTGCCGCAGGGCGAAGTCGCGCCGCTCCTCCGCAATCGCCGCCTGGCGCATCGCCGCGCGCCACTGCACGACGGTGCCGACGACCCCCGCGGCCAGTGCCAGGAAGGCCACCGCCGCGAAGGCAACCGCCGGGCGGTGCCGCGCCACGAACTTGCCGAGCCGGTAGCGCCGGCCACCGCGACGGGCCTCGACCGGCTCGCCGCGCAGCCAGCGGCGCAGGTCCTCGGCGAGAGCGGCCGCGGAGCGGTAGCGACCCTCCGGCTCGGCGCGCAGCGCCTTGAGCGTGATGGCGTCGAGGTCGCCCGCGAGGTCCCGCCAGCGCATCCCCGTGGTTTCCTCCGCGTCGGCGGCGGTCGTCTCGCGCGCCGCGGTCGACGGCGGCGAGGGTGCGCGCTCCAGCACCACTCCCGACAGCTCCGCCAGCGCGCCGCTGCCGGGCTCGCGGCGCGCGAACGGCCGCCGGCCGGCGAGCAGCTCGTAGAGCATGACGCCCAGCGAATAGACGTCGGAGGCGGTGGTGACGCGGTTGCCGCGCAGTTGCTCGGGGCTGGCGTAGGCGGGCGTCAGGGCGCGCAGCTCGGTGCGCGTGCGGTCGTCGCGTTCTGGATGGAGCTCGGGATCGAGGATCTTCGAGATGCCGAAGTCGAGCAGCTTCGCGCGGCCGTCCCCGCTCACCAGCACGTTGCCCGGCTTGAGGTCGCGGTGCACGACGAGCTGCCGGTGCGCGAAGTCGACCGCGTCGAGGACCTGGAGGAAGAGCTCGACCCGCGAGCGCACCGCGAAGCCGCGCCGGCGCACGAACGCGAGCAGGTCCTCGCCGTCGACGTATTCGAGCGCCAGGAACCAGGTGCCGTCTTCGGCGCGGCCGCCGTCGTAGAAGCGCGCGATCCCCGGGTGCTCGAGCGAGGCCAGGATGCGCACCTCGTCACGGAAGCGGCGGATCGCCTCCTCGCCCAGAGCCGGGTCCTGGACCACCTTGAGCGCGACCGTTCGGTGGAAGTCCTCCGCTTCCTCTTCGGCGAGGAAGACGCGACCCATCCCCCCGCGACCGAGCTCACGGAGGATGCGATAGGGACCGATCCGGGTCGGCGCGTCGTCCGCCATGCGATCCGGCTCCGGGGCCGGCCACTCCGTCGCCGCGCTCCAGGCGGGGTCGTCGAGCGGCGAAGGCCCGCCTTCGGCGGCGAGCATGCGTTCCAATCGGCGCGCCATGCCCGCGTCTTCGGCCGCCACCTCCGCCAGCAGCGTGCGGCGCGCCCCCGGGTCGAGCTCGAGCGCTTGCGCGAACAGGTCAGGCAGCCGGCCTCGGTTCAACCCACCTGGCTGGCTCAACCCACGTCGCCCTCCATCTCGGTGCGCAGCCACGCCCGGGCGAACTGCCAGTCGCGCTTGACCGTGGCGAGCGAAAGCCCCAGGCACTCGGCGACTTCTTCGTGGTCGAGGTCCGCGAAGTACCGCAGCTCGACCACCCTCGCCTGGCGAGGGTACTCCACCGCGAGAGCGTCCAGGGCGGCGTCGAGGTCGAGCACGTCCATCTCTGGAGCGTGACTCGGGGACACCGTCAGCGCGTCCAGCGGAGGATCCGCCTGTCGCTTGCGTGCGCGTCGCGCCCGGCCGTGGTCGACGAGCACCCGCCGCATCATCGCGGCGGCGAGCCCGAAGAAATGCGCGCGGTCGCGCCAGTCGACACGCTGCTGCTGGAGCAGGCGCAGGTACGCCTCGTGGACGAGCGCGGTCGGTTGCAGCGTGTGCAGGGCACGCTCGCGGCGAAGCTTGGCGGCCGCGATCCTCTTCAGCTCGGCGTAGACGCGCTCGAGCAGCGCTTCGCCGGCGCCGGCGTCTCCCTGCCGCCAGGCCCGCAGCAGGCCCGTGACCTCGGATCCGGCCGCCTGCTGCGAGGACACGGCACACAGTCTACGTCCATACGCCACGCATGCCGCGCATCGACGAGGGCCGTGACACGCGGCGACGCGGCTTGACGCGTAGCACCGATATCGATGAGTCGAGACCTGGGCGCCACCTCGATTCCACTCGACATCCCTCTACGAATCACTCGGACGCGGGGCTCTCGCAGGGTCTAGCGTGCGGACGGTTGCCAAGGGAGGACGTCAATGACTCGACACGGCCATCGGAGACAGCATCTAGCAACTCGCTGGAGCACTCGGCTGGCGATGGCCGCGGCGGGCTGGCTGGCCCTCGCAGCCGCCGCCGCTGCGCAGCCGACCGCCATCGGCCTGTCCACGGTGCGCGCCCAGCGCTTCGGCAACGAGAACCTGTTCGGTGTCTTCACGCCACAGGCCGGCGACTTGTTCGCGCGCACACTCGTGGCGGGCGACTTCAACGGCGACGGCGCCGACGACCTCGCGACCGGCATCGCGGGCGACAACGGCGTCGCGGGGAGGGAGATCGCCGACATGGGCAGTGTCGTCGTGCGGTACGGGAGCCCCGGAGGGGGCCTCTCCACCAAGCTGGCGGGAACCTTCCTGCGGCAGACCGACTACCCGGACCCGGCGGAAGCAGGGGACACGTACGGTTACGCGCTCGCCGCCTGCGACTTCAACGGCGATCTCGTCGACGACCTCGCGATCGGCATTCCCGGCGAGAACCACCTCGGAAGGTACGACGCCGGTGCAGTGCAGGTCCACTTCGGGACCTCCTCGGGAATCACCAGCACCGGGGAGGACTTCTTCACGCAGAGCTCTCCGGGCATTCCGGGGGACGTCGAGGAATACGACCATACCGGCCACGCGCTCGCCTGCGGCGACTTCGACGGCGATGGGATCGACGACCTCGCCGTGGGAGTGCCGGCCGAGGACTTCGGATCGGCGAGGCCCGACGCCGGGATGATCATCGTCGTGCCCGGCTCGCCGACTGGCCTCGACCACGCGCGCGCCAGGCACCTGGACCAGGACGTCGCGGGCATGGCCGGCAACGCCGATCTCCTTGACTGGTTCGGCTGGTCTTTGGCGGTGGGGAACTTCGACGGCGACGGGTTCGCCGACCTCGCCATCGGCGTGCCCCTGGACGAAGACGGCGGTGCGGTGCACGTCGTCTTCGGCAGCGCCACGGGGCTCACTCCGACGCGGAACCTCCTGCTCTCCGAGACCTCGATCGGCGGCCATTCGGTTTCGGGAGACGGATTCGGCCACGCCCTCGTCGCCGGCGACTTCGACGGCGACGGCTTCTCGGACCTGGCGATCGGCATCCCGGGCAAAGAAGGCGGCCCGGGCGGCTCCTACGCGGCCACCGGGCAGGTCGACGTGATCTACGGCGCGCCCCCCGGGTTCGACCTCTCGCGCGCGCAGTTCTGGTCGCAGGACAACATCCTGGGCAACACCACGAGCGAGCCCAACGACAACTTCGGGTACGCGCTCGCGGAGGGCGACTTCGACAAAGACGGCTTCGACGACCTCGCCGCCGGAATCTGGGAGTTCGTCAGCGGCCCCAACGACGGGGCGCTGCTCGTCCTCATGGGATCGGCTTCCAGGCTCACCGGCGCCCGGCGCCGCGGCATCGCCGCCGGCTACGAAGGGATCCCAGGCGACGCGACGCAGCACGAGAAGGCCTTCGCCTCCTTGTCCCTCGCGAGCGGCGACTTCGACGCGGACGGCCACGCCGACCTGGCGATCGGCGCACCCATCGAGGACGAGAACGGGCTCGCCGACGTCGGTTCCGAGACCGTCCTCTACGGCGCCCTCTTCGCCGACGGCGTGGAGACCGCCAACACCGCGTTCTGGTCGGCAACGTCGGTGGGACCCGGGGTCAACTCGATCTCCGCCTCGACCGCCGCGAAGCTCGGCCCGCCCTCGAGCAAGCTCGGCATCGCCGTCACGCTCGGGACCACCATCCCCGGCAACCAGGCCTTCGTGCGCGTCGGCCCCGAGGCCGGCTTCAAGAGCGAACGCGTGCTCCGGGGGACGTTTTTCATCGACCCGCAGAGCCTGGCGATGAGCCCCAACCCCACCTTCAACCTCTTCGACCTGATGGTGTTCACCGACGGGCTCGGCGCCGGAAGCAAGACGCGCCTCCGCTTCGAGCTCAACCGCACCGACGCGGTCGGCTGGGCCATCGTCGCCTCCCACTTCAACGATGCGCTCGGCACCCTGGTGACCTCCGGCAGCGGCGGGTTCGCCGTCCCCAACGACCCCAACGGACACAACAACCGGATCGACTTCGAGTGGGAGGCCGGCAATCCGGGGCACCTCACGATGTGGCGAACCCGCTTCGTCAACGGGGCGCCGGACGCCACCGGCAAGGTGCTCATGTTTTCGGCTGCCTTGCCCGGCCAGCAGAGCGCGGTGATCAACCACGTCCTCGTCGGCATGGTCGGCGGCCAGGACGTCAGCACCTCCGGGTCGCTCTACCTCGACGAGCTCAGCTTCCGGCGCTAGGGACGCTCGGTTGTCGAGTCGTCAGAGCACGCCGCCGCGCGACCGGATCACTTCGGCGTAGTCCTGGCCGCTCGTCTTCACGGTACGTCTCTGGTCGGCGAAGTCGACGTGCACGATGCCGAACCGCTTCGAGTAGCCGTGCGCCCACTCGAAGTTGTCGAGCAGCGACCAGACGAAGTAGCCGCGCACGTCGACGCCGGCATCGATGGCCCGACCCACGGCGCGGAGGTGCTCGCGCAGGTAGGCGGTTCGAAGCGGGTCCTCGACGCGACCGTCGAGAGGGGACGGCGGGTCGTAGAAGGCGGCGCCGTTTTCGGTGACGTGGAGCGGCATCGGGCCGTAGCGCTCGTGCACCCAGCGGAGCGCTTCCTCGAGACCGTCTGGATAGACCTCCCATCCCGTCTCGGTGTACGCGCTCCGCCGCTGCGGCACCAGCGCGGCACCGGTCGGCCAGGCGGTCGGGTCGTGCCTGACGACGTTGCGCGTGTAGTAGTTGACGCCGAGCCAGTCGATCGCGGTACGCAGCGCGGGGGCCTCGGCGGCGTGGCGGTCGCTCCACGCCTCGCCGTAGATCTCCGCCAGCTCCGCCGGGTACGAGCCCAGCAACGCGGGGTCGAGGAATTGGCGGTTCATGTAGGCGTCGTCGCGCGCGGCGGCCGCCCGGTCCTCGCGGCTCGCGGTGGCCGGATGCTTCGGCGCCAGGTTGACGACGAGCCCGATGCGGCCGCCGGTGTGGGGGCGACACGCCTCGACGCCGGCGGCGTGCGCGCGCAGCAGGTTGTGTGCCGCCGTCGCCGCTGCGAAGTGGCTGCGGTGACCCGGCGCCAGCTCGCCGTGCAGGTAACCGCCGTCGGTGACGACCCAGGGCTCGTTGAGGGTCGCCCAGAGCTCGACGCGATCACCCAGGGCGCGCGCGCAGACGGCGGCGTAGTCGGCGAACCACCCCGCGACGTCACGATCGAGCCAGCCGCCGCGGTCGTCGAGCGCGGCGGGAAGGTCCCAGTGGTAGAGCGTGGCGACCGGCGCGATACCGGCCGCGCGAAGCGCGTCGACGAGGCGGCGGTAGAAGTCGAGCCCGCGCTCGTTGACCGCGCCGGTGCCGTCGGGGAGGACCCGCGACCAGGAGATCGAGAAGCGGTAGGCCGCGAGGCCGAGCTCGCGCATCAACGCCACGTCCTCCGGCATCCGAAGGTAGTGGTCGCAGGCGACGTCGCCGGTGTCGCAGCCGCGGACCATCCCCGGCGTGTGAGAGAAGCGGTGCCAGGTGCTCGGCCCGGCTCCGTCGGCGAGCGGAGACCCCTCGATCTGATAGGCGGAGGTGGCGGCGCCCCAGAGGAACCCGGGAGGGAAGCTCGCGGGCATCCGGTGCACTCAGGCGGCGAGGCGGTCGCTGCTCGTCGCGTCGAAGAGGTGAAGCGCCGCGAGCGGCACGCGCAGGGTCATCGCGCTCCCCGGCGGCGGCGCGTCGCCCGGCGCGAGGATGGCGACGAGCGGCGTCTCCCCCAGGCGACCGTGAGCGAGCGACTGGTGGCCCAGCGTCTCGACGATGTCGAGCTCGACCTCGAGGGGTGCCGTCGGTCCCGGGGCCTCACGACCCGGCGGCAACAGGTGTTCGGGCCGGATCCCCACCAGCAGCGGCCGGCCGCCCGCCGCGCGAGCCTGCGCCTCCAGCGACGCAGGGACCGGCAGCGTGAAGCCGGCGCCCTCGAGGACGCTTCCGCCGTGGCCGAGGCTCGCCGGCAACAGGTTCATCGGCGGCGTGCCGATGAAGCCGGCGACGAAGGCGTTGGCCGGCCGGTCGTAGAGCTCGAGCGGCGCGCCCACCTGCTGCAAACGGCCGCCGTTGAGCAGGGCGATGCGGTCGCCGAGCGTCATCGCCTCCACCTGGTCGTGGGTGACGTAGACCATCGTCGCTTGCAGTCTGCGATGCAGCTTCGACAGCTCGGCGCGCATCGTCACGCGCAACTTGGCGTCGAGGTTCGAGAGCGGCTCGTCGAAGAGGAACGCCGCCGGCTGTCGCACGATCGCGCGGCCCACCGCCACCCGCTGCCGCTGGCCCCCGGAGAGCTGCTTCGGCAACCGGTCGAGGAGCGACTCGAGGCCGAGCACGGCTGCGGCATCCCCCACCCGGCTCTCGCGCTCGGCGACCGGCATGCGACGGATCTTGAGCGCGTATTCGAGGTTCTGCCGCACCGTCATGTGCGGGTAGAGGGCGTAGCTCTGGAAGACCATGGCGATCTCGCGGTCGCGGGGCGCGACCTCGTTGACCACCCGGCCCCCGATCGCCACGGTGCCGGAGGTGATGGTCTCGAGCCCGGCGATCATCCGCAGGAGGGTCGACTTGCCGCAGCCGGAAGGCCCGACGAGCACCATCAGCTCGCCCTGCGGCACCTCGAGGCTCACATCGTCGACGGCGGTCACCGCGCCGTAGCGCTTGCTCAAACGGTCGAGGGTGATGCTGGCCATGCCGGGGCTGTTGCGACCGGGGCCATTATCCCACCGCCGAGGGTTCGCAACAGGCCGAAAGGGCGGAAGCCGGACCGGCGGGGCGGGCAGGCCTCCCCTACAGATGTGGGGGCGGGGCCTGCCCCCGCCCCTCCGGATCCGTGAAGCTCGAGCCGGCCTGCGTTACTTCGGCGCCGGCTGCTCGAAGAGCTTCAGGTACTGGCCGTACCCCTCGGCCTCCAGCCGGTCGACGGGGATGAAGCGCATCGCCGCCGAGTTCATGCAGTAGCGCAGCCCGGTCGGCCGCGGCCCGTCGGTGAAGACGTGGCCGAGGTGCGAGTCGCCGTGTTTGCTGCGCACCTCGGTGCGCGTCATCCAGAGCTTGCGGTCGGTCTTCTCGACGATGTTGTCCTTCTCGAGCGGCTTCCAGAAGGACGGCCAGCCGGTGCCCGACTCGAACTTCTCGCGCGAGGAGAAGAGGGGCTCGCCGGAGACCACGTCGACGTAGATGCCGTCCCGATGGTTGTCCCAGTACTCGTTGCGGAACGGCGGCTCGGTCCCCTCGTGCTGGGTGACCTGGTACTGCACGTCGTTGAGCTTCTTCTTCAGCTCGTCGTCGCTTGGCTTCTCGAACATCCGCCAGGACTCCTTTCCGGCCGCTGCCGATGCGTTGCCGCGCGCTGCGGTGCTTCCGGTGCTCGCCGCCTCACGCCCTCTGGCCGACGCCTCGGCGCCGCAGCTCGTCGCCACGGTCCACGCCAAGGCGAGGGCGGCGGCGCCCACCAACCTCGATACGTTTGCGTTCATTCCGGTCTCTCCATCGCTGAGCGGGCCCGCGCCCGCAGTGCTTATCCGAGCGCCGAGGGCGATCGGATTGCTCTCCAGGTCAGCCAACCGGGGTCCAGGCGTCGCCGATCTCCGTGCGCAGCGCCCGCAACGACAGCAGCACGTCCGCAAAGAAGACGATCGCCGAGACCAGCAAGGCGAGGAGCGCGACAAAAAAGAGCACGACGACGGCCAGCCTCAGGTTGACGTGCAGGAACGCCATGGTGGTGAGCAGGAGCACCATGGTGCAGGCGCAGAGCACGGTGACCATCACCGCGGCGATCGACAGCCAGAGCAGCCGCGCCCGCCGCGCCAGCACCCGCAGCTGGGCGGTGTCGCGCGCCACCTCGCGCTCGTCGCCGGTGCCGCTGCGATGGGCGGTGAGCGAGCGCGAGCGGTCGATCACCCTCGACAGCCGGTTGGTCATCGACAGCAGGAGCAGGCCGACGCCGGAGATGAGCGCGATCGGCGAGATCGAGGTCTGCAGGAGGTGCGCGAGCTCGCCGGCGGCTTCCGGCGTGACGGGGGCGGCCATGGGCGCATTCTCGCAGCAACGGATGCGCCGGCGCGCCGGCTGGACCCGTACCAGAAAGTTGACGCGGCGACGTCTGGTTCCTTGGACTCGGCGCCGGCGTATCTCCGCAAGCGCTTGATTTCACTCGATAGCGCCTGCGGCAAGGCCGTTGCAGACAGCCGGGGTCGGAGGTCCCCATGCCCCAGCCTGCGCCGCGATCACGCGCCGTGCTTCCGGCCTTCCTGATCCTCGTCGGGCTCGTCAGCGGATTCCCGGTAGGAGCCGAGGAGGAGCCGCGCTGGGCCGACGCGGATGGCGCGCAGGCCAACGACCTGGCGGAGCGGGGGGACTCCGAGCCGGCAGTCGTCGCCGCCGCGATCGCCGATGCCCGCGCCGCCATCACCGCCGCGCCGCGCGACCCCGCCGGGTATCGCGCCGGCCTCATCGCGCTCCACGCCGCCGCGATCCTCGAGCTCGGGAACGCCCCCGGCGCCACGCACGAGGAGATATCCGCCGCCGCGGCTCCGGTGGTGGCAGCTCGGCACCAGGAAGCCGTGGCCATCGGGCGGAGCTGGGCGCGCGCGCTGCCGGGAGAGGAGTCCTCACTCGCGCTGGCCGAGCTCCTTGGCGGGGACCCGGAAGCGGAACGAGTCCTTCGCCAGCTCATCGAGCGCGAGCCGCGCAACCTCGCCGGTCACGAGGCGCTGGCGCGCTGGCTGCGCGCCGCGGAGCGGGAAGACGACGTCACGGTGCTTCTCGAGGCGCTCGTCGCGCGCGATGGAATCCCACCCGCCGCCTTCCGGCTCCTCGTCGACCACTACGAGAACGCCTGGCTGCCGCGGAGCATCGCCGAGACGATCCCCCGCTGGCGCAAGCGCTTCCCCGACGACCGCGACGCCATCCGCAAGCACCTGATGCTCTCCGGCGCAAAGCTCGATCGAGGGGAGGCGGCGACGCTGGCGGATCGCCTGCTGGCCGTCCCCGAGCCGACGAACGAAGCCGAGCGCGACGCGCTGCGCCAGGTCTGCTGGGCGGTCCGAAACGCCCAGCTCCCGGAGCGCTACGAGCGCTGCATCCGCCGTGTGGTAGCCGCGACTCCCGAGGGCGTCTCCGCAGACGCCGTCAGCGATCTGGCCGGCTTCCTGGTCGACGAGGAGCGCTGGTCGGACCTCGAAGGGCTGGTCGCCGGCGCCAGGCGCGTCGAAGCCGCCGAGCTGTCGCGGCGGCTGGCGAGCAGGGCTGCGGGTTTGGCACGAGCCGGCCGCTGTCCGGCGGCGCTGCAGGTGCTCGAGCGCTCCCGCCCGCACGGGCTGGCCACCGAGCGGCCGCTCGACGTCGCCGAGACCTTGACCTACTGCGTCGACAGGGAGCGCGGCGCGGCGGAGCTTCTCGCGTGGGCCGAGAAGGGCGGCATCTTCGGCTGGCACTCGTCGCACCGCTTGCGACAGCTCCCCCCTGACCCGGCATTCCTCGCCCCGCTCGTCGAGTTCTTGAAAACGCGCCTCGCCTCGGCCCCGACCGACGCCGACCTCAACAAGGCTCTCGAGGCCGTCCTCGAGCCCTTCGGCGACGTGCAGGCCCGGGTGCGCCACCTGCTGACGTGGTCGGCGCTCGCGCCCGAGAACGCGACGATCCCGATGCGGCTCGCACGGCTCCTCCTGCGCGAGGGCGAGCCCGGCGAGGCGGCCGTGGCGTTCGCCGACGTTCTGGCGCGCGACAACGGCAACCCCGAAGCGTGGAACGGCCTCGTCGAGGCGCAGCTCGCGGCCGGGCTGGACGCCGAGGCTGCTCGCAACGCGCAAGCCGCCGCGGTCGCGGACGAGCGGATCTCGTCGCGGCTGATGGCCTTGGCCGCCGAGCGCCAGCAGTCGTGGCGCAGCGCGGCCGACCACTGGGCGCGCCATCTCGCGCTCGTCCCCCAGCGCGACCTGTCGTGGCAGACCGAGCTGCCGTACCTCCTCGTGCTGAAACGCCTGGGCGAGGTCGAGGAGATCGAGGCGTGGCTCACCGCTCGCGCGCCGCTGGCAAGCAACCGCGACTCGAAATCCCCGGAGGCGTATCTCGGCGATGCCTGGCAGAAGCTCGGCATCCCGTCGCGAGCGCGCCCGCACTACGAGGCGGCGCTGGCGGCCGACCCCGAAGACGCCGACCTGGCCCTCGGCCTGGCGCAGGTCGCGGGCGACGAGGGGAAGGTGAAGGAGGCGTCGGCCCTCTACCGGCGTGCCCTGGCGCGCGACCCTGCTCAAGGCAACCGGGCGTTCGCAGCGGCGCGCTACCTGCGCGAGCACGGCGACGCCGAGGGAGCGCTCGCGGCCATCCGCCCCGCCGCCGAGAAGGAGTCGCACGGCGCCTCGTGGCTGCGCGTCGAGCTCGCGCGCGACCTCCGCGCCGCGGGCGATGCGGACGCGTCGCTCGCGCTCACCGAGCAGGTGCTCGCCGAGAACGAGCACGCCCATCTGGTGCGCCTCGAGCGTGGCGAGGCGCTCGCCGCCCTCGGGCGGGACGAAGAGGCGCTCGCCACGTTCCACGACTTCCTGGAGCGCACGGCGCCCCTCGCGGAACAGCGGAGCCGTTGCAACTGCAACTGCGAGGTGCTCAAGGCGCGCGACGAGTTGCTGGTCCGCCTGCGGCCGCCGGCGGCAGGTTCGGACGCCACCGTCGCGACGGCGCGCGAAGAGCGACCCTGATCGCCTCGATCAGGTCGATGCGGCGCTTCGCACCGTGTCGTCGGCCCACTCGAGGATCGGACGCAGGCGTTCCCCGAGAAGCTCGTCAGCCTTGTCGCGCGACAGCCAGCGGAACTCGTGGTGTTCCGGACGGCCCAGCGCGGCGACCACGGGCAGCCGCACGTCGCCGTCGGGCGACTCGGCCAGGTAGTAGCGCGCCACCTTGCCGCCGCTGTAGGGCGGCGTCTCGCGGTAGATCTCGCCCCAGGGAAAGCGGAGCCCGGCGAGCGTCGTCTCCTCCTCGACCTCGCGCAGCGCGGCGGCGAGATGCTCCTCGCCCGCCTCGATCTCGCCCTTGGGGAAGTCCCAGTAGTTGTAGACGCGCAGCAGCAGGTAGCGCGGGGCGCCCTCGCCGCGACGGACCACGACGCAACCGGCGGCGCGACGGGGTGGTGCGCTCGAGCGGGCCATCCGCCGCCAAGCTACCACCCACGTCGCGCGCGCCGGTGCTTCGCGCTACGGCGTCACGTCGGCGCAGCGTGCCCAGGCGGTGAGCGTCGAGCCCACCGGCATGACGCGCTCGATCGAGGCCACCCAGCCCGTGGCGCCCGCGTTCGGCGCGCTGGTGATGTCCACCGGCGTGCTGTGGCCACCGGCGTGAACGTCGTGCGTGAAGCCGCCGCCGACCACGACGTCACCGGCGTCACAGCTGGCTGTCACGGTGATCTTCTCCACGTTCACCCCATCGCTGGCGGCGACGACGGCGGAGCGGGTGTAGAAGGTCAGCGTGGAGGAGCCCGGGGGCCCGGGCGGCCCCGGAGGTCCAGGGGGGCCGGGAGCGCCCGGTGCACCCGGAGCGCCCGGGGCACCATCCGCTCCAGGCGATCCGGGCGGACCCGCGGGTCCCGGCGGACCTGCGGGACCCGGAGGCCCGGGCGCTCCAGGCGTGCCGATCGTGACGTCGAAGCCGCCGCAGCCGTCATCGTTCTCGCAGTTGCCGTGCGTGCTGGAGGCCGCGGTCACCGTCAGGTGATAGTCGCCCGCCGGCGGCAGGCCTCCCACCGCGGCGAAGTTGCAGACGATCTTCTGGCTCGTCACCAGCGCGCAGAGCGGCGTGATGTTGCCGATCTCGCCGAGCGTCACCGTGAATCGGCCGCGGGACGCCAGGTCGTGGCCGACGAGGGTCATCGTCGACAGCGCGGTGTCGATCCTGACCTCGGTGACCACCGTGTGGTTGTCGTCGTGGGCCAGGGCCGGCAGGGCCAGAAGCGCCGCGCAGGCGGCGATCCAGATCGAACGAAACCTCACCATCGGGACCTCCTGGATCCGTTGGGCGGGCCGCAGGGAACTCCGGGCCTTGCTTCTCATCGCGGGAAAAGCCGGGTCAGCGGATCAAACCGACGCCGTGGTCGCGCGGTGGCCCGCGGACGTGAGTGAAACGCGGATCGGAATGCGCGTCGGCGTGCGTTGACACTGCGGATCGAAACGGAATATGCTTTTATCACATTTTCCATTCTATGCGCTCTGCCCGGGAGGCTGCCCGACCATGCGAACCCGCCTTCTGCCCGCCGTCGCGCTCGTCACCCTCACGCTCGCCGCCGCGGCGACGCCTGCCGGCGCCGTCGACCCGCCGCCGCCGTTGACCGTGGAGCTCAGCCCCACGCTGCCGAGCTCGCTCGACACCATCCGCGTGCGCCTCGCCGGCTCGCCGGAGTGCGTCTACGTATGGTCGCTCAACGAGCCGGTGCTCGTTGGCGAGACGATCACCATCACCGCCTCGGCCGGCGGCCTCCCCCTCTGTCCGCCGACGGGGCCGTGGAGTCACCGGGTGGAGCTCGGACCGCTCCCCGCCGGCAACTACCGGCTGCACGTTGACATTGCGGGCCACGCGGTGACGGACCTCTCGTTCTCGGTGCGCCCGCCGACGACCACACTGCCGCTCGTCGGTGGCCGCTTCGCCGCCACCCTGCGCTGGACCGATCCCCGCGACGGCAGCCAGCACGTGGCGCAGGCGGTGCGCCTCGCCGATGCGTCCGGGTACTTCTGGTTCTTCGACAGCGGCAACGTCGAGCTGACGGTCAAGATACTCGACGCGCGACCGCTCAACGGGCACTTCTGGGTCTTCGTCGCCAGCATGACGACGGTGCCCTACACGCTCACCGTCGAGGATCTCGAGTCGGCCTGCGCCGGCCCCCTCTGCTCGTTGCGCTTCTACTCGAGCGCCGGCGGCAACGAGAACGCCCTCGACCTCGAGGCGTTCCGATGAGCACTCGCCCCGCTGCCAACGCCTTGCGGCGGCGCTAGTACTGCTTGTATTTGATGACCAGGGCCGGCAGCGGCTCCTCGGAGCCGCCCGGTGGCCAGGGGAGAACCAGGCCCTTGGCGACTTCCTGCGCCACCTGCTCGCCATAGAGGTGGTCCACCAGGTAGAGGGCGGCGTCGTAGCTCCGCGCGCCTCCCACCGAGGTGAGCACCGGCCCGTCGTGGACGAAGCTCACCCCGCGGCGCAGCTCGAGCTTGGGAAACATCTGCGCGAATCTGTCCTGGTCGGCGGGGAAGGTCGTTGCGAGGCGTCCCTGCAGCAGCCCCGCGCGGCCGAGCAAGAACGCACCGTCGCAGAGCGACACCACGTAGCGCGCTGTCTTACCGACCTTGCCGAGCCAGGCGATGAGCGCCTCGTTGCCGAGGTCGCTGTCCATGTTGTGCTGCGCCGAGGGCACGACGAGGATGTCGATGGCGGGCGCGTCGGCGAAGCTGTATCGGGCGTCGAGCACGAGCCCCTCGGCGGTCTTCACCGTGCCGCCGTCGGGCGAGACGGTGAACGTGTCGATGCCCGGTCGCGTGTGGAAGACGGTGTGCTGGAGGACGTCGTAGGGCGCGACGAGCTCGGTGCCATAGACGCCGTCGAGCACGAGGAAGCCGGCGCGCAGGGGGCGGTCGCGCGGCAGGTCCGCGGGCGGCGGAACGCGCGGCAGCGCGGACGCCGACGGGAGCGTCGTGGTGGTCGTGGCAGGCGCAGCGGTCGTCGGCGCCGCCGCCACATCGCCGGGCTGCGCGAGCAACCCCGCAGCGACGAGCGCCCCGGCTGCCATCGCGGCGGCGGCGAGCTTGGCGCTCGACGAGATCCTGGAAGCGAATCGCCGCATCGTCTCGACCTCCATCACAAGAACCCTCAGATGGGCTGGCGTTCGAAGACCAGATAGCCGGACGGCACCATGCCCACCCGGCGATAGACCGATTGCGCCGCCTCGTTGTGCTCCTCGACGTAGAGGCGGACCGCCCGTGCGCCGGCGGCGCGCGCGGTCTCGAGGGCGCGCTCCCAGAGGGCGCGGAAGACGCCGCCGCCGCGGTGCGAGGCGACGACGTAGACGCTCTGGAGCCAGTAGATCGGACCGTTGCGCCAGTCGCTCCACTCGGTCGTCAGCATCAACTGTCCGACGAGCTCGCCCGCCTCTTCGGCGACGAAGTAGATCCCCTTCGCCGGGTCGGCGAACAAAGCCTCGACACCCGCTCGCACCGTCGGCGGGTCGAGGGCCAGGCCTTCGCTCTCCGCGGCGAGCCGCAGGTTGAAATCCGCGATGGTCGCGGCGTCGGCGGGACGTGCCGGTCGAACCTCGATCGAGCGTGTCTCCGGCATCGGCGCGGGATCTTGTCATGCGGCTCTGGACGCGCTCCGCTGCCTCTTGACAGCCGCGAAGCCCTCGGGCACTATGGGCGGAAACGAGGCGTAACTATGTTCAAGAACTTCCTGCGCAGGCGCCCCTCCCCCGCCCCCGACCTCCAGGCCGCCGCCGACGCCGCTGCCTGGCGCGAGCTGAGCCGCCGCCGCCCCGAGCTCGCCGAACGGATCCGTCTGGCGCTCGCCGCCGGCAAGCCGCTCTCGGGTGTCCTCGACGCCGCCACTGTGGTGGCGCGCACGGCGGCCGAGGAGCCGCGGCGGCCGCGGCTCGGGCTCCTGCTCCCGTGCGCCGTCCACGGTTGCGCTCGTTCGCTGGGGCTCCTGGCCTCGGCCGGGCACTAGATCGCTCTGATCAAGAGGCCCGTCTGACCCGGAGGGTCGGTCCGACCCGGTAGCCCGCTCGGCAAGGGCCGCTGCCGGCAGCTCGCGATGTTCGCGGCGAGCTCGACCGACGTTATGCTCCCGCCACCCCCAGGAGGTGTCGCAATGGGTCCAGCCGGCCGCGTCACGGCCTCGTCGCTCCTCGCCTGCGCAATCGCCACGATCGCTATGGCCCAGTCGCCACCGCCCTCGGCGAGCCCACTGTCGTCGCAGCCGGCGAGCTCGAGCGCGGCCCCCGCAGCAATACCCGCGACGAGCCCGGCAAGCTCCGCGACCGCCGCAGCCGCTCCTCCCCCGCCGGCGCTCGCATTCGACCCCGAAGCCGCCACCCGCGAGTGGCTCGCCAAGGTGCCCGCCGCCGACAAGGCGCGTTCCGACGCCTACTTCGAAGGCGGCTACTGGCTCCAGCTCTGGGGCCTCCTCTACGCCCTGGCCATCGCCGCGCTGCTGCTCGGCAGCGGCCTCTCGCGCCGCCTGCGCGAGATGGCCCAGCGGACGACCCGCTTTCGCCCGCTGCAGACCGGCATCTACGCGCTCGGCTACACGCTGCTCGTCGTCGTCCTCAGCTATCCGCTCACCGTCTACGAGGACTTCTTCCGCGAGCACAAATACGGCCTCTCCAACCAGACGTTCGCCGAGTGGATGAGCGACTTCGCCAAGGGCCTCGCGGTCAGCCTCGTCTTCACCACCTTCGCGCTGATGCTCCTCTACGGGGTGCTCCGGCGCGCGCCGCGGACGTGGTGGCTCTGGGGCGCGGTCGTCCTGCTCGCACTGCTCGCGGTGGTCGTCATCATCGCGCCCGTCTACATCGCGCCGATCTTCAACGACTACAAGCCGCTCACCGACGCCAAGGTGCGCGACCCGATCCTGCGCATGGCACAGGCCAACGGTGTGCCGGCCGACAACGTCTACTACTTCGACGCCAGCAAGCAGACCAAGCGCATCAGCGCCAACGTCAGCGGCTTCCTCGGCACCGAGCGGGTGAGCCTCAACGACAACCTGCTCAACCGCTCGACGCTGCCCGAGATCGAGGCGGTGATGGGGCACGAGCTCGGGCACTACGTGCTCAACCACGTGTACGAGGACTTCTTCGAGCTCGGCGCGATGATCATTCTCGGCTTCGCCTTCCTGCGCGCCACCTTCGACCGCGTGCGCCACCGCTTCGGCAGCCGCTGGGGAATCACCGGCGTCGACGACCCGGCCGGGCTGCCGCTGCTCGCCGCGCTCCTCACCCTCTTCCTCACGCTGACCTCGCCGGTGCTCAACTCGATCATCCGCAGCAACGAGGCGGAGGCGGACGCCTTCGGCCTCAACGCCTCCCGCCAGCCCGACGGCTTCGCGTCGGTCGCGCTCAAGCTCGGCGAATACAGGAAGCTCGACCCCGGCCCGATCGAGGAGCTGCTCTTCTTCGACCACCCGAGCGGCCGCAACCGCATCCTGATGGCGATGCGGTGGAAGGCGGCCCACCCGGAGCTGCTCGACGGGAGCGGCACCGCACCCGTCCCCTAGTTGGCCCCCTCACGGGGCGCCTCGGATCAGTCGTAGACGCGCTCGGCGCCTCCGGGTGCGATGCGCCGCAGGCGCGTTGCGCCGGGCAGGCCGCCCTCGAGGATCCAGAGCGCCCCGTCGGCTGACAGGGCTCCGCCGGTGGGCGACCACGGCGGCCGCGAGCGGACAGCGATGGTGACCGTTCCGTCGGCAGCCACGTGCTTGACCACTCGCTCCGCCGGGACGGCCACGTAGGCACCACCGCGCCGATCGACGAAGACCCCGAACGTGGCGTGCCGCGCCGAGAAGACCAGATCCGAGAGCTTGCGCCCGGCGAGGTCGCTCGCCAGGCGGCTGAGCTTGCCGGCCGGCGTGAGGCGGTAGAGGTCGTGCCGATCGTCGGCGAAGGTGGTGAAGAAGAGCGTGCCCGCGGGCGCGACCGCCATCCAGCGCACCTCGCCGAAGGCCCCGGTTGCGATCGTGTCGATCTGTGCCGCAACGCTCTTGCGCCGGATCTTCGTCGCCGCGCCGCCGCCGCCGCCCTCGGCCCAGTACATGCGCCCCGACGCGTCTGTGACGAAGCTCCAGTCGGTGCGGAAACCCTCGCGGGCTTCGTAGACGCGGTCGACGCGCCCCGCCGGCGACAGGCGCCAGACGTAGTGACCCCACTTGTCGGTCGTCTCGCCCTCGTACCAGAGGTGCTCGCCGTAGAGGTTGCCGGCGGAGTCGAGCGACAGCTCGTGGGTGTGGACGCCGCTCACCACGACCTGCTTCCGGCCGTCGGGGGCGACTCGCCACACCTTCTCGAGATCCGAGTAATAGGCGTTTCCCTTGGCGTCGACGACGACGCTGGCAGCGGGGTGCGCAGCGGCAGGAACGGCCAACGCGCCGAGTGAGAGCAGGGCGAGCGCGAGTGGAAGGCGTGTTCTGCAATGCATCGCGGCCTCCGTGGATCCTCGAGGGCGCGATCGCCCTCGCAAGAACGGACGCGCGGTCGCCGAGCAGCGTTAACCGGAGCTTCCGGCCAGCTCGCGGTGGAGCCAGGCGCGGGCGAGGGTCCAGTCGCGGCGCACGGTGCGCTCGGACAGCTCGAGGGCGCGCGCCGTCTCACGCTCGTCGAAGCCGGCGAAGAAACGGCACTCGACCACTCGCGCCAGTCGCGGTGCGCGCTCCAGCAGTCGCTGCAGTGCCTGGTCGAGGGCGAGGAGCGTCTCGTCCGCGTCGCCGCCCGCGGCGTCGAGCTCTTCGTCGAGCGGCAGGTGCGGAGCGCCGCCGCCGCGCTTGGCCGCCACCCGCGCCTCGGCGTGGTTGACGAGCGCGTGGCGCATGGCGAGCGCGGCCGCGCGCAGGAAGTGTGCGTCGTCGTTCCAGCCTTGGGTGCCGCGCAGCTTGAGATAGGCCTCGTGGACGAGGGCCGTCGTCTGCAGCGTCGCGCCGCCGCCGACGCGCCACCGCTCGCGCCGCGCCAGGCGCTTGAGGTCCGCGTAGAAGAGAGGCAAGAGCTCGTCGGCGAGGGCCCGCACCGCCGGGGGCGGAGCCACCCAGCGCTCCTCGGGCTCGCCGCGCGCCTCCTCGATCGCCATGGCCGAATCCTAGCCTTCGGCTGGCCACTTCGAGCACGGTTTCCTGTTCCTGCTCCCCGAGACAGGCGCGGCGGCGTGGGCTCCTGGACGGACAGCCTCGACGTCGTTGCGGTAACGTCGCGCCGGCTCGAATGCTCAGGATCGCGCTCCGGTATCGGCGGATCGCGAGCCATCCGGAGGCAACCATGGCGCCCCGCTGGGAACGTGTCGAGGAGATCTTTGGCGAGCTCGTCGACGTGCCGGAGGGGGACCGCACGGCGGCCCTCGCCCGCGCCTGTGCCGGCGACGCCGAGCTCCTGGCCGAGGTCGAGTCGCTCCTCGCCGCGCACGCTCTGGCCGGCGGCGTGCTCGACTCGGCGCCGAGCGCCGGCGCGTCCTCGCTGGACGTCGACGGCCTCGAGCCCGGCACCCGACTCGGCCCGTGGCAGGTGGCGAGCCTCATCGGCGAAGGGGGCTCGGGCGAGGTCTACGCGGCCGCCCGCGTCGACGGCGCATTCGAGCAACTGGTGGCGATCAAGGTGCTCCGCCGCGAGGCCGCCGCCCAGCTCGACCGCTTCCACGCCGAGCGCCAGATCCTCGCCCGCCTCGCCCACCCCGGCATCGCCCGCCTGCTCGACGGCGGCGTGACGCCCGACGGCCGCCCCTACGCCGTCATCGAATACGTGGAGGGCACGTCGCTCGCCGAGCACTGCCGCGAGCGCCGCTACGACCTCGAGCAGCGGCTGCGCCTCTTCGGTCAGGTGTGCGACGCGGTCGGCTACGCGCACCGCCATCTGGTGGTGCACCGCGACCTCAAGCCCGGCAACATCCTCGCGGGCCGCGACGGCCGCGTGAAGCTGCTCGACTTCGGCATCGCCAAGCTCCTGGAGGATGCGGGAGAGGGCGCCTCGGGGGAGACCACGCGCGCGCCGCTGACGCCCGACTACGCCGCCCCCGAACAGCTCACCGGCGAGCCGGTGACGACGGCAACCGACGTCTACGCCCTCGGTGTCCTGCTCTTCGAGCTGCTCACCGGCACCAGGCCGTGGCACACCGCCGACCTGCCGGTGGCTCGTGCCTTGAAGCTGCTCGTCGACCAGCCGGCGCCGGCGGCGAGCCTGGTGGCCGTCGAGGCCGAGGACCCACCGGTACCGCCGCGACGACTCCAGGGCGACCTCGACGCCATCGTCGCGAGGTGCCTGCGCAAGGAACCGGCCGCGCGCTACCAGACCGTCGAGGCGCTCTGGGAGGACATCGAACGATACCTGCGACACGAGCCGGTGCTGGCGCGCGAAGGCGCCCGCCTCTACGTGCTGGGCCGCCTGCTGCGACGCCACCGTCTCGCCGTCGGCGCCGCTGCGGCGCTCGTGCTCGCCCTCACCGGCGGGCTCGCCGCCTTCGCCTGGCAGGCGCGCAAGACAGCCCTCGAGCGCGACATCGCACGCCGCGCGGCGAGCCGCGAGGAGGCGGTGCGCTACCACCTGACCAGCATGTTCCGCTCCTCGCTCGCCGAGCCGAGCGCCGAGCCGATCACCGCCAAGGCCATGCTCGACCGCAGCGCCAAGCGGGTGCTCGAGCAATACCGGGACGACCCGCATCTCGCCGGCAAGGTCGTGGAGACCCTCGCCGACCTCTACGGCGCGCTTGGCGACGTCGAGGGGCAGGCGCCGCTGCTCGAGGCCTTCCTCGCCGCCGCCGGCCCCGAGGCCGACGCCGAGTCGGTGGCGCTCGCGCGACAGAAACTCGCGTACATCGAGCTGCTCAAGGGCAACCCCGAGCGCGCGGCCACCCTGCTCGGCCAGGCCGAGGCCTTCTGGCAGACGGCACCCGGCGAATACCGCGAGCAGCGGCTCGAGGCGATGTTCGTGCGTGGCCTCCTCCTCCGCTCCCAGGGAGACATCGACGGCTCGATCGCCACCTACCGCCAGGCGATCGCCGGGCGCACGGCGCTCTCCGGCCGCGCCCACCGCGAGACGGCGAACCTCTACAACTCGCTCGCCATCACGCTGACCGCCGCCAACCGCATCGACGAAGCGCTCGACGCCTTCCGCCAGTCGCTGGCGATCCAGCGCGAGCTCGGCCGCGGCGACGACCTCGACGCCCTCGTCATGCTCGGCAACACCGGCACGCTCGCCTTCCGCCGCGGCCGCATCCGCGAGGCGGAGGAGATCCTCGGCGACGCCTGGCGCCGCCAGCGCGCCGTCGCCGGCGACTCCGCCGCGGTGGCGGCGTCGATGGGGCTCTACGGCGCTGCGCTCACCGCTCGGGGGCGCGCCGTCGAGGCGGTGCCGCTGCTGCGCGAGGCGACGGCGATCGCCGTGAAGTTTTCGGGGTCGACGAGCCCGCTTTCGGTCCAGGATCGACTCTTCCTGGGCGAGGCCCTCGGCGTCGCGGGCGAGCGCGAAGAAGCACGACACACCCTGCGGGAGAACCTCGACCTCGCTCGAGCGCAATATGGCGAGGCCCACGTGTTGACGCTGCGCCTGCGCCTGGCGCTGGCGAAGCTCGACCTGCTCGCCGGCGGCGCCGCCGCGGCGGAGCGGCAGCTGCGCGAGCTGTTGCCGGCGCTGGAGGCGCTCGGCGCGCCGCAGGCGAGCTGGCTCGCCCATGCGCAGGTGGCTCTCGGCGAGGCGCTGCTGCGGCAGCGTCGGGCGGAGGCGGCCGTGGCGCCGCTGCAGCAGGCGGTGGCCCTGCGCCAGAAGCTCCTGTGGGCCGGCAGCTGGGAGCTCGCCGAGGCGCGCGCCCGGCTCGGCGAGGCGCTGGCGGCGAGCGGCGGATCGGGCGGCGACGAGCTGCTCTCCGGCGCTGCCTCCACCCTGCGTACGGAGCTCGGGCCCGCCCACCCGCAGACGCGACGGGCCGACGAGGCCCTCGCGTCGCTGCGTCGCGCCGGCTGAGAGAGGAGCCGGATCCGGATGGTGGGCATGGCCCACCCTACTCCGGAGCGACGCGCCACGTCCCGAGCCCCGACCCAAGGTCCCTCCCCGGCGGCACATGCCAGCCATCCGGATCCGCTCCGCCGTAGGGCGGGCCGTGCCCGCCATCCGAGCCTGATTCCCCAGCGAGCAGACGGCGTCACTGCAGGGCGGATCGATGGCCGCTCCTCCACGGTTTCCCTGTTCTCCCTCACGAGCCTCACCTGCCGAGAGGGGAACACCATGCCGCCGAGAGCCGCCCGCCGTCTGTGCATCCTGATTCTCGCGCTCGCCGCCGCCGGCGGCGCCCGCGGCGCCACCGTGACCGTCAACAGCACCGGGGACGCGACGGCGCTCGACGGCGCGGTGACCCTGCGGGAGGCGATCGCCGCCGTCAACGCGCAGGCCAACGTCAGCGACGTCGTGGCGGCCGGCTCCTACGGCTCGAACGACACCATCGCCTTCAACGTCGGCGGCGGCGGCCCGCAGACCATCGGCCTCGGCGCCACGCCGCTGCCGGTGATCGGCAAGCCGGTGACGATCGACGGCTACACCCAGCCGGGCAGCAGCCCCAACACGCTCGCCGTGGGTGAAAACGCGGTGCTCAACGTCATCCTCCAGGGTACGAGCGGCAGCGGCGTCCACGGCCTCGAGGTGGGCGTCGGCGGCGGCGGCTCGACGATCCGCGGCCTCGTGTTGCAGCGGCACTTCTTCGCCGTCCAGATCAACGGCAGCAACGTCACCGTCGCCGGCAACTTCATCGGCACCGATCGCACCGCCACCACCGCCGGCGCCGCGACGACCAACACCACCGCCGTGAACGTCAACATCGGCGCCATCGGCGGCAACGTCATCGGCGGCGTCACGCCTGCCGACCGCAACGTCATCTCCGGCAACGGCAACGGGGTCGTCTTCAACTCGCAGCTCGGCAACACGGTGCAGGGGAACTACATCGGCGTCAATGGGGCCGGCACGGCGGCGCTGTCCAACGGCGGCTATGGAATCGCCCTCGGCACGGCGGGCGTCGCCAGCATCGGCGGGTCGACCATCGGTGGCATCACACCCACGCCGGGCCAGGGGCCGGGCAACGTCATCTCCGGAAACGGCTCCATCGGCATCCAGATCCAGACCAACGGCTCCGGCACCACCATCGGGCCGGTCACCATCCAGGGCAACATCGTGGGGCTCGACGCCACCGGCGCCAACGCCATCCCCAACACCGGGCCGAACGTGAACCTCCGCGACACCGACCTGCCGAACACCGGCACCCCGCGGATCGGGCCGGTGACCATCGGCGGCTCGGCCGCCGGCGCCGGCAACGTCCTCTCGGCCGGCGGCCACGGCATCTTCCACCTCGCCGGGGGCACGATCATCCGCGGCAACCGCATCGGCACCGACGTCACCGGCACCATCGCACGCCCAAACACCTTCGGTATCGAGGTCACCGGCACCAATGTCTTCGCCGGCGGCGCCACCATCGGCGGCAGCGGCCCGAACGACGGCAACGTCATTTCCGGCAACCTGAGCGACGCGATCCGCGTCTTCCTCTCGAGCGCCACCATTCAGGGCAACCGCATCGGCACTTCCGCAACCGGCACGGCGCTCACCAACGGCGGCTACGGCATCTTCGTCGACAGCGGCGAGACGACCATCGGCGGCACCGTCGCGGGGGCCGGCAACGTCATCGCCAACAACGGCAACTTCGGCGTGCACGTGCGCATCGGCTCCGCGGCCGCCCACAATGCGTCGAATGCGGCAATCCTCGGCAACTCGATCAGCAACAACGGCTTTCTCGGCATCAACAACTCCGCTCCCGACGTCGTGACGCTCAACGACCCGGGCGACGCCGACAGCGGGCCCAACGACCTGCAGAACTTTCCCGTCGTCACCAGCGCCACGCTCGGCGCCGGAACGGTGACGGTGTCGGGCACCCTCAACAGCACCGCCGCCGCGACCTTCCGGGTCGAGCTCTTCTCGAGCGTCGCCTGCGGCAGCTTCGGTCACGGCCAGGGCCTCACCTACCTCGGCTTCGTGAGCGTCACCACGGACGGCTCTGGCAACGCCGCCTTCGGGCCGACGGTCTTCACCGCTCCCGCCGGGCAGCCGGTGATCACCGCCACCGCCACCAACGCCGCCAGCCGCACCTCCGAGTTCTCGAGCTGCGTCACCGCGACGGGCCCACCGGCCGCCCCGACATCGCTCGCCGCCGTCTCGGCGCAGAACGAGGTCACCCTCTCCTGGGTCGACAATGCGAGCGACGAGACCACCTTCCGCGTCGAGCGTGCGCTCGACGTGCCGGGGCCGAGCTTCGCCGAGATCGGCAGCGGCCCCGCCAACATCGTGAACTTCCACGACACCACCGCGGCGTGCAACACCGCCTACCTCTACCGCGTCCGCGCCCACCGCGCCGGCGACAACACCTTCTCGGCCTACTCCAATGTGGCGAGCGTCACCCACCTCTGCCCCGACCTCACGGTGACCAAGAGTGCCTCCGACGCAGTGGTGACCACCGGCCAGACATGGACCTGGACGCTCGACGTCGACAACGGCGGCAGCGGTCCGGCCACCCTTGCCGCGGGCCAAGATCTGCTGAGCGACGTGCTGCCCGCGGCAAGCTACAGCAACGTCGTCGTCACTCCCGGCGCCGGCGTCACCGGCAGCGTCGCCTGCGGGGTCGCCGCCGGCACGCTCACCTGTTCGGCATCGACCGCGGTCGTCGTGCCGGCGGGGGACGGCGTGACCGTCGCGGTCGATGCAACGTCCGCCACGCCCGCCAACCTCGTCAACGGCGGCGCCGGCTGCGAGGCCGATCCCGCCGGCGCGCTGGACGAGACGATCGAGGCCAACAACCAGTGCAACACGTCCATGGTCGAGGTGCAGGGCAGCGGCATCTTCGCCGACGGCTTCGAGGACGGCCTGGTGCCCGGCGCGTGGACCGGCGGTTCGACACCCTGAGCCGTCGAGGCGACGCAAGCCGGGAAGCGCCCTCCCCCACCCACGCTAGAGTGCCTGCCGTGGGCGAGATCGCCGAGCTCCCGCGCGAGGCCCGCTCGGGCGACGCCGCGAAGCTGGGTGCGGTCTTCGGCCGCCGTCTATCCCGAGCTCAAGCGGCTCGCCTCGTGGCGCTCGGCCGGGGAACCAGCGGGCTCGACACTCACCACCACGGCGCTCGTGCACGAGACCTACCTCAAGCGCCGCCCGCGCCATGCGTCACCTCCTCGTCGACCACGCCCGGGCCAGCTCCGCGCACAAGCGCGGCGGCGGGCTCGTCGTCGCGCCGCTGCCCGACGAACCCGCCGATCCGCAGCCGGCGACGCACTGGATCGACCTCGACCGCGCCCTCGGCGAGCTCGCCGAGGTGGACCCGCGGCTGCACGAGCTCGTCGCTCTGCTCTACTTCGCCGGCTTGAGCCGCGAGGAGGTGGCCGAGCTGCTCGGCCGCGACGTGCGCACGGTTGCCCGCGACTGGCTCCGCGCCCGCGCCTTCCTCTACGCGCGGCTGGAGCCGGCGGCGCCGTCGCCATCGGCTCCCCTCTAGCGGCTCGAGGCGCCAACCACGCGCTGCAGGCGAGAGCCTGCGTCACCCGCTACGCGACCGAGCACCGGCGGCGACGGACTGCTGGTGCCGCCGCCGCACGGCCGAACCGACGGTTCCGCGTCGGCCTCGGTTGCTTCCAGGCGCCACCGTCCTGGACCGACGGTGGCGCTCACGAACACGGTCGCTTCGGCGTTCTTGAAGTCCGCCCGGTCGGAAGCGTCAGAACTTGATGGTCAGCTTGAGCATCACGGTGGTGTTGGGCCTGTCCCAGCTCGCCGTGCTCCCCGGCTGCTTCGCCGCATAGTCATCCAGGGCCGCGTCGACAGCCGCCGGAACGGCGTCCGCCGCGAGACGTCCCTGCTCGACCTTCTGCCGCAGATCGCTCTCCAGTTGACTCACGAAGGCGCGGTCCGCTGGCGAGAGTGCCTTCCCGCCCGTCTTGAAGGTGATCGAAATGCTCACCTCGACTTCGGCCTTCGCGGGTTGCTGGGCCTGCTCACCCCGGAGCTGCAGGCGGTGCTCGGGGTCGGATTCGAACGTCTTGACCCGCGTCTCGGCCAGCGCAGCGAGAGCGTGGCTTGTCATCGGGCGAGAACGGGAGGTCGTCGCGATCTCGCGCTCCAGGCCGGCGACGAAGGCGCGGGCGCCAGGCTCGAGGCTCTGCTTCCCGAAGGTGACCGAGACCGACAGCTCGAGCTTGACCTCCGCCGCCGTCGCCGGTTGCGGAACGAGGCCTGCACCGAGAGCGACGAAGACGAAGGTGACTGCGGTGACAAGCCGCGGGGATTTCGCGATTGGTTTCATGTCCATTCTCCTTGGCTCGGCAGGAAGCGGAAGTGCTTCTCCCCCTCTTAGTCGGAGGGAAGGCAGGCGCCCCGCCACCGAAATCGGAGCCGGCGTGGCCGGGTGCGCCTGGCGCTGGCGTCCAGCCCGCCGCGACGCCGTGACGCGCGTGATGGCCGGGCGCCGGAAAGCGACGTAAGGTGAGCACCGGGTCTCCCGCGGGGCATACTCTGCCGGCGGGGCCAGGCTCGAACGCCTGAGCCGCGGGCACGTTGGTTCCCGCGTAGCTTGAGGCCACGGAACAGAGGAGGCACCATGCACGATCGGATCGCCCGCTTCTCCTGGCTAGTCCTCCTACCGATCGTGTTCACCTCGCCCGCCGTCGCGCTGGGCGAGGAGCGACACGACCATGCCGCGCACGGAGCCCACGACGTCGAGGGCCTCGGCGTGGTGCACTTCCCGGTGAGCTGCGCGCCCGAGGTGCAGCCCGGCTTCGACCGCGCGGTGGCGCTCCTGCACTCCTTCGGCTACGAGGAGGCGCGCCTCGCCTTCCAGGAAGTCGCGCAGCGCGACCCGTCCTGCGCCATGGCGCGCTGGGGCGAAGCGATGACCTGGTACCACCCGATCTGGGCGCCGCCGACCCCGACCGAGCTCGCCGCCGGCGCCGCCGCCGCGGAAGCGGCCGCCGCGCTCCCCGCGAAGACGGAGCGCGAGCGGGCCTGGGTCGCCGCGATCGGCACCCTCTACCGCGACCGCGACAAGCTGGACCACCGCACGCGTGCGCAGGCCTACGAAGAAGCGATGCGGCAGCTCAGGGAGCGCTACCCCGACGACACCGAGGCGACGATCTTCTACGCCATGCTCGGTACCGCCCCGTCCGCCGATGGAAACCTCGACCGGCAGAAGCGCTCGGCGGCGATCCTCGAGCCCCTGCTCGCCAAGCAGCCGCGTCACCCCGGTCCCGTCCACTACCTGATCCACGCTTTCGACTACCCGCAGACGGCGAGCCTCGCGCTCGGCGCCGCACGCATCTACGCCGGCATCGCTCCCGAGTCCGCGCACGCCCGCCACATGCCGTCGCACATCTTCACGCGCCTGGGCCTCTGGGAGGAGTCGATCGCCAGCAACTGGAGCTCGGCCGAGGCCGCGCAGGCCTTCGCCGACCGCAACCATGCGGGGACGACGGCGTTCGACGCCATGCATGCCTACGACTACCTCGAATACGCGTACCTGCAGCTCGGGCAGGACGACAAAGCGCGCGAGGTGATGGAGCGCGTCGGCGGCGTGCGCCGTCTCGACAACCCTGCAGCCTTCCAGGCCGGCTACGCGCTCACGGCCGTGCCGGCCCGCTACGCGCTCGAGCGGCGGCAGTGGAAGGAGGCTGCCGCGCTCGCCGAGCCGGCGATCGCGCTCGACTGGACGGGCTTCCGCTATGCGCAGGCTGCGGTGGCGTTCGCCAACGCCGTCGGCGCGGCGCGCGGCGGCGACCCTGCCGGAGCGCGCAAGGCCGTCGAGCGCGTGGCCGCCGTCCGGGCGGCGCTCGCGGCGGCGCCTCCCGCCGGCTCCTACGACTGGGTCAGCCAGGTCGAGTCGCTCCGCCTCGCCGCCTCCGGCTGGCTGGCCCGCGCCGAGAAGCGCGACGACGAGGCCGTGCGCCTCCTCACGCAGGCTGCCGAGCTCGAGGAGCGCGTCGGCAAGCACCCGGTGACGCCCGGGGCCATCCTCCCGGCGCGCGAGCAGCTCGGCGACCTCCTGCTCGAGCTCGGCCGCCCAGCGGACGCGCTCGCCGCGTATGAGGCCGACCTCGCCGCGGCGCCCAACCGCTTCAACGGCCTCGCCGGTGCGGCACGCGCTGCCGAGGGCGCCGGCCGGCGCGAACGCGCCGCGGAGCTCGCCGCGGCGCTGCGGGCGCTTTGCCGGGCGCCGGCGTGCACGCGCGACGGAGCACTCGTCGAGCAGCCAGCCCGCGCCTCGCACCGGCGGTGAGCCGGCTCAGCGCAGCATCGGCTCCACCGCGTCGAGCAGGTCCCGCTCCAGCCGGCACACCTCGATCGCGTGCGAGACGACGGCGATAGTGACCTCGCGACCGGCCTCCGGCCGGGCGCGGAGGGTCTCGAGCGCACGAGTCTCCCGCTCGATCTGCTCGTCGAGGAAGGCACGCCGCTCGCGCAGCACTGCCGCGCGGTCGACCGGCTCGGCCTGCGCCACGAGCTGGAGCCAGACGTGGAACGGGATCGGCGGCCGCTGGCGCGCCCACTCCGGCTCGGACAGCGCCGCCACCATCGCCCGACGACCGGAAGCCGAAAGCCGGTACCGCTCACGCTCGGGTCCGGCGGGCGGACCGCTGTCCTTCGCCGCCAGGATGTGGCCGAGGGCGAGCAGCTTCTTGAGCGAGTAGTAGATCTGTGCCCGCGAGACCTTCGCGGCGCCGCCCTCGCTCCCGGCGAGCTGGCTGACGAGGTCGTAGCCGTGGGTCGGCCGCTCCGCAAGCTGCGCCAGCACCACGAGATCCGACGGCGTGAGCCGCTCCGTGAGCTTGGGCCTCCGTCCCGTCATCGACTCCCCCCGCTTGACAGCACGACCCGGCCGGAAGCATAGTCTAGTCTCAATGAGACTAGATCACGTCGACCCGAAAGGAGCTGCCGACATGGAGGCGCCGCCGTCGGTCTTTCCCCTGCGTTCCGCCGAGCTGGTCGCTTTCGCGGCCACCACTGACGCCGCGCGCTCGCGGGCATTCTACGAGGGCAAGCTTGGGCTCAAGTTCGTCGCCGAGGATCCCTACATGCTGGTCCTCGAGTCGGGCGGGACGAGGCTGCGGCTGCAGAAGGGCCCGGAGCTCACGACGGTGCCGCGCACCGTCCTCGGCTGGCGGGTGCGCGACATCGAATCGACGGTCAAGGGCCTCGCCGCCGACGGCGTAGCGATCGAGCACTACGACTGGATCAAGCAGTCGGACGGCATCGCCGAGTTCCCGGACGGGTCGCGCGTGGCCTGGTTCAGGGACCCCGACGGCAACATCCTCAGCGTGGCCCAGACCGCGTATTGACCGCCGGGCGGCTCCGCGATGACGAGGGTCATCGCCTCGCCTACGCGGACGGCGCCACGACCTTCGGCACCTTCACCTTGTCCTTGGCGGTGATGCCGGAGACGACCTCGATCTGGATGCCGTCGGAGAGACCGGTGACGACGTTTCTCCGCTCGAAGGTCTGCGGCGCCGTCTCCACCTCGACGTAGGGCTTGCCGTCTTCGAACTGCAGCAGCGCCTCGTTCAAGGCGAGCTTCTGGTCGCGGCGGTCGAGGACGATGTCGGCGTTGGCGCTGTAGTTGGCTCGGATCGTCACGTCTTTCTGCGGCACGAGGGCGGCGCGGATCTCGAACTGGATGGCGCCCTCCTTCTCCACTCCCTTGGGCGCGATGTGTTCGAGGGTCGCCTCGAGCGGCTTGCCCTCGACGGCGCCGATGGTGAGCAGCAGCGTCATGCCGGTGCGCAGCTTGCCGACCTCGGACTCGTCGACGACGCCCTTGAAGATCATGTCGCCCATGTCGGCGATCGAGGCGATGGTGGTGCCGTCGTTGAAGGTGTTGGTCTCGATCACCGAGTTGCCGACCTCGACCGGCACCTCGAGCACCGTGCCGGCGATGGTCGAGCGCACGAGGGTGTTGGTGGTGCCGCCGGTCGAGCGCGAGATCCCCTTCTCGATGAGCGCGAGGTTGTCGCGCGCGGCGTCCATCTCGGCCTGGGCGTTGCGGAACGCCGTCTCGAAGGGCTGGAAGGCGGCCCGCGAGATGGTCCCGTCCTTGACGAGTGGGGTGTTGCGCTCGAAGTCGGCCTGCGCGCTCTCGAGGCCGATCTTCGCCTTGGCCACGCGGTTCTGGGCGTTGGCGAGGTTCACCATGTCGGGCACCAGGCGCACCTTGGCGATCAGATCGCCGGCCTTCACCGACTCGCCGGGCTCGACGTAGACCTCCTCGACGATCCCCGAGACGCGCGGCTTGATCGCCACCTCGCGGCGGGGCACCACGGAGCCGGTCGCCACCGCCTTCTTGACGATGTCGGCGACCTTCGGGGACTCGGTCTGGTAGACCGTCTCGGGCTTGCGCGACTTGGCCCACAGGAAGTAGACGGTGCCGCCGAAGAGGGCGAGGAGGAACACACCGAGGAGGATCGAGAGCGCTCGTTTCACAGAATCACCTTGGTTCTAGGTTCACAGGCTGTGGTCACAGGCTGTGGTCAAGAGTCACTGGTTACAGAAAGGTGGAGAGACGCCAGCCAGCGGACGGCGCAGTCACTCGCTGCCCGTCACTCGCTCCGGAGTGCCAGCATCGGGCTGATCTGCAGGGCGCGCTGCGCGGGCGCCAGCCCGGCGAGGACGCCGGCGCCGATGAGCACGGCAAGGGCCCGCAGCGCTTCGGCGATGCCGACGTCGGGGTTCATGAACATCGTGTTTTCGCTGCCGCCGGAAGGAAGCAGGCTGCCGACGAGGGCCATCAAGGCAATGCCTGCGACGAGCCCGGCGTAGCCGGCGGCTGCGGTCAGGATCACCGACTCGGTGACGATCTGCGCCACGATCGCGGACGGCCGCGCGCCGACGGCGCGGCGGACGCCGATTTCCTTGGTGCGCTCCTTGACGATGATCAGCATGATGTTGGAGACGCCGATCGCCCCGGCGGCCAGCGTGCCGATGCCGACGAGCCAGACGAGAATCGAGATGCCGCTGAAGAGGCCCTGGACCTTCTGGTATTCCTTCTCCACGTTGAAGTGGCCGAAGGCGCGGCTGTCGTCCGGCGCCACACCGTGCCGCGCCTTGAGGAGCTCGATCACCTTCTCCTCGGCGACGGATGCCAGCACCGCTGGCTTGACGGTCACCGCCAGCCAGCCGACGCGATCGCCGAAGTTGAAGGCGCGCTGGAAGGTGGTGAAGGGCGTATAGATCGTCTGCGACTCGCGCTCGCCCTGCTCACCGCTCTGCAGCGAGGCGAACATCCCCACTACCTGGAAGTAGACGCCGCGGATCTCGATCGAGTCGCCGATCGGGTCCTCGCCGGGCTTGAACAGGAGGTCGCGGACGCGGGTGCCGATGACCGCCACCTTGCGGCGCTCGGCGACGTCGAGCGGGTCGATGAAGCGGCCCGCCTCCATGCGGAAGCTCTGGATGTCGGCGATCTCGGGATAGTCGCCCGTCACCTGGAAGGCTCCGGACTTGCGTCCGCGGGTGACGTTGTTGCCGCCCATGAAGCCGCCGAGCTGGTTGCGGGGCGCGACGATCGCCACCTCGGGCACCTTGTCGCGGATGGCGACGACGTCGCTGTTGTCGAGCTGGATCGAGCGCCCCGCGGACTTGCCGCGGTACGGCTTCTGCGTGCGCTGCGTCCAGACGAAGAAGCTGTTGGTGGCGCCGTCGGAGAAGCCGCGGTTGACGCCGTTGCGCAGGCCCGTGCCCGACCCCAGCATCACCATCAGGAGGAAGATCCCCCAGAAGACGCCGAAGGCGGTGAGCGTCGTGCGCATGCGGTTGCGCAAGAGCGCGGTCTTGATCTCCTGCCAGTGGTCGAGGTCGAAGAAGCTCATCGCTGGCTACTCCTCGCGCAACGCCTCGATCGGGCGGATGGCGGCGGCTCGGCGGGCGGGGAAGAACCCTGCCACCGCGCCGGCGAAGACGAGGAGCACGGTGGCCGACACGGCGACGCCGAAGTGCACCTCGGGGTTCTTGAAGAAGTCGGAGCTCGAGAGGCCGCGCGACATCCCCTCCAGCAGCAGTACGCCGGTGACGAGGCCGATGTAGCCGGCGACGCCGGTGATGAGCACCGCCTCCTGCAGCACGAGCCCCATCACCGACCCCGGGGTGGCGCCGATCGCCTTGCGCACGCCGATCTCGCGGGTGCGCTCCTTGACGGCGATCATCATGATGTTGGAGACGCCGACGACGCCGGCGAGCAGGGTGCCGATGCCGATCACCCAGACGAAAGCACGGATGCCCCCCATCAGGTTGACGAAGCGCTGGAAGTTCTCGACGCCGTTGTTGGGTAAGATGGCTCGCTCGTCGGCGGGATCGAAGTCGTGACGGTCGGACATCCGCTGCTTGATGTCCTCGGTGATCGCCTTGCTCTGGTCGACGGTGGCGTCGCCCACCGTCATCATCACCATGCCGACGCGGTTGGCGCCGTTGAAGGTGCGCTGGGCGGTGGTGATCGGCAGGTAGATCTTCTCGAGCTCGCCCTCGCCCCCCTCGTCGGTGAAGACGCCGACGACCTGGAAGGGGACGCCGTTGATCTTGATGTATTTCCCCATCGCCGGGGCGCCGCGGAAGAGCTGTTCGTGGACCTTGGTGCCGATCACCGCCACCTTGCGGTATTCGCGGAGGTCGAGCGGCGACAGGAACCGCCCCTCGAGCACGATCGTCTTCTCGAGGAACTGGTGGTCCGGGTGGACCGAGCGCACGTCGTAGCTCGACGTCTGCCCCTCGTAGGCGACGGTCAAGTTGCCGCGGATGAAAAACCGGGCCGTGATGTGGTCCACGCCGGGCACGCCCTGGCGGATGAGCTCGTAGTCCTCGTTGGTGAACTGCACGTTGCGGCCGGGACGGAGCCCCTTGTAGGGCACCGACGTCTGGCCGCTGCGCATCCAGATCGAGTTGACGGCGTCGTCGCGGAAGCCGTATTCGACGCCGTGGGCGAGGCCCTGCCCCGAGCCCAGCAGCACGACGAGGATGAGAATCCCCCACGCAACGCTGAAGCCGGTCAGCATGGTGCGCAGCTTGTTCTTGCGCACCGTGTCGAGGATCTCCTGCCAAGTATCGAGCCTCAGCATGCCCACCCCCGCGGGCGAAGCCCGCTGCCACCCCCCACCCGACCCCCTCCCCTGGCTTTCACTATCCTCGATCTAGCCGGTGACGGCGGCGGCGGTTTCCGCGACGCGTGCAGGCGGGAGGCGAGGGGCCTCGCCCCGATCCACGGCGACGTCGCTCTCGATCTCGCCGTCGCGCAGGCGGATGACGCGCTCGGTGAGCTGCGCGATGTCGCGCTCGTGGGTAACGATGACCACCGTCACGCCCTCGCGGTGGATGCCGCGGAGCACCTCCATCACCTCGAGCGAGGTCTGCGAGTCGAGCGCGCCGGTCGGCTCGTCGGCGAGGATCACCTTCGGCTTGGAGATGAGCGCCCGCGCGATGGCGACGCGCTGCTGCTGGCCGCCGGAGAGCTCGCGCGGCAGGTGCTCGGCGCGGTCGGCGAGGCCGACGCGCTCGAGCATCTCCTCGGCGAGGCGGTTCCTCACCCGCCGCGGCACGCGCTGGTAGTAGAGCGGCAGCGCCACGTTTTCGGCGGCGGTCTTGAAGGCGATGAGGTTGAAAGACTGGAAGACGAAGCCGATGAGGGCGCCGCGCAGCACCGCGGCGCGCGTCTCGGTGAGGCTCTTCACGAGCTGGCCGTCGAGGTGGTACTCGCCCTCGTCGTAGCCGTCGAGCAGGCCGATGACGTTGAGCAGCGTCGACTTGCCGGATCCCGACGCGCCCATGACCGAGACCAGCTCGCCGGCCCCGATGTCGAGGTCGATGCCCTTGAGCACGTGCAGCGTATTGGCACCCACGGTGTAGCTCTTGTGGACGGAGCGCAGCCGCAGCATGGCGGCGCCGTGGCCGTTCGACGACAGTCCGGGCGTGCGTTGAGCCATCAGGGGATTCATACGTGCGAGGGGGCGAAAGGTTATGCGCGAAGCCTGAAGAAGAAAGGCCCCGGTCCGCCTTCGGACCGGGGCCCTGGCTTCACGTCGGTGGCGTTGGGTTGACCCCGTCAGAGCGGGTCCAGTGGCGCGCCACGCGCGGCCGGAGGTTCCCCTTTCTACGGGGACGCCACCTCCGTAGTAGCCGTCGGTCTACTCATCACTGGACCACCTCCTTTCTGGGCGAGACCATCGTTGGCGGGTCCCAACCCGCCCGGTTCCTTGGGCCGCCCCCGCCTCGTCAGAACCGCCGCGTCCCCTCCCGGGGAGCGGATGGCCACGCACCCGCGCGCTGCGGATGCGATTGCTGCATTGTAACGCGCCGCCGGGGCGCGGCCATTCCCGGTTCGAAGGGCGCATTCCCGGTTTGAGGAGCGCACTCCCGGTTTGGAGCGCGGGTCCAGCTCGCCCGGCGGCCTCGGTCGAGACCGACACCCTTGCGGTATGCTCCGCCGCCACTTTCCAGGGGGCCCCCGAATTGATCGACCTCATCCGACGCCTGCTCCATACCTTGACCGACGTCGAGGGGATGATCCGGTGGGGCGGCTACGTCGGCCTCGCGGCCATCGTCTTCGCCGAGACGGGGCTGATGATCGCCTTCCTCCCCGGCGACTCCCTGCTCGTCGCGGCCGGTCTCTTCTGTGCCCGCGGCGACCTCGACCTCTTCGCCGTCAACGGGCTGCTCATCGTCATGGCCATCGCCGGCGACGCCACCAGCTACGCCATCGGCCGCCGCCTCGGCAAGGCGCTCTTCGCGCGGCCCAGCTCGCGCTGGTTCAACCGCCGCCACCTCATCCGCACCCAGCTCTTCTACGAGGAGCACGGCGGCAAGACCATCGTGCTGGCGCGCTTCCTTCCCATCGTGCGCACCTTCGCGCCCGTCGTCGCGGGCATCGCCGGCATGAAATACCGTCGCTTCGCGTCCTTCAACGTCTTTGGCGCCGCGGGCTGGGTCCTCTCCATGACCCTCGTTGGCTACGGCCTCGGCAGGACCTTCCCCGGCATCGCCAAGCGCATCGAGCTGGTGATGCTGGTGGTGATCGCCGTCTCGCTGCTCCCCGCCCTGATCTCCGCCGTCCGTGCCGGCCGCGCCCGGCGCCGCAGCCGCAAGACGTTCCTGGCCGCGATGGGCGAGCTCATCGCGGCGCTCGGGGCGCGGTCCTGGGAGGCCACCCCCGAGGGCGTCGCGCGGCTCGCCGCCGAGCTGCCGGCCCCCTACGGCGGTGGCGTCGTCGACGGGGCTACGCCGGTCGCCGAGATGGTCGCCGCGCAGTCGCCGCCCATCGACGAGCTGAGCGACGCCGGCGGCGAGGTGGCCGGGTGGGAGATCCAGGAGCGCTACGCGCAGGCACACGCGGCACTCTGCGCCCGGTACGGCGACGCGCGCGAGAGCGAGTCGCCGGGGGCCGCGGCGGCCGGGCCGCGCGCGCTGCCCAGGCGCACCGCGACCTGGTCCCTCCCCCAGGGCACGCTGACGCTCGAGCAGCGCTGCGACGACCGCCACCGCCTCGCTCTGCGGGTTGCCCCTGCCGCAGCCTGAGGGTTCCTGCCGTACGGTCACGGTCTCGGCGTTCGCGGTGACGATAGGCTTGCCACCATGCGAACGATCGTCGCGTGCTTCGCGCTGGGGGCCGTTGCGTTTGGAGCCGCCGCAGTTGGAGCCGCGATGACCGCGGTGTCGGGGATGGACCCGAGTGCAAACCCTCCAACCCCGCCCTTCGACCTGGTGATCGCCGGCGGCCGCGTCGTCGACGGCACGGGCGCTCCGTGGTTCCGCGCCGACGTCGGCATCCGCGGCGACCGCATCGCCGCCATCGGCGACCTCTCGGCGGCGCCAGCGAAGCGACGGATCGACGCCCGCGGGCAGATGGTCGCCCCCGGCTTCGTCGACATGCTCGGGCAGTCGGAGCACTCGCTGCTCGTCGACAACTCGGCGGAATCGAAGATTCGCCAGGGGATCACCTCCGAGGTCACCGGCGAGGGCGGCTCCGCGGCACCGACGAACGAGATCACCATCCGCGACATGAAGCCGTGGCTTGCGCGTTACGGCCTGACGATCGACTGGACGGACTTCCGCGGCTACTTCGCCCGCCTCGCCGCGGCGCGCCCGGCGATCAACCTCGCGTCGTTCGTCGGTGCGGCGCAAGTGCGCCAGGTGGTGCTCGGCGGCGACGACGTGGCGCCCACTGCCGCGCAGCTCGCGCAGATGGAGGCGCTCGTCGACGCCGCCATGGAACAGGGCGCCGTCGGCCTCTCGACGTCGCTCATCTATCCGCCTGGCTCCTACGCGAAGACCGAGGAGCTGATCGCCCTCGCTCGCGTCGCCGCGCGCCACGGCGGCATCTACGCCACGCACATGCGCGACGAGGCCGACGACGAGATGGCCGCGCTCGAGGAGGCGATCACCATCGGCCGCGAGGCGAACATCCCGGTCGAGATCTGGCACCTCAAGGTGGCGGGGCGCAACAACTGGGGCCGCATGAAGGACGTCGTCGCCCGCATCGAACGCGCGCGCGCCGACGGGCTCGACATCACCGCCGACATGTACCCCTACGTCGCCAGCGGCAACGGCCTCGACGCCACGGTGCCGCAGTGGGCCCAGGCGGGCGGCGTCGACGCCATGATCGCCCGCTTCCACGACCCCGAGCAGCGCGAGCGGATCCTGCGCGAGATCCGCGAGGGAAACGGCAAGGAGCTCTCGGGCTGGAAGGCGCGGCCGGCGGAGGACATCCTCATCGTTTCGGTGCTGAGCCCCGAGCTGCAACGCTGGACGGGAAAGCGACTTTCGGCGGTGGCAACGGAGATGGGCAAGTCGCCGGAGGAGGCGCTCCTCGACCTCGTCGAGGGCGACCGCGCCAACGTCTTCGTCGCCCGCTTCTCGATGAACGAAGACGACCTGCAGCACGCGATGCGGCGGCCCTGGGTCGCATTCGACCTCGACGCTGGGGCGTTCTCGCTCGCCGGGCCGTTCGGCCAGAGCAAACACCACCCGCGGTCGCTCGGCGCCTTCCCGCGCGTGCTCGGCCACTACGCCCGCGAGCTGGGGCTCTTCTCGGTCGAGGAGGCGGTGCGCCGCATGACCTCGCTGCCCGCGCGGCGCGTCGGGCTCTTCGACCGCGGCCTGCTCCGCCCCGGCATGGCGGCGGACGTCGTCGTCTTCGACCCCGAGCGCATCCGCGACCGGGCGACGTTCGAGGAGCCGAACGTCTACTCCGAGGGCGTCGACGCGGTGATCGTCAACGGCAAGGTCGTGCTCGAGGCCGGGACGATGACCGGCGAGCGCCCCGGGCGCCCGCTCCCCCGCTCGGCGCCCGGCAAGCCGGCGACCTGGAACCCGGCCCCCTAGCGGCCGTCAGGCCCGCGCCACTTCCACGCGTGCGTCGTTGAAGCAGGCGTTGCCGCCGATGTCGGAGAGGGTCGGCGGCGAGAGGGCGTTGGCGGTGCGGCCGTTTTCGGTGTGCTTCGCCCAGAGACCCTTGGGGAGGCAGACGACGCCGGGCGTGAGGTCGGAGTTGAGGCGCAGGCCGGTCACCACCTCGCCGTAGCTGTTCCAGATCCGCACGCGGTCGCCCTCGCCGAGCCCGCGCGCCGCGGCGTCGTCGGGGTGCATCTCGAGCGGCACCTTGCCGCGGCGGAGGTGCCCGAGGTAGCTGCTGATGGTGCGGTTGGTGGCCGGCGAGATGAGGGCGAGCGGCGCCGCCGCGGTCGCCGGATCGGGCTGGAAGGCGTAGAGGCCGAAGGGTGCCTCGCGGTCGAGGGCCTCGGGCACCAGGTGGACCTTGCGGTCGGCGGTCAGCGGGAAGGTGTCGACGAATTGGATCGGGGTCTGGCCGCAGGGCGCGTCGGCGATTCCATCGGCGTCGAGCCCCGCGCGCACCGCGCGGTTGTCGGCGCTGCCGTCGAGCAGGGCACGTTCGAGCGCAACCGGGTCCTCGAGGTCGCCCGGGCGGTCGAGACCGAGCCGCCGCGTCAGCTCGGCGAACACTTCATAGTTGGGGCGTGCCTCCCCGGGCGGCTCGGCGACCGGCTCGATGCGGTGGATGACGAAGGCGCCGTAGCCCTTGCCGAGCTCGCGGTGCTCGAGGAACGCCGTGGCCGGCAGCAGGATGTCGGCGTAGAGCGCGGTGTCGGTGCGCACCTGGTCGTAGACGACGGTGAAGAGGTCCTCGCGCTCGAGCCCGGCGCGGACCTTCTCCTGGTCCGGCGTCGTCGCCAGCGCGTTGGAGTTGTAGACGAAGAGCACGTCGACCTTCGGCGAGTCGAGCGTGAGCAGGACCTCGCCGAGGTGGTTCATGTTGATCTCGCGGGTCGCCGGCTCGGGCTCGCCGATCGCGCGCTCGTCGAGCTTCCAGGCGCCCGAGTTGCTCATCGTGTAGCCGCCGCCGCGCACGCCGAACTTCCCGCCCACGGCGGGCAGCGCGAGCACCGCCGCCACCGCCGAGCCGCCGTTGCGGTTGCGCTCGAGACCCCAGCCGCAGCGGATCACCGCCGGCGCCTCGTCGGCGTAGAGCCGCGCGAAGGCCTCGATGTCCTCCGCTGCGATGCCGCTCGCTGCCGCCGCTCGCTCGACGGTCCACTCCGCCGCGCGCCGGCGCAGCTCCTCGGCGCCGGTCGCGTGCTCGGCGAGGAAGCGCTCGTCGGCGTGGCCGTTCTCGAAAAGCCAGCGGATGACGGCGAGGGCGAGCGCCAGGTCGCCGCCCGGCTTGACGGCGAGGTGCAGGTCCGCCTGCTTGGCGAGCGGCGTCGCGCGCGGGTCGACGACGACGAGCCGCGCCCCGCTGCGCTGCGCCTCCTGGACGATGGGGACGAAGTGGATCCCGGTGGCCGACGGGTTGGTGCCCCAGACGACGATGAGCTGCGAGTGCACGTAGTCGGTGAGCGCGACGCCCGGCATCTTGCCGTAGAGGCCCACCGCGGCACGGCCGGTGGCCGAGGCGCAGACGGTGCGCAGCAGCGTGGACGCCCCGAGCCGCCGGAAGAGCCGCGCGTCGTTGGCGTCGTGCGTGAGCGCGCCGTTGGAGCCGCCGTAGCGGTAGGGCAGGATCGACTCCCCGCCGAGCCGCTCGCGGGCCTCGGCGAGGCGCGCCGCGATGGTGCCCAGCGCCTCGTCCCAGGAGATCCGTTCGAAGCGCCCCTCGCCCTTCTTCCCCACCCTGCGCTCCGGGTGGAGCAGGCGATCGGGGCCGTACAACAGCTCCGGGATGTGCCGCACCTTGGAGCAGATGAAGCCCTGCGTGAGCGGGTTTCGGTGGTCGCCGTCGAGCTTGGTGACCCGGCCGCCCTCGACGCGGACTTCGAGGCTGCAGGCGTCGGGACAGTCGAGCGGGCAGGCGGTGGTATGGACGGATGGCGCTTGGACCGATGGGGGCATGCCTTCATCTTAGCTTCAGCGGCGATCCAGCCGACCCTCGATCTCGTATGCCTGCGACCGAACGCGTCGCCTCTCGCGAGTGCCCGTGGAGCGGCAACTTCGCCGGCAAGGTGAACGTGCGCTCGCGGCCTGGCGGGCATAGATCGGTCGGCTGCGAAACGAGTCAGATGGTGCGCACGGCGCACCCTACGAGAGCGTGCCTCGATGGCCTCTCGATCGGACGGCGCTCCGGCGTAGGGTGCGCCGCGCGCACCATCCGGCTCACTCGCGCCGCAGCACGCGCATCGGATCGACGGCGCCCGCCCGCCACGCCGGCAGCGCGGTGGCAATCGCGCCGACGGCGAGGAGCACCAGCGCCACGGCGGCGAGGGTCGCCGGATCGTCCGCGGTGACGGCGAAGAGCTGCGACACCATGAGTCGGCCCGCCGCGAGTGCCGCGGCCACTCCCGCCACCACACCGAGCGCCACCGGCCGCAGCCCCTCGCGCACGGTGGTGGCGACGAGCTGCCCGCCGGTGGCCCCGAGCGCCTTGCGCAGCCCGAGCTCCGGCAGCCGGCGCGCCACCGTGTAGGCGGTGACGCCGAAGACGCCCACCGAGCCGAGCGCGAGCGCCATCAGCCCGAAGACGGTGAGCAGCAGACCGAGGACGCGCCGCATGCCGGCGGAACGCGTGACGACCTCGCTCATCGGCCGCAGGTCGCTGATCGGCACGTCGGCGTCGACCGACCAGACGGCGGCGCGCACCGCCGGCGCGAGGGCCATCGGGTCGCCGTCGGTGCGCAGCACGGTGTAGAGCTCCACCGCCCACGTCCACTCCTGGGCCGTCACGTAGAGCTCCGGCTCCACGGCCCGGTCGAGGGCGAACTGACGGACGTCGCCGACCACGCCGACGATGCGCACGGGGTTGCCGTCGGGGCCGAAGAGACGGATCTCCTTGCCGAGGGCCCTCTCCGCCGGCGCGTCGGGCCAGAAGCGGCGCGCCAGGGTCTCGTTGACGACGGCGAGGTCGGCGGCGTCGCCGAGGCCGTCGTCCGCCCGCAGGTGGCGACCGCCGAGCAGCGGAATGTCGAGCGACTCGAAGTAGCCGGGACGGATGACGCGGAAGCTCAGGTAGGGGGCGGTGTCGCCCGGGGCCACCGGATGCCCCTCGACATAGCTGGGGAAGCTCCAGTTGCCCCAGGTGAGCGGCAGGAGCTGGATGCCGCCGACGCCGCGAACACCCGGCAGGCCGGCGAGACGGTCGAACAGCCGGTCGTAGAGAGCGTTGTAGGCGGCGCTGTCGCGATACTTCGACCGTGGCGGGCTCAGGCGCAGGGCGAGTACGCCCTTGCTCTCGAGACCCGAGTCGACCGCATAGAGGGCACGGAGCGATCGCAGCATCAGTCCCGAGGCCACCGCGACGACTACCGCGAGCGCCACCTGCGCCGCCACGAGCCACGACGGCAGCGGCCGGCCGCGGCCGGCGCCGAGCGCGCCCGGACCGCCGGCCCGCAGCCCGGCGGCGGCCGAGCGGCGGGCGCCGCGCAACGCCGGCAGCGCCCCGAAGAGGACCGCCGCGGCGAGCGAGGCGGCGAGACAGAAAGCGAGCGCGGTGCCGTCGACGGTCACCGCGCCGAGGCGCGGCAGCATGGCGGCGGCGGACCCCGCGAGGACGCGCACCAGCACGAACGCGAGCCCCACGCCGAGCGCACCTCCGGCGAGCCCGAGCAGCACGCTCTCGACGAAGAGCTGGCGCGCGATGGCGAGGCTCCCCGCTCCCAGCGCACGCCGCACCGTCAGCTCGCGCTCGCGCCCCTCGCCACGCGCCAGGAGGAGGTTGGCGACGTTGGCGCAGGCGATGAGGAGGACGAGGCCGACGCTCCCCATCAGCAGCCAGAGCGGCGCCGCCACGCCGGCCTCGCGGTCGCGGGAGAGCGGCACCACGTCCGCCGTGCGCGCCGCCTCTTCGCCGATGGTGTTGAAGCCCTGTTCGTGGAGGCGTCGCGCCTCGGCGCGGAGCTGCGCGCGCGCCTGCGCCAAAGTGGCTCCGAGGGCCAGCCTGCCCACCCGCCAGTTGACGTACCAGGAGTCGTCCTCCCCCACCACCCAGCTCTTGGGCTCGGCGTAGGGGACCCAGACCAGCGGCGTCGCCTCGGCGGCTGCGAGCGGCTGGTACCCCTTCGGCATGACGCCGACGACGGTGCGCTCGTCGAGGTCGTCGCCGGCGAGAGGGATGCGCTTGCCGAGGATCGCGGGGTCGCCGGCGAAGCGGCGCTGCCAGAGCTCGTAGCTCAGGACGACGACCCCGTTGCGACCGCGGCGCCCCTCCTCGGGCAGGAAGGCGCGACCGAGCGCCGGCTGGATCCCGAGCAGCTCGAAGTGGTTGGCCGACACCTGCGAGCCGAGCACCTCCTCGGGCTCCTGGCCGCCCGTGAGCGTGAAGGCCCAGTTGGAGACCCCCGAGATTCCCTCGAGCGCCGGCATGGCGCGGCCGACGCGCCGCACGAGCGCCTTGTTGAAGGCCTGTTCGGGCCAGACGATGACGAGGCGGTCGGCGGCGCGGTACGGCAAAGGCTCGAGGAGCAGCTTGTGGACGGCGCTGAAGACCGCCGTGCTGGCGCCGATGCCGAGCCCCAGCGTCAACACGGCGAGGGCGGCGACGACCGGGCTCCGCCGCAGCGAGCGGATGGCCCACGAGAGCTCGGCGCTGACGATGTCCATTGCTGTCCTCCTCGGCTCCTGCCTGCGGTGAGGCGGCCTCCGTGCGGCGCGCGTCCGTTCGCGGGCGGCGGTGGCGACGAGGTCGGCGAAGGCGCGGAGCCACCAGGCGGCGCGAGCCGCGGGCGAGCCACGGAGCTCGCCGAGGCGCTCCGCCAGGTCGGCGTCCATCTCGTCGCCGTAGCGCCGCCGGAAGTCGGCCGGCAACAGCGCCAGGAGCCGGCGGTAAAGCCCGAGACCGCGGCTCACGACGACCCCTGCGCACGCGGCAACAGCCGCCGCTTCCGCGCCTCACGCACCAGGTCGTCGAGTCGCAGGGCCTCGGCCCGCGCCACCTCGCGGCCGAGCGCGGTGATCTTGAAGTAGCGCCGGCGGCGCGCGTCGCCGGAGTCCGCTGGCGGCGCGCTCTCCTCCACGAGGCCCTTGGCGGTGAGATCGCGCAGCCGGCGGTAGAGGTTGCCGGGGAAGATCGTCGCCCAGGAGGCGTCGCGCTCCTCGATCTCCTTGACGATGCGGTAGCCGTGGCTCGGGCCGTCGAGAAGGGCGAAGAGGATCCGCAGCTCGAAAGGGTGCAGCGGAAGCAGCTCGCGCAGGTCCGTCCGACTCACCTCGGATAGCGTCCTTTCGATAACGTCAGAATGACACTATCGCATGCCGCGTCGGCGAGGCAAGGCTCACGATGGGGGGGACGGTCGAGGGGCAGGTGCGGGGCTAGCCGCCGGTGAGCGCCCTGGCCCCCCGCGGCAGGATCGCATGGAAGACGCTGCCGCTCCGCGAGCTCTGCACGCCGACGCGCCCGCCCTGAGCCTCGACGAGCCGGCGAGTGAGAGCCAGCCCGAGCCCCGTGCCCTGATGCCGCTTGCTCGTGCTGGAGTCGAGCTGTTGGAACTCGACGAAGAGCCTTCCGAGGTCTTCCTCTCGGATGCCCGGGCCATCGTCGGCAACGGCCAGACGGAATTCGTCCGGGCCTTCGGGGCTGGCGCGCACCGAGACGCGCCCCCCCTCGGACGTGAACTTGAGCGCGTTGGAAAGGAAGTTGTAGAGCACCTGCTTCAGACGTGCGGGATCGACACCGACTTCGAGCAGCTCGCCATCGATCTCGACTCGGACGTCGATCCGCCGCGAGAGAGCCAGCGGGCGGAGCGAGCTGCAGACCTCGTTGACCAGCTCGGCAAGGCGCCTCCGCTCGGCGTGAAACTCCATGCGCCCGGCCTCGACCTTCGCCAGATCGAGGATGTCGTTCACCAACCGCAGCAGATGCTGTCCGCTGCTCAGGATGTCGCCGACGTATTCGTTGTGGTCGGGGGACAGTGTCCCCACCTTGCCGGAACGCATGAGCGATGCGAAGCCGATGATGGAGTTGAGTGGAGTCCTCAGCTCGTGGGACATGTTGGCAAGGAACTCGCTCTTGAGCCGGGTCGCCTCGAACGCCTGCTGGCTGAGCTGTTCGAGGCTCGCGTTGAGCCTGCGAAGCTCCTCATTCGCGTCCTGGAGCTGCCGAGAACGCCTGAGAACCTCGGCCTCCACTGCCGTGGCACGAGCCGTGAGCTCGATCGTCTGCTGCTCGCGCTCCTGACCTGCCTCGAGCAGTCGCACCAACTCGCTCACGTCTTCAACTCGATGGATGATGTAGGTGAGCTCACCCTCGGCGTTCAGGACCGGGGAGTTCACGGGGCTCCAATGGCGGACCTCGAACTCCCCGCCTTCGCTCAGTGGGCGGCGAACGTCGTACTTCTGTACCGCCATCGCGTCGACCCGGCAGAGGTCACGAACCCGCTGGAGCGACGCGCGGAGGTTGGAGACTCCGGTCGCGCCGTGGTCGTCGGGATTGTCAGGAAAGACGTCGAAGATCCCACGCCCGAGGATCTCCTCTCGCCTCGTCATCGTCGCCGCAAGATAGGCGTCGCTCACGGCCGCGATGCGAAAGTCGGGAAGGAGGACGAGGTACAGCCCAGGGGCCGACTCGAACAGCTCCCGGAAGTTCGGCGCCGGGGGGGCTGCGATCTCGCCGTGTGCGGAGCTACGAGAGCCGCTCATTGACCACCCTGCGCAGCGTCGGCACGTCGAAGGGCTTCTCGAGGCGCAGGTTGGGGACCTCGTCGAGGAAGGCGCGTGCCTGCGGTGTGAAGGCGCCGCCGGTGAGGAAGATGATCCGCTGGGCATCCGCGGGGTGGCTCCGAAGGAGCTCCGCATGGAGCTCCATGCCGGTCATCACCGGCATCATCAGGTCGCAGAGGATGAGGTCGAATCGCTCGCCGCCGGCGAGCCGCGCGAGGGCCTGCTGGGCGCTCGTCGACACCTCGACGTCGTGGTCGACGGCGAGCACCCGCTGCACGAGCTCGGCGACCATCCGCTCGTCGTCGACGACCAGGATGCGGCCCCGCCTCTTGGCGGCCGGCGGCGGCGCCGGCGGCGGCGGCGGCGGCTCTCCGGCGTGAACCGCCGGCGGCAGGCTCACCCGGAAGGTGGTCCCGCGGCCGACCTCGCTGACGACGGCGATGTCGCCGTGAAGCGAGTTCACGATCCGGTGGCAGATGGCCAGCCCGAGCCCGGTGCCGACGCCGACCGGCTTGGTGGTGAAAAACGGCGTGAAGAGCCGCTGCAGCACCTCGGCGGACATGCCCGGTCCCGAGTCGGTGATCTCCACCACCGCCCAGCCGTCGTCCGTGTAGGTGCGCACCCGGATCTCCTGCGTGTCGGCGCGTCCTTCCTGCATCGCCTGCGCCGCGTTGACGAGGAGATTCAGAAAGACCTGGCCGAGGCGCGATTCGTTCGCCAGGACCGGCGGCACCGCGCCGAAGTCCTTCACCACGTGGGCCCGGTGTCGGATCTCGTTGCGCGCCAGGCGCAGCGAGGACTCGAGGACGCGATGGAGGTCGACCGGCAGGGAGAGCTCGTCCTCCGAGCGCGAGAAGATGCGCAAGTCGCGAACGATGTCGCGCACCCGGTCGGCGGCCTCGCGGGCATCACCGATCTCGGCCGCCAAGGTTTCGGCCGCGGCGGCTGCCTCGGTCCCGCCCTTCGCCAGCCGTTCCAGCTCGCGAGCCGCCAGCTCGAGGTTGCCGCTCACCGCGACCAGGGGGTTGTTGATCTCGTGCGCCACGCCCGCCGCCAGCATGCCGATCGACACCATGCGGTCGGCGACCATGAGCTGGGCCTGCGACCGCACCTGGTCGCCGACGTCGCGGCCGATGGTCAGCACCAGCCGCTCGCCCGAGACCTCGATCGTGCTCGCCGAGAACTCCATGAGGACCTCGGTGCCGTCGGCGCGCCGCAGGGACTGCCGACCCGATTGCCCTGCCTCGGAGAGCGGCCAGCGCAGGCCGTCGCCGCTGTCGCGGGCCGTCATCGAGAGGGCGCTGATCGGCAGGCCGACGACGACGTCGCGCGAGAGCCCGAAGGTCTCCTCCCAGCTCCGGTTGACCTCGCGGATCACCCCTTCGGGGGTGAGGACCGAGATCGTGTCGTGAGCGTTCTCCATCAGGCTCCGGTAGCGGTGCTCCGAGGCGGCGATGCGGTTGAAGGAGTCCGCCAGCGCCAGCGACTGCACGAGCTGGTTCCCCATCGCGCGCGCGAAGGCGCCCGCGTCGGAGCCGCCGACGTCGTTGCCCTTGGCGGCGAGGAGGATCACTCCCACGTGGCGCCCCTCGGAGCCGAGGGGGACCAGCTGCGCCGAGGCCGCGCCGGCACCTTCGAGGAGCGACCGCGAGGCCTCGTCCGGCGCCTGCGGCGAGATCCTCACCGGCGTCCCGACGGCGACCGCGTGCTCGAAGAGCGCGCGCTGCCCGAAGAAGGTCACCAGCTTCTCGTGCTCGCCTTGGGAGAAGCCCACGGCGTGCCGCAGCCGCATCGGTTCGCCCGGGTCGCGGAGGAAGATCGCGCCCTTGGAGATGCCGGCGGCGTCGAGCGTGGCCGCCAGCACGTCGCGGGTGGCCGCGTCGACGTCGGAGCGCTCGGCCAGCGCATCGGCGATCCCCGAGAGGACCGCGATCTGCGCCGCCTGCACGGCACAGCGC
>Ga0209382_10000503_pt1 | contig 64676 bp, 60 predicted proteins | sample SoiMetdeltSBSDD5_FD_187599 | JGI IMG/M metagenome (GOLD analysis project Ga0209382, IMG submission 187599) | Bulk soil microbial communities from a Populus tree surrounding site in Tennessee, USA - Soil MetaG P. deltoides SBSDD5 (SPAdes) (version 2) | ecosystem: Environmental > Terrestrial >...
TCCGACCTGGTTCAGCACGACGAGCACGGGGCGGTTCATCCAGGACAGCAGCTCCAGCTCGGGCTTCGTATAGCCGGCGCCTTCGGGGTCCTCGGCAGCGTTCACGAGATAGAGCACGACGTCGGCCTCGTGCCGCACGTTGCGCACCGCCTCCTGGCTGCACCAGAGCGGACGGTTCAGCACACGGTCCCACGCCTGATGCAGAAACCAGCCGATCGGATCGCCTTCGCGGCGCAGCCGGCTCATCAGTCGCACGGTGTCGCCGAACCCCGGCGTATCCCACAGCAGCAGCCGCGCGTCCTCCGTCTCGAGCATCACGTGGGCCTCGGCGATCGTCGTGACGTGGGGTTGGTCGCGCACCTCGCCGATTTCACGCCGAAGCAGCGTGCGCGCGAGCGTCGTCTTGCCGACGTTGGTGTGCGAGATGAGGCTCAGCGTGACCGTCGTCATCGTCTTCAGGCGACGTCGAGCGCGGTCAGCTGCAGGTCGCGCAGCAGGCGCTCCCACGTGGCCCGGCGCTCCTGGACGCGCGCCTCGGATCCGACCCGCTGACGGTACGTCGCCGTCTCGAGCACGAGCACGAGCCGCCAGCCCGCGCGCTCGACCCGCTCGCGCAGCTGCTCGACGAACTCGCCGTGGACTTCGGGCTCGGGCGTCTGTGCGAGCGTGAACACCAGCGCCACGAGGCCCCCGCCCGTGGGCCGCTCCGGCAGGGTGACGCGCTCCGGCGGGTCGCCATATGCGAGGTGCGCGGCGTCGCGAATCATGGCGCGCGCACCCGCGTAATCTTGAAGGCTCGCGACGAGGCGCTCGCGCAGACGCTGCTCCGGCGCACAACTGTAGTAGACGATCTCCACCAGGGTCGCTGCGCCACGGCCACTCTGGAGCGCGCGCCGTGCGTAGTCGCCGTCGATCTCTATCGGCAAGCGGCGCGACAGCCGCGCCGCCGTCAGCGCGTCCACGATGGCCAGCGCCGCGCGCGGGATCACGACGAAGAGCGCGACCGTCGTTCCCCACAGATGAATCCACGGCGCGGCGTGGCCGTCGCCGCCTGGACCTCGCAGCGGGGCGACGTCGGGGACGGGTATGCCGAGCACCCTTGCCGCAGAGCCGAGGACGATGTCGACGTACCGCTGCACGGCGGACGCATCGAGCCAGGTGCTCTCCCACGTCGCGCGGTACTCGAAGGCGATGCCCGATACGTACATGCCGGCGACCGCGCCGAGGGCCATCGCCAGCGCGCCGAGGTGCAGGACGACGCGCAGCCGCGCGCCGACCAGCGACGCGGCCGTCGCGAGCCACAGGCGCTGAAATCGCTGGATGGCGTCGGTGACGGCGGCGGATCGCGCGCTCGCGCCGAGGCGCCGCGCAACGCTCGCCACCCAGGCGTCGTGAAGCCAGCGGCCGAGAAACGTCGAATGCCGTTCTCGGCCGACGCCACGGACACGCGTCACGGCATGCGCCACGGCTCGCGCGGCGAGGGCGGCATACACGGCGATATTCCAGGCGAGAATGCCGGCGAGCGGGAAGGCGAGCACGCTCACGTGACGCGCGGGACCCCAGGCGTTGGTGGCGGCGCCGATGATGGCGGCCACCGCAACGGTCAGCACGATCACGGTCGTCCGTGGTCGTGGCGGCTCCAGCACCCGCTGAAGGGCCGGTGCCGCGCGGACGACTTCGTCGCGCAGCAGCGCGGCACGCGCCGGCAGCCGACTCCAGTCGTCGGTGGGCCTCGCGTCTTCGTCGAACACGCGGCGCGTTGCTGACGCGCGCGCACGAGGCGGAAGCAGGACGCCATCCGCGTCGGCATCCTCGATGGCTTGGATCAAGAGAACCGTCCGGGCGTCGCGCTCGCTCAGCCGAAGCCGGACGGGCGGCACACCGTCCACGCGGACATGGTACCGGTAGCCGGCGCGTCGTGGCGCCGCGGCGCCCTATTCCTTAGCCGCGCTCGACGACGCTTGCCACGATGCTCGTCAGCTCGCCGGGGTCGACGGGCTTCGGCACGTGCATGCTGTACCCGGCGGTGAGCGAGCGTACCCGGTCGTCGGCGCGTCCGTAGGCAGTGAGCGCGACGGCGGGTATCTTGCCGCCGTCCGCGCCGTCGAGCGCGCGGACCTTGCGGATGAGCGCATAGCCGTCTTCGCCCGGCATCTCGATATCCGACACGAGGACGTGCGGCCGCCACTCGCGGAGCATCTCCAGCGCCGCCGAGGCGGAGACGCACGTCCTCACCGTGGCGCCGGCGCCGACGAGGATGACCGAGATCAGGTCCAGCGCGTCGGGATCGTCGTCGACGACGAGAATGCGAAGCTCGTCGAGGCGGGTGATCGTCGCAGGCGTCTGGACCCCGCCGGCTGGTCGGCGTGCGAACGATTCGGCAGCGGCGTTGGGGACGGGCAGCGGTAGCTCGACGACGAACGTCGCGCCCTTGTCGACGCCCTCGCTCGTCGCCGTCACGCGTCCGCCGTGGAGATCGACGAGGTGTCTCACCAGCGCCAGGCCGAGGCCGAGGCCGGCGTGCGCGCGCGTGCTGGAGCTGTCAGCCTGGCGGAAACGGTCGAAGACGAAGGGCAGCACCTCGGCACTGATTCCGATCCCGGTGTCGCTCACGACGATCTCGGCGTGCGTGTCCGCGCGCCGGAGCTGCACCTCGACCTGTCCGCCCCGCGGCGTGAACTTCACGGCGTTCATCAGCAGATTCCACACGACCTGACGCAGCCGATCGGGATCGCCGGCGACCGGCCCGGCGTTCGCGTCGACCACGCTCTGAAGCCGGATGGCTTTCGCCTCTGCGGCCGGGCGGACAGCGTCGAGCGCGCCTTCGACGACGACGGTCAGGTCGACGGTGCGCACGTCCAGCCGCATCTTGCCGCTCACCACGCGCGAGACGTCGAGCAGGTCGTCGATGAGCTGGACCTGGGCGTTGGCGTTGCGCTCGATGGCTTCGAGCGCACGCTCCGCTCGCACGCCGCGAATCTGGCCGGCGCGCAGCATCCGCGCCCACCCGTACACGGCGTTGAGCGGCGTTCTGAGCTCGTGCGACAGCACGGCGAGGAACTCGTCCTTGGTACGGTTGGCCGCTTCGGCGGTGGCGCGCGCCTCCTGCTCGTTGGTCAGCAGCAACTCTCGCTGTGCCTCGGCTTTTCGTCGCTCGTCGTCGGCGACCGTGAGCGCCTCGGCGACCTCGCGGATCTCCTGGATGGCAATCGTGGGTGGCCGGGGCGACTCGTGGCGGCCGAGGGCCTGCGCCGCGCCGCGCAGCTCGCCGATCGCTCGATTGATGGTGCGAGCGACCGAGAGGGCGGCCAGCGTTCCGAGCACGATGGAGCCGAGGACACCGGCTCCGTAGAGCGCCAGCGAACGATAGGCCGCGCCTTCGACCAGCGCCGCCGGAATGCCGGGCGCGATCGTCCAACCGCTGTCCTTGAGGCGGCTGTACGCGGTGTAAATGCGGTCGCCTTCGAGCGCAAAGGTTTGCCCCATTCCCTCGTCGGCGCCGCCGGCCATGAGCCGCTGCAGGCTGACGGCGCCGCGCCCGCCGAGATTTTCCTGGTGCGCCCGCGAGCGGGCAACGCGGCGGCCATTCGCATCGAACACCGAGATGACCCAGTCGGCGGGGAAGCGCTGGCGAGTGATCACCTCGAGGATCGCTTCCGGCTTGACGATGGCCGAGACTACGTAACGCAGCTCGCCGTCCCGGATCACCGGCGCCCGGACGGCGAAGATGTGCTCGCCTTGCGGGCTGCGCGCGAGATTACCGACGATCGGACCCCGTGTACGAACCACGGCGTAGAAGCTTTCGGTGTCCACGAGCGGCGGCAGGCCGGCGCCTGCGGGAAACCGCGTATCGACGATGCGCCGCCCGGCGCGATCGGCGAGCATCACCGCCGCCCAGTTGGGCTGCATCTCTAAAACTCGCTCGGCGCGCAGCCTGAAGCCGGTGAGGTCGTCCCGATCGAGCACCACCGCGGTCGCCAGCGATTGGAGGACGGCGGTCGTTCGCCGAAGCTCGGCATCGACGGCTGTGGCCAGCGCACGCGCGAATTCGAGCCCGACACGCTCGACCTGAGCGCGCTGCTGATGCAGCAGCGCGTAGAGCCCGAGCCCGGAGATCGCCGCGACCGGCACGATGCCGATCACCGCGAGGACGAACAGCCGTTGGCGGAGCGAACCTTTCACCACGGGTTGATGCGTCGTCAGACGAACGACGCGACAAGCGTAGGAAACGCATCCAGGCCGTGTCAATACGGGCGAGTACGCGTCCAGCTCGGTCGGCGCATAATACGGACCCATGCCACCCACCGAGCGAACGATCCGGGTCGGAGACATCGATGTGCACACGTGGGTCGGCGGCCGCGGCGCGCCGCTGCTCGTCTTGCACGGCGCCGGCGGCAACCGGGGGTTCACGCGCTGGACGCGGGCCGTCGCCGAGCACTTCACGGTCTGGGCGCCAACGCATCCCGGCTTCGGCGCATCGGGCGACGCCGAGTGGATGGAGGGCATCGACGACCTCGCGCGCTTCTATCTGTGGTTCATGGACGGAGCAGGGCTCGAGCGGCCGCACCTTCTGGGGCAATCGATCGGCGGCTGGACGGCCGCCGAGATGGCCACGATGAGTCCCGGCTCCATCGACCGACTGATCCTGGTCGACCCCGTGGGTCTCAAGCCCGAGGCGGGCGAGATCCTCGATGTCTTCTACCACTCGCCGGCGGAACTGCGGGATCTCATGGTGTGCGACCCCAAGACCGTGCCCGACTGGGACGAGCTGTTCGGCCGCACGCCGACGCCGGCCGAGCTGGCGGTCGCCACCCGAAACCGCGAGATGGCGGCGCGCCTGACCTGGAAGCCGTACATGCACAATCCGCGGCTCGAGCAGTTCCTGCCTCGCGTGGCCAATCCGACGCTGATCGTCTGGGGGCGCGACGACCGCATCGTGCCCGTGGAATGCGGTGAGCAGTATCGACGCCTGATGCCGAATGCGACGCTGAGCGTGCTGGAGCGCTGCGGACACCTGCCGCCGCTCGAGCACCCCGACGCGTTTGCTCGCCTGATCCTCGACTTTCTCGGAGAGACGCGGCGATGAAGCTCTACTACTTCAGCGAGATGCCGCATCACGAGTATCCGGACGACGAGGGCGACAAGTACCCCTCTCTGCGGCTCGGGTTTCCGAATCGCTTCTTCGACCGCGCGAAAGCTGCGTCGAACTACACGCGGTATCTCGACGAGTACGAGTTCGCGGACCAGGCCGGCTACCACGGGCTGATGATCAACGAGCATCACTCCACGCCCTCGTGCGTGAACGTCGGCGTCAACATGACGGCGGCGGTCCTGGCGCGCACCACGCGCCGGGCGAAGCTCTTGCTGCTCGGCAACATCCTGCCCATCGAGGACAACCCGGTGCGGATGGCCGAGCAGATCGCCATGGCCGACTTGATCTCGGGCGGACGCGTGCTCTCCGGTTTCGTGCGCGGCGTGGGCATCGAGCAGTGGTGGGCCAACGCCAACCCGGTGCACAACCGTGAGCGCTTCGAGGAGTGCCACGACCTGATCCTCAAATGCTGGACGGAGCCGGGCCCGTTCCGGTGGGAGGGGCGCCACTACCACTTCCGGCACGTGAACCCGTGGTGCCTGCCGCTGCAAAAACCGCATCCGCCGATCTGGATCCCGGGCACGGCGAGCCCCGAGACGGCGATCTGGGCCGGCCGCCGCGGCTACACGTACGTGCCGTTCCTCGTGCCGTTCGACATCGCGCGCGAGCTGTTCGAGTTCTACCGCCAGGGCGCCGCCGAGGTCGGACGCACGGTCACCGCCGACGATCTCGGCTTTCTGATCTGCGCGGTCACCGCCGATACGAAGGCCGCCGCGCTCGAGGCCGGCCGGCACTTCGTGTGGCGCATGGGGCCGACGCTGCGCGGCCCGGCCGACTGGTTCCAGCCGGTGGGGATGCGCTCGCGGGCCGGCACGCAGTTCGCGCTCCGCGCGCGGCCTCGCTCGCTCGCGGCGATGAGCTACGACGAGCTGCTGGCCGAGCACTTCATCATCGCCGGCACGCCCGACGAGGTGATCGACCGCTTCGCCCACGTGCAGCGCGAGCTCGGCGTGGGCCACCTGCTGCTCGAGGCGCAGGAATCGCGCATGGACCACCGCACGACCATGCGCTCCATCGAGCTGATGGGGGCCAAAGTCATTCCGGCGCTCGCGACGCCCTGAGCCACGCGAGCGGGTGTGACGGCGAGCAATTCGAGCCGCTCGGAGTACACGGGCGACAGCGCAGTCTTTTACGATCACGTCGCCACCGGCGTCATTGGAGACATCGCGTTCTACGTCGACGAGGCGCGCGCGGCGGGATCGCCGGTCCTCGAGCTGGGCTGCGGCACCGGCCGAATCCTCATTCCGATGGCGCAGGCGGGGCTCGAGGTCGTCGGGCTCGATGCCTCTGCCGACATGCTCTCGATCACGCGCAACAAGCTCGCGACCCATCCCGCGGACGTTAGCCGCCGCGTGCAATGCCTCGAGGGCGACATGCGCCGTTTCTCCCTCGGTCGGCGCTTTTCGCTCGTCACGATTCCGTATCGCGCGTTCCTGCACAACCTCAGCGTCGAGGACGAGCTGCGGACGCTCCAGTGTGTCCGGGAGCACCTGGCCGAGAAGGGCAGGCTCATCTTCAACGTCTTCGATCCGAAGGTTCAGCACCTGGCTGCCGGTCGCTGGTCGGTGCCATCAGCCCGACGCCGCGAGTTCGTGCATCCACGAACCGGCAACCGGGTCACGATCAAGGAAGAGTTCACGTACGATCTCGAGCGCCAGCTGGTCGAAGGGGCGTTTGTCTTCGATGAACACGACGCCATGGGCAACGTCGTGGCGGCGTCGCGGTCACCGCTGACGCTTCGCTACGTCTTTCGCTACGAGATGGAGCATCTGCTGACACGCGCCGGTTTCCGCGTCGACACGCTCTATGGAGACTTCATGCGGGGCCCGTTCCACGCCGGTGGTGAGCAGATCTGGATCGCCAGCGTGCGCTGAGCGCCCGCGGCCTGTCGTAAGGCCTACGCAAGCACGGCACGACTCGCCCCTCGTCAAGCGGCTCCGGTCGCTTCTGTAATCCCATCGCCGATTGGGTCGCGAACCACGCGGGGCTTTCCGCAGTTACCGTAACGTTCACCGATCCCTTGCGACGCCACGCAGCGGAAAGGCGGTGCCCCACCATGAAGCACCCATCGTCGATTCTCATGATCGTTCTCGCCCTGATGCTTGCGCATGCTTGCTCGACGACTCAGCCGACCGGCGTGGAAACCGATCCCGCCGTCCGCGCTCAGCGGGCCCCCGAGAAGTCCTTCGACGACCGTGTCGACGACAACGCCAAGGAGATGCTCAAGGAAGGCAAGCGGATCTTTCGGTACGACACCTTTGGTAGCGAAGACTTCTGGGGCGGCAAGCTGCGGCTGCACGAGGCGATCGCCGGCGACACGCTCGGCGGCGTCGGCCCCGGCGTGACCGCGCGCCAGGCGCTCCAGCTCGGGCTCAAGGTCGATATCGCGGCCCTGCCGAAGATCCTCGTCGAGGTCCTGAGAACACGCGCCGTTGATCTGGACAAAGTCGAGACGACGCTGGAGCTGCTCCGGGCGAATTCGGTGGTCGGAGTGACGGGCGTCTTCGACAAGGACAGCAAGAAGCTGACGGGAATCGGGATTCAGTGCGCGCTCTGCCACTCCACCGTCGACGACTCGTTCGCCAAGGGCATCGGGCGCCGACTCGACGGCTGGCCGAACCGGGACCTGAACGTCGGCGCCATCGTGGCCTCGGCGCCCACCCTGAAGCCGTTCTCCGACCTGCTCGGCGTCGACGAGCCGACGGTCAGGCGCGTGCTGATGAGCTGGGGGCCCGGTCGATACGACGCGGAGCTGAATCACGACGGGAAGGCGACTCGACCCGACGGCAAGCCGGCGACGACGCTGCTGCCCGCCGCCTTCGGTCTCGCCGGCGTCAACCTGCACACGTATTCCGGCTGGGGTTCGGTCACGCACTGGAACGCCTACGTCGCGAACACGCAGATGCACGGGAAGGGGACGTTCTACGACCCGCGGATGAACGACCCACAGCGGTTCCCGCTTGCGGTGAAGTCCGGCGACTGGAACAAGCGCGACACGCCAGACCTGATCACATCGAAGCTGGCGGCACTGCACTACTACCAGCTCTCGATCCCGGCTCCAGAGCCTCCCAAAGGCTCGTTCGATGCTGCCGCAGCCGCGCGCGGCAAGACGCTGTTCGAGGGCAAGGCGAAGTGCGCGACGTGCCACGTGCCGCCGATCTACACCGAGCCGGGCTGGCCGATGCACGCCGCCGAGGAGATCGGCATCGACGACTTCCAGGCCAGCCGGTCGCCCGACCGGAAGTTTTATCGCACGACCCCGCTCAAGGGCCTGTTCACCCGCGAGAAAGGCGGCTTCTACCACGACGGGCGCTTTACGGATCTCAACCAGGTCGTCGGGCACTACGCGCGCGTGCTGAGACTGTCACTGAGCGACGCCGAGCGAGCGGACCTGGTTCAGTTCCTGAAGTCCCTCTGAGAGGACTACAGGAAGTCGCGCACCGGCGCGACGACGAGCTCGAACACCCGCGCGCCGAGGCTGCGACGGCGCCACTCGTCGTACGTGATCTGCCGCGCGTGGCGCCGGTCGGCCGCGAAGATCTCTTCGAATCGCTCACCGATCTGCCGATCGTAGACGATGAGGTTGACCTCCTCGTTCATCGCGAACGAGCGGTTGTCCATGTTCGTGCTGCCTACCGTCGTCCACCTGCCGTCGATCACCATCGTTTTGGAGTGCAGCAGCGCCGGGCTGTACTCGTAGATCTTCACGCCCGCCTGCAGCAGCGGCCCCCACGTGGCGCGGCTGGCCTGCCGCACCAACTTGTGGTCGATGGTCCCGGGTACCAACACCTCGACAGTCACCCCGCGCTGCAGTCGGCTCAGGATCGCGTCGCGCATCGCATCGTCGAGCAGGAAGTAGGGGTTGGTGATCCGGATCGAGCGGCGCGCCGAGTTCAGCGCGAGAAGAATCGTGCTGTACATCGCGAAGCTGCCGCCGCCCGGGGAGCTGCGCACGATCTGGGCCGCGACGTTGCCGGCGCTCTGCTTGGGGCGCGGGAAGTACGCTTCGCCTCCGAGCGCCTCCTTGGTCGTCTCCAGCCAGTTCTCGACGAACGCCGCCTGCAGCCACTCCACGGCCGGCCCCTCGACCCGCACGTCCGTGTCTCGCCAGTGATCGTCGATGAGCCCGTTGCCCATCCACTTGCGACTGACCCCGGAGCCGCCCGTGATCCCGACCCGACCGTCCACGACGAGGATGCGGCGGTGGTTGCGATTGTTGGCGCGCCGCAACGCCCAGGGGCGCAGCGGCCGGAACGTTCGCACGTCGCATCCGGCCGTCTTCAGCTGGTCGGTGTGGCGCGCGGACATCGAGATCGTCCCCACGCCGTCGAGCAGCACGTGGCCGGGAACCCCGGCCCGGCAGCGCTCGGCCAGCGCCGCCACCACGTCGTCGACCACCGGCCCGTCGTCGACGAAGTACTGCGCGTAGGTGATCGAGGTCTTCGCGGACCGGATCGCCTCGAGCACCGCGGGGAAGATCTGTTCGCCGTTGAGCAGGATGCGAACGTCGTTGCCCGCCACGATGGGTGAGCCGGCGTACGCCTCGAGCGTAGGGTAGAACGACGCCTCGCCGAGCTCGACCTCCGGCAGTTTCTGGTGTGCATTGACGCCGGTGCAGCCGATGCTCAGCAATACCAGCAGGAGCCATGCGGCGACGCGCATTGTCAAAGCTACCGTCAGCAAGTTTCGCACCATCGGTTCGCAGCCGAGTGTCATGCTGAGCCGGCGTCGTCGGAGCGCGTAAAATTGCGCGCATGGATCCCCGTCCGGTGGGGCGCAAGCTCGCCGCCATTCTGAGCGCGGACGTCGAAGGCTACAGCCGTCTCATGGGCGACGACGAGCCCGCGACGGTTCGAGCCATCACCGAATACCGGGCGGTGGTGGCCTCGGCCGTGGCGCACCATAGCGGGCGTGTCGTCGACGCCCCCGGCGACAACGTGCTGGCGGAGTTCGGCAGCGTCGTGGACGCCGTGCAGTGCGCGGTGGACGTGCAGCGCGAGCTGCAGGCCCGCAACGCCGCGCTGCCAGACGCTCGGCGGATGCGCTTCCGCATCGGCATCAACCTCGGCGACGTGATCGTCGAGGACGACCGCCTCTACGGTGACGGCGTCAACATCGCCGCGCGCCTGGAAGCCCTGGCCGAAGGCGGCGGAATCTGCCTCTCGGGCAGCGCCTACGACCAGGTCGAGGGCAAGCTGCCGCTGCAGTACGACTTTCTGGGTGAGCACCGGGTCAAGAACATCGCGCGGCCGCTGCGTGTCTATCGCGTGCGTCTCGAGGCGAGTCAGGCCTCCCAGCGACCGCCGGCGACGCGGCGCCTCGGCCGGCGATTGCTCACCGCCGCCATCGGCATTGCCGCGCTCGCGCTGCTCCTGGGCGCCGGCGGCTGGGTGGGCTGGCGCTGGTTCAAGGGTGCCGAGTCCGCGGCGGCGCTGGCCTTGCCGGACAAGCCGTCGATCGCGGTGTTGCCGTTCGCCAATCTGAGCCGGGATCCGGCGCAGGAGTACTTCAGCGACGGCGTGACGGAAGACCTCATCACCGCACTGTCAAAGGTCTCCGGGCTCTTCGTCATCGCGCGCAACTCCGTGTTCACCTACAAGGGCAAGGCGGTGAAGGTCCGCGACGTCGGCCGCGATCTCGGGGTGCGGTACGTGCTCGAAGGCAGCGTCCAGCGTGCCGCCGATCGCGTGCGCATCACCGCGCAGCTCGTGGACGCGAAGACCGGCTACCATCTCTGGGCCGAGCGCTACGACCGTGAAGTGCGCGACATCTTCGCGCTCCAGGACGAGGTCACGCAGCACATCGTCCAGGCGCTGGCCGTCAAGGTCACCGAAGCCGAGAAGGGCGGAATCGTCCGGGCGCCGACCGGCGTGCTCGAAGCCTACGACCTCGTGCTCCGCGGCGGCGACGAGCGCCGACGCACGACGCGCGAGAGCAACGCCGAGGCGCGGCGGCTGTTCGTGCGGGCGCTCGATCTGGACCCCAACTACGCCGCCGCCTACGCCGGCCTGGGCTGGACGCATCTGCAGAGCTGGCAGTTTTTCTGGAGCGATCGGGAGAGCCTGCAGCGCGCGCGTGAGCTCGGCGAGCGCGCGGTCGCCCTGGACAATACGCTCGCCGACGGTTACCGCCTGCTAGGCCAGATCGACCTGTGGCAGAAGGAGCACGACCGCGCGATCGCCCAGGCCGAGCGCTCGATGGCCCTGGCGCCGAACAACGCCGACAGCTACGAGACGCTGGCCGAGATCCTCTCGTGGTCGGGCAGGCCAGAGGAGAGCCTCCGCATCATTCGTCAGGCGATGCGCCTGAACCCGCACTATCCGTTCTTTTATTTGTGGACGCTCGGTCACGCCAGCTATCTGACCGAGCGCAGACAGGACGCGCTCGATGCCTTCGCCAAGCTCCTGCAGCAAAACCCCAACTTCATTCCCGCGCACGCCTACCGCGCGGTCGTGCTGATGGAGCTCGGGCGGGAGAAGGAAGCGCGTGAGGCCTGGGGCAAGGCCAGCGTGATCAGCCCCGGAGCGTCGATGAGCAACATCAGGGAGCGGCTGCCGTACAAGCGACCGGCCGATCTCGACCGTATGCTGAGCGCGATGCACCGCCTGGGCATGCCCTGACGCAGAAGGCGAGGCGCGGAGGTCGTCCCGTCGCTAGGCGAGCAGCGTGTCGTCGTAAGGGTACGCGCCGATCGAGCGCACGCCGTCCGCGGTCACCAGCACCTGCTCCTCGAGCTTGACGCCGAACGACGCGCCCACTTTGCCCGCGTAGCACTCCAGGCACAGCACCATGTTCTCCTTCAGCTCGCGCTTGGGCATGATGCGCCGCGGGCCGCGATCGTCGTCGGCGTAGGGAATGCCGGGGCCCTCGTCCTCGAGCCCCGCCTGGTGCGCCATCGTCGGATAGCGCTGTGCGATGTAGGCGTCGGGCAGGCGGGGCGCCTTGCGCGCGAAGTCCTCGAAGGCGATGCCCGGCCGTACGAGGTCCAGCATGCCCTGTACACAGTCGTACGCGACGCGGTACGCCTCCTTCTGCTCCGGCGTCGCGACGTCGCCGCAGAGAAACGTGCGCGAGACGTCGATGACGTAGCCCTCGAGGCCGTTGGCGTCGGTGTCGACGCCCACGAGGTCGCCGGGCATGACCTCTTTGTCCGTCGCCTCCGTCAGCCACGGATTCGTGTTGGTGCCCGAGGCGACCAGCCGCGTGAAGAGTCCCTCGCCCTGGCGGCGAAAGAGCGCGTCGCTGAGCACCGCCAGCAGCTCGTACTCGCGGATGCCGGGACGGATCGCGGCCTCGAACTCCGCCAGCATCGCGTCGCCGATCGCGCCGTTGAGCGCCATCAGCGCGACCTCCTCCGGTGTCTTCACCTCGCGCGCGTCGACCGTGGCCGGGCCGACGTCCACGAGATGCAGACCGGCTTCCTGCAGCGCCAGGAAGCCGACCGTGTCGAGCCTGTCGACGGCCAGTCGCTCGCCTTCGAGGCCGAGGTCGGCGAGCGCGGCGCCAATCGAGCGCGCCCACTCACGCGCCTTGTCGTGCGCGGCGACGCCCCCGAAGCGCCACGTATACGCCGGCCGCACGTCGCGCACGAGCTTTCGCGACACGTGCATCGAGCCCGAATACTCGAACAGGATCGGCGTGCCCTCGGCCGGCACCAGGCAGTAGCGCGCGAACGTGCCGGCCGTCCACACAGACATGACGTCGACGCCCGTTGCGTAGCGGATGTTCGGCGTGCTGTAGAGCAGCGCGACGGGAAAGTCGTGGCGCTTGAGCATCGTCTGCAGCCGCGCGAGCCGTCCCGCGCGCAGCGCAGCGAAATCGATCGCGTCGCGCGCAGGTACCGGGAGGCTGGCGACGCGGGGGCGGATCGGCATGGCCGAGAGCATAGCGCAGCGCGAGCCGCGCTTGTGGTATATGGTGCCGTCATGCCGACCAGGAAGCCGACGCCCAAGACGGCCAAGACCAAGCGCACGCCCCCCGGGTTGCTCGAGCGCCTCGCCGCCGGGCCCGTCATCTGCGCGGAGGGCTATCTGTTCGAGTTCGAGCGGCGTGGGTATCTGCAAGCGGGCGCCTTCGTGCCCGAGGTCGTTCTGGAGCACCCCGACCTGGTGGAGGGCCTCCACCGCGACTTCGTGCGCGCCGGCTCGGACGTCGTCGAGGCCTTCACGTATTACGCGCATCGCGCCAAGCTGAAGATGGTCGGGCGCGAGAAGGACCTCCCGCGGATCAACCGCGCCGCGCTCGCGATCGCGCGAAAGGTCGCGCGCAGCACGGGCACATTGCTGGCGGGCGACATCTGCAACACGAGCATCTACGGGCCGGACGACGCGGCCTCGCATCGCCAGGCCCGCAAGATCTTCGACGAGCAGATCGGCTGGGCGGTCGACGCCGGCGTCGACTTCATCGTCGGCGAGACGTACTCGTTCGGCGGCGAGGCCGTGATGGCGCTGGAAGCCATCAAGCGCTCGGGCAAGCCGGCCGTCATCACGCTGGCCGTTCCGCGCGAGGGCCAGATGCGCGACGGGTGGACGGTCACCGAGACGTGCAAGCGGCTGCAGGGCGCGGGCGCGGACGTCGTCGGCCTGAACTGCGCGCGCGGACCGGCCACCATGCTGCCGGTGCTCCGCGAGGTGCGCGCCGCCGTGACCTGTCACGTCGCGGCGCTGCCAGTGCCGTACCGGACGACGCCCGCGGAGCCAACGTTCCAGAGCCTCAGCGATCCGCGCGGCGCCAGCCCGGATGGACGGCCGTTCCCGACCGCGCTCGATCCGCTGTTGTGCAGCCGCTACGAGATCAGCGAGTTCGGCAAGGCGGCGCTGGATCTCGGCGCGCGCTACCTCGGCGTCTGCTGCGGCGCCGGGCCGCACCACATCCGCAGCCTGGCCGAGGCGCTGGGCCGCACGCCGCCGGCGAGCCGCTATTCGCCGGACATGTCCAAGCACATCCTGTTCGGGACCGACAAGCGCCTGCGTCAGGACAGTCTCGAGTACGGCCGCCGCAACTACCAGGCTGCTCCGCGCGCCTCCGGCTGAGCCGCGCGCCGCACCATGGCGCGCTTTATCGCGAAGCACCTGCTGTTCCTGCTGCTGACGCTCTTCGTCGTCTCCTTCCTCGTGTTCACGCTCAACGAGTTCTCACCCGGCGCGGTGGCGCGAAAGATCCTCGGCGCCTACGCGACGCAGGATCAGGTGGATCAGCTGACGAAGCAGATGGGCCTCGACCGTCCTCTGCTCGTCCGATACGTCGATTACCTCCGCGCCGTCGCCGCCGGTGATCTCGGCCAGTCGATGCGCTTCAAGGCGCCCGTGCGCGAGGTCATCGCGAAGCACCTGGTGAACACCGCGTTGCTCGCCGCCATCGCGTTCGCCTGCATCGTGCCCCTGTCCATGGTGCTCGGCGTCCTGGCCGGCATGCGCGAGGGCTCACGCCTGGACCGCGTAATCTTGATGGCGAGCACGGTCGTGGCCTCGATTCCCGAGTTCGCCCTGGGCGTGTTCCTCGCGAGCGTGTTTGTCGTCTGGCTCGGCTGGCTGCCGGGCACCGCCACGCTGGTGGCCGGCGGCGGCTGGTCGGTCGCCGCGCAGCTCGTGTTGCCGGTCGCCGTCATCGTGCTGTTCGACGCCGGCTATGTGGTCAGCATGATCCGAGCCTCGATGGTCGAGGTGATGCAGCGGCCCTACATCCGCACGGCGGTCCTCAAGGGCCTGTCGTTCCGCCGCGTGATCGTGCGCCACGCGCTGCGCAACGCGATGATCACGCCGATCACCGTGATCATGCTGCAGATCAATTACCTGGTCGCCGGTGTGGTCGTGGTCGAGACGGTGTTCGCGTATCCGGGTTTCGGCCGCATGATGCTCGAGGCCACGCTGTTCAAGGACATCGCGCTGGTCGAAGCCGGCGCGCTCGTCGCGGTGTTTCTGGCGGTGCTCACGAACCTCCTCGGCGACCTTGCCTACATGTTGCTCGACCCGCGGATCCGGGCCTGACGCATGAGCACGCCCGACGCGCTGACGCCATCGGTCGCCACCGAAGTACTGGTGCCGCCCTCGGTGGCGACGCCGCGCGCCGGCACCGGCGGCGGCTGGCGCCGTCTCGGCGCGCTGACCGAATCGGCGCCGGCCACCGTCGGTCTCGCCATCGTCTTCGCGTGGGCGATGCTGGCGCTCCTCGCGCCGCTCATCGCGCCGTATGCGCCGAACGCGAGTGACATCGCCGCGCTCGCGAATCCCACGCCGTCGAAGGCGCACTGGCTCGGCACCGATCACCTGGGGCGCGACCTGCTCTCGCGCATTCTCTGGGGCGCGCGCCCCGTGCTGGTCATCGCGCCGGTGGCCGTGCTGGGGGCGGCGGCACTCGGCTCGCTGCTCGGGCTCGCGGCCGGCTATTACGGGCGCGTCATCGGGCTCGTCATCACGCGCGCGTGCGACATCGTGTTGTCGTTCCCCGTGATCATCCTCTACATGATCATCCTGGCGCACTTCGGCTCGTCGGCCTGGAACATCATCGGTGTGCTGACGCTGACGAAGGCGCCGATCATCGCACGGATCGTGCGCGGCATGACGCTCGATCTGCGCGAGCGAGAGTACGTGGCCGCCGCCAAGATGCGCGGCGAGTCGGGCCTCTACATCATGCTGGTCGAGATCCTGCCCAATGCGCGCGGCCCGCTCGTCGTCGACATGTGTCTGCGCACCGGCTACAACGTCATCATCATCGGCGTCCTCGGATTTCTTGGGATCGGGCTGCCGCCGCCCGATCCGGACTGGGGCGGCATGGTCAAGGACACGTACGGAATGATGATGGTGTGGCCGCACATGGCGCTGTTCCCTTGCGCGGCCATCTCCTCGCTCGTCGTCGGCTTCAACCTGCTCGCGGTCGGTCTGCGGGAGCTCGGCCTCCGTGACTGAGCCCGCGCTCCTCGACATTCGCGGCCTGCGCGTCTCCTACGTGACGCGCGCGGGCGAGCTGCCGGTGATTCCGGGTCTCGATCTCTCGCTCCGGGCGGGCGAAGCCCTCGGGCTCGTCGGAGAGTCGGGGTGCGGGAAGTCGACGGTGGCCTTGTCGATCGTGCGCTACCTCGGCCGATCTGGGCGCATCACCGGGGGCCAGATCCTGTTCGAAGGACGCGACCTCGTCACGCTCGGGGAGGACCAGCTGCGCGCCGTACGCGGGCGGCGCATCGCGATGGTCTATCAGGACCCGATGGCGAGCCTCAACCCGGTGATGACCGTGGGGCGCCAGCTGATGGAAGTGCCGATCGCGCACGACGGCTGCGACGCGGCGCGAGCGCGCGAGCGTGCGCTGGCGATGCTGCGCGAGGTGCGGCTGGCGGATCCCGAGGCCGTCATGGACCGCTATCCGCACCAGCTCTCGGGTGGCCAGCAGCAGCGGATCGTGATCGCGATGGCCCTCATCGCCGAGCCGGCGCTGCTGATCATGGACGAGCCGACGACAGGCCTGGACGTCACCGTGGAGGCCGCCGTGCTGGATCTCGTCGCCGAGCTCCGCCGCCGGCATCACTCCGCGATCCTCTACATCAGCCACAACCTGGGCACCGTCGTGCGCGTCTGCGACCGCGTCGGCGTGATGTACCGCGGTGAGCTCGTCGAGGACGGCACGGTGCGCCAGATTTTCACGAATCCGCGGCACCCGTACACGCGCGGGCTGCTCGACTGCCTGCCGACGCTCGGCCGCGACAAGCGGCAGACGCCGCTCGTGCCGATCGCCGGCCAGGTCGAGCCCGCGTGGGCGCGCACGCCTGGCTGCGGCTTTGCCAGTCGTTGCGCGCACGTCGAGATCGGGCTCTGCACGTCGCGCGCGGTGCCGCTCACACCGGTCGAGGGCGACGCCGGCCATCGCGTCGCCTGCGTGCGCGCCGACGCGCTGCCGCGCTCGGCACCGCGGCGGGGCGTGGCCGCCGCGCACGCCGCGCCGGCGTCTTCACGGCCGGTGATCAGCACGCATCGTCTGCGCAAGTGGTACGCGGCGCCGCGCGGCTGGCTCGGGGGCCGGCGTGCGCCGGTCAGCGCGCTCGTCGACGTCGATCTCCAGGCGGCGCGGCGGCGCACGCTGGCCGTCGTCGGCGAGTCCGGCTGCGGCAAATCGACGCTGGCCAAGGTGCTGAGCGGGATCGAGGTGGCGAGCGCCGGTCGCGTGACGCTCGACGGCGTCGACGTCGGCGCGCTGCCCGTCGACGCACGCAGCCGCGATGTGAAGCGCAAGCTGCAGATGGTGTTTCAGAATCCGGATAGCACGCTGAATCCGAGCCACACCGTCGGCTACGCCATCGGGCGCGCGCTGCGACGGCTGGCCGATCGCCCGCCGTCGGACGTCGCCGGCCAGGTCGCGCGACTGCTCGAGGTGGTGAAGCTGCGACCGGAATTGGCGGCGCGCCGACCGCGGCAGCTGTCCGGCGGCGAGAAGCAGCGCGTCGCGATCGCGCGCGCGCTCGCCGGAGATCCCGAGGTCATCGTCGCCGACGAGCCGGTCTCGGCGCTCGACGTGTCGGTCCAGGCGGCCATCATCAACCTCTTGAACGAGATCCAGAGCGCGCGTGGGGCCACGCTGATCTTCATCTCCCACGATCTCGCGGTCGTTCGCTATCTCGCCGATCACGTGGCCGTGATGTATCTCGGGACCGTGGCCGAATTCGGCTCCGTGGAGCGCGTGTTCGCGCCCCCGTACCATCCCTACACGGAGGCGCTGCTATCGGCCGTCCCCGTGCCCGATCCCGACGCCGCGGCGACGCGCATCCTGCTCGAAGGCACGGTGCCGCGCGCCAGCGAGGTGCCGCGCGGCTGTCCGTTCGCGACACGCTGCCCGCGAAAGGTCGGAGCGATCTGCGACGACGTGCCGCCGCCGATCCAGCAGCTCGACGTCGAGCACCGCATTGCCTGTCACATTCCCGCCAAGGAGCTTGCCGCGCGCCAGGTCCCGCTAGCGCCGGGTTCCGCTATGATGGGCGCCCGATGACCCAGCACGGCGCGGCGGTGGTGATCGTGGGCGGCGGGGTGACCGGCCTCTGCGCCGGCTGGTGGCTGGCCCGCGCCGGCGTCGACGTGCTCGTGCTCGACAAGGGCATCGTGGGCTGGGAGGCCTCGGGCCGCAACGGCGGCGGCGCCACGCACGTCTATAGCCCGTTCGGTCTCGAGGAACAGCGCCTCTGGCCGCAGATGGACGAGCTGCTCGGGTATCCCACCGAGTACCAGCCCTACCGCATCGGGGTCGCGCTCAGCGAGGCACAGCTGGCACTCGCGCGCCGCTCCGCCGAGATCGCCGAAGGGCGCGGCTTTCGCTGGGAGGCGCTCGATCGACGCCAGCTCAAGGAGCTGGTGCCGATCGTCGGCGACGACGTCATCGGCGGCACGTATCTGCACTTCGGAGGCCACGCCAATCCGCAGCGCACCGTGCAGGCCTACGCGTGGGCGCTGCAAGATCACGGCGGCCGAATCATTCAACATACGACGGTGACCGGCCTGGCGCGTCGTGGCGGCCGCGTCACGGCGGTGGAGACGTCACGCGGCACGTTCGGCGCCGACGTCGTCGTCGTCGCCGCGGGCCCGCAGACCGGGCTCTTCGCCGAGATGCTCGGCGTCGCGTTGCCGCTGGCGCCCGCGCGCGTCGAGATGATCGCGACGGAGCCTATTCCATTGATGCGCGTGGGCGGCGTCGCGGGCAACGGGCTCTACGGACGCCAGACGCTGCGCGGCAATCTCGTCTACGGCGGCGGCCCGCACGAGTGGATCAACGTGCCCGACATGGCGACGCCGGCGCACGCGAGTACGCCGCTCGTGCGCAACCTGGCGCGCCGGCTGGCCGAGCTGTTTCCCGGGGCGGCGCACGTGCGCGTGATCCGCGCCTGGAGCGGCCTCGTCGAAAACACGCCGGACGGACTGCCCGTCGTCGACCGGCTCACCGACCCCGACAACGTCGTGATCGCGACGATGTCGAGCGTAGGGTTCGGACTGTCGCCCGCCGTCGGCCGCGCAGTCAGCGACCTCGTTCAGCACGGCCGCTGCACCTTTGCCGATCTCGGCGCGCTCGCACTGAGCCGCTTCGCCGACATTGCGCCGGACTGGCGTGAGCGCGCCGGCTGGGTCGCGACGGACTCCGTGGCGACGATCGCGGGCGGCGACGCATGATCGACGCGCGCTCGATCGCCGGCAAGGGACCGCGCCCGGAGCGTCATGTCCCGCTGGTGGTGGTCGGTGCCGGGGCCGCCGGCGTCGCGGCGGCCGTCGAGGCCGCGCGCGCGGGCATCGAAGTGCTGCTGATCGACGAGCATCCCGTCGACAACGACATGATGGCGATGGACGTCCCGCTGTGCTTCGGCCAGCGCATGGATGCGACCGTGCGCAATCGCGCCGCGATGCTCGAGCGAGTCGTCGAGACCAACCCCGCGCTGGCGAGCGCGCACGACGCCGGCGTCGACGTGCAGCTCGGCACGTACGTGTGGGCGGCGTTCGTCAACAGTCCGACGGTGCAGGAGATTCCGGGGCCGATGCTCGGTCTCGCCGACGACCGGCGCTCCTGGCTGGTCGGCTACGACCGGCTCATCGTCGCCGCCGGCGCGCGCGACGTGCTGCTGGGCTTCGCCGGCTGGGAGCGCGCCGGTACGCTCGGCGCCAGCGGCGCCGCCGCGCTGCTCACCCGGTATCATGCGCTGGCGGCGCGGCGCATGGTCGTGATCGGATCGGGGCCGCTGGCGCTGCACACGGCGGCGCTCGCGGTCGAGCACGGCGTCGAGGTCGCGGGCATCGTCGAGGTCGAGCCGAGCATCCGCGGTGACGCGGCGACGGCAAAGGGCCTGGCCGCGCGCGGCGTGCCGCTGATCACCGGCCACACGATCCGCGAGGCGCGCGGACGCACCGGCGAGATCGAGTCGCTGGTGCTCGTCCCGGTCGACAACGATGGCCGTCCGATCGCGGGCCGCGAGCAGGAGATCGTGTGCGACGCGGTGTGTGTGGCGGTCGGCCTGGCTCCGAGCGTCGAGCTATTGCATCTGGCCGGCGCGCGTCTCTCCTTCGACGGCGCGCTCGGCGGCTGGGTGCCCGAGGTCGACGCGTGGATGGCTACGAGCGTGCCGAGCGTGTTTGCGGCCGGCGATTGCGCGGGGTTTCAGGACGGCATGCTGGCCTCGCCCGAGGCGGCGCGCGCGCAGGGGCGGGCGGCGGGGATCGGCGCGGCGCTCTCGCTCGGCGCGCTCGATCGTGGCGAGGCCGAAGCGCGCCGCGGCCGGCCGGTGGCGGCACCGTCGACGTCGGTGGACGCGCCGGCGTACTGGCGGGGATGGCTTCGCTCGCTGATCGAGGCCGGCGGCTGGGAGGTCAATGTCTGCCAGTGCGAAGAGGTGACGCGCCGCGAGCTCGTCGAGACGAAGCCGCCACGCTATCTGAAGTGGGACTCGCCGCAGATGAGCGCGCGTGATCTCGCCACGCTGCTGCGCGACGGACCGCTCAACCAGGATCAGATCAAGCGGCTCACGCGCGCCGGCATGGGGCCGTGCCAGAGCCGGCGCTGCCGCGAGCAGGTGGGACTGCTCCTCGCGCAGGCGGCGGGCACGACGCTGGATCGCATCCCGCTGCCGACGTTCCGGCCGCCCGTGCGGCCGTTGCCGCTCAACGTGCTCTGGCCCGCCGACGAGCCGGCGGCGATGCGTGAGGACTGGGTGAGCTGGTTCGGCATCCCGACGCAGTTCAGCCCGCACTGGGAGGCCGGCATGGCCGCCGACGAGCCGACCGCGCAGGCGCGGTTCATCCGAGAGCGCTGATGGCCGACGTCCCGCGCACCGCGGATGTCGTCATCGTCGGCGGCGGGGTGCACGGCGCGAGCATCGCGTACCATCTCGCGCGCAAAAAAGCCGGCCGCGTCGTGTTGATCGAGAAGAAGTTCATCGCCTCAGGGCCAACGGGGCGCTCGACCGCGCTGGTGCGCCGCTTCTACGCCATGGATTTTTTCACGCGCACGGCGAGCGCGGCGGCCGAGATGTTCCGCCACTGGAAGGACGTCGTCGGCGGCGACGGCGATCCGGGATTTCAGCAGGTCGGGCTGCTGGCCCTCGCGGGCGTCGACAAGGCGGCCCATCTGCGACACAACGCGGCGCAGGCGCAGAAGCTCGGCGCGGGCGTGGCGCTCATCTCGCCGAGCGAGGTGAAATCGCTCGTCCCGGCCGCGAACGTCGACGATATCGCGCTCGCCTCGTACGAGGCCGAGTCGGGCTATGCCGATCCGTCGTCGACGGCGAACGCATTGGTGAACCGCGCGCGTGAGCTCGGCGCGACGATCGTGCAGTATCGCTCCGTCGATGCGATCCGCACGGCCGGCGCGAAGGTCGTCGGGGTGAGCTCGGAGGGCGTCGACGTCGACGCGCCGACCGTGGTGAACTGCGCCGGGCTCTGGGCCGATCGGCTGCTCCGACCGCTCGGCATCGAGGTCTCGATCAAGCCCGAGCGCCACCAGATGTGCTTCTTCCGGCGACCGCGGGACTTCGGCGTGCACCCCGCGGTGGTCGACACCGTGCTCATGACGTACATGCGGCCCGAGCACGGGGATCTGACCATTCACGGCAAGCTCTCGTACGACGAGATCGTCGATCCCGATCATTACAACGAGGGCGTCGATCCCGACCAGATCATGGCCAACGCCGAGCTGATTTCGCATCGATTCCCGAGCATGCAGCACGGGTTGGCGATGGGTGGCTACTCCGGGCTCTACGACGCCACGCCCGACCATCACCCGGTGCTCGGCGCGATTGCCGAGTATGCGGGACTCTTCGCCGACTTCGGCTGGAGCGGACACGGCTTCAAGCACTCGCCGATGATCGGCGACATCATGTCCGACGTGATCCTGCACGGGCGCGCGAAGGACTACGACCTCACGCCGTTCCGCTGGACGCGCTTCAGGGACGGAGACCTGGTGCCGAGCGCGCGGTGGACCGCGGAGCCGCACCCGAAGCACCGATTGTAGTTGGGGGCCCCGAAATGGCCCCCAAACCCCCAACGCTCGTCACGCCCCGGCAAAGCCGGGGCGCTCCTCGATCTCGCTAGAGGCTGCCCTCGCGCGGCGGCGTCAGCGGCCGTTGTTGCTGCTGCGCTTGCTGCTGACCCTCGAGCGTCCTGAGCCGCGCTTCGAGCCGTCGCAGCTGCGACCGCGCCCGCCAGCGCTGGAGCGCCAGCGGCACGCCGGCGATGACGAGCCCGGCCGCGAAGGCGCCGAGGATGACGCCCGCCAGCGGAATGCGGTCGACGTTCCAGGCGAGGAATTCCACCTTGACCGGCGCGCCATTCTGCAGCGCGAAGACCGCCAGGGCGGCGGCGACCACCGCGACGAGCAGATATCCGATGGCCACCGTCGTGTTATGTCGTGATCGCCAGCTGGTGCCCGAACATGTAAAGGCTCGGGTGCACCTTGAAGCCTTGCACGCGCTTGTCCATGAACGTGAAGATCGCGCGCCACACCGGCTGCACGATCGGCCCGTCCTCCTGGAGGATTTTTTCGAGCTGCGCCATGACCTCGCGGCGCGCGGCGACGTCGATCGTGCCCTCGGCCATCGTGAGCAGACGATCGAACTCGGGGTTCGAGTACTTCGACTCGTTCCACGGCACGCCGGTCCGGTAGGCGAGCGCGAGGCTCATCACGCCGAGCGGCCGGTGCGCCCACGTCGTAAAGCCGAACGGCGTCTTCGTCCAGATCTCCCAGTACTGCGTGGACGGCATCACGTTGATCTTCACGCGGATGCCGGCCTCCTTCCATTGCTCGACCATGGCCTGCACCGCGAGGAGCTCCCAGGCGGGCTGCGGCTTGCACGCGATCTCGGTGTCGATACCGTTGGGATACCCGGCCTCCGCGAGCAGGCGCTTGGCCTTGGCCACGTCACGCTGGAACGCGGGCAGCTTCGCGTACTCGGGATGCACCGGGCTGACGTGATGGTGCTCACCCGCCTGGCCCAATCCCTTGTGCGCGATCTGCAAGATCGCGTTGGAGTCGGTCGCGTAGCGGAGCGCCTGGCGCACGCGCTTGTCGTCGAATGGCTTGGTGGGCTGCACGCGCGCGGTTGCGGTGTACGCGGTCGTCACCTGGTACATCTGCACGTGCGGCAGCTTTTGCAGCGCGTCGAGCTGGACGATGTCCGTCGCGTACAGCCCGTCGACCTGCTTGGACGCCAGCGCGCTGACCGCGGCGGCGGGATCGTCGCCGAGGTCGATGAAGTGGATCTCGTCCAGGTAGGGGCCGCCGCCCCAGTAGTCCTTGCGCGCCTTGAGCACCTGGCGCCGTCCGACCTCGCTCTCCGTGAGTGTGAAGGCCCCGGTGCCGTTGGAGCCGACCTTGAACTCGCCATTCTCAGCGGGATCGAGAATGAGCAGCGGATAGTGGAACAGCTGCTCGGGGACAGCGAGCTGCGCCGTCTTGCCATTGAGCCGCACCGTGAAGGTGTCGACCTTCTGGACCGCGTTGGCGTCCCACAGCCGCGTGGACTTCTTGGGGTTGCCCTTGTCGTCCTTGTCGCCGGTCTCGAACTCCTCGAGCAGGAAGCCCTTCATGAGCCCGACGACCGAGGACCCCGTCTTGGCGTCGAGCACGCGCTTGAGGTTCCAGACCACGTCGTCGGCGGTGAACTGGCGACCGTTGTGCCACTTCACGTTACGGCGCACGCGGAGCGTCCACGTCTTGAGGTCGGCGCTCGGCTCCCATTTCTCGACCAGGCCGGGACGCGTGACGTTGTCCGCGCCGGTGATCGTGAGGTAATCGAGGACCTGGCGCGCGGTGTTCGAGCCCTCGATCCAGCTGTACGTGTGCGGGCTCTTGAGGTCGTGGCATCGCATGCCGATGCGCAGCGTGCCGCCTCTGGGAAGCGTCTGCGCCGCCGCCGGCGTCACCAGGGACTGGCCGGTCACCTTGCGGATAAACGCGTCCGCTGCCGGGACCGACATGCCGAGCAGCGCGGCGTATCGAAGAAACTCGCGCCGGTCGATCTCACGGTCGACGAACTGACGCTTGAGGGTGGGGATGAGGACGTGCTCATCAGCGGTGCGCATGACTGGCCTCCCGTCTGCCGCAGGGCGGCGCCAGTGTCGGCGCGCCCCGGGGTATTGTCAATGCCGCCGGATGTCCCCCCTTGAACTGGGGGCGATACTGGAAGTGCCCCATCATGATGGCTTCGGAGATCATGGTCAGGCGGTTGCTCATCGATGCGCCAGGCGCGCGCTGCGCGATCAGTGCCTCGCCGGCGCGTGTGCGGACCACCCCGTGTCTGCAGCAGCTCATCACCCACCAAACGATTCGGCTATCCCAGGCGATGACCCGGCGACTCGTCGGTTGATCGAGGAATCGCGCCGGCCGCCATCGGAGGCGTCTTGATGTCTCAGACAGCAAGGTCGGACGCGGCGCTGGTCGACGACAGCGCGTATCTCGTCGCGAGGGCCCGCGGCACGGTGGCCGTCTCGCAGACGCTCATGCTGCGGGTACGCGATCTCCTCCAGAGATATCGCGCCCACCGGTTCCCTCGCGTGTGCGGTGGAGTTGGCGAGCCCAACGGTGAGCCGACGAACGCCCCGCGCCGCGGCAGTCTCGGCGGCTACGCGCGCGCCGCGCGGCTGACGGCCGAGCAACGGCGCGAGATCGCGCGGCTGGCCGCGCAGGCTCGCTGGGAGCGCTTCAGGAACGGGGTCGGCACGGGCCCACCCGCCGCGCGGCTAGGCGGACTGGCGCGCGCACAACGGTTGACGCCCGAGCAGCGGCAGCAGATCGCGCGCAAGGCGCTGGAGGCACGCCTGTCGGGTCGGCGCGTGCCGATCGGTGACGAATCAGTGGATGAGGGGAACGGTGCCGTTCGTGTAGACGAAGTAGGCGCGCGCGACGAGGCCGAGCCCGTAGAGCGACGTCGGAAGCCATACCTCGGTGGTGGCGTACAGCCCGCCGACGACGCCCGCGCCGACCAGCGGGAATGAGAACCAGCCCGGAGTACGTACCGACTGCAGCACCGCTTCGAGGCCTCTGACCACGAACATCAGTATCAGCATCACCACGAAGGCCGCCATCGGGGCCAGCAGCCCGAAGCAAATCAGCGTCAGCAGCGCGTCGCTCTGTCCGCTGACCGGATCCTGAAACGCGGTGGTCACGCGCGGCTGGGTCGCCAGCACGCGCAGGTGGGGCTCGAGGCCGAGGCCGCCGACGTACCACGTCACCGCCGTTGCGATCAGCACGCCCAGGAACAATAGCCGTGACTTGCGGATCTGCATGACTTCCGCGACCAGCAAGCGGAATACCAGACCGCACGCGCGCGGCCAAGCGCGCGATTCGACGCATCGCCGCGGTCGTCGGGCCGAGCACCAGCGCGACTTCGCCGACCAGAACGGCACGGCCTTGACGGAAAACGGCACGCCTCGGTGACGGTCCCCGACGGGGCGTTCATCCGGGGAATCGTCGGGTTACCACACCGGCGAGGCGTGGCACAGGACTTGCCGCCTCACCGGCGAGCCGATGGGACGCACACTCGCGGCATGGCTGATGGTGGCGACCGCCATGGCGGCGCCGCCGACGACACCCCGTGAGGTCGTCGAATCCGCGGTGACGCGGGTCGTGACCGCGCTGCGGGACGCCGATGCCGACAGCGCGGCGTCCGGCCGGGCCAGCGCGCGCCGGCGTGCCGAGATCACGCGCGTGGCCGGCGAGCTGTTCGACTTCGAGAAAATGGCGCACCTCACGCTGCCGCGCCAGTGGGCGACGCGCACGCGAGCCGAGCAGGCCGAATTCGTGCGCCTCTTCACGCAGGTGCTCGAGCGTACGTACATCGACAAGCTCGAGTCGTACGCCGGCGAGAAGATCGTCTACCTCGCGGGCACCGTCGACGACGGCGGCTACGCCACCGTGCGGTCCAAGGTCGTCAGCGGCCGCCGCCGCGCCGAGACCTCGGTCGACTACCGTCTCTACGTCAAGGACGGACGCTGGCGCGTGTACGACGTGCTCATCGACGGCCTGAGCATCGTGTCGACCTATCGCACCGAATTCGACCGCGTCATCCAGGTCTCGTCGTACGGCGCGCTCGTGGATACGCTGCGTCGGCGCGCGGCCCACCCGGTCGAGGTCGGGGCCACGCGTGGCGGATCGGTGTCGCCGCGCACGGGCCGCTGATCGCCATGCACGTCCTCGTCGTCGACGATTCCCTGCCGCGCCGCCGCCTGCTCACGGCGCTGCTCGGCCAGGCCGGCCACCAGGTGTCCACCGCGCCCAACGGCGCGGCCGCGCTCGAGCTGCTCGCCGGTCAGGCGGTGGACGCCGTCGTCTCCGACGTCAAGATGCCGCGGATGGACGGCTTTCAGCTGTGCCGCGCGCTCCGACGCGACGCGCGCTGGGCGCGGCTGCCGTTCATCTTCTACAGCAGCATCTTCATCGGTGGCCGCGCCCAGGAGTTCGGCATGGACCTCGGCGCGACGGCGTACCTCGACGCCAAGCACGTGCCGCCCGACCAGATCGCCAAGGAGATCGACGCGCTCGTCAACCGCGTCGCGAGTGCTCAGTACCGGGAGACGCTCGTGCAGCTGCGCGACGACCTGGAGTTCGCGCGCCGGTATCACCAGGTCGTCCTTTCGTCGCTGATCACGCCCGCCCACGCCGGCGTACGCGACGCCATCTCGTCCAACGTGCAGGCGCTCGACGAGATCCTCACCCGGCTCGATGCCGAGCGGCACGCGCTTGCCGAGCACGCGGACGTCACGGTCCCCGTTGCGGAGCTGAATCGCCTGAAGCAGCTGAGCGACTACCTGGACGATCGGATCAACCACCCGCTCGGGGTCATCCTCGAAGGCGCCGACCGGCCCGCGGCCGGCACCGGCGAGGCGAGCAGCGAGGCGGCGGCCAGCGTTCGCACGGCGGTCCGCCGCATCAACGAGCTCGTCCGGAAGATGACCCGACGCGATGGCGGCGATTCGGAGCGGACGGGGCGCGAATGAAGCACGCCGCCGGCGCGACCGCCGGCGGCGTGGACACCCTTCCTCAGTCCTTCGCGACGAGCACGATCTCGATACGGCGGTTCTTCGCGCGGCCTTCCTCCACAGCGTTGTCGGCCACCGGCTTGAACGGCCCGAACGCAGCGGCGGACAGATTACCTGGCTCGATGCCCTGCTTCTGCAGATAGCGCGCGACGTTGATCGCGCGCGCAGCGGAGAGCTCCCAGTTGGTCGGATAGCGCTGCGTGAGCGGCCCCGTGATTTGCTTGTTGTCGGTGTGCCCTTCGATGCGGATGGCCTTGTCGTTGACGGTCTTGAGGATCTCGATGACCTTGCCGAGCACGACCAGACCCTCGGGCTTGATCTCGGCCTTGCCGGAGTCGAAGAGGACCGCGTCGACCATGTTCACGGTCAGCCTGCCCTTGAGCTCGGAGATGGTGACCTGACCCTTGTCGATCTCGCCCTTCATTTTCGCGACGAGCTGCTCGTAGGTCGAGCTGACCTCACGCACCTTCTCCTCGCGTGCCTTCTGCGAGTCGGCGAGCTCCTGCGTGAGCCGGGTGTTGTCGCTCTCGAGCGTGCTGATGCGCTGACGCAGATCGGCGATGCTCTTGCCGAGCTCCCCGGCCTTCATCGTCAGGGAGCGCTCGAGCTGCGCGCGGTCGGACGTCAGCTGCTCGTTGCGCTTGCCCGCCTCGGCGAGGTCGGTCTTGAGGCGTCCGTTGTCCGCCTCGAGCGCGGTCTGCCGGGCCTCGGCGGACTGGACCGCCTTGGTGTACTCGCTCTTCGAGACGCATCCCGCGACAGCGGCGGGCAGCAGGGCGAGCGCGGTGATCGCCACGAACGTCTTGTGCATCGATGTCTCCTCGGTGGGCGCGGCTGGCGGAGTTGCCAGCACCCCATTATCACCGAGGGGCTCGGCGGGCCGAAGCTTTACATCGTGTCGAGCAGTGACTCGATGCTGAGGAGCGTCCGGATGCGGGCTTCCAGCCGCGGCAGATCGGGATCAGCGAAGGACCAGCTCACGTCGTTGTGCGGGCCCTCGAAATAGCGATAGCCGTCGCCGGCGTGATCGATGTGGCCGCACAGAACGCCGTCGACCAGGACGTCCGCGCGCCAGCCGTCGGGCCGCTCGATCTCCCGAAATATCACGCTGGCCGTTTGCAGCATCAGCGGCACCGGCGCGCCAGCGTATCGCTCACAGCGGTCTGCAGCTGCGGGAGCTGCACGGGCTTGTGCAGAACGGTGATGCCCGCCTCGCGGACCTGTCGCAGGTCGTCGTCGTCCGGCGCCGAGCCGGTCATCATGATGACGGCCGGCGCGGGCTCGACGCTACGCAGTTTCGTCACGAAATCCCAGCCGCGGAGGCCGGGTAGGCGGAGATCGCTCAGCACCAGATCGAAGCGGGTGCCCGCGACGAGTTTGAACGCTGCATCGGCATCGCCGGCAGCGCCAACGTCATAGCCGAACACGCCGAGGGCATCGCTCATGAAGGCGCGAATCTCGGGTTCGTCGTCCACGATCAGGATTCGAGGCATAAGCCCCTCGCTCCCGTGCCGGCCTGCGAGTTGGTCACGCCTTGGCCGGGTCAGGCGCGGCCTGCTGGGGATTGAGCAACGGCCGTGCCACGCTGCGGCATAGCACCTAAAGCAGTGAAGAATCGCGTTCCTTTGCACTCGCGGGGAACTATGGAGGTTCGCCCGCGGAGCGTTGTCATCCACTCGCGCGGGCGGCGACGGTCAAGAATCGATCGGCGCGGCGAGCAGTGCCTCGGTGAGCGAGAACAGGCGTCGGGCGTCACGCAGCCGGCTGCCGAACGCCGGCCAAAACGACTGCATCGCCGTATGCTCGAACGTCTCGAGAATCACCGCATCGGCGCGACCCCCCGACGCTGCCGCCAGCCGCAGGCTCTCGGTGAACGGAATCGAGACGTCGCGCGCGCCGTGCGCGATCACGAGCCGCCCGTGCAGCCGTGCGACCGCGCCCAACGGTGATAGCTGCTCCATGGCCGCGCGCGCCTCGGCGGGCAGCGCGGCCAGGAGCGCGCCGACGGCCTCCTCGCGGCGATTGAGCACGAGCGCCAGCATCGCGCGACCTCCCGCCCCGAGATCGGCTTCGAGCGCGCGGGTGTCGGCGCCGGGATCGGCGAGCTTGCGCGCGCCGATCGTATCGAGCAGCCGCCGCTCCCGGTCGTTCCGCACGAAGTCCACGAGCAGGGCGAGGAGCTTCCAGCGGTTGTATTCTTCCGGTGGCCGCATGTAGCGGCGCTCGCCGAACTCGTGGGCGCCGGTGGTCAGATACCGAATCACCTGGTACAGGTCGGCGTAGCCGCCGAAGCTCGCCGCCAGCGTCAGATCCGGAGCGTCGGCGGCGGCGATCAGCGCGGGACCCGCGCCGAAGCTCAAGCCGGCGACGCCGATCGGTCGCTGGCGCGCGGCGACTGCGCGAAGCGCCGCGCGGATCTCCGCAACCTCGCGCCCGCTGAGTCTGAACGCGGCCAGACCCTCGAAGTGCGGCACGAGGACGAGCCGGTCGTGTCGCGCGAGCAGCCTGGCGAGGCGCACGAGCTCGGGATGCCGCCGACCCGCGCGCGACAGACCGTGCACGAGCAGCAAGCCGGCGCGCGGCGTGGCCGGGCGATACAAGTCGGCGCCGAGACGCCGGCCCTCGGCGTCGATGGAGACTTCCTCGACGACGACGTCCGGCTGAATGCGCGCGATCCATGACTCCGTGCGAGGTACGGCGAGGCTCAGCGCCAGCGTCAACGGCGCGCCCACGCGGACGACGAGTGCGACACCCAGGGCGGCCACGACGATCGCCGCGCTGAGGAGCCAGAGCCGCCATCGGCGTGGACGGCCCACACGCTGCTCGCAGGTCATGCCGCCACCGCGCCCCGGATTCTAACCCTCCGCGTTTGACCACTCCGCTTTTGACGCCAGACGGACGCATCCAACGTGCGCCTGCGTGCATCCCAAACCCGTTCGCAGGACTGTGAGGGGCGCGATGCGATTCTTCAGACCGGAGCTCGAGCGGGCGCTGGCGGTGGTCGGGGTCGTCGCGTTGATCGGGGCCATCGTCTTGCCGGTCGGCTGGGGTTACGAGCAGCGTCAGCAGGCGCGGGCCTGGCAGGAGACGGCGTGCGCCTATCGGCTACGGGAGCTGGCCCGCGCAACTAGCCTTCTGACGAGCAGCGAGCGGCGGGGTCAGGCGTGCGCCGTGCTTCGCCAGCTCGGCTTCGAGATCGAGCCTGAGTGATGTGGTCGCGTTCGTCCTGCGGCACGGGGTCCTGTTTGTCTTCCTCTATGTGTTTGCCGACCAGCTCGGCATCCCCGTGCCCGCCGTCCCGGCGCTGCTCGCCATGGGCGCGCTGGCCGCCGTCGGCAAGCTGAACTTCGGCCTCGCCCTTCTGGCGGCTGTCGTCGCCTCACTCATCGCCGACACGATCTGGTACGCGCTCGGGCGCACGCGCGGCAGTCAGGTGCTGCGCCTGCTCTGCAAGATCTCGCTGGAGCCCGACTCGTGCGTGCGTCGCACGGAGAACGTGTTCCTGCGCTACGGCGTGCGCTCGCTGATCGTCGCGAAGTTTGTCCCCGGCCTCAGCACCGTCGCGCCACCGCTGGCGGGCATGGTCGGCGTCGGCCTGCTGCGATTCACGATCTACAGCGCCCTTGCGGCGCTGCTATGGGCGGGCACGTGGGGAGCTCTCGGCTATCTCGCGGGCGACGCGCTGCAACAGGTCACCGATCTGAGCGGGCGCGTCGGCAGCACGCTCGTCACGCTGCTGGTGGTCGTCATCGTGGTCTCGATCGTCGTCAAGTGGATCCAGCGCCGCCGGTTCCTGCGCGATCTGCGCATTGCGCGAATCAGCCAGGAGGCGCTCAAGCGCGAGTTCGATTCCGGCCAGCCGGTGCTGGTCGTCGATCTGCGCACCGAGCTGGACGTCGCCGCCGAGCCGTTCGTCATTCCGGGCGCGCTGCGCATCGCCGCCGAGGAGCTCGAGCGGCGGCATCAGGACATTCCGCGCGAGCGGGACCTGATCCTTTATTGCTCCTGACCGAACGAGGCGACTAGCGCCCGGGTGGCGCTCACACTCAGACGGCATGGCCTCACGCGGGTGCGACCGCTCGAGGGTGGAATCGCCGGATGGCGCCGGCTTGGCTTTCCCGTGGAGCCCGTGACGCCCGCGCGAGTCAGCGGCGCGTGATCCAGTCCCAGTGCGCCTCGGCGCGCGCGACGGCCGCGCCCACGTCCTCCGGCAGCAGCAAACCCGCGGCGGCGAGCGAACGGGCCGCGCGCGTGGCCGCCTCCACGTACGCGGGCTTGTCGGCGTAGCGCTGCTCGATGCTGGTGCGGCTGTCGCCGCGCCGCGTACGCTCGGCCTCCGTGCGCGGGAACGCCACGTACGTGCCGAGAAAGTCCACGAGCTCTCCCGCGTGCGGCCCGTCGCCGCCGCGCAGCTGCCACGGCGTGTAGGTCGCCAGCGGAGCCAGCAGCTCGACGCCGCGCACCCCGCCCAGCTCGTTGCCGTCGGCGTCGACTTGCGACACGAGGGTGGGAAAGGCGGCGCCGATGCCGGGCGGCTCGCGCGTGATGATGCCCGCGGCCCAGCGCGGACCGTAGTCGACGCGGTAGGCCTCGTGGGCGACGGACGGTGCGGCGAGATCCGGGATTCGCGGAAGCCTCAGCGCGCGCACCGGGACGAGCGTGCCGGCGGCCAGCGTTGGATAGGCGCTGTCGGGCGGCGTGCGCCCCGCGCCCACCCACTCCACGAGGCGTGTGAGCAGCGCGCGCAGGGTCACGAGGAAGTCGAGCGGGTTGCCGCGATAGGCCTCGCCCGCACGCTCCGCCGCCGAGGGGGGAAACTCGCCGATGAAGTGCTGTCCGCCGGCCAGGTGGTAGATGCGCTCGTCCGGCAGCCGCGGCACGTCCGTGCGCGCGTCCGGCGACGTGTGGATCAGCGAGGCGGCGCGGCCCCAGTACTCGTATCCCGTGTTGGTGAACATGATCTTCGGCCGGTGCTCCGGGCGCTCGGCGGATCGCGCGAGCAGGCCGTCGGCGATGCCCGTCTCCGGATCCGTCTGCGTGCGCGTCGTGAACGGAAACAGGTCGGTCGGATAGAAGAACGTGGAAAACCGGTGGGCGTCGCGTGAAGGCTGCGCGAAGCGGTGATTGAAACTGCCGCGGCCGGCGCCGGCGGTGTGGATCAGCATGCCGTCGAACACCTTGCGTCCGGCCTCGTCGGTGTTGAACCCCTGGTAGAGGAAATGCCGCAGAAACCGACCGCTCTGCGACACGCCGAAGGCGAGCGCGGAGCTGACCGGAAAATCGGAGCGCGGGTCGTTGCGCGCCCACGACACGACGTCGCGGACCGCCGCCAGGCCGATGCCGACCACGACCGGATCACGCGCGCGATAGACGAGCTCGTAGATCCGGCCGCCTTCGAAGCCGCCGTCGAGCTGGATCGCCGTGCCGTCGTCGATGAAGCGCCAGCGTGCGCGCGGCACGACCTCGCGCGGCCCCAGGCGCGCCGAACGGACGGTGAGCACGTTGTCCGGATGCGCGGGATCGGCGACGGGGTACGCCACGTGACCGCGATGGGCGAGCGGCAACGTGGCGATCGTCCGCTCGACGGTCCAGTCGCTGCGCACGAGTCCTTCGATGGCGCCGCCCGACTCCCGCGCGATCGGCGCGCGCAGCCGTAGCAGCCCAGGCTCCCGTGGCACATCGAACTGCCAGCCCACCCAGATCAGCGTGAGGTTCAGACGCATCAGCAGCCGGTCGCCGAAGTCGTCGGCGCGCGACGGATCGCGGCTCCACGTCGCGCGATTGAAATAGGGCAGCAGCGCCTTGCCGCCGCGGTTGCTGACCTCGAACAGCGCCATCGAGCCGCCCGGCGGCGGCCGGCGCGGACGCAGCACCATGAAGTCGGCGGATGCTTCGACCCGTCCACGGCCGTTGCGCGGCGCCCGGTCGAGATCGACGATGACCGCGTTCGCGGGATGCGTCGGGTCGAGCTCGAGCTCGAGGGTGCCGGCGAGCTTTTCGTAGTCGCCGCCCAAAACAGGCTCCCGTGCGCTCACCACAACGCGCCGCACTTCCGCCGTCGCCGGCGCGGCGGCCGACAGTAGCAGGACGACGGCGAGCGTCACGCGCCAGAGTCTCATCGCGGCGCGTAGGTGATGCGGTACACGCGACCGGCGTAGTCGTCGGAGACGAAGAGACTGCCGTCGTGCCCGAGGACCAGATCGACGGGCCGGCCGAGGATGCGCTCGCCCTGCCGCCAGCCCGTCGAAAAATCCTCGAGCGCGCTCGGGCGCCCGTTGCGGAAGCGAACGCGCCCGATCTTGTAGCCCGCCGGCGGCAGGCCGAGGCGCGAGCCGTGCAGCGCGACGAACAGATCGCCGGCGTATGCGGCGGGAAACTGCGTGCCCGTATAGAACGCGAGCCCGAGCGGGGCGGTGTGCGGCGGCAGCTCGAGCGTCGGGTGCGTCAGACCACGACAATCGGCGCCGGCAAAGCCGGGATCCGGGAAGAACACACGGCGTTCCGCGAAGCATTCGGGCCACCCGTAGGCGGCGCCACGGCGGACTTCCGTCACGTAGTCCGGCGGCGCGCCTCCGCCCGGCCAGTCGCGCTCGTTCACGGTCGTCCACAGCGTCCGCGTCGCCGGGTGAAAGGCGAGCCCCACCGGGTTGCGCAGCCCGCTGGCGAATCGCGCCTCGCCCGAGCCGTCCGCGTTGTAGCGAACGATCGCGGCGCGGCGCCGATCCCGCTCGCGGCACGCGTCGCACGACGAGCCGATGGCGACGTACAGCTTGTCGTCGGGCCCGAAGGCCAGCGCGCGCGTCCAGTGATGCGCGCCGTGTGGCAATGCCGCGACCACCACCGTGGGCTCGACGGCGGTGCGCGTGGACGGCTGATAGCGATAGCGGACGATCCGGCCCGTTTCGGCGACGTAGAGGTCTCCGCGTCTGAACGCCAGGCCGTGAGGAAGGTCGAGGTTGTTCACGACGGTGACGACGTCGGCGGTACGGCCGGAACCACGCGGCTCGAGCAGTGCGACGACGCGGCCCTGAGACGCGAGCGAGACGAGCAGCACACCGTCCGGATCGATCGCGAGCGCCCGGGCGCCACCGAGCTTTTCGGCGAAGACCTCGACGCGAAAGCCGGCAGGCACGGTGATTTCCTGCGCGCCCGCCGCGCAGAGGCTCAGCACGAGGAGCACCGTGCCGAGCGCCAGCGTGCCGAGCACGGGCCGAGACGGGGCTCGCATGCGAGCCACCATACCGCGCTTTGACCCGCTCGGGTCTCTTGTGATCGCGGTCCCGCCGGAGTTAGCATGCCGTCCGCACGATGACAGCTGCCGGCGCCCAGTGCCGCAGGAGGAGGGCTTCGATGACGCGACGTCCGTCCCAGATATCGCTGCTGGCTGTGGTGCTCGTTCTCACCCTCGCCACCGCGGCCGTCGCACAGACGGGCACCGGGTGGACGACCTATGGCGGCGACTCCGCGAACACCCGCCACAGCGCGCTCAACCAGATCAACACCGGCAACGTCGAGCGCCTGAAAGTCGCCTGGGCGCTGCAGCTCGGCTCCCTGCGCTCGCAGGAGTCGACGCCGCTCGTCATCGGGGACACGCTGTACGTGACCTCGTCGCACGGTCCGAAGAACGTCTTCGCCGTGAACGCGAAGACCGGCGAGGTGCGGTGGCGGTACTCGCCGGAAATTCCAGCTGGCATCGACCAGTACGCGTGCTGCGACGTGAACAATCGCGGCGTCGCCTACGCCAACGGCAAGGTCTTCTTCGGCCGGCTCGACGGCCAGCTCGTCGCGCTCGATGCAAGGACGGGCAAGGAGCTGTGGAAGACCGCGGTCATCGACTACACCGGCGGCTCGGTCATCACGTCGCCGCCGACGATCGTGAAGAATCTGGTGATCACCGGCTTCGGCGGGGGCGAGTACGGCGTGCGCGGCTACATCAGCGCCTTCGACCAGGACAGCGGCCGCGAGGTCTGGCGCCTCTGGACGGTGCCGAGTGCCGGCGAGCCGGGCTCCGACACCTGGAAGGGCGATTCGTGGAAGTTCGGCGGCGCCGTCGCCTGGCACATCGGGTCGTACGATCCGACGCTGAACCTCCTCTACTATGGCACGAGCAACCCGGCGCCGTGGGGCGCGTCGGTGCGCGGCAACGACAGCAGCAACATCGGCCCGTACACGAACCTCTACAGCTCGAGCACGCTCGCGATCAATCCGGACACCGGCAAGATCGTGTGGCACTACCAGCACACGCCGCACGACGCGTGGGATTACGACGGCGTGAACGAGCTGGTGCTCACCGACCTCGACATCGCCGGGCGCACGACGCCCGTGCTGCTCAAGGCCGACCGCAACGGGTTCTTCTACGTGCTCAACCGGCAGACGGGGCAGCTCATCTCCGCCAAGCCGTTCGTCGATCTCAACTGGGCCAGCGGCGTCGACATGACGACCGGCCGGCCGGTGGAGGTGGCCGAGAAGCGGCCGCGGCTCAAGTTCCGCGCGATGAACGTGTGTCCCAATCTCATCGGCGGCAAGAACTGGATGCCGATGAGCTACAACCCGCAGACCAAGCTCGTCTACCTGCCCACCATGAACCTCTGCATGGACATGGAGGGCGCGGAGCCGAAGTACTCGCGCGGGCAGTTCTTCCTCGGCGCGGAGTTCGATCTGGGCAAGACCGGCCCCGGCGGCCACCTCGGCAGCACACTGGCCTGGGATCCGATCAAGCAGGAAAAAGTGTGGCAGAACACCGACGCGCTTCCCTACGTCGGCGGCATGCTGACGACGGCGGGCGGGCTCGTGTTCCACGGTGACCTGCGCGGCGCGTTCAAGGCGCTGGACGCCAAGAGCGGCCGCACGCTCTGGCAGTTCAACACGGGCTCGGGCATCAGCGCGGCGCCGATGACCTACGAGCTGGACGGCAAGCAGTACGTCGCGGTGGTCTCGGGACGGACGTTCTCGATTCCCCCGTTCTTCGGTCCGGTCGGAGAAAAGATGATCGCGGCCAGCGCGGAGGGCGGCACCCTGTTCGTCTTCGAGTTGCCGAGCCGGTAAGCCCCGAGCGTGCGCACGACGGCGGCGCTCGCGCTCGTCGCGGTCGCGCTCGCGTGTGCGACCGCGGCGCTGGACGCGGCGCCGGCCGTCCTGCGTGTCTGCGCCGATCCGGATAATCTGCCGTTCAGCGCCGCCGCCGGCGAGACGCGCGGTCTTTACGTCGAGGTCGCGGAGATGGCAGCGGCGCGCCTCGGCGTCCGCACGGAGTACGAGTGGTGGCACACCGCGTACGGGCAGCGCGCCGTACGACACACGCTGCTGGCGGACCGCTGCGACGTCTTCTTCGGCCTGCCCGACGACGACGCCTTCATGGGCCGGCAGCTCGAGCGCACGGCGCCGTTCCTCGACGTCGGCTATGCGGTCGTGGTGCCGCCGGCGCTTGCCGTGGCGTCGCTCGACGATCTCAAGCCGCTGACCGTTGCCGTCCAGTTCCGCTCGCCGCCGCAGCTCATGCTCTCCACGCGCGACGGGTATCGGATGGCGACCTTCCGTCTCGTGGAGGAAGCGATGGATGCGCTCGCGCGCGGCGGGGCGGGCGCGGCCTTCGTGTGGGGCCCGACCGCCGGCTACTACAACAAGACGCGGCTGGCGTCGGCCTGGCGCGTGGTCCCCGTCGCCGGACCGGGGCTGCAGTGGCAAGTCGGCGCCGCCGTCCGTAAGGGCAACACCGCGCTCAAGGAACGACTCGACGGCGTGCTCGCAGAGCTCGGACCGGAGATCCGACGACTCGCGGGCGATCGCTACGGGTTTCCGCTGAGCGCGCCGATCGGCGCCGAGCGCGCCTCAGATAGGGGCGACCTCGTTCCCCTCGGGCGCAGCGTCTTCAACCAGCACTGCTCGCACTGCCATTCCCCGAACGCGCAGAGCCCCGAGCCGACGCGCGACCTGCGACGGCTCAAGCTGCGCTATGGCGACCGCCGCGCCGAGGTCTACTACACGACGGTGACGGCCGGACGTCCCGCGAAGGGGATGCCGCCGTGGGGACAGGCGCTGAACTCGGACGAGATCTGGCAGATGTGGACGTTTCTGGATTCGATCCAAACCGAGCCGTGATGATGCGGCCCTTGACAACGCTCTAGCGCGCGGACGATTCTTCCGGCCACGCCAATGCGGGAGACCCCAGCGGACGGCGCGCCGGTCGGCTGGCCCGGGCGTCGCAGCGTGCTGACGCTTGCGCTCGGTGTGTGCGCCGGCCTGCCGCTCGCGCGGTTGGCCCAGGCGCAGGACGCCGATGCGCGCCGCGCGCGCCCGCAGCCCAACGATCGGTTCGTGTACGCGGGCGGCACGCGCAAGGGCCGCGTCATCACCCTCGCGGACCTGCCGGCGGGCGGCGCTCCGCTCACCGCGTATCCGATGGACGCCGCGAGCGGCGTGATCCGCGACGACAGCCGCTTGAACCAGGTGCTGCTCGTTCGACTCGATCCGCGCACGCTCGACGGCGACACGGTCACTCGCGCGGCCGACGGCATCGTCGCGTATTCCGCGATCTGTACGCATACGGGCTGCGACGCCTGGGACTGGCAACCCGCGTCGGGCACCGTGAAATGTCCCTGTCACTTCTCGGAGTTCGACCTCAAGGCGAGTGCTCGCGTCCTCAATGGTCCGGCGCCGCGCCGCTTGCCGGCGCTGCCGGTGAAGGTCGTCGACGGCCTGCCCGTCGTCGCCGCCGCCTTCGTCGGGCGTCCGGGTTTCGAGTCCGGAGGGGGTGAGGCGGCGCAGCGGCAACACACGTTTCGTGCCGTTCACGTAGGACGAGGAGGCTGAAACGATGTCGCGGAAAACGCTGGCAGTCATCGTCGCCGCCCTGGCCGTGCTCGGACCGACGATGCTCGCCGCGCAAAGCGCGGTGGGCTATCGGGCGGTGACCGAGCAGCGGCTGCTCAATCCCGAGCCGCAAAACTGGCTGATGTACCGCGGCAACTATGCGGGCTGGGGCTACAGTCCGCTCGACCAGATCACGCCCGCCAACGTCAAGAAGCTCGTGCCCGTGTGGACGTTCTCCACCGGTGTAAACGAAGGCCACCAGGCGCCGCCGATCGTCAACGACGGCGTGATGTTCATCACGACGCCGCAGCAGCAGGTGATCGCGCTCCGCGCCAAGACGGGCGAGCTCATCTGGCGCTACAAGAAAGATCTGCCCGAAGACTTGCTGCAGCTGCACCCGACGAACCGCGGCGTGGCGCTCTGGGAAGATCGTCTGTTCCTCGCCACGGTCGACGCGCATCTCGTCGCGCTCGACGCGAAGACCGGCAAGGTCATCTGGGACAAGACGGTCGACGATTACAAGAACGGCTACTACTTCACGCTGGCGCCGCTCGTCGCGAAGGGCAAGGTGATGGTCGGCACCTCGGGCGGTGAGCTCGGCATCCGCGGGTACATCGCCGCCTTCGACGTACGCGACGGCTCGCCGGTGTGGAAGACGCACACGATCCCCGGGCCCGGCGAGCCGGGGCACGAGACGTGGGAAGGCGAGGCGTGGAAGACCGGTGGCGTGTCCGTGTGGCTGACCGCCCACTACGATCCGCAGCTCAATCTCACGTACTGGGGGACTGGCAATGCTGCGCCGTGGCCGGGCGACATGCACGCGGGTGACAACCTCTACTCGGCGTCGGTGATCGCGCTCGACGCCGACACCGGAAAGATTCGCGGCCACCATCAGTACCACTGGAACGATTCGTGGGACTGGGACGAGGTCTCCACGCCGCTGCTGATCGATTTCCCGAAGAACGGCAAGACCGTCAAGGGCCTCGTGCATCCGGGCCGCAACGGCTATCTCTGGCGGCTCGAGCGCCGCGCGGACGGCATCGGCTTCGTCGACGCCAAGCCGTACGTGATCCAGGAAGTGTTCACGAAGATCGATCCGGTGACCGGGCGCCCGAGCTACGACCCCGAGCGCAAGCCGCGCAGTGGTGCCACGGTCACGTATTGTCCCGGGCTCTGGGGCGGCAAGGACTGGACGCCGGCGGGCTACAACCCGAAGACCGGCTACCTCTACATCCCCGCCAACGAGAACCTGTGCAGCACGCTCGTCGGCCTCGCGGCGCCGTACGAGCCCGGCAAGCTGTTCCTCGGCATCGATCGGCCGAAGACGACGATGAGCTGGCGCCAGGGGGCGTCGCACATCGGCGAGCTTCAGGCGTGGGACATGAAGACCGGGCAGAAGGTGTGGACGCACAAATTCCAGTATGGAAACTGGGGACCGATCCTCACCACCGGCGGCGGGCTCGTCTTCCTCGGCGGCACGAACGACCGCAACTTCCGCGCGTTCGACGCCAAGAACGGCAAGATGCTGTGGGAGTTCAAGACCAACTCCGGGATCACCGGCGTTCCGAGCTCGTTCTCGGTCGACGGCGTGCAGTACGTGGCCGTGCAGTCCGGCTGGGGCGTCGACGCCCAGCGGATGCAGGCGCGGCTCGACACCTTCCTCGGGACGAAGACGGAAGTTCCGCAGGGCGGTGTGGTCTGGGTGTTCGCGCTCAGAGAGTAGGAGGCGAGCATGGAATTCAACGTGTTCGAGCACTTCAAAGGCTTCCAGCGTACGAGCGAGGGTCCGCGCACCCCCGAGGAACAAGGCACGAGGTTCTTCCTCGGCGGACACCTGGGGCCTCGCCTCGAGGAGCACATCGATGACGCGGCGGCGAAGGCGCGCATGTCGCGACGCAACTTTCTCGCGTCGGCGTCGGCACTGCCGGCCGCCATGCTGGCGGTCAACAAGGTCACCGGCATGCGGTTCTTCGACGTGACGCCGGCCGAGGCCTACGAGCCGGCGGCTGCCAAGGAGATCAAGGTCAGCCGCAAGCCCGGCAGCGACTTCATCGTCGACGCGCACACGCATATCTGCACGCGAAAGGATGGCTACATTCCGGGCGTCAACACCACCGAGCGCGGGATGTGGTTCGTGCAGCTGCTGGACGATCTCGGCAAGGCGATGGGCTTGCCGAACGGCACCAAGGACATGACCGTCGAGAACTTCGGCAAGCTGATCCTCGAAGGCAGCGACACGAGTGTCGCTATCTTCAATCCGTTCGGCTTCCGCGAGGACTACGGCGGCAAGGACATGATCCCGATCGAGGAGCAGGCGGAGGTCAAGCGGCGGTGGCCGACGCGCACGGTCATGCTCGGCGGTGGGCTCACGCCCAATCAGGGCCTGTCGGAGACGCTGGAGCGCCTGACGATGTTCGTGGAGAAATATCAGATCTCCGGTCTCAAGCTCTATACGTTCGACTCCACGAAGAAGCGGGGCTGGTGGTTCGACGATCAGAAGCAGGCCTATCCGATGTGGGAAAAGGCGCGCAAGCTCGGGCTCAAGAACATCGGCTGTCACAAGGGCATCCCGTTCGGCCAGTTCATGGCGCGCTACGCGCATCCCGAGGATCTCGACGCCGTCTGCGACGATTTCCCGGATCTCAACTTCATCGCGTACCACTCGGCGTGGCCGTACCAAAACGAGCTGGCAGCCCTCAAAGGCTTCAAGCCTCAGCGCAAAAATCTGTACGCTGAGGTCGGCTCCACGTTCGCGGCGACCGTGACGAACCGCCCGCTGGAGTGCGCTCACGTGCTTGGCACGCTGCTGCGCGATCTCGGTCCCGACTACGTGATGTGGGGCACGGATTCGTGCTTGTGGGGCAACCCGCAGTGGCAGATCGACGCCTTCCGCAAGTTCCGGATTCCCGAGCAGCTCGTCGAGGGCCACGGCTATCCGGCGCTCACCGACGAGCTCAAGGCAAAGGTCTTCGGGCTCAACGCGGCGCGCATCTGGAATCTCAAGCCGACGGCCAACGCCGCGCAGAGGGCGTGATGCCGGTCTATGAGTACGAGTGCACGGCGTGTCGGGTGATCTACGAGACCCGGCACGGGATGAACGAGGCGGCGCTTCGAACGTGTCCGCGCTGTCGCGCGCCGGTAAGCCGCCTCATATCGGCGCCGAACCTGAATCGGGGCAACTACGCGAGCCCCACCGAAGCGAAGTACGCGGCGATGAGCACGCGCGACGAGATCGCGCGCGAGCGCGTGCTGCAGAAAGACTTCGAGCGGATCTGGCTGCCGCCGCCGGTCAAGCACTCGCCCTGGGACGAGACGCCCTGATGTGAACGATTAGAATCAGACCGATGTTCCGGCGGCACCGCGTTCTGACCGTCCTGGCGGCGGTGGGCTTCGTGCTCGCCGCCGCCCACGCCGGACCGGCGCCGCCGCGCGTGTTGATGGTCACGTACTCGGCCGGCTACGAGCACGAGGTCGTGCGAAGGCCGGCCGCCGGTGAACTCTCGACGGCGGAGCGCGCCGTGACCGAGCTGGGACGCCGCTCGCGAGCGTTCGAGGTCACCCACGTGGCGACGCGCGAGGATCTGGCGCGCCTCACGCCGGCGTCGGTCCGTGCGCATCGCGCCATCCTGTTCTTCACCACCGGCGAGCTTCCGATCGCGGCGCCCGTGCGCCAGGCGATGTTCGATGCCGTGCGCCAGGGCGGCGGATTCGTCGGGGTGCACAGCGCGACCGACACCTGGTACGCCGTGCCGGAGTACGGGGACCTCATCGGCGCGCGCTTTGACAGCCACCCGTGGCACCAGCGCGTGCGGCTGCTCGTCGAGGACCGCGCGCATCCCGCCACGCGCGAGCTCGGCGAGGCGCTCGAGATCAAGGACGAGATCTACCAGTTCCGCGAGTGGGCGCGCCGCGACGTTCACGTGCTGCTCCGTCTCGATGCGCGCTCGGTTGACGCCGCGCGCGGCAAGCGAGCGGATGGCGATTACGCCCTCGCGTGGACGAAGGCGTACGGCCGCGGTCGCGTCGTGTATACCGCGCTCGGCCACGATCCCGAGATCTGGGCAGACGCTCGCTTCCGCAGCCATTTGGCGGGCGCGATCGGGTGGGCGCTCGGCGGTCCATGACGCCGCACTCGGCGGCATGCGCCTTGATGCGTGGAGTGCGGGGAGGCAGCCATGAAAACACTGCTGAGCGTTGCACTCATCGTAGCGAGCGCGTTCGTGTTGACGGCGCCGGCGTCGGCTGCCGCGCCGTCTCAGGCCGACTTCGACGCCTGCAACCGCGCGGCGCAGGCCGCGACCTCGAGCCCCAGCGCCTCGCCGCAGGCCGTCGGGCCGGGCGGTGCCACGGGACCGATGGGCCCCGGACCGGGCGGCGCGACGGGTCCGGCGATCACCTCACCGTCCGGCACGCCAGACTCGACGAGCGGAGTGAAGCCAGGCGGCGCAACGGGTCAGACCGGACCGATGATCACCGGAAGCTCACGCGAGCCGGGCCGGCCCGGCGGCGTGAGTGAGGGCACCGGCGCCGTAAGCCAGGGCAGCGGCGGGACGACGCAGCAGGACGCGAGTGCGGCCCGCCCGTCGAGCCCGCAGCTGACGGGAATGTCCGATCGAGGCATGAGCGATCCCGCGTACAAGACCGCGTATCAGGACTGCATGAAGCAGCGCGGCTTCTAGCGCTGCTCGTCAGCGTCGGCCGGCCGCACGCCTCGCCCGCCGCGGGGCGTGCGGCTACGGCGCCGACGGCGGGCGATACGTGATGCCGTAACGCGCCATGATCTTCGGAATCGTCTGATCGGCGATCAGCGTGTCGAGCGCTCGGTTGACGGCATCGACCAGCGGGAGATCGGCGTTGCGCAGCCCTACCGCCACGTCCCAGCGAAAATCCCGCTCCGGCACGTAGGTGTCGGAGATCTTCACCGCGCCCGGGTGCTGCTTGAGGTACCAGCCCGCGTAGGCATCTGACACCAGTCCCGCGGCCGACTCGTCCTTGGCGACTGCGTCGAGGACGTCGACCGCGCTGCCGTACGACGCGAGCGGCAGCTTGCGCGTGTCGAGCACGTAGTGCGGCCAGGACGTGTGCTCAACGGCGATCTTTCCCTTCACGTCTTCCAGACGCTCGATGGCCGGCGCCCGCGGCGGCAGCACGAGCAGATAGCCGCTGCCGAGATACGGCTTGCTGAACCGCGCGCCACGGCGTCCCGTCTCGCCGTCGCTCTTGATGATCGAGCCGATCGTCGCGTCGCAGTCGAGGCGGCGCGCGTGGCGAGTGAACACGATCCACTCCACGCGCAGGCCAACACCGAGCTGCTTGGCGATGGCGTCGGCGATCTCGAGCTGAAAGCCGGGCGTCGAGCGGTCCTCGCTCGAATAGGGCAGCGCGTTGGGATGCGCGCACACGTTGAACGTGCCGCGCTCGCGCACGGCCGTCAGCGAAGCGGCGCTGGCCGAGGTGGCCGCGCCGAGCAGCAGCAGAGCGATCATGACGATGATCATGGGTCCTTCACTTCGGACAGCGACATGATATAGGCGACGAGCTTCCAGATCTCCTCCGGGGGCAGCGTGCTGGCGAACGCCGGCATCACGACGCCGCTCGCGCCGCTCGGCGAGCCGTTCGAGATCCGCGCGTACAGGAAGTTGGGATCGTACTTCTTGCCGCGCAGCGCCGGCGCGCGCGACACGCGGCCCTCGCGGCCGTGGCAGTAGCCGGTGCACGACGCCGAGAATCGGTGGCCGCCCTGCGCAATCGCCTCGGCGTCGTCGAGCGGAAACGGCGGCTTGCTCGCGTCGCCCGACGGCGGTCGCATGCCCTGCGCGCGCACGATCGCGACGGCGGGCACGCCGAACGCGACGCCGATCACGATGATGAGGACGACCGTGATGCGCATGCTTCTCCAGTCGGCGAAGGCCTGAACGGGGAGGGGAGGACGCGGCGTCCTCCCCTCCGGGCCGAGGCTACTTCAGCGTGAAGACAAACATCGCGGCACCGGCCGGGAAGTCTTCGACCTCCGGCCAGAGCGCGGGATACAGGCCCAGCACGAGCGAACCGAGACCGCTCGGCACCGCGATGTACTGCTTGCCGTTCACCGCGTAGCTGATGGGACCGCCGCGGTGGCCGGAGCCGGTGCGGAAGTGCCAGAGCTGCTCGCCGGTCTCGGCATCGTAGGCGTGCACCACGCCTTCGATGTCGCCGTGGACCACGAGCCCGCCGCCGGTGGAGAGCACGCTGCCGATCGGCGGGTACTTGAAGTTGATGCTCCACTTCCGCTCACCCGTCACCGGGTCGCGCGCATCGAGGTGACCGTACGCCTCGCCGCCGGGCGGGTGCTTGGCGACCTGATCGCCGCCGAAGAACAGTCCGGCCGCGGGCTCGGTCTGCGGCGTCTGCTTCTCGACGGTGACCTCCTCGCACGCCTCCATCGCGGTGTTGTACCAGAGCTTGGTCTTCGGGTTGTACGAGCCCGAGTTCCAGCTGCGGCCGCCCGCGATCCACGGGCAGATGAACTTCGGCTTGCCGACCTCGCGCGGCGGGTTGCGCTCGATCAGCTCGCCGGTCTTGGGATCGATCGTCTTCACGAAGTTGTACGTGTGGATCATCGGCCACACGTTCTGGATCTTGCCGTTCGTGCGGTCGTACACGAACACGAAGCCGCTCTTGTTCTGGTGCACGAGCAGCTTCTTGCCGTCACGGTCGAGCACGAGGCTCTCGCCCAGGCCCGCGTCGTAGTCCCAGTCGTCGTGCGGCATCTCCTGGAAGTGCCACTTCAGCTGCCCGGTGTCGGCATCGAGTGCCAGCACCGACGAGGTGTAGAGGTTGTCACCCGGCCGCGCGCCGCCCCAGTCGTAGTCGGGCGCCGGATTGCCGGTGCCCCAATAGACGAGATTCAGCGCGGGATCGTACGAGCCGGTCATCCAACCGCCGCCGCCGCCGAACTTGCCGGAGTCGCCGCCCCAGCTCTTGGGATCGTTCTTGATCGTGTTGAACTCCCACGCGGGCGAGCCGTCGGCGATCTTCAGGGCGTAGATCTTGCCCTGAATCGGCAGCTCACCGGCGGTCTGGCCGAGGATGACCTTGTCCCTGACGACAAGGGGTGCGCCCGTGAAGTTACAGCTGCACTTCTTCGTGTCGAGAATCTGCTTCTCCCAGGCGACCTTGCCCGTCTTCGCGTCGAGCGCGAACACGCGACCGTCGAGCGAGCCGAAGAATACCTTGCCCTGGCTCACGGCGACGCCGCGGTTGTAGGGCTGGAAGAAGAGCGTGTTCACCACGGGATCGAGCTTGGGATAGAAGTGCCAGAGCTCCTTGCCCGTGGCTCCGTCGAGCGCGAAGACGCGGTTGTAGGAGGCGATGTAGTACATGACGCCGTCGACCACGATCGGCGTCGACTCGAGTCCCTGCACGATCGCTCCCGGCTGATGCACCCAGGCCACCGTGAGGTTCTTCACGTTGTCCTTGTTGATCTGCGAGAGCGGACTGTAGCGGAACGAGTCGTAGCTGCGGTGGTACATGGGCCAGTTGTTCGGATCGTCGTTCTGCAGCCGACTCAGGCCCGGCGCTTGGCCGGACGCCAGGGAGGGCGCGACGAAGAGCGACACCAGCACGAACAGAAGCGTGGCGCGACCGGACAGCCACTTCCTCATAAGGTGTACTCCTCTGGACTCCTTGCGGGGCACGGCTCGTGTCCTTCCGTACAGGCGGCATATGTAAACGCCTTTTGACTTGCCCCTGTCAAGCGCCGGTTGCTGCGATGCGACAGCGGGCCTTCGGCGCCCGCCCCGGAGCCTGTTCTTGACAACGCGCGCGGGGGGGCCGATACGGTCCGTGTGCAGCGGCTGGCGCCGGTCGTCCTCGCCGTGGTCGTCATGCTCCCCCGACTCGCGTCGGCACAGTTCGGGCTGCTCGACGACGGCCTGACGCTTGCGACCGGGCGCGAGACCCTCGGTCGCTGGTCGAGTGTGCTGACGCTGATCCCGGAGACGGGACGGTTCTTTCCCGCGTACTGGCTCACCTACGCCGCAGTGTTCGGCGTCGTCGGCCTGCGGCCTCACGCGTTCTTCGCCGTCAACGTCCTCCTGCTGGCCGTCCTGCTGGTCCTGCTCGCCCGACTCGTGCGGGTCGCCGGCGGGACCCGCCGCCACGCCGCGGTCGCGCTGGTGGTGTTCGCGGTGTGCGGTCCGGCGATCGAGGCGTTCTACACGCTGTCCAAGGCCGAGCCGCTGCAGCTGATGTGGATCGCGATCTCGCTGCTGGCCGCCGCCGCCTCCGCGCGCGCGCGGCGGTGGCCCGCGCACGCGGCGCTGCTCGCGCTGACCGCCGCCGCTCTGCTCGTCGCGCACGCGACCAAGGAGACGAGCCTCGTCCTCGTCCCGATCTCGCTCGGCTGGCTGGCGATCGAATGGGCGTCGCGCGCCGCCTCGCCGGCGGCGTCGCGATTCGCGCGCAGCTATGCCGCGGTGAGTGTCGTCGCGGCGGCGGCATTCCTGCTGCTCCGCGCGTACTACGCGGCGCTGCCGCTCGGCCAGGGGTGGTACACGCGCGCGTACACGCTGCAGGCCGAGACGGTGGGGCCGGCGCTGTTCCGGCTCGGCGCGTGGATCGTCCGCGACTTCGCGTTCGTCCTGCCGTTGCTGGCCGCCGCGCTCGTGGCGCTTCGCTTGCGTCCGACGGAGCTCGCGCGTCCGATCCTGTATGCGTGCGTGTGGATGGCCGGCTGGCTGGCGGTATATGCGCCGTGGCCCGCGACGTTCGAGTACTACCTGCTGCCGTTCGCGTTCGGCGCCGCGCTGTTCACCGGTCTCGTCGCCGGCGAGCTCTGGCAGGCGCGCGCCCGTGGGGCGCCGCGCGCGACACGCCGCGTGGTGTGGCCGACGCTTGCGGCGAGCGCGCTGCTGTGGCTGGCGACGGTGGTGAACGCCGCGGCCGATGCCCGGGTGCAGCTCGCGGTGGATCGCGCCAACGCCGACCTCATCGATGCGCTCGCTCCGCTGCCCCGCGGGACCCGTGTTGTCCTGAACACCGACGTCAACGAGTACCTGTACGAGCTGCCGCTGCATCTCTCGGAGCTCAAGCATCGTTCCGACCTCGTCGTCGTGCCGGTCAGCGCGCCGGCGCGAGGCGATGCGCGCGAAAGCCAGCACCGCGGCGACGTCGTCGTCATCACGCCACGTATCGCCGACCCGCCGCGGCCGACCGTCCGCATCGCCGTTCACGAGGGCGGCGCGGGACGCGACGCCGCGCGACTGCGTGAGCTGCTCGACACCGGCGGCGCGCTGCTCTATACCACCGAGCGGCGCGCCCAGGTCATCGAGCTCGGAATGCACCGGCTGCTCTGCCGCGTCGCGCGGCCGCCGTTCGCCGATCCGACGTATTGTCCCGGCGATCGCGGCGTGGTCGCCGTGCGCACGTTCACGTACGGCTGGCAGGTCCACGGGCTCACGCGCTCGCCCGTCCGTCGTGTCGAGACGCGTCCATGACGCGGCAGGCGCAATGGCTCGCGATCGACATCGTCGTCCCCGTCTACAACGAGGAGGCGGTCGTCGCGGAGTTCCACCGCCAGCTCATGGACGTGGTGCGGACGCTGCGGCGCGAGCACGATGTGCGCATCTGCTACGTCGACGACGGCTCCGGCGATCACACCGGGGCGGAGCTTCTGAAGCTCGCCGGCGACGATCCCGATGTCACGATCCTCGAGCTGAGCCGCAACTTCGGCCACCAGGCGGCGTTGACGGCGGGGCTCGACCGCGCCACGGGCGACCTCGTCGTGACGCTCGACGGCGACGGGCAGCATCCGCCGGAGCTCATCGCCGAGATGGTCGGTCTCTACCGCGCGGGCTACGACGTCGTGCTCACCGAGCGTGTTGCCGCCGAGCGCTCGCGCTTCAAACGCTGGACGGCGGCGGCCTTCTACCGCCTGCTCAGCGCGATCGGCGATACGCGGATCCCCGCGCGCTCGGCGGACTTCCGGCTCGTGTCGCGGCCGGTCCTCGAGGCGCTGCGCCAGATGCGCGAGTACCACCGCTTTCTGCGCGGCATGGTCGCGTGGGCCGGCTACCGCACGGTCGTGCTGCCGTACAGCGAGCGCGCGCGGCTGGGCGGCCGCCCGAAGTACTCGCTCGCCGGGATGGCGCGGTTGGCCGCGGCCGGGACCTTTTCGTTCTCGCTGCTGCCGCTCAAGATCGCGCTCGTCGTCGGCGTCGGCTTCCTGCTGCTGGCCATCGCCGAGGCGCTCTACGTCATGAGCTTCTGGCTCACCGGGACCCAGCACCGGCTCGTGCCCGGGTGGAGCTCGCTGATGTTCATGCTGCTGATCGTCGGCTCGGCGCTGATGATCGCGCTGGGCCTGGTTGGCATCTACGTCGGCTACATCTTCCAGGAAGTGAAGCGCCGGCCGGTGTACCTCGTCCGCCGCGTGCACCAGAGCGCGGGCGAGCGGCCGGCACGCGGCGACGACGGAAGCGAGCGGTGAGCGGCGTCGCGCCCGAATTCTTCTACGACGGTATCGCGGAGCGCTTCGAGGGGCTGGACCACCCGGCCGACATCCGTCGGCGGCTGCGCATCGTGTTCGATGAATGCCTCGCGGACAGGAGCCTCGCGGGCAAGCGCACGCTCGACGCGGGTTGCGGCTACGGTCCATTTTCGGCGTGGGCGGTCGCACGTGGAGCGAAGGTCGTGAGTCTCGACATCGGACACCGACTGGTGGCGCGGACGATGGCGCGCGCCCGCAGCCGCGGCGTCGTCGCCGATGCGTGCCATCTGGCCGTGCGCGACGAGAGCTTCGACGTCGTCGTCTCCAGCGAGATGATCGAGCACACGCGCGAGCCGGTGCGTGCGGTGGCCGAGCTCGCGCGGATCCTGCGCGACAACGGCGTGCTCGTCCTGACCACACCCAACCGCGTATGGCAAGCGGCCGTGCGCGGGGCCAGCAGGCTGCGGCTCCGCCCGTTTCGAGGACTGGAGAACTTCGTCGCATGGGGCGAGCTGGAGCACGCGTGCTCGGCTGCCGGCCTCGACGTCTTGGGGCACCGCGGCTTTCACCCGTGGCCGTTTCAGTTGGGTTGTGCCGGAGCCGCACGGACGGTCGAACGCTATTTCGCACGAGGGGCGCTCGGAAAGCTGATGGTCAACCAGGCGCTCATCGCACAGAAACGTCGCCGCACCGCGAGCGCATCTGCCGGCATCTGAATTGCTCGCGTCTGCTCGTCGCGGGAAGGAGGACGGGCAGTATGGACATGAGGCGCGTTGGCAGTCTCGTGGTCGTCGCGACTGTGTTCCTGGTTCCTGGTCGCGCCGCGCTCGCCGCCGAGCCGACGCAGGCCGATTTCGATGCGTGCAATCAGACGGCGAGCCCCAGGGCGAGCAGTCCGAGCGCATCACCGCAGACGCAGTCCCCTGGTCGGTCGAGCGCGGCTCCGCCGCAGGCGCCGCTCAGCCAGGACCGGGCTCGAGTCGAAAACCAGCCGAATCAGCTTCGCGGGATGGCTGAGGAATCGAAGAACGACCTCGGGTACCAGCAGGCCTATCGCGACTGCATGAAGCAGCGCGGCTTCTGAACCGATCTCGGCGTCAGCCGCGGGGAGTGCTCAGGGCACGTCGGCGATCGCGACGCCCCACGGCAGCTTGCCCGCGGGAACGCGAGCGACGACGCGCCCGGCCGCCGTGTCGATGACCGCGACCTCACCCGCGCGGCCCACCGTTACGTAGAGCCGGCTGCCGTCGGGAGTCAGCGCGGTCCACCACGCGCGCGGGCCGACGGGAATCGTCGCGAGCACGTCCAGCGTGGCGGCGTCGAGGACGCGGACGTCGCCGGAGTCGCCGTGCGAGACCCACGCGCGCTTTCCGTCGCGGCTGAACGTGATGTCGACGGGCCGGCTGCCGCCGGTGGCCACCGACTTCTCAACGCTGAGTGTGTCCATGTTGATGGCCGTGACCTGGTGCGCTTGCTCGCTGGCGACGAAGAGGCGGCGGGAGTCCGGAGTGAACCGGACGCCGCGCGGATTCTTCGGCACGGTGATCTTCTTCACCACCGCTTGGGTCGCGGTGTCGATCAGGTGCACGTCGTTCGAGGTCTCGTTGCTCACGGCCACCCACCGCCCATCCGGCGAGGCCACCGCGGTCTCGGGCTCCGTGCCCGCCGGCAGCGTTTTCACGATGCGCGAGGTGGCGACGTCGATGATCGTCACCGCCGACTCATTCTCGTTGACGACGTAGAGGAGCGTGCCTTCGCGGTTGAAGGTCATGCCTTCGGGATCGCGTCCCGCCGGGAAGGATGAAATCACCGTCAGCGTCGAGGCGTCGAGAACGCTCAGCGAATCGCTGTTCGAGTTCGCGACGTAGACCCGCTTGCCGTCGGGGCTGGCGGCGACACCGCGCGGCCGCTTGCCGACGGCGATCGTTTTGAGCACCGTGCCGGTATCGGCCTGGATCACCGTGACGTCGTCGGAGCGCTCGTTGGTCACGAACACGCGCAGCTCGGCGCTCGCCTCCGAGGAGGTTGCGACGACGAGAGCGAGCGCGGCCAGCCAGCGCATCCGGCGCGCCCGGGAGAGCCACGCGTCGAGTCCCCACGTCCGGCCGGCGCCGGTCAGGAGGAAGATGAGCATCGACGTCACGAGCACCAGATGGAACCCCTGCTGGTTGGGGCTCATCCACTGGGTGGCGAGGCCGAAGTTCAGCGCCAGGAAGAGGCCGACGGCGGCGGCCAGGCGCGTCATGAGGCCGAGCAGCAGTCCCACGCCGACGGCGATCTCGCCGATCGTTTGCAGCGTGGCGAACAGCGTCGCGTGCGGAAGCACGACGGTCTCCAGAAAATCCTTGTACCATCCGATCGGGTTGCCCGCGGCGAATTCGGCCACGCGCTTCTGGTGGACGGCGATGAAGCGCGACGAGACGATGGGATAGGGGATGTCGCCCGCGGCGATACCGACCTTCGTCCACACCGCCTTGGCGAACCAGAATCCGACGACGACGCGCAGTAGCGCGACTGCGCGGTCCGGGCGATTCATAGCTCGGGCGATGCTAGGGGAGTCATCCGTAATGGTCAAGGAGATTCGCCTCACCGCTCCGATTTTGTTTCTGCGTCCGACTTTGTTTCTATAGGGCCTATGGCGAAGAAGACGAAGCCTGTCGCTCGGAAGAACGCTCGTGGCGCGAAACACCCGGCGAAGACCGCGACGCCCAAGGCGGCGAAGCCGAAGAAGGTCACGGCGAAGGCCGCGACGCCGACGCCCGAGGCGACGCCGGCGCCGGCGCCGCCGGTAAAGAAGCCCGCGTCGACGGTGACCGCGGTCGAGATGGGCGCGCGGCAGCGCGAGATCTCCGTGTCGGAGTTCTTCACCAAGAACCGCCATCTGCTCGGCTTCGACAACCCGCGCAAGGCGCTGCTCACGTGCGTGAAGGAGGCCGTCGACAACGCGCTCGACGCCTGCGAGGAAGCCGGCATCCTCCCCGAGATCGTCGTCAAGGTCGAGGCCGTCGCCAACGGCGAGGCGCCGCCGCCCGCCAGCCAGGCCACGCGCTTTCGCATCACCGTCAGCGACAACGGTCCCGGCATCGTGCGCCAGCAGATCCCGCCGATCTTCGCCAAGCTGCTGTACGGCTCGAAGTTCCATCGGCTGCGTCAGAGCCGCGGCCAACAGGGCATCGGCATCTCGGCGGCAGGCATGTACGGGCAGCTCACGACTGGCAAGCCGGTGGTGATCGTGTCGCGTACGAGCCCGCGCGCGCCCGCGCACTATTTCGAGGTGCAGATAGACACCAAGAAGAACGAGCCGCGGATTCTCGAGAAGAAGCAGATCGCCTGGGACGCGCCGCGCGGGACGCAGGTCGCGCTCGAGGTCGAGGGCCGCTACCAGAAGGGGCGTGCATCCGTCGACGAGTATGTCGAGCAGACGATCATCGCCAACCCGCACGTGAAGCTGACATACAACACGCCCGAGGGCGAAACGAAGGAGTACCGGCGCACCTTCGAGCAGCTGCCCGCGTCGCCCCGCGAGATCAAGCCGCACCCCTATGGGATCGAGCTCGGCATGCTGCTCAAGATGCTGCACGACACGAGCAACCACACGCTGGCCGGGTTCCTCTCGGGCGATTTCAGCCGCGTGTCACCGAACGTCGCGGAGGAGATCGGCAAGGCCGCGGGGCTTTCGCCCCGCGCGCGTCCGCGCGATCTGCACGGACAGGCCGCCGAGAGCCTGTACAAGGCGATTCAGGCGACCAAGCTCATGGCGCCGCCGACGAACTGTCTATCGCCGATCGGCGAGCAGGCCATCCTGGCCGGGCTCTATCAGCAGATCAAGGGCGACTTCTACACGGCCGTGAGCCGCCCGCCGGCGGTGTATCGCGGCAATCCGTTCATCATCGAGGCGGGCCTGGCGTTCGGGCGCGGGCCCGAGGACGCCGCGCAGCGCACCGCAAAGGCCGCGGTGCCGCTCGCCGAGGGCGAGTCCGACGACGGCGACCACGAGCTGGCGCGGGTGATCCGCTACGCCAATCGAGTCCCGCTGCTCTATCAGCCGTCGGCGTGCGTGGTCACGCGGGCCGTGCTCGACACCACCTGGCGGCACTACGGCATCGCGCAGTCCCGCGGCGCGCTGCCCGGGGGACCGATGGTGATCTTCGTCCACATGGCCTCCGTGTGGGTCCCATTCACCAGCGAATCGAAGGAAGCCATCGCCGATTACGACGAGATCCACAAAGAGATCAACCTGGCGCTGCGCGAGTGCGGCCGGCGGCTGGGCGCGTTCCTACGGCGCCGCGAGCGGGCGCACAGCGAGTTCCGGCGGCGCAACATCTTCGAGCTGTACATCGAGGAGGTCGTCGAATCGTGCAATCGGCTCAAGGGTGGCCGCCTGCCCACAGCCAAGCTGAAGGAGCAGCTGCAGAAGATGGCGGAGCGAATCACGGGTGGCGACAAGACCGATCAACTCGTGGGGAAGAACGGCAGCGGTCCCGAGGGCCTGCCGCATTCCATCATCGTCACGCCGAACGGCGTGGAGGGCGAGCTGCCCGCCGCCGTGGCGGAGAAGGCGTAAGAGATGGCCACCAAGACGCACAAGCCGACAGCGGTCGAGAAGAAGCTCATCGGGATCGCGGACGTCGTCATCGACGCCGCGCAGCGCAGGAAGGACCCGACGCTGGCGATTCCGGTGCGCGCGCTCTCGAACGTCACGTTCAACGAGCGCAGGGGCTTGATCGAGATGGGCAAGCGTAAGCAGGCGCGCTCGTTCTTCAACGTCGCGATGGCCAAGAGGTTCATGCAGACCGTCCTCGTGGCGGATGCGCTGAGCGAGCTGCAGCGCGCCAACCTCACGACCTCCCTGCGGGAGATCTACTACCGCACCAAGCACACGATCAAGAACTCACACGAGAACACGTTCGACGCGCAGGACGAGTCCGATCCGCTCATCGAGGATCTCGAGGTCACGCTGGAGGCGCTGCGTGAGGAGCTGCACGTTCGCGCCGAGAACCGCGGGTCGGTCGTCGGCCCGCTGGTGCTGGCGGACGACGGCGACACGGTCAACTGCGCTCGGCTCGGTAAGGGCGGCTACTCCGTGCCGTCGATCGTCGAGCCCGAATATGTGCAGATCCGACGCTGCACGGCCGACTTCGTCCTGCTCGTGGAAAAAGGCACGCAGTGGAACCGCCTGTCGGAGGACAAATTCTGGCGGCGCTACAACTGCGTGCTGCTGACGGGCAATGGACAGCCGCCGCGCGGCGTCCGGCGCCTGGCGCGGCGGCTGCACCAGGAGTATGAGCTGCCGGTCTACGTCCTCGTCGACAACGACCCGTGGGGCTACTACACCTACTCGGTGGTCAAGCAGGGCTCGATCAATCTCGCGTTCGAGAGCCAGCGCATGGCCATTCCGAAGGCGAAATTCATCGGGCTCTCGAGCGCGGACCCCGAGGCGTACGGCCTGCCGCGCAACGTCGGCATCAAGCTCAACGACAAGGACGTCGCGCGCGCGAAAGAGCTCCTGAGCTACACGTGGTTTGCGAAGAAGCCGTGGCAGGAGGAGATCAAGCGCATGCTGTCGAGCGGCCTCAAGTACGAGCTCGACGCGCTGGCCAACAAGGACTTCCAGTACCTCACCAAGCGCTATCTGCCACGCAAGCTGCGCGAGCAGGACTGGCTGGACTAGACCTCGGACGGCGCGCGGGCGATCCGCGGCCGCCACGCCCAGCGCCGCGCGAGCATCTCCCGCACGACGCGCGTGAGCTCCGCCACGCTGCGCGCGGCAGGCTCCTCGATGCGAAGCGCCAGAGACGCCGCCGCCGCGCGGCCGATGGCGGATAACAAGAAGAGCACGTGGATCTCGCTCCACGACGAGCCGATGGCGTGGAGCGGCGGCGCCAGCGCGCTCGCCAGCAGGCCGGCGGCGACCGACGACACCGCAAAGCCGAAACCGCCCGCGGTGGCGAACGCCGCCAGGTAGAAGGGCCGTCCGCGCCGCGGCGCGGCGCCGATCGACAGGTCGAAGGCGGCGATGCCGTGGCCGCCCCACAGGCTGCCCGCCACGACCGCTTCGATCGCGATTGGCCACAGGCGATCGGGCGCCGCGAACAGCCAGATGATCGGCACCACCGCGATGCCCAGCGAGCACACGACCAGCACCGGACGCGCGCCGCAGGTATCGACCAGACGCCCCCACGCCGGCGCGGACACGATGCGTACGGCGGCCACGAGGATCGTGTGCGCGGCCACGAGAATGAAGGCCATCTCCAGATTCGCGAGCATGTGGAACGAGAAGAAGCCCGCCGAGATCCCGACCGCGGCGTTCCAGGCGAGCATGTAGGTCAGCACTGGACGCGTCCGCGCGTCGCGCACCGCGTGCGCGGCGTCGCGCCATCCGGCGCTCTCGTCCTGGAGCGCGGCGGGCCCGCGCTGTACCCGCAGGAGCCAGATGCTGACGACGCCGGCCGCGCACGCGACGGCCGCGAGGACGGCGAGCGTCTGGCCCTTGAAACCGCGCGGACCGAGCACGTCGAGCGCGCATCCGGCGGCCAGCGCGGCGAGGGTGCCGGCGACGTTGAGAAACATCATCCGCCGCGCCAGGAAGCGTCCGCGCACCATGCCCGGAATCAGCTCGCCCATCCACGCCGTCCATGCGTTGTTGCCGACGACGCCCAGCACGCCGGCGACCGCGACGACGGTGGCGAACACGCCGAGCGCGGTGGACGCCGCGATGGGCAGGAACGGAATGGCGATCAGCGGCAGCCACGCGAGCCGTGACGCGCCAATCGCCAGCACGGCGAGCCGCTTGGCGCCCACGCGCTGCGTGAGCCACGCCGCCGGCACCTGGACGATCTGGGCGGCCAGCGGGAGGGCGGCGAGAAGGCCGATCACGACGGGACTCGCGCCGAGAAACAGGGCCCAGCCGGTGAGAACGGCGCCGCCGGCGCACGCGCCGGAGACTTCGGCGGCGGCACCCTCGGCAACGGAGGCATCGAGTGAAGCGCGCAGGGTCTGCGAGCGGCTGCGGACGGCGTCGCCTTCAGCGGTGAGACCGCCCGACGGCAGGAATGACGCCATCGCCGCTCCGATGCGTGCGTTGCGCCGCCTGCCGGACGTCCCGGCCCCGAGGCGGATCAGGGGTGCTTCTTCGACATTAGCCCGTTTCGCGGGCCCGTTTCAAACGTCCTCCGAAGAGCGCTCCAACTCGGCGTCGACCGTGCGCTTGACCAGCGACAGCCGCACCGCGACGAGCGCCAGCGACGCATCGAGGCCGACGGGCTCGATCAGCCGCAGCGTGTCCGACCCCCTGAACTGCTCCTTCACCTGCTGCAACAGCGTGTTGAACTTCGCCACCAGCGCCGCGTTGTCGGCGACGGCGCTGCGGGAATCGCGCACGAGCGTCTCGAGCAGGCGATGGACGGCTCGCACGACCTCCGCCCGAGGCGGCAGCGCGGCGTGCAGCTGACGGCGTTGTGGCGCAAACGTGTCGAGCGCGGTGCTGACGTTCCAGACCGTTCGCATGACAGTCCTCTCGTTTCTTCGGTAACCCGGCTACCTGGGAGTCATTCCCAGGCCCGTGGCTTTGCGTCCCAGCCTCACGACTGGTTTGCCTTTGTCGGAAAGAGCGGTGCCGCTGCTACCGGCACCCCGTGAGATCGCAATGCAAGTGCCAGAGCCCGGTGCGCGCAAGGCCGTGAAAACACGAGGGGCGCGACAGCAGAGACCGACGGGCCGCGGCGCTCGGCTGGCACGCCTGGTCATTTCCTGGTCGGCCGTGCGGGCACGGGCCGTACGATCGCCGTATGAGCCAGCGCGGATTCGGCCTCATCGAGATCGTCATCGTGGTCGCGGTCGTGGCGCTCGCCGGATACCTGCTCATGCAGTACGTGACGTCGTCGGCCAAGACCGTCGAGCAGCTGCAACAGGAACGGCCGATCGATCGCAGCCGGCTCGCCGCCGATCGCGCGACGCTGGCGTCCATCGAGAGCGTGGTCCGCACGTATCAGGCCGAGAAGGGCGAATGGCCGCCCGATCGGGCCGCCGTGTTGGCGCTGCTCGTCGCCCCGCCCAAATTCCAGTGCGCGGGCAACGACTTCGACTATGACGCGGGATCGGGGACGCTGCGCCTCACCGTGATCGACGACACGCGCTGTGTGGCTTCGCCCTGATGCATCGGTGATGCGCTGATGCGTCGGTGATAGAATCCGACGCACTCGAATGACCCCGTTCACGCCGCTGACGTACGACGCCCTCACCATCGGCGAGGAGTTCGTCTCCGACACGCTGCTGGTCACGCCGGAAGACGTCGAGACCTACGCCTTCGCGGTCGACGATCACCATCCGTGGTTCTCCGGGGCGTCGCCGTTCGGGGGCGCCCTCGCGCATCCCACGTTCGCCGGCAACCAGGCGCTGCGCCTGCGGCACAGCCGGTACGTCGTGCACGCGGGACTGCACGCGAAGATGCAATTCGAGTTCCTCGAGCCGATCCGCGTCGGCATGCGCGTGCGCTCGCGCGGCCGCGTGATCGACAAGTACGTGCGCCGCGGCAAGCAGTACATGGTCACCGAGTTCGTCACCGAGGACGACAAGGGCACGCCGCTCGTGCGCGGGCAATTCACCCAGATGTTGATCCCGGCGTAGCGGATGGCCATCGCGCCGCCGCTCGCGATCGGGCAGGAGCTGCCGCCGCTCGAAAAGGAGCTCACGCAGCGTCACATCGACGCCTACTCAGGCGTGCGGGTGCGCTCGATCCACACCGACGAGGCGTGGGCGCGTCGGAAGGGCTTTCGCACCACGCTGGCGCAGGGCATGATGTCGACCGCGTACGTCTCCGAGATGATGACCGCGCTCCTCGGCGCGGGCTTCGTCAAGGGCGGCTCGATGTCCGTGGCCTTCGTCCAGCCGGTGTACGCCGGCGATCGCCTCACCGTGCGCGGCGTCGTGAAGGAACTGCGCGCCGAGGCCGGCCACACGCGTGTCGTCGTCGACGTCTGGTGCGAGAACCAGCACGGTCACAAGACCGCGGTGGGCACGGCGAGCGGGCTCGCGCCGTGACCAACCAGCTGCCGCGCGTTCACGAGATCGAGCACCACACCTCCGAGCGGGCGACGACGCGGCCCGTCGTGTCGGGCACGCAGGGCGTGGTGGCCGCGGGCCATCCGCTCGTGTCGATGGCGGGGATGCGCATGCTGCTGTCGGGCGGCAACGCCTTCGATGCGGCGGCCGCCGCGGGGTTCGCGGCGGCGGTGGTGGAGCCGACGGCGTCCTACACGCTCTGCGGCGAGTGCGTCGCGATGGTGTACGACGCGCGCCGGCGTCAGAGCGTCGCCGTGAGCGGGCAGGGCACGGCACCGGCCGCCGCCACGATCGACGTGTTCCGGCGGCGCGGGCTCGATCGCATTCCGACGGGGCCCGGCGCGGACGCGCACCTGTCGTTCACCGTACCCGGCGCCGTCGACGCGTACTTGACGCTGCTCGAGACGTACGGCACCAAGCGTGCGCGCGACGTGCTCGAGCCGGCCGTGGAGTACGCCGAGCGCGGCTTCCCGATGTACGACTACATGCACCGCATGCTCGCCATGCCCGAGACGCCCGCGCAGTTCGCCCTCTATCCGCCCGGCGGCGAGGCCGTCTTTTATCCCGGCGGCCGTGCGCCGCGCGTCGGCGAGCGCTTCGTGCAGCCGGCGCTCGCGGCGACGCTGCGGCGGCTCGTCGACGTCGATACCGCGAGCGACCGGCTCGCCGGCATCACGGCCGCGCGTGAGCGCTTCTACCGCGGCGACATCGCGGCCGCGATCGGCGCGTTCTCGGAGAAATGGGGCGGGCTGCTGCGCGCCGGCGATCTGGCCGGCTATCGCGCGCGTGTGGAGCCGCCGCTTCGCACGACGTTCGCCGGCCGCGAGATCCTCGGCCAGGGCGCGTGGACGCAGGGACCGATCCTGATGCAGGCGCTGGGCATGCTCGCCACGCTCGATCTCAAAGCGCTCGGCCACAACTCTGCCCGCTACATCCACGTGGTGTCGGAGAGCCTCAAGCTGGCTTTCGCCGATCGCGAGCGGTATTACGGCGACGTCGCCACGGTCCCGCTCGCCCAGCTGCTGGCGCCCGCCTATCTCGCCGAGCGTGCCGCGCTCATCCGCGCGGACCGCGCCATCCCGGCCGCACCGCCGCCGGGCACGCTGCGCGGCACCGGCGCCCCGGCCGCCGCGCCCGCCGCCGTCGACGGGACGACGCACATCGCGGCGATCGACGCGCAGGGCAACATGATCGCGCTCACGCCGAGCGGCGGCGTCTTCCGCAAGTCGGCCTACTCGCCGGAGCTCGGCTGCACGCTCAGCACGCGCAGCGAGATGTTCGTCCTCGAGGAGGGCCATCCCAACGCGCTGGCGCCGGGCAAGCGGCCGCGCACCACGCTGGTGAGCTACCTGATCTGCGACAACGGCGTGCCGGTGATGACGGTCGGCTGTCCCGGCGGCGACGATCAGGCGCAGGCGAATCTGCAGATCATGCTGAACATGCTGCTGTTCGGCATGAACCCGCAGCAGGCAGTCGAGGCGCCGCGGTTCGCGACGCAGACGCTCGTCAACTCGTTCTATCCGCGCGTCTACCGGCCGGGTCAGCTCAACGTCGAGGCCGGCATCCCCGCGAGCACGCGCGACGAGCTCTCCGGGCTCGGCCACACGGTCAGCGAGATCGGCGCCTGCGGCGTCGGCGCCGTCGTCACGCGACGCGATCCCGACAGCGGCGTACTGTCGGCCGGCGCCGACCCACGACGCCCCACCTACGCGCTCGCCTGCTAGGCGGCGCAGGAGCCACATCATGGCCACCAGTCAGATCGAAAAAGCCGCGGCGTTCCGTGCGCTTCACCAGGGCCCCCGCGCCTTCGTCGTCGCCAACGCGTGGGACGCGGGCTCGGCGCGTGCGCTCGCCGCGCTCGGCTTCCCCGCGCTCGCGACGTCCAGCGGCGCGCAGGCCGGCGTGCTCGGCCGCCGCGACGGCGCGGTCACGCGCGACGAGGCGCTGGCGCACTGCCGCGCCATCGTGGCGGCGACCGAGCTGCCGGTCTCCGCGGATCTCGAGAAAGGCTTCGGCGACGCGCCCGAGGTGGCCGCGGAAACGATCCGACTCGCGGCCGGCGTCGGCCTCGTCGGCGGCTCGATCGAGGACGCGACCGGTGACAAGAACCGACCGCTCTACGACATCGGGCTCGCCACCGAGCGCGTGGCCGCCGCGGTGCAGGCCGCGCGCAGTCTGCCGTTTGGCTTCACGCTCACCGCGCGGGCCGAGGGCTTCATCCGCGGCAACACCAGCCTGGACGAGGCGATCAAGCGCCTGCAGGCTTACGAGAAAGCCGGCGCGGACGTCCTGATGGCGCCCGGCCTGCCCGACCTCGACGCCGTGCGCGCGGTCTGCGGCGCGATTTCAAAGCCGTTCAACTTCATGGCCGGTATCCGCGGCAAATCGTTCACCGTCGCCGAGCTGCAGACCGCAGGCGTGCGGCGGATCAGCCTCGCGACGTCGCTCTATCGCGCGGCGATGACCGGCATGCTCGACGCCGCGCGCGAGGTCCGCGACAAAGGCAGCTTCGGCTATCTCGAGCGGACGGTGTCGACGCCGGACTGGAACGCGTTCATGCAGGGATGAGCGCGTGAGCAGCGAGCAGCCGTTCGACGGTGTCACCGTCATCGAGTTCGGCCACTTCATCGCGGTGCCCTGGGCGGGACAGGTGCTCGCCGACGGCGGCGCGCACGTCGTCAAGATCGAGCCGCTCGAGGGCGAGCCCAGCCGTCACATCGCGCCACTCGGCGACGGTGAGAGCCGCCACTTCCTGATTCGCAACCGTGGCAAGCACGCGTTGCCGCTCGATCTGCGGCATCCCGACGCGCGCGAAATCCTCGACGCACTGCTCGCGCGCGCCGACGTCGTCCTCACCAACATGCGCCCCGGACTCGCGGCCGAGCTCGGGCTCGATGCGGAGCAGCTGGCGGCGCGGTATCCGAGGCTCATCGTCGGCAACGTCACGGCGTTCGGCGCGCGCGGCCCGGACGCGGCGCTGGCCGGCATGGACCTCGTGGTGCAGGGCCGCAGCGGGCTCATGGTGACCGGCGGCCGCGTGAAGGACGGCTTGCCGACGACGGGCGAGTCGCCGATCGCGGACTACATGGCCGCCGCGCTGCTCGCGTTCGGCGTGGCCTCGGCGCTCTATCGGCGCGAGCGCACCGGCCGCGGCGGCCGCGTCGACACCTCGCTGCTCCTCGCCGCGCTCGCGCTGCAGAACAACCTCATGGTGCGCGTCGAGGCGATCGATGGTCCGCGGCACGCCGCCTTCCGGGAGTGGCTCGCCGGAGCGCGCGCGGGCGGCGTGCCGTTCGCCGACCAGGTCGAGCGCATGCCACGCAATCGCGTGCTCGCCGCGCAGGCGATCTACATCCGCACCTTTGCCACCAAGGATGCCGCGCTGGCGGTCGCGTGCGGCAGCGCGTCGCTGCGCCGGAAGTTCATCGCGGCCATCGGCCACAAGGACCCGGCGCTGACCGCCGACGTGGCCGACCCCGAGGCGCACTATGCAGCGCTGAAGGCGGCGGTGGAGGCGACGATCGCCTCGCGTACGACGCAGGAGTGGAAGACCACGCTAGACGCGGCCGGCGTGCCCGTGAGCGGCGTCGCGCTGCCCGTGGAGATCATCGACGATCCTCAGCCCGCGGCGAACGCCATGTTCCAGCGTTTCGAGCACCGAACGCTCGGCCCGGTCACCGTGCTGGCCCCACCGGTACGCGTCGACGAGCGCGGGTTCGTGCCGGGGCCGCCGACGCCGCGCTTCGGCAGCGAGAGCGCGTCGATCCTGGCGTGGGCGGGCTTCGGGCCGCGGGACGTCGAGCGGCTGCTCGCCGGCGGTGCGGTGACGCCTCGATGATCGCTCGCGCCGGGGCCGCCGTGCCGCTCGCGATTCTGCTAGCATCGTCCGCCATGGCTCAACCGACATCCGCCGCACGCGCCGACCTCGCCCCGACCGGGACCCTCCGGGCCGGGATCAATTACGGCAACTTCATTCTGGCCACGAAAGACGCCGCAACCGGGGAGTCGCGTGGCGTCGCCATCGACCTCACGCGCGAGCTGGCCGAGCGGCTCGGCGCGCGATTCGAGGTCGTCGCGTACACCAGCGTCGCCGCCATGGTCGATGCAGCGCGCACGGGCGCCTGGGACATCGCGTTCCTCGGGATCGACCCGGCGCGCGAGGGAGACATCGGGTTCACCGCGGCGTATCTGGAGATCGAGGCAACTTACCTGGTGCCCGCCGGCTCGTCGCTCCGCGCCGTGGCCGACGTGGATCGCGTGGGTGTCCGCGTGGCCGCGCCGGCGCGTGCGAACTACGAGCTGTTCCTGAGCCGCCACCTCAAAGCAGCAGAGCTGCTGCGCGCGCCAAACGGCGACGCCGCGTTCGATCTCCTGGCCCAGGGCAAGGCCGATGCGCTGGCAGGACTGGCGCAAGGGCTGATCGGGCTCGCCGACAAGCTGCCCGGCTCGCGCATGCTCGAGGGGCACTTCATGAAAGTGCCGCAGGCGATCGGCGTGCCGCGCGGGCGCGACGCGGGTCTCGGGTATTTGCGCGGATTCGTCGAGGAGGCGAAAGCCTCCGGCGTCGTCGCGCGCGCGATCGAGCGGATCGGTGCGCGCGGCGTGTCGGTCGCGCCCCGCGCCGCCACGCCGTAGTGGCCGCCGCCGCGGTTCCCGAGTTCCTCTACGGCACCGCGTGGAAGGAAGAACGCACCGCCGCGCTCACCGAGCTGGCGCTGCGAAGCGGCTTCCGCGGCATCGACACCGCCAACCAGCGCCGGCACTACGTCGAGGCCGCCGTCGGTGAGGCGCTCGCCGCCGCGTACCGCGCCGGCCTCGTCACGCGCGCGGACCTCTTCCTACAGACCAAGTTCACGTATCAGCGCGGGCAGGACCATCGGCTGCCTTACGACCCGACGGCCGATCTGACGACGCAGGTCGCGCAGTCGATGGCGAGCTCGCTCGAGCATCTGGGCACGGACCACGTCGACAGCTACGTGCTGCACGGACCGGCCTCGGGACACGGCTGGACTGACGACGACACCGAGGCGTGGGCGGCGATGGCGCGCGAGCGCGACGCCGGCCGCGCGCGGCGGCTTGGGGTCAGCAATGTCTCGCTGCGCCACCTCGCGCAGATGGAGGCCGCGGGTCTCGAGCGCCCGGCGTTCGTGCAGAACCGCTGCTACGCGCGCTTCGGGTGGGATCGCGCGGTCCGCGCCTTCTGCGCGGAGCGCGGGATCGTGTACCAGGGGTTCTCGCTGCTGACCGCCAATCCCGAAGTCCTGCAGCATCCGGGGATCGCGCGCATCGCCGCGCGCGAGAAGGCGACCCCCGCGCAGGTGGTCTTTCGCTTCGCCCGCGCGGTGGGCATGCTGCCGCTCACAGGCACCTCCGATCCCGAGCACATGCGGCAGGACCTCGCGCACGTGCGTCTGGCGCTGGCGCCCGACGAGGTCCGGGCCATCGAGTCGCTCGCGGGCTGAGAGCCTGATATCGTAGCTGTCACATGAGTGACACGCGGCCCTCGCGGCCGTCCTCGGCCGCCGACGAGCTAGCGGCGCGGTTGGCCGCCATCATCAACTCCTCCGACGACGCGATCTACAGCACGACACTCGACGGAATCATCACCTCGTGGAACCGCGCGGCCGAGCGGATATTTGGCTGGACCGCCGTCGAAGCCACTGGACGTCACGTCTCGCTGATCATTCCTGAGGACCGTCGCGCCGAGGACGACGACGCGCTGACGCGCGTGCGGCGAGGCGAGGTCGTCGAGCACTTCGAGACCGTTCGCGTCACGAAGCTCGGCCAGCCCATCGACGTGTCGCTGACGGTCTCACCGGTGCGGAACGCCGACGGAACGATCATCGGCGTGTCCAAGATCGCGCGTGACATCAGCGAGCGCCGCCAATTCGACGTCACGCGGGCGCGGCTGGCGGCGATCGTCGAGTCCGCCTACGATGTGGTCGTGAGCAAGAATCTCGACGGCATCATCACGTCGTGGAATCCGGCCGCCGAGCGGATGTTCGGATGGACGGCGGCGGAGGCCGTCGGCCGCCACATCACCTTGATCATTCCGGAAGACCGCTATCCAGAAGAAGACAGTGTGCTCGCGCGTATCCGTCGTGGCGAGCGCGTCGAGACCTTCGACACGGTCCGGAGAACGAAAGACGGCCGTCTCGTCGAGGTCTCGATCACGGTGTCGCCGGTGCGCGATTCGACGGGCCGCATCGTCGGCGCCTCCAAGATCGCGCACGACATCACCGAGCGCCGGCGCGTCGAGGAGGAGCGCAAGCTGCTCCTGGCGCGCGAGCGCCGCGCGCGCGAGGCGGCGGAGGCCGCCAACCGGGCGAAGGACGAGTTCCTCGCCGTGGTCTCGCACGAGCTGCGCACGCCCCTCAACGGCGTGTTCGGCTGGGCGCGCATGCTGCAGTCCGCCGACCTCGACGAGGCCAGCCGGCAGCGCGCGATCGCCGCCATCGTGCGCGGCGCCTCGGCGCAGGTGCGCCTGATCGAGGACCTGCTCGACGTGTCGCGCATGGTGACCGGCAATCTCAGGATCGATCTCAAGGTCGTGGACCTGCGCCAGGTCGTCGATGTGGCGCTGGAGACCGTGCGTCCCGCGGCCACCGCCAAGGGCATCGAGCTGCAGACCGAGCTTGCGCCCGGACCGATCATCGTGCTCGGGGCGGCCGACCGGCTGCAGCAAGTGCTGTGGAACCTCGTGATGAACGCGGTGAAGTTCACGCCGCGCGGCGGCTACATCCGGCTCCGGCTGGCTGTCGGCGACAGCGAGGCCGAGATGACCGTCAGCGACTCGGGGGAGGGCATTGCCGCCGACGTGCTTCCCTATGTCTTCGAGCGCTTTCGCCAGGAGGACAGCTCGAGCACGCGCGCGCACGCGGGGCTCGGTCTCGGTCTGGCGCTCGTGCGGCACGTCGTCGAGGCGCACGGCGGCTCGGTGACGGCTGACAGTTCCGGCAAGGGACGGGGGGCGACGTTCGTCGTCCGACTGCCGCTCGCGCCGGCCCTGCTCTAGTGCGTGGTCAGGCGGGCGACGATCCGGCAGAGGATCTCGGGATCCACCGGTTTCTGCAGGTGCTCGGCGAAGCCGGCGGCGAGCACGCGGGCACGCGGATGCTCGGTTCCGTACGCGGTGGCCGCGATGACTGGAACGTCATCCAGGACGTCGGCCGGTAGCCGCTTGAGCTCGCGCACCAGCCAG
>Ga0209382_10000504_pt1 | contig 64634 bp, 62 predicted proteins | sample SoiMetdeltSBSDD5_FD_187599 | JGI IMG/M metagenome (GOLD analysis project Ga0209382, IMG submission 187599) | Bulk soil microbial communities from a Populus tree surrounding site in Tennessee, USA - Soil MetaG P. deltoides SBSDD5 (SPAdes) (version 2) | ecosystem: Environmental > Terrestrial >...
GAGCGGCAACCGCTCCCGCAGGCAATACTCGTCGCGGCGATTGCGAATGATCTCGCCGGCATGCAGCAACTCGTCGAGCTGCTCCTGCAAGCGGCGCCGCGCCGCCTTGCCATCTCGGCCCATGCGCGCTGCGAGCTCATCGAACTCGAGCGGCCGCCCGGCCTCGCGCAGCGTGGCAACGACGCGCGCCGCCGCCGGCGGCGACTGCGAATGGTCCGCGCGCGCACCGGACGATTGCCCGCCGCCGCGCTGTGATTTCTTGGTTTTCTTCGTCGACTTCATCTCTCTCTGCCGTCTAATTGACACCCCGGAACACCACCGGTAGATTGCGCGCCTCGTCCGGGACCCCCGGTCCCGAGATTCCCATCCTTGCCCAGGTGGCGGAATTGGTAGACGCGCTGGTTTCAGGTACCAGTGGAGCGATCCGTGGAGGTTCGAGTCCTCTCCTGGGCACCACCTTCCCTTCCTTTCGTAGTCCGGGCCGGCGGCCGCGGCGCGCAGTATGCCCTGCTCGCGCCGCTGCGCAATCTAGGTAAGCTAGCAATACAAATTGGGTAGCCCCTCCCGATTCGGCGCGCCCCCGCGCGCTGGCACGATGGTCCCCGCTCGGAATTGACCGGGCGATTCCTGGAGACAACGCAATGCCTCGCTATCTCGTCGAACGCGAATTCCCCGACGGTCTCGACATTCCCATGAACGAGTCCGGCGCGGACGCGTGCCGCAAGGTCATCGAGCGCAACGCCGAGTACGGAGTCACCTGGGTCCATTCCTACGCGACACCCGATCGCAAGCGCACGTTCTGCGTTTACGACGCACCCAATCCCGAGGCGATACGCCGGGCCGCGGCTTGCAACAAGCTGCCGGTCCAGCACATCACCGAGGTGCGGGTGCTCGATCCGTATTTCTTCTTCGTGTGAGGCGCGCGCGGCGGAACCCATTCGTGACTACCGGAGAATGATGATGGCCAAGTCGATTTCAACCCTGCTGGCGCTCGTTGCCAGCCTCGTGTTCGCGAACGCCTTCGCTACCGAGCCCGCCCAGTCGGCGGACGGTGCCAAGGCACCCGGCGTGCACCGCTACCTGATCGAGCGCACCTTCCCTGCCGGCGCGCTCGCCGGGCTGGATGCTGCGACCAAAGCGAAGGTCAACAGCAACAATGCCACGCTGGGCGTGCGCTGGATCCAGTCCTACGCGAACGCCGACAAGACCAAGACCTTTTGTGTGTACGAAGGCCCGAGCGAGGCTGCGGTGCGCAAGGCCGCCCAGCTGAACGGCCTGCCGGTCGACAGCGTCATGGAAGTGCCGAATACGCTGCTGCCGAAGTAAGAGCAGGCAAGTGACGAAAGTCACGAGGGTCACGAGGGTCACGTAGGAAACCTTCGTGACTCACGTGACCCGCGTGACTCACGTCAATCACTGTGCGCTGTCAGCAGGCTTCTTGCTCGCCAGCGCGATCGCTTCGGCGCGCGATGACACGCCGAGCTTCGTGAAGATCGCCGAAACGTGATGGTCGACCGTCTTGGTCGTGACGAACAGCCGCTTGGCGATCGCAGAGTTGCGCAGCCCCTGCGCCAGCAGCTCGAAGATCTCGGCCTCGCGCTTGGTGAGCCCGTGCGAATTCGTCCGGGTCGAAGTGCGCGAGCCGCGCGGAATGCGCCGCATGCCCTGCTCGCGCATGCGCCGGCGCAGCGCATTCGCCGCCGCCGTGGCGCCGAGCCGTTCCATGATCGTCAAAGCTTCGAGCTGCTCATGCTCGCCACCCGACGCAAGTGCATTCGCTTCCTCGTACGGACAACCGAGCGCATGCCACGCTCGCGCCGCGCCGCGCCAATCGCCGCCGATCTCCAGGGCGTACGGCTCGGCAATATCTTTGGGCGGCTGCGCGAACGCGCCTGCGCGCCACAGCCACAGCGCGAGCTCGCCCTTCATCCACAGGTCGCGGCGCGTGCTGGCGAGGTCGTAGACCGCCTGCACTTCCTGGGTGATGAGATCCCGATCGCCGGCAATCCAGGCTGCATTCGCGCCGGCGAGCGCGACACCGCAGAGACGCTGCATCTCGCTAGTTAGCACAGCGAGCTCGCGTGCCTCGTTGAGCGGCGTGGCCACGTCCGGATCGCCGCGCAGGATGCGCAACTGCGCGAGGATCGTCAGCGCCGGGATACGCGCGATCGGCGCGTTGCCGGCCTCGGCGACGACTGCCTGGGCATCTTCCGCAGCTGCGAGCCAGTCGCCTTGCTCGAAACGCGCGCGCCCGCGCCACGCCATCATGTAGAAGCGCCACGAGTCGAGATCGTGTCGCTCGCAATACGTCAGGCCTTCGGCCAGATAGCGTGCTCCGGCGCTATACTGCTTGCGCTGCACGGCCATCGCCGCGAGGTTGGTGTACGCGCGGGCGGCGTGCTCCTGAAAGCCCTGCGCGAGCGCCAGCGTGAGGCTGCGATTCAGGTCATTCCAGCCCGCCTCGATGCCGGCGATCAGGCGTGCCGTGCCGAGATTGTTCAGCGCGTGACAGCAAATATCGTCGTAGCCGGCCGGCTGTGCGAGCTGCAGCGTGCGCTCGGCCCACTGCACCGCCGAGTCGCAGTCCGCTGCCAGCATGTCTAGCTGCGCGCGGTTGCTGTAGGCCATCGCCAGCTCCGGACCTGGCGGTAAAGATTCCAGCGCCGCGACCGCGGCCGCGCCGTACTCGTCAGCTTCGCTGCGCCGGCCTTCGAGCCAGCTGAGACGCGACAGCCAGCGCAATGCATCGCCTTCCTGACGCCGCGCTCCCTGTGCACGCCAGATCTCGAGCGCCGCACGACGCGCATCGATCGCGCGCTCCACCTGATCGATCAGATAGCACTCGTACGACAATCGCTCGAGCAGCTGTGCACGCTCGCCCGGCGGCAGATCGTCCGCATAACGCAGCGCTGCGAGATAGTGCGAGACCGACTCGCGGTGCGCACCGACGTTCGCGGCATGCGCCGCGGCCGCGGGAGCAAAGCGCAGCACTTCAACCGCGTTCCTCGCGCCATCGGCGTGATGTGCGAGTCGCGCGGGCGCTATGCCCTTTCGAGTGCCGAGAATTGCCAGCACTTTCGCATGCAGACTCTGCTGCTGAGCTTGCGAGAGCGAGTCCTCGAGCGCGCGTCGCGCCAGGTCGTGACGGAACGCGAGCGAACCCGACTCGTCGCGGACCATGCCGATGCTCAGGCAGCTCTCTATGTCCGCTTCGTCGTGCACGCCCGCCTGTTCGAGCAGCCAGGCTTCCGCCTTGCCGGGCACGATACTCACGAGCTCGGCGATGGCGCGGGCGCCGGCCTGCAGCTTCGCCATACGCGCGAGGACCACGTCGCGTGCGTTCGAGGGAATCGACTCGGCTCCCGTCGCCAACACTTCGGTGACGAAGAACGGATTGCCGCCGGTCGTGCTGTAGAGCCCGTGCGATGAGCGCCCGGCCTGCTTCGCGAGCTTCGCGACCGCAACCTCGGAGAGCGGCTGCAGTGGCAGGCGCCGCACGATCGAGCAGGGCAGATCGCCGATCACGAAGCGGCATGGATGACGCGAGCCGACCTCGTCGGTGCGATAGGTCATGACCAGCATCGAGCGCGTCCGCTGCATGCGCCGGCCCAGGAACTTGAGCAGGTCGAACGTCGCCTCGTCCGCCCAATGACAGTCCTCGAACACGACCAGCGCCGGCGGGCCGTGCTCGAGCTCGTCGAGCGCGGCACTGAAGATCGCGTCGCGGCTCGTCTCGGCGTTGACGGCGGCGAGCAGCTTGCCCTGCGTCTGGCGTGCAATATCGTGCAGAGGCGCCAGCGGCCGCGGCGTGAACAGCGCATCGCAGGCGCCCCACAACACGCGGGGCGCAGCCCGTTGCTGGCGCGAGAACTCGTGCAGGAGGGCCGTCTTGCCGATCCCGGCTTCGCCGTGCACGAGCGTTACGCAGCCGCCCTGCTCGACCGAGCCCGTCAGCCACTCGTTGAGATCGGCGAAGCACTGTTCGCGTTCGAGCAGTTCCACTACGGGCACCCGGGCAAGATAGTGGGTGGAGTTGTAGACGATTACGCTCCGCAGCGAAAGAGCCTGTTCGGTCAGTGGACGCGGTACCAGGGTCAGATCCGCAAGCGCCGCCAGAGCGCCCCGAGGGCGCGGCCCCTTTGTGACATATCCCGCAATGGGCTTACGGGAACTGCCGCGGCGGGCCGTCGTTGAATGGTCATGAGCACGAGACTTCGGGTTGGCCTGAGTGCGCTCGCGGGGCTGCTCGCCACCGCGGTCCTGCCCGCACTCGCCGCGGACCCGCCGCCTCAGCCCGAGCCCTGTAAGGAGTTGACGGGCGCCGAGCGCACTAAGTGCGAGCAGCAAGCCAGCGAAGCGGATCCGTCCCGCCGGAAGTCGCCGCACCCGGCCGCGGACGAGAAGGAGCCGCCGCCGCCCGATACCCAGAGCGAGAGCGACGAGCACAGCGACACCGCCGATCCGCCGCAGGGGTAGAATCCGCCTCCGCGAATTCGCCGATCCGGATTCACCCCGAGGAGAGAGCGGCATGCCCTATGTGGATGGCTTCGTAGTCCCGGTGCCCAAGCGCAAGCTGAAGGCCTACCGGCGGCTTTCCACGCAGGCGGGCAAGATCTGGCGCGAGCATGGCGCAGTGGACTACTGGGAATGCGTCGCCGACGACGTGAAGCCCGGCAAGGTCACCTCATTCCCGCGCAGCGTGAAGCTGAAGTCGGGCGAGACCGTGCTGTTCTCGTGGATCGTCTTCAAGTCGCGCGCGCATCGCGACCACGTCAACGCCAAGGTGATCGCCGATCCGCGGCTCGCCAAGATGATGGACGCCAAGGCAGTGCCGTTCGACGCCGCGCGGATGATCTACGGCGGCTTCAAGTCCCTCGTGCGGCTGCCGCAGGAGTGATCCCATGACTGGCCGCACACTGCAGCTCACCGACGATATCCAACGCTACCTGGTCGAGCACTCGGTGCGCGAACCCGAAGTGCTTGCGCGGCTGCGCGCAGCAACCGCCTCGTTGCCGCTAGCGCAGATGCAGATCGGCCCGGAACAGGGGCAGCTGATGGCACTGCTCACCAGGCTCATCGGCGCGAAACGCTGTATCGAGATCGGCGTATTCACGGGTTATTCGAGCCTCGCGGTCGCGCTCGCGCTGCCGGAGGACGGCCGCATCCTCGCCTGCGACGTCAGCGAGGAATGGACGGCGATCGCGCGGCGCTTCTGGCGCGAAGCGGGTGTCGAGCACAAGATCGAGCTGAAGCTGCAGCCGGCAGTGAGCACACTCGAACAGCTGCTCGCCGCAGGTGAAGCAGGACGCTACGATTTCGGATTCATCGATGCGGACAAGCCCGCGTACGATACTTATTACGAGCTGCTGTTGAAACTGCTGCGACCTGGCGGACTGATCGCTCTCGACAACACACTGTGGTCCGGCCATGTTGCCGATCCTGGCAACCGCGATCCGAATACCGTCGCGTTGCGCGCGCTCAACGACAAGCTGCATCGCGACGAGCGCATCGATGTGAGTCTGCTGCCCGTCGGCGACGGGCTGACGCTGGCCAGGAAGCGTTGACCGGAACCGCCTAGTCGAACGGGTGGCGCAAGACGATCGTCTCGAGTCTGTCCGGGCCGGTCGAGATGATCGCGATCGGCGCACCGACCAGCACCTCGAGCCGCCGCAGGTAGGCTTGCGCGTTCTTCGGCAGATCTTCGAAGCTCTGAACGCCCTCCGTGCTCTCCTGCCAGCCCGGCAGCTCCTCGTAGATCGGCGCGCAGATCGACAGCGCATCAGCGCCGACCGGCAGGATATCGCGCCGCTCGCCGCGCACCTTGTAGCCGACCGCCACGCGCACGGTGTCGAGGCCGTCGAGCACGTCGAGCTTGGTGATGCACAGCCCGGTGATGCCGTTGATGTCGACCACGCGTCGCAGGCCTGCCGCATCGAACCAGCCGCAGCGACGCGGCCGGCCGGTTACTGAGCCGTACTCGTTGCCGCGCACGCGCAGCCGCTCGCCGACTTCGTCCTCCAGCTCCGTCGGAAACGGGCCGCTGCCGACGCGCGTCGCATAGGCCTTCGCGACGCCAAGTACGTAATGCAGCTGCTGCGGACCGACACCGGCGCCCGCCGACGCCTGCCCCGCCACACAGTTGCTCGAGGTGACGAACGGATACGTGCCGTGATCGATGTCGAGCAACGCGGCCTGCGCGCCTTCGAACAGCAGACGCTTGCCGGAGCGGATCAGCGCGTTCAGCTCGGCAGAGACGTCCGCGGTCATCGGCTGCAGGCGCTCGCCGAGCGCCAGCGCTTCGTCGAGCGTCTCCTGGAAATCGATCGTCGGCGCCTTGAAATAGTGACGCAGGACGAAGTTGTGGTAGTCGAGCACTTCGCCGAGCTTGGCCGCGAAGCGCTCGCGCGCGAACAGGTCCTGCACGCGGATCGCGCGGCGCGCGACCTTGTCCTCGTATGCCGGGCCGATGCCGCGACCGGTGGTGCCGATCTTGGCCTCGCCCATCGCGGCTTCGCGCGCGCGATCGAGCGCTATGTGATGCGGCAGGATCAGCGGGCACGCTTCCGAGATGCGCAAGCGACTCGGCACGTCGACGCCGGCGCGCTCGAGCTCCGCCATCTCCTCGAACAGCGCCTTCGGCGACAACACCACACCGTTGCCGATGAAGCAGGTCACACCCTCGTGCAGGATGCCCGACGGGATCAGGCGCAGCACCGTCTTCTTGCCGTTGATCACCAGCGTGTGGCCGGCGTTGTGGCCGCCCTGGAAACGCACCACGCCGGCGACGCGATCGGTCAGCAGGTCGACGATCTTGCCTTTGCCTTCGTCGCCCCACTGGGCACCGATCACGACCACATTGCCCGCGACCTTTGCACTCATGGGCCCATACTCATAAATGTCACATGCGAACCAGGTAGAGCAGCAGCATTCCGGCGGCCATGCTCGCCAGCCCCCACAGCCGCAGCTGCCGATCGGAAAGAGTCGCCATCATCGTCAACACACGCTTCATCGCCTGGGGATTGAGAAACGGCAGAACGCCTTCCAGCACCAGATAGAGCGCCAACGCCGCGAACAGGTCCGCCCAGCTCATCGCCCGGCGCTCACTCGCGGCTCAGCGGCGCTGCTCGGGACGCTTCAGGTACTTGAAGAACTCGCTGTCGGGCGCGATCACCAGCACGTCGTTGTCGGTGCCGATCGATTCGCGGTACGCCTGCAGGCTCCGGTAGAAGGAATAGAACTCGGCATTGCGCGAGTACGCGCGCGCATAGATCTCGGTCGACCTGGCATCGCCTTCGCCGCGGATGATCTGCGACTCGCGGTACGCCTGCGCGTAGATCTCGGTGCGCTGACGATCCGCTTCGGCCTTCAGCTTCTCGGCGTTCTCGTCGCCCTCGGCGCGCAGCTGCTTCGCCTGCCGGTCGAAGTCCTGGCGCATGCGCAGGAACACCGAGTCGCTGACCTCCTCCGGCAGGTCGATCTTCTTGACCCGCACGTCGACCAGCTGCACGCCGAGCTCGGCGGTCTTCGACTCCGCGGCCTTGAGGATCTCGCCGGTGAACTCGGTGCGCTCCGCGGCCACTACCTGCTGAATGGTGCGGCGCGCGATCACGCCCTTGATGCCGTCCTTGACGATGGAGCCGAGGCGCACCGCTGCGGTGTCCTCGCTGCCGCCGGTCGCGGGGTAGTACCGCGCGACGTCCGCGATGCGCCACTTGATGTAGAAATCGATGCGCAGGATCTTGCCTTCGCTCGTCAGGAACTGCTCCGACGGGTAGTTGCGCGTGGTGATGCGCCGCTCGAACTTGCGCACCTCGTTGTAGAACGGCACTTTGTAGTGCAGCCCCGGCTTGTAGTCGGCGCGCACGATCTCGCCGAAGCGAAATTTCATCGCCAGCTCGGTCTCGCGCACGGTGAAAGTCGACATCGCGAGCAGCAGCAGGACCACGATCAGCCCGACCAGCGACAGGAATCCACGGTTGGCCATCAGCGCGTCCCCCGCGAGCGGCGCTCGCTGTTGACGTCCGAGTTCGGCGTCGTTGTCGTACCTTCGATCGTCACGCTCGCCTCGGGCTCCGCACGCGGTGCGCGCCGGCCCTGCTCCAGCAGCTTGTCGATCGGCAGATACACGAGGTTGCCCTGGCCGTTGGTGTCGAGGAGCACCTTGCGACTGGACTTCATGACACGCTCGACCGTTTCGAGATACAGACGCTCGCGCGTGACGCCGGGCGCGCGCTCGTACTCGCTGAGCAGCTTGAGAAAGCGCTCGGCTTCGCCCTCGGCATTGGCGACGACCTGTGCCTTGTAGGCCTGCGCGTCCTGCACCTGGCGCACGGCGTTGCCGCGGGCGCGCGGGATGAGATCGTTGGCATAGCCCTGCGCCGCGAGCGACTTACCCTCGCGATCTTCGCGCGCCTTGATGGCATCTGCCTGCGCGGGCGCGACCTCGTTCGGCACGCGCACGTCCTGCAGGTTGACCGCCGTGACCTCGAGGCCGATCTTGTAGGCGTCGAGCGTACGCTGGATCAGCTCCTGGGTACGCACCACGATATCCGCGCGGCCCGACTCGAGCACGCTGTCGAGTCTGCTGCGGCCGATCACCTCGCGGATCGCGCTCTCGCTCACTTCGTGCAGCGTCTCTTCCGGCTTGTAGACGTTGAAGGCGTAGTCGAGCGCGTTGGCAGCGCGGTATTGCACTTCCAGGTTGATGTCGACGAGGTTCTCGTCGGAGGTCAGCATGCGGGTCTGCTCGGTGAAGCTCTGGATCGCCGCCGTGTTGACGATCTGCTTGGTTTCGATCGGCCACGGCATGTGCCAGTGCAGGCCCGGCAGCGTCGTATCCACGTGCCGGCCGAAGCGCAGGATGATGCCGCGCTCCGCCGCGTCGACCCGATACAGGCCGGTGAACGCCCAGATGGTCGCGAGCGCGAGCAGGATCGTGCCGAGGCCGAAGCCGCGGCCGGACGCGCCGCCGCCAGTGGCGCGGCCGCCGGTGCCGCCGCCGAACAGCGCGCTCAGCCGGCGCTGCAGGTTGCGGATCACCTCGTCGAGGTCAGGCGGACCCTGCTCCGGCTTGTTGCTGCCCCAGGGATTGCGCTTGCCGGGATTACCGCCGGGTTCGTTCCACGCCATGTTCGATCGGTTGCTCTGACGAGTGGTAGGGCGAAAGACTCAAAACGCTCGGCTCACGGGGCGGACCGAGCTGCACGCGGGGCTCAGGACGCCAGCGACGCGGGGCCGCGCGATTTTAGGAATGGCTCTTGATGGGCACAAGCTTTCGCGGCGGGCGGCACCAGATCGGCCGCTCCAGCGCATCCTGCGCCCGCGGCATTCGCGGTTCCCTCCGCAGCAGGGGCCAGACCCTCCGTGCGGCACAGATCCTCGAACGCCTGCCGCGGCATCGAGACCTCCAGGTCGACGCTGCCCCCGGGCAGCACCTGCTCTGCGAGCACAGCGCCTGCGGCGAAGAACCGCGCACGCGCCCGCCCTTCCTCGGGCTTCAGCACGATGTGCCGGTGCACGATTTCCGGGCCGAGGAACTCGCCGATCGCATCGATCAGCAGCTGCGTACCCTGCCCCGTTTGCGCTGACAACCATACGCGGCGCACGTTGCCGAGCTCGCCGGTTTCGACCCGCGGCGCCTCGCCGACCAGGTCGGTCTTGTTGAACACTTCGATCTGCGGCAGCGAGCCCGCGCCGACTTCACTGAGCACGCTGTTGACTTGCGCAATGCGCTCGCCGCGATTCGGATCGGCCGCGTCGATGACGTGCAGCAGCAGACTCGACTCGCGGGCTTCCTGCAGCGTCGAACGGAACGCAGCTACCAGTTCGTGCGGCAGCTCGCGCACGAAGCCGACAGTGTCTGCGAGCAGCGCGAACCGGGCATCCGGCAATGCCAGCCGGCGCACCGTGGGATCCAGCGTCGCGAACAACTGATCGGCGGCGTATGCGCCGGCGCCCGTGAGCCGATTGAACAGCGTCGACTTGCCGGCGTTGGTATAGCCGACCAGCGCGACTGTCGGAATCTCCGCGCGCTTGCGCTCGCGACGCGTCGTCTCGCGCTGGGTGACGACCTTGTCGAGGCGCGCATTGAGCGTCTTGATGCGAGTGGCGAGCAGGCGTCGATCGGTTTCCAGCTGGGTTTCGCCGGGACCGCGCAGACCGATACCGCCCTTCTGACGTTCGAGGTGAGTCCAGCCGCGCACCAACCGCGTGGCCAGATGCTTCAACTGCGCGAGCTCGACCTGCAGCTGGCCTTCGAAGCTGCGCGCGCGTTGCGCGAAGATGTCGAGGATCAGGCCTGTGCGATCGAGCACGCGACACTTGAGCAGTGCCTCGAGATTGCGCTCCTGGCTCGGCGACAACGCGTGATCGAACAGCACCAGGTCGGCGCCCGTCGCGGCGACCAGCCCGCGGATCTCCTCCGCCTTGCCGCTGCCGATGAAGAGACGCGGATCCGGCGCGCGCCGCGTGCCGGTGACCACTCGCAGAACGTCGGCGCCGGCGGAACGCGCCAGCGCCTCGAACTCGCTCAGGTCGTCCTGTCCCGGAGGACCTCCGAGACCGATGCGTACGAGGAGCGCACGTTCGCCGCTGCGGGGACGTTCAAACAACGCGAGCCCCGTTGATGACGTGGCCGTCGTTCATTCTGTGGTGACGGCCGACTCCGCACCTTCTTCCTCACCCGCCGGCAAGCGGATCGCCCGCGCCGGAACGACAGTGGAAATCGCGTGCTTGTAGACCATCTGGCTGACGCTGTTCTTCAGCAGCACCACGAACTGGTCGAACGAGTCGATCTGGCCCTGCAGCTTGATGCCGTTCACCAGGTAAATGGAGACAGGTACTCGCTCCTTGCGCAGGGTGTTCAGGAACGGATCCTGTAATGATTGCCCTCTGGCCATCATTTATCTCCTTGTTATCACTTTGAATTCTTGGTTGAGCGCTGTATGAGCGCTGCCGGGTCGCTGCTTCCCTGCGGACCGGCCAGCGGGCGGCACCCGCTCCGGCGCCTCGTTGCAGTGCCGCAGTCTATCACAGCGATGATCCGGTCGAAGCCGCCTTTCGTCTAATACGGAGCTGTTAAATCGCTCTACTGCAGGTGCGTAATCGCGTGCTCCATTTGGGCGCCTGCGCCGGAATCAAGTGCGTCGAGCCATTCGATGTCGGGCTCCGCGCGCAACCAGATCAGTTGCCGCCGCGCCAGATGTCGCGTCGCGAAAATTGCGCGCTGTGTTGCAGAATCCAAAGTGTCGCGACCGCTCAAATGTTCCCACAGCTGGCGATAGCCCACGGAGCGTATTGCGGGTAAATCTGCGTGCAGGTCGCCGCGAGCGTGCAGCTTGCGAACCTCGTCGAGCAGCCCGCTGCGCATCATCGCGTGAAAGCGATTTTCGATCGCCGCGTACAGGTGCTCGCGATCACCTGGCACCCACGCGTAGGCCGCGAACGTGAGATCGGAGTTCGCCGGCTGCGCAGCGTGCAGTTCGCTCAGCGTTTTTCCCGTCAGTCGATGGACTTCCAGCGCGCGTTGAATGCGCTGCGCATCGTTGGGTTGGATGCGGCGCGCCGCGGCCGGATCGAGCGCCGCGAGGTCGGCATGCAGTGCCGGCCAGCCGCGCTGCGCCGCCTCCGCGTCGATCACCGCCCTCACGGCCGGATCCGCTGCCGGCATATCCGCGAGTCCACGCCGCAATGCACGGAAGTAGAGCATCGTGCCGCCGACCAGCAGCGGCATCTTGCCGCGGGCGCGGATGTCGTCGATCGCGCGCCGCGCATCGCGCACGAATTGTCCGGCCGAGTACGCCTGCAGCGGATCGAGGATGTCGACCAGATGATGCGGATGTCGCCGCAGCACGTCTGGTGACGGCTTGCCGGTGCCGATATCCATGCCGCGATAGACCATCGCGGAATCGACGCTGACGATCTCCAGGTCGTGGCGCTCGGCCAGGCGCAGCGCCAGATCCGTCTTGCCGGCGCCGGTCGGACCGAGGATCAGCGGGACCGCCGGAGTGCGGCGCGCGTTCGCGGCGCTCATCGTCCGCGCAGGAACATGCGATCGAGATCGCCGAGACTCACGTACGTCCAGGTCGGGCGCCCGTGATTGCACTGGTCGCTGCGTACGGTGCGCTCCATCTCGCGCAGCAATGCATTCATTTCCGGCACGGTGAGATTGCGATGCGCGCGCACGGCGCCGTGACATGCCATCGTGCCGAGCATTTCGTTGAGCGCTTCTTCGACGCCGCGGCTCGCACCGTCGACCGACAGGTCGGCGCCGATCCGGCGGACCAGTTCATCGAGATCCATAGGCGCGAGGAACGCAGGCACCGCACGCACCTGCACGCTCGCCGGCCCGGAGCGCACGATCTCGAGTCCGGTGCGCGCGAGCGTGGACGCGTGCTCTTCGAAGAGATCCGCTTCGGCTGGCGCGACCGCGATCGACAGCGGTACCAGCAGCGGCTGGCTCGCGATCGGCCCGGCATCGAGTGCCGCCTTCATGCGCTCATACGTCGTACGTTCGTGTGCTGCATGCATGTCGACCAGGATCAATCCATCCGGCGCCTGCGACAGGATGTAAATGCCGTGCAGCTGCGCGAGCGCAAAGCCGAGCGGCGGCGCCTGGGTATCGACCTGCGCCGACACCGAAGCCGCTGCCTCGCGCGCGACCGCCATGTAAGCCGGAGGCGGAGGCTCGGATACGCGCAGGCCGAAAGACGTCTGGCCCTTCGCCGGCCACATCTGCACAGGCACTTGAGGCGGCAACAGCGAGTTCGCATCGGTCGGCGGTGGCGCAACGCCCGCCGCGCCTGCATACGTGTCGCGCAGTGCCCGCTCGACCGAGCGGAACAGAAAATCGTGCACGTGCCGGCCGTCGCGGAATCGGACTTCGAGCTTCGCCGGGTGCGCGTTGACGTCGACCTGCGTCGGATCGATCTCCATGAACAGCACGAACGCGGGATGGCGACCGTGGAACATCACGTCGCGATAGCCGAGGCGAATCGCGCTGGCAACGAGGCGGTCGCGCAGCATGCGGCCGTTCAGATAGAAATGCTGCAGATCGGGCTGCGCACGAGCGTACGTTGGCTGGCAGAGCCAACCCGTCAGCCGGCAACCCGCAGACTCGTGCTCGACGTACAGCGCGTTGGCGATGAACTCGTCGCCGACGACCTGCGCGACGCGCCGCTCGCGCTCGACGCGCGACACTGCAGGCGGATACTCCGCGAGCGCGCGCCGCCCCGCGGTAAGCGAGAAGGCAGTCTCGAAGCGCGATAACGCCAGTCGCTCGACCATGCGCGCGATGTGTTGCGTCTCCGTGCGCTCGGCGCGCAGGAATTTGCGGCGTGCCGGGACGTTGAAGAACAGGTCGCGCACTTCGACGGTCGTGCCCACAGGATGCGCCGCCGGCTCCGGCGCGGTCACCTGACCGTTGTCCGCGCCAATCGCGTAAGCGAGCCCCGTGCCCGCCTTGCGCGAGACCAGCCGCATGCGGGACACGGAAGCGATGCTCGGCAGCGCCTCGCCGCGAAAGCCGAGCGTGCCGACCCGCTCCAGGTCGTCGATGGTCGTGATCTTGCTGGTGGCATGCCGGGCGAGCGCCAGCACGAGCTCGTCGCGGTCGATGCCGGTGCCGTCGTCGCGCACGCGGCACAGGCGCACGCCGCCGTCTTCGATCTCCACCTCGACGCGGCGTGCGCCGGCATCGATGCTGTTCTCGATCAGCTCCTTCAGCACGGACGCCGGGCGCTCGATCACCTCGCCCGCGGCGATCTGGTGAATGAGCTGTTCTGGCAAGACACGGATGGGCATAAGCGCGGCGGCGGGAGCAAGGCCGCGCGAAGAATATCAGAGCGCTGCTGCGACTACTGATCCGTTCCGGAGGTGCGGGGCGCGTCGGCCTTGGCGCTGGCGACGACCGTGGAATCGCCCGACTGCGAGCGCAACTGCGCAATCAACGTGCCGGGCGGCGCGTTCTGGTAGAAGTAGCCGCGCACGCCCTGGTAGATCGCTTCGGCCAGACGCTGCTGATGGCGCGGACTGCCGAGCCGCGCTTCTTCGGTCGGATTCGAGATGAAAGCGGTCTCGACCAGGATCGACGGGATATCCGGCGATTTCAACACCAGGAAGCCGGCGTGCTTGACGCCGCGGCGCGTGACGTTGCCGATGCGGTCGAGCTCGTCCATCACCTTCTCGGCGGCGGCGACGCTCGCGCTCATGCTTGCACCTTGCGACAGATCGAGCAGCACCGAAGCGAGCACGCTGTCCTTGTCGTCGAGCGACACGCCGCCGACCAGGTCGGCCGCGTTCTCGCGATCCGCCAGCCACCGCGCGGATTCGTCGCTGGCTCCGCGAGCCGAGAGCACGTAGACCGACGAGCCGACGACCGAGCGGTCGCGATAGGAGTCAGCGTGCACCGAAACGAACATGTCGGCCTGCTGCCGACGGGCGCGCACGATGCGGTCGCGGAGCTCGACGAAGTAATCGCTGTCGCGCGTGAGCACGGCGCGCATGCCGGGCTCGCGGTCGATGCGCTCCTTCAGCCGGCGTGCGATCGCCAGCGTCACCTGCTTCTCGCGCGTCCCGGACTTGCCGATCGAGCCCGGATCGACGCCGCCATGACCGGCGTCGATCGCAACGATCACGTCGCGGCCGTGCGCGTCGTCGGTGGACTTCACCACCGCCGGCGGTGTGCTGGATGCGACTGGACTGAGGTCGACGACGAGCCGATGCCCGTAGCTCGCAGCGGGAGCGACTGTGAAGCTGTGCGGGGAAGCGGGCGAAGACAGATCGATGACGAAGCGCAGGTCGCCGTCGCCCTGCGCACCGACGCGCAACTGCTTCACGAAACCTTGCCCTTCCGGCAGCGACCGCGACTCGTTGACACGCGCGCCGGCAAGATCGATGACGACGCGATCCGGATTCTGCAGCGTCATGACCGTGTGTTCGACGGGCGCAGAGAGATCGAAGACGAGCCGCGTCGCATCCGGACCGGCCCACAAGCGGATCTCCTTCACGGTGACTGCAGGCGCTGCAGCCGTCAGCGACGTGACGAGCAACGAGACCCAGGTGAGGGCCAGGATGAGAGCTCGTGAACGCAGCCGCGGCATGATGGCCGGTAATCTACCGCGGCCACCCGGAAGATTTCAATTAAAATTATAGAGATAGCGATCTTTATTCGGAGGTCGCTGCAAGGATTTGCTCCAGCAGTTTGTCCCCGGCCGACGAATGAGCCTGGGCCCGCAGCAATCTGCGCTGCTCGCCCGGGCCCTGATATTCGATCGACACGCTCAGATCCTCGCTCGGCAGTGCATCGCCGCCGCGCGACGGCCATTCGATGAGCAGCACCGCGCGCGCTTCGAGCAAGTCGCGGATCCCAAGAGCCTCGACTTCGCGCGCGCCGCTCAGCCGGTACAGATCGATGTGGTACAGCTGCAGGCCAGCCGCTTCGTACGGCTCGATCAACGTGTAGGTCGGGCTGCGAATGGCGCCATCGATGCCGACGCCTGCCAGCACGCCACCAACGAGCGTCGTCTTGCCGGCGCCAAGCTCGCCCTCGATGCCGATCACGAGCGCGCCGCCTCGTATCGAGCGCAGCGCGCCGCCAAGTGCTCGCCCGAGCGCGCGCATATCGTCCGCCGTCGCGACGTTCACGAGCGCTGAGATGGATTGACGCATGTCGGCAGATAGGCGAGCAGGTCGGTCGCGAGCAGTCCGCGCTCGCCGCGGCGCGCAGCCATGTCGCCCGCGAGTGCATGAACGAGGACGCCGACGCGCGCGGCAGCGGCGAGATCCCCGCTCTGCGCGACGATTCCCGCGATGACGCCGGTCAGGACGTCGCCCATGCCCGCCGAAGCCATGCCGGGGTTGCCGCGATCGCAAATCGCAGGGCGCGCTGCGTCCGTCACGACCAGGGTGCCCGCGCCCTTGAGCACCACGGTGCCGCCGTAGCGCGCAGCGATGGCGCGCGCCGCACCGAGACGATCGTGTTGCACTTCGCCTGCGGTTTTCCCGAGCAAGCGGGCCGCTTCGCCCGGATGCGGCGTCAGAATCCACTGCGCATTCGCTCGTGGCGAGTGCGCGAGCAGATTCAAGGCATCAGCGTCCAGCACCGTGCGCCGGTCGTGGCCGAGCACGGTGTCGAACATCGTCTTCGCCCATTCATCCCGCCCCAGACCGGGACCGAGCGCGATGACATCTGCTCGCTCGATCAATGCTGTCAGGTCGGCCGCGGTGGTAACTCCCAGACACATCAGCTCCGGTCGCGCGCCGACGATCGCGGCGACGTTCTCGGTACGCGTCGCGACAGTCACGAGCCCGGAGCCGGCGCGCAACGCCGCCTCACCGGCCATGCGCGCCGCGCCCGCCATGCCAATGTTCCCGCCAATGACGAGCACACTGCCCTGCTGACCCTTGTGCGCCGTGCGGCGACGTCGCGGCAACAGCTCCGCGACCGCAGGTTCGTCGATGAGTGTTGCTGCAGCATCGACGTGCGCAAGCGCCTGCGGCGGCAACTCGAGCGCGTCGAACATGACGACCCCGGTGCAGTTCGGACCTTCGCCGAGATAGAAGCCGAGCTTGAGCCCGAGGAATGCGAGCGTGCGCGCGGCCTGTACAGCGCAGCCGAGGATCTCGCCGGTGTCGGCGTGCAAGCCGCTCGGGACATCGAGAGCGAGCACGCGCCCCTCGCTCGCGTTGATGGCTGCGATGGCTTGCGCCGCGACTCCGTCGACCGGCCGCGACAGGCCGACGCCGAAGATCGCATCGACGATGATGTCGGCTTCGCGCAGGCAGTCCGCGTGCCAGCCGCCAACCATCCCGCCGGCTGCGACGAAATCATCGTGGGCGCGGCGCGCGTCGCCTTGCAATCGCCCCGGCTCGTGCAAGCCGATCGCGACGACCTCCAGCCGCTGTGCCCGGGCAAGCCGCGCGAGCACGTAACCATCGCCGCCGTTGTTGCCGGGGCCGCAGACGACCGCAATGCGGTGCGCGGAAGGCCAGCAGCTGCGCAGCGCGCCCAGCGCGGCCTCTCCAGCGCGAGTCATCAGCGTGTAGGACGGGATCTGCAGATCGTCGATTGCGTGCCGGTCCAGCGCGCGCACCTGGTCAGCGGTGTGAACGGCGACGGGCAGACTGCTCATGTCCGAAGCCTACCAAAACGTATACTGCGGCGCGCATGAGCGACGAACTGCCGACCGCATCGACTGCTGCGCTCGCGGAGCTGGCGAGCTCGATCCGCGAATGGGGTCGCGAGCTCGGCTTCCAGCAAGTCGGCATCGCGGGCGTCGAGATCGCCGCGGACGAAGAACGCCTGATGCGCTGGCTGGAGCAAGGCCGGCACGGCGCGATGGACTACATGCAGCGGCATGGACGCCGGCGCGCCCGCCCGCAGGAGGTAATTCCCGGCACGCTGCGCGTCATCGCGGCGCGCATGGACTACCTGCCGCCGCAGGCACGCGACGCTGACGAAGTCCTCGCCGATCCCGACCGCGGCTACGTGTCGCGCTATGCACTCGGCCGCGACTACCACAAGGTGCTGCGCGCGCGGCTCGCGCAACTCGCCGAGAAGATCCGCGCACACAGTGCCTCGCGCTCGCATCGCGTCTTCGTCGACAGCGGTCCGATCCTGGAGAAAGCTTTCGCGCGCGATGCCGGGCTCGGCTGGATGGGCAAGCACACGAACCTGTTGCACCAACGCGCCGGCTCGTGGTTCTTCCTCGGCGAGATCCTCACCGACCTGCCGCTGCCGGTGGATGCGCCGGCGACCAACCACTGCGGCACGTGCCGCGCGTGCATCGACGTCTGTCCGACTGGTGCGATCGTCGCGCCTTACGAGCTGGATGCGACGCGCTGCATCTCGTACCTGACGATCGAGCTGCGCACGGCGATTCCCGAAGTGTTCCGCAAGGCCATCGGCAACCGCATTTACGGTTGCGACGATTGTCAGCTGGTCTGCCCATGGAACAAGTTCGCGCGCTGCTCCGACGAGCGCGATTTCACGCCGCGCCACGCGCTCGACGAGGCGCGTCTGGTCGAGCTGTTCGCGTGGAGCGAAGCAGAGTTTCTGACGCGCACCGAAGGCAGCGCGATCCGCCGGATCGGCTACGAGTGCTGGTTGCGGAACATCGCCGTGGGTCTGGGGAACGCGCCGACGAGCGATGAGGTGGTGCAGGCGCTGGCGGCGCGACGCGAGCATCCGTCGGCGCTGGTGCGCGAGCATGTGGAGTGGGCATTGGAGCAGCATGAGAAGGTGTCGGGCTAAAGCCCGACCTGCAGTCTCGTTGTAGGTCGGGCTTCAGCCCGGCTTCCGCTGCGCTCTCACATTGTCGATGAGGCGCGCGCGGCCGATTCGCGCCGCGGTCAGCACGACGAGCTCGCCCGACTGCGCACTCGCCTCGTCCAGCGTCGCCGCGTCGCGAATCTCGAAGTAGTCCGGACGAAATCCCGCTTGCCTGAGCGCATCGCTGCCGCGGCGTGCTATTGCCGCGAAATCCGCGTCGCCGGCCTCGATCGCCTTCCCCGCCCGCTCGAGCTCGGCGTGGATCGCCGGCGCGACCGCGCGTTCCGCAGTCGAGAGATAGCGATTTCGCGAGCTCATAGCCAGGCCGTCGGCCTCGCGCATCGTCGGCACTCCAACAATTTCGACCGGCATGCACAGGTCCAGCGTCGCGCGGCGGATGATCAGCAGCTGCTGGTAGTCCTTCTCGCCGAAGACCGCGACGTCCGGCTGCACGATGTTCAGCAGCTTGGTGACGACAGTGGCGACGCCCATGAAGTGACCGGGTCGGAACGCGCCGCACAGGATGTCCTCGATCACCGGCACGTGCACGCGCGCGGTGGATTCCTGCCCGCGCGGATAGATGTCGGCAACTTCCGGCGCGAACAGCAGATCGACCTGCAGCGATTCGAGCACGCGCCGGTCTTCGCCGGGCGTGCGCGGATACGCGGCGAAGTCCTCATTCGGACCGAACTGCAGCGGATTGACGAAGATGCTGACGATCACGCGATCCGCGAGCTCTGCAGCACGGCCGACCAGGCTGCTGTGGCCGGCGTGCAGGTTGCCCATGGTCGGCACGAACGCGATGCGCTCACCGCCGCGTCGCCAGGCCGACACGACTTCGCGCAGCTCACTGGGTCGAACGACGGACTTCATGCTCAGAAACAATGCTCGGGAGCCGGGTACTCCCGTGACTTCACGGCCTGTGTGTAGGCCTTGACGGCTTCGAGCGCGCTGTCGTGCCCTGCCAGGAAATTTTTCGAGAACTTCGGCTTGCGGCCGGCTGTGATGTCGAGCACGTCGTACAGCACGAGAATCTGGCCATCAGTGTCCGGTCCCGCGCCGATGCCGATGACCGGGACGCGCAACTCACGCGTGATCGCAGCGCCGAGCGGGGCGGGAATGCATTCGAGCAGCACGATGTCGGCACCCGCATCCTGCAGCGCCACTGCATCGCGCGTCATCTGCTCGGCCGCGGCTTCCTCGCGTCCTTGCACGCGAAAGCCGCCGACCTTGTGCACCGACTGCGGCTTCAACCCGAGGTGCGCACACACCGCGATGTCATGCCCCGCGAGGAATTCGACGATCTCGACCTGACTGCCGCCGCCTTCGAGCTTGACCATCTTGGCGCCGCCTTCCTGCATCAGCCGCACGGCATTTTCCAGCGCCTGCTCGCGCGAGGCGTACGTCATGAACGGCATGTCGGCCATCAGGAACGGGCGATACAGGCCCTTCGCGACCGCGCGGCAGTGATAGATGATGTCCTGGAGCGTGACCGGCACCGTCGTGTCGTGACCCTGGATCACCATGCCGAGCGAATCGCCGACCAGCACCAGGTCGATGCCGGCATCGTCGACCAGCGTCGCGAAGCTCGAGTCGTAGGCAGTGATCGCGGCAATCTTCTCGCCGTCCGCCTTCATCTTCATCAGGCTGGAGACGTTGACCGGCGGGCGCGGCGCGTAACGCTCTTGCAGGTGCTTGTACATTGACTTGGCAAGTCAGCTGCGGGGCGCTGAGAATATCAGACTGCGCTCTTCAGCGGGTTGTAGTACTGGCGGCCGCGGCGGATGCGCCGCACCTGCTCCAGCAGCTGGTTGTAGTCGCCCTCGTTGCTGACGAAATCCGCCTGCGCGGCGTTGACGATGAGCAGCGGCGCCGCGTGATAGTCGTGGAAGAAGCGGGCGTACGCTTCCTGCAGCCTCTCCAGGTATTGCTTCTCGATCTGCTGCTCGTAGCGGATGCCGCGCCGTTCGATGCGATCGAGCAGCACCTCGACCGGCGCCTGCAGATAGATCACCAGGTCCGGCGCCGGCGCATCGACTGCGAGCCGCGAATACACTTGCTCGTACAACCCGAGCTCTTCTTCATCGAGCGTGAGCTGCGCGAACAGCCGGTCCTTGTCGAGCAGGTAGTCGGCGACGCGCACGGTCTCGAACAGATCGTGCTGACGGATGTCTTCGAGCTGGCGCGTGCGCTGGAACAGGAAGAACAGCTGCGTCTGCAACGCGGCGGCGCGCGGATTGCGGTAGAAGCGCTCCAGGAACGGATTCTCGTCGGCCTGCTCCAGGATCAGCTCGCTGCCGAAGCTGCGCGCGAGCTTGCGGGCGAGGCTGGTCTTGCCGACGCCGATCGGCCCTTCGACGACGATGAAACGATGCGGCGCTGTGGCGACTTTGTCTGTCACTTTCTGATCGACGTGTTGGTGTTGTATCAATCAAGGGGTGCGAGACCTGCCGACCCCGCGCGCGCCGCGAGCACGCTGACCCGCCCCTCTCCGGGGACGAGCAGCTCGGGCGCGATGTCCTGCAAAGGATACAGGACGAAATTGCGTCGAGTCAGGCCGGGATGCGGAATCGCGAGATCCGGCTCGGTCATGCGCACGTCATCGAGCAGCAGCAGGTCGAGGTCGATCCGCCGCGGCCCCCAGCGCATCACCGGTTGCGCGCGCCCGAGTTCCGCCTCGATGCGCTTCAGAGCTCGCAGCAGCTCGCGCGGACCGAGCGTAGTGAGCAATCCCGCCACGGCGTTGACGAACTCTGGCTGCTCCTGCGGACCGAGCGGCGCGGAGCGATACAACCGCGAGCGCGCGACCAGCCGGCAGTCCTCGAGCGCCGCGAGTCGATCGAACGCGGCTGCGATCTGGCGCGGTGGATCGTCGAGATTGCTGCCGAGCGCGACGTACGCCGGCATCCAAGTCGGCGCGCTCACGAGGCCGCGGGCGGTCTGCGACGGCGGCGACGGCGGCGGCGACGCGGGCCATCGGGTGCGGCGCGCTGGCCCGGTGCCGCGCTTTCGACGCGAGCGATGCGCTCGTCAGCGGAGGCCGACTGAATCTCGGTCCACCACTTCGCCAGCTCTGCATCGACTTCGCCGGCAGCCGCGCGCAGCAGCAGGAAATCGTAGGCCGCGCGGAACCGCGGATGGTTCAGCAGACGCAACGCGCGTCGCCCCTCGCGCCGTTCGAAGCGCGGCTGCAAGCCGACCAGCTCACGCAGCGGCAGCGTGAAGCGCTTCGGAATTGCGACGCGCGCCTGCTGGCGCGCAGTCACCTGGTCACACGCCGCGAGCAGCTGTTGCGGATCGCCGTCGTCCGCGTGCCCCAGCTTGGCGAAGGCGCGCTGCACGGCCGGCCACATCAGGATCGCGAACAGGAAAGTCGGCGTGACGGATTTGTCCGCACGCACCCGCTCGTCGGTGCCCCGCAGACCGAGACGAATCAGCTCGTGCGCCGCGCTGCCCGCAGGTGCATCCTGCAAGGCGCTCGCCAGATCCGGAAACAGATGCTCCAGCAACTGCAACCGCTCGAGCAGCTCGAATGCAGGCTGCGCACTGCCCGCCAGAAAGACTTTGTTCACTTCGTCGAACAGTCGCGCCGGCGGCACGCCGTCGAGCATCCATGCGAGCTTCGGAATCGGCGCAGCAGTGTCGCTGTGAATTGAGAAGCCGAGCTTCGCCGCGAAGCGCACCGCTCGCAGCATGCGTACCGGATCCTCGCGATAGCGGGTCTCGGGATCGCCGATCATCCGCAGGACGCGGTTGCGCGCGTCCTCGACACCGCCGACGTAGTCCCACACCGAGAAGTCCTCGATGTTGTAGTAGAGCGCGTTGGCGGTGAAATCGCGGCGCCAGACGTCTTCCTCGATCGTGCCGTACAGGTTGTCGCGCAGGATGCGGCCGCGCTCGTCGAGCACGCGGTGCCCGCCTTCGTCGACGCTGTTGTCCTCGTCGATGGGCGTGTGGGCGGCGCGAAAGGTCGCGACCTCGATGATCTCGTAGCCGAAGCGCACGTGCGCCAGGTGAAAGCGCCGGCCGATCAGCCGGCAGTTGCGGAACAGCTGCTTGACCTGGTCGGGATGCGCGTTGGTCGCGATGTCGAAATCCTTCGGATGCAGGTCGAGCAGCAGGTCGCGCACGGCGCCGCCGACGAGAAACGCCTGGAAGCCGGCGTCCCGCAGCCGGTACAGCACTTTCAGGGCGTTCGAGGAGATGTTCGCGCGCGAAATCGGGTGGTCGTTGCGCGCGACCACCCGCGGACTGCCTGCGGTCGGCTGGGTGGAAGCCTGATTGGTATCGTTCAATAGCGCGTGCCGCTTGAGCCAGAAGGGGCGCTCCGTATAATACCGCGTCCCTCAAACCGGCCCACTTCAATCACTTCGGGCCGGTCCGTGCGCTCCCATCGTCTAGAGGCCTAGGACGGAGCCCTCTCAAGGCTTAAACCGGGGTTCGAATCCCCGTGGGAGCGCCATCTCTTTCCAGCAGCTACTGCCCGCCGGGGTTCTTCTTCTCCGGGATCGGCGTGCCGAAGATGCCGGGCCCCTGCGACGGCTTGATGCCCTGCGCTTCCTGATTGCGAGCACCGCGCAGGATGCCTTCCATCGCGTAGTTGCCTTCGTGGCATGCGTACTCGTACATGTTTTCCTTGCGCGCGTTGAAGCTCATCTCCGCGCGCCACGGCTGCGTGTAGTACGCCGGGTCGTCGACGGTGAATTCGTAATTGAGCTGGTCGGGCGAGGCGCGGCTGAAGCGCTCCGTTACCTTGCCCTGGTCGGAGAGATAAATCGGACCCTGGCTCGCCTGCTCACGCCGCACGTGCGTCGACTCGACCACGAGCGTGTCGCCTTCCCACCAGCCGACCGGATCGCCGAACCACTGGTTGAGCGCGGCCGAGTGGTGCGACGCCTGCGCGGTCGCCTTGTCCTTCGCGATCGGGATGATGCGCGCGTCGTGCACCATCTCGACGAGGATCAGCAGCGACGTCGGCGTCTGGACCAGTTGGTAGTTGTTGTTGTACATCGGGTTGAGCATGCCGGGGCCGCTCGCGCCGCTGAATGCGATGAGGCAGCGCTCGGCGAGCGGCAGCGCCTCGGGACCCTGGTACAGCGTTGCCTCGCGCGCGGCGCGCGCCTCCTTCAGCAGCTGCTTGCCGGCATCGGACAGCGGCATCTGCCCGGTGGCGGGGTCGACGATCCACGACGTGCGGTATTCGCCGTTGATGCTCGCCAGGAAGTTGCCCGGATCGACCCAGAACGCGTTGTAACCGCGGTCGGCGTTCTTGTCCTCGAGCAGGTTGTCGTTCAGATCCGACGGACCGCTGTCGGCTTCGATCAGGCGCTGGAACGGATTGGCCTTCACGAGCGCCTCGGCCTCGGCACGCGTCACGACGAGCTTCGTCACACCGGGCGGCCGCTGCAGGTTCGTCACGGACGCGTTGGTCCAGACGCCGGCCAGCACCGGCTTGCCATCGGCCGTTCGCGGCGGCGACCAATTTCCCGGCGCAGCCTGCAGGCTCGAACACACCGCCAGCGCGCTCGCCAGCAAACACGTCCGCACGGCGTTCGACACAATCGTGTTCATGATGGATCCCCCTGCTGCCGGCACACTGATGGCGCCGTCCGGCAGCAGAGCCTAGCAGATCCACCGGACCCTTCAGCCGGCCTGCGGATTCTTAACGCTGCCCGCAGGCCCGCTGCATAATGCGCGCACCGCAAAGGGGGCCCGCCTGGCATGACACCGGCCGATCGACGCATCTCCGAGCTCATCGACAAATGGCTCGCGAGCATCGACCTACACCTCAAGTACGTCGAGCTCGGCGACGCCGCCTATGCACGAGTGCAGGCGTGGCCGAAGCACGACCGCCCGACGCGCTGGGTGCTGGAAGTTGCGCGTCAGAAGATCCTCGAGCTCAAGGCGCAGTGCGAGACGCGCCAGGCGATGGGCGACGGCAAGTTCTCAGAAGCGCTGGAGCTGATGGCGTTCCTCGCGAACCTGGTCGGCATCCAGCACATTCAACGCTTCGTGCCGCTCGCCGATCCTTCGCGCACCGAGCCGGTGTCCTCGACGACTGCAACAGTCGAGGTCGTGCAGCCGCCTCGTGCAGTACCGGCACAAAAGCCGCGGCCGTCGGGCGACGACACGACACGCGAGATGCCGCGAATCAAGGCGACCGCACCCACGCCGCCTCGCGCGGCGCCGGCTCCACCTCGCGCAGCGGCTCCCGCCCCGGCCCGTGCGGCGCCCGCCCCGACGGTAGCGCCAGCGAAACGTACCGACGGCGCGAAAGCACCGGTGCGAGCCGTAGCAACACCGCCCGCTCGCCCCGCCGCTGCAGCGAAGGCCACGGCGCCCTCTGCAGACGTGCGCGGCAAAATCATTGCTGACGCGATCCGCCTGCTGAAATGGGGCAAGTCATGGCACGAGCTCGCGGAGCTCATCGAGCGTATCGCCGAGCGGCCGTCCGCCGCGGAGATCCGCAAAGTGCTGCGCGCCAGCCGCAGCGAGATCGAAGCGAAGGCGGCCCGGGGCTGACTGGGGGCCAAAAAAGAAGGCCGGGGACTTTTGGTCACCCGGCCAGTCAGGGGGATTCGAGGTTTCGCCTCGCTAAGAGCGTGGCGGAGCGCATTCGGTTCAAAAATCCCGGCGCGCTCTGCGCACGTCCGGTTTTGCGACGCCAAATATACCGGATGCTGCCCTGCAACACCATTACAGAAACGTTGCAAAGTGCGGATTTTTGCGAAGAAATTGTCATGAGCCCAGCACTGGCGGATCTTAGTCACGAGCGATGTTTGCCGCGCTCTGCGGGGCAATCGCACGACCTGCCAGGCGATTAAGACTTGTTCACCTGGATGCATCCGCAGGCGCGTCGGCTTGAAAAGCAAAACTTCGCTGAACGAGAATCGCCGCCCTCTCGCACGCAAGGCCACGTGAGCTTGCGGATGTGCGTCGCCGGTCTCGGGCCGGCGACGCCCCGCCGCGGAACTCCGCGATCAAGATGAACGAGCCGCGAATGGGCCGCGAGAGTCGTCTGCGCGCGCGTGCACGGGCTGCGACCTGGAACTGGAGCGTTGCTGCGCAGTCTCAAGGACCGTTTTTGCAAGAAGCGATCAACATGCCGGGAACACCATGATCGAGATCAGCCATTTGTCGAAGCGCTACGGCCCGCTCACCGCCGTGGACGACATCTCCTTCAACGTCGCGGCCGGCGAAGTGCTCGGCTTCCTCGGCCCGAACGGCGCGGGGAAATCGACCACCATGAAAATGATCACCGGCTTTCTCGCGCCCACTTCCGGCAGCGTGAGCGTCTGCGGCCATGACGTGGAGCGCGCACCGCTCGCCGCAAAAGCCTGCATGGGCTACCTGCCCGAAGGCGCGCCGAGCTACGGCGAAATGTCGGTGCGCAACTTTCTCGGCTTCATTGCCGACATCCGCGGCCTGGTCGGCGAGCGCCGCCGCGCGCGGCTCGACGACGTCATCGAGCGCCTCGGCCTGCAAAGCGTGCTCGAGCAGGTGATCGAAACCCTGTCGAAAGGCTACAAGCGACGCGTCGGCCTGGCGCAGGCGCTGGTCCACGATCCGCAGGTGCTGATCCTCGACGAGCCGACCGACGGCCTCGATCCGAACCAGAAGCACGAGGTGCGCGAGCTGATCAGCGCCATGAGCAAGGACAAGATCATCGTGATCTCGACCCACATCCTCGAAGAGGTCGAGGCGGTCTGCGGCCGCGCGATCATCATCGCCTCCGGCCGCATCCTCGCCGACGACACGCCGAAGTCGCTGGGGCGACGCGTCCCGAGCGGCCGGCTCGAAGACGCATTCCGCCAGATCACGCTCGGCACGCGGCCCACCACGCGGGAGGCCGTCAATGCGTAACACCCTGGTCATCTTCCGCCGCGAGTTCGCCAGCTACTTCGCGACACCGCTGGCGCTGGTGTTCATCGTCATCTTCCTGGTATTCGCGCTGGCGCTGACGTTCTTCTTCGGCCGCTTCTACGAGAGCAACCAGGCGGACCTGAGCTCGTTCTTCTACTTCCATCCCTGGCTGTACCTGTTCCTGATGCCGGCGCTGTCGATGCGGCTGTGGGCCGAGGAGCGCAAGTCCGGCACGATCGAGCTGCTGATGACGCTGCCGATCGCGCCGTGGCAGGCCGTCGTCGGCAAGTACCTCGCCGCGTGGGCAGTGGCGGGCCTCGCGCTCGCGCTGACCTTTCCGATCTGGATCACCGTCAACTATCTCGGCGACCCGGACAACGGCGTGATCTTCGCCGCCTATCTCGGCAGCCTGTTCGTCGCCGGCGGCATGCTGGCGATCGGCGCATGCATCTCGGCGATCACGCGCAACCAGGTGATCGCTTTCATCCTGAGCGCGGTCGCGTGCTTCCTGTTCCTGCTGTCCGGCTTCTCGATCGTGCTCGACTTCTTCCCGTCGTGGGTGCCGCAGCCGATCGTCGACGCGGTCGCGTCGCTGTCGTTCTGGACGCATTTCGTTTCAATCCGCAAGGGCGTGATCGATCTGCGCGACCTGCTGTACTTCGCCAGCGTCGCGGCGGCCTGGCTCGCGGCGAACGCGATCGTGCTCGACATGAAGAAGGCGGACTGACATGACTTCCCGTAACACAACCGTCGTCCGCAAGACCTACGGCGCCGGCGCACTGCTGGCGCTCGCCGTGCTGTTCATCGGAGTGACGATCATCATCAGCTTCGTGCTGCGTGGTGCGCGCTTCGACTTCACCGAGAGCGGGCTGTACACGCTCGCGCCCGGCACCAAGAACATCGTCGGCTCGCTCAAGGAGCCCATCAACCTGTATTTCTTCTTCTCGCAGGAAGCGAGCAGCCAGTCGCCGGAGACGCGGGCCTACGCGCAGCGCGTGCGCGAGCTGCTGGAGGAAATGCAGCGCCGCTCGTCGGGCAAGATCCGGCTCACGGTGATCGATCCGGCGCCGTTCTCCGAGGACGAGGACCGCGCGGGCGAGTTCGGCCTGCAGCCGGCGCCGACCGGCCCGTACGGCGAACCTGTCTACTTCGGACTCGCGGGCACGAACTCGACCGACGGACGCGAGACCATTCCTTTGTTCGTCGAGGAGAAGGAGCAGTTCCTCGAGTACGACATCGCCAGCCTGATTCATCGCCTGGGCAATCCGAAGAAGGCCACGGTCGGCGTCCTCGCGGGGCTCCCGGTCGATGCGTCGTTCGACCAGTTCTCCGGCCGCATGCAGGAGGGCTGGGCGAGCATCCAGCAGCTGCGCGAGCTGGTGCAGGTCCGCACGATCGCGACCGACGTCGCGAAGATCGACAGTGACATCGATGTCCTGCTGCTGATCCATCCCAAGGACCTGCAGCCGAAGACGCTGTACGCGATCGACCAGTTCGTCATGCGCGGCGGCAAGCTCATCGCGTTCGTCGACCCGCAGTCGGAGCACGACCCGGCCGCGCAGCAGGGCGGACCGATGGCGATGGCGCCGCGCTCCTCCTCACTCGGCCCGCTGCTCGACGCCTGGGGCGTCGCCTACGACCCCGGCAAGGCAATCGGCGATCGCGGGCTCGGCCTGAGCGTGCGCATGCGGCAGGACGATCAGCCGTCGCAGCACATCGGGATCGTCGGCCTGAACCACGACAGCATGGATCCGAAGGACGTCGTGACCTCGGCGCTCAATTCGATCAACGTCTGGACGGCCGGCGCGCTCAAGAAAAAGGAGGGCGCCACTATCCAGTTCACACCGCTCCTGCAATCGAGCAATGACGCGGAGCTGCTGCCGGTCATGCAGTTCTCGATGATGTCGGATCCGCGCTCGCTGCTGGAGAGCTTCAAGCCGAGCGGCGAGCGCTACACGATCGCGGCGCGCGTGCACGGCAAGCTCAAGTCTGCGTATCCGAACGGGGCGCCCGCCGCCGCCGAAGGCGAAGGGGACGCCAAGCATCCCGAGCAGAAGTCCGGCGAGCACCTGACCGAATCCAAGGGGGATGGCGACCTCATCGTCGTCGCGGACAGCGACATCCTCGCCGACCAGATGTGGGTGCAGTCGCAGAACGTCTTCGGGCAGCGCGTGCTGATGGCGGTCGCGAACAACGGCGATTTTCTCGCCAATGCCGTCGACAACCTGGGGGGCAGCAGCGACCTCATCAGCATCCGCGGCCGGCAGAGCTTCTTCCGTCCGTTCACCAAGGTCGACGAGTTGCGCCGCCACGCAGGCGAGCAGCTGAGCGCCAAGGAGAAGGAGCTCGACACCGAGCTGAAGGACACCGAGAAACGGCTCAGCGGGCTGGAAGCGGGCCGCAACGCCGCCGGCGCGTCGCTGGTGCTGACGCCCGAGCAGCAGGCCGAGCTCGAGCGCTTCCAGCAGGAACGGTTGCGCATTCGCAAGGAGCTGCGCGAAGTCCGCCGCGGCCTGGACGTCGAGATCAAGGAGCTCGGCACGCGGCTCAAGATCCTGAACATCGCGCTCGTGCCCGCGCTGCTGGCGATCGGCGCACTCGCACTTGCATTGACGCGCCGCCGCCGGCTGCGCGCCGGGCGCGCCGCGGCTCATACGGGTTGACCTCATGAATTCGCGAAGACTGCTGATCCTGGGCATTGCCGCCATCCTCGCCATCGTTGCCGGCATCTGGCTCGCCAACCGTCAGGGCTCGTCGGGCGCCACCGCCGGCACCGGTCCGCTGTATCCGGGATTGAAGGAACAGCTGGACACCGTCAACGCCATTCGCTTGTACAAGGCCGGCGATGCGCGCGTCGTCGATCTGACGCGCAAGGACGATGCGTGGCAAGTGAGCGACCGCAACAGCTATCCGGCGGACGACGGCAAGGTGCGCAAGCTCCTCATCGCGATTTCCGATGCGAAGATCGCCGAGGAGAAGACGTCGAACCCGCAGCAGTACGCGACGCTCGGCGTGGAAGACACCAAGGGCACGGGCGCCGCCAGCGTGCGCATCCAGCTCGTGGGTCCACCCAAGCCCGTCGATCTCATCATCGGCAAGGAAGCCGTCGGCGGGCGCGCGAACTACGTGCGCCGCGCCGGCGAGACTCAGAGCTGGCTGATCGACAAGACGCTCGACACTTCCGCCACGCCGGACGCGTGGCTGCGCAAGGACATCATCGACGTGTCGGCGGATCGCATGCAGTCGGCGACCGTGACCGCGAAGGACGGCAAGCCCTACACGGCCGCCAAGGGCACGCGCGCCGATCAGAATTTCGCCGTGACGGGATTGCCAAAGGGCAAAGCGTTGAGCGCGCCGACCGCAGCGAACAGCTTCGCGATGGCCCTGACCGCTCTCAGCCTGTCGGATGTGAAACCCGCGAGTGCATTCCAGTCGACGCAGCCGGCCGCGCACGCAACGTTCAAGACTTTCGACGGATTGGTCGTCGACGTCGACGGCTGGGTGCAGGCCGAGAAGCACTACATCGCGCTGCGCCCGGCATTCGACGCCGCGCAAGCGGAGCGCTTCAAGGTCGCGACCGCGCCCCCAGAGCAAAAGAAGGACGACAAGAAGGACGCGAAGCAGGACGCAGCAGCTGCGCCTACTCCGCCGCCGGCGCCGGACATCGCCGGCGACGCGAAGAAGGCCGCCGACAAGGTCACCGGCTGGGTCTACGAGATCCCGGACTACAAGTACGAGAGCCTGTTCAAGCCGGTCGACCAGCTCGTCAGTAGTAAACAATCCGGGTAGGTCGGGCTTCAGCCCGACTGCCCTTTCCCCTTCGGCAACACCACCACGCGCGTGCCGCTCCAGCGGTCGTGCCACGCAAGCCGGTCGCGATCGATCCAGATCCAGAAATACCCGAGGCCGAGCGCCGCGAGCGACACGCATGCGCCGGCAAGGCGCAGCAGCGCGTCGCGCCACGTGAGTAACGAACCGTCGCTGCGCTCGACGCGCAGGCGCCACGCGAGCATGCCCACTGTCTGGCCGCGCCGCGTCCAGAACACGCAGAAGAACAGCACGAACGTGAGCAGCAGCGCTGCCTGATAGATGCGCTCGACTGCGCCGGACTCGCCGGGTGTAATTGCTTCGCCGCCCGTGAACGGAAGAAACAGCGCCGTGACGACGAACAACAACGCGAGCACCAGGAGCAAGTCGTACAGCATGGCGCCGAAGCGCCGCAGCACGCCCGCGCTCGTCATCGCACTCGTTTGACTGCGATGGCAGTAATCAGCGCCAGCAGCGCTGTCGGCAGCCAAGCGATGACGACCGGCGGCAGCTCGAACACGGCACCGCCGCTCTCCAGCATCTTCGCGAGCAGGAAGAACACGACGCCGATCATGATGCCGACGACGGTGCGCGCGCCCGTGCCCGTCGAGCGCATCGGTCCAAAAGCGAACGGTACGGCCAGCACCACGATGATGGCGACTGCGACGGTGCGCGCGATGCGTGCCCAGAACGCCGTCTCATACGATCGCGCATCCAGGCCATTCTGCTTCAAGTGGCGGATGTAGCCGAGCAGGCCGAGTCCCGGCAGCGAGTCCGGATCGAGCACGGCAAGCCCGAGGAACTCAGCCGAGAGCCGCGTACGCACCTGCGCTGGAGCCGGCCCGCGCGGCACGACGCGGTCTTCCTCGAAGCGCGACTCGCTGTAGTTCTCCAGTCGCCAGACATTGTTGGCGTCGATGCTGGCGCTGCTGGCGCGACCGACGCTGCGCAGCCGGTGCTGCGGATCGAAATTGAAGACGTACACGCCGCCGTAGCGGTTGTCGCCCGACTGCTGGCCGACCGAGACGATCGTGTCGCCGTCTTTTGCCCACGCGCTGCGGTTACCCGCGAGGCTGTAATCGTGGTACTTCTCGAAAGTCTTCATGCGGCGGCCGTACTGCTCCATCTGCGGCGCCACCAGCTCGCCGAGGACGCCGGTCAGGATCATCAGCAGGACACCTGCGCCGACGACCCACATCGCGATGCGCGCCACCGACACGCCCGCCGCCCGCACCACGATCAGCTCCATCGAGCGCGCCATGTTGCCGAGCGCCAGCAATGCGCCGATCAACGCGGCGATTGGCAGCATGTCGAACGCGTACTTCGGCAGATTCAGCCCGACGAACAGCAGCGCGTCTTCGAGCGCGTAAGTACCGACGCCAATCTCGTCCTGCTGGGTGATGAACAGATACAAGCCGCTGAGCACCAGCAGCACGAGCATGACGAGCAGCGTCGTGCCGAGCACGCTGCGGATCACGTAGCGGCTGAGGATAGACGTCATGCCGGCACCGCCACGGCGCGCGGCTTGCCCGGCGGACTTTCTCGCACCAGCAGCCACCCGCCGACGCACAACGCGAGGCCGTGCACCCACCAGATGCCGATGAACTCGGGCACGGCGCCGTCCTCGACCCAGGTGCGCGCCGCGTCGAGCACCAGCGAGTACAGGAAGTAAGCGAGGATCGCGATACCGATGCGCGCGAACCGCCCCTGCCGCGGGCGCAGACGCGCCAGCGGCACCGCCAGCACCATCAGCACCAGCGCCAGAATCGGGCTGGAGATGCGGGCCTGCAGCTCGGCCACGTCGGCCGGATCCGACGACTGCAGCAGCGCGCGCGTCGGCTTCAGCTCGGCCTTGCTCTTGGCGTTGGTCAACTGGCCGAGCCGGATCGGAATGCCGCCCTCGGCGAACTGGATGACGCGGAACTCGCCGCTCCCCGGGACACCCTCGTAGCGGCGCCCGTCGTAGAGAATGAAGGTCTGCTCCGCCTGCCCGGCGCCGCGCTGCTCGGCGCGGGTCGCGACCCAGATCTCCATGGTGCCCTCGCTCCCGGGCTCCTCGGTGCGATCCACGAACACGTTGACGTTGTACAGGATGTGGTTGTCGTCGACGCGCTCCGCGTAGAAAACGATGTTGCCGCCGCCGAAGGTGCGGAAGCGGCCCGGCTCGAGCGCGCCGAACTGCGCCTCGCGCAGCGCCGCAACGCGGATCTCCTGGGCACGCGAGGCGGCGCCCGGAATCGCCCAGAAAGACAGCCAGACGAGCAGCGCCACGACGACCACGCCGAGCACGCCGATCGGCCGGAACAGCCCGGCCGGCCCGACGCCGCACGACTGGATCGCAGCCATCTCGCTCTCGTGGTACAGGCGCCCCAGCCCCAGCATGATGGCGAGGAAGAAGCCCACCGGGATCACCACTGTGAGGTACCCCGCCGAGGTCAATGCGATGAGCATGAAGACGATCTCGCGCGGGAAGTCGTTGGCGGCCGCCTGCGAGAGCACGCGCGCCAGCTGATTGGAGATCAGGATCACGAGCAGCACGAGCGTCACGGCGATGCAGGTGACGGCGACTTCGCGAAAGATGTAGCGGTCCAGCGTGCGCATCTGATGCGGTAGACTACGGCACTTTCACGAGGAAGGTTCATGGAATTTTTCTTGAGCTTCGCGGGTCCCGCGAAACAACGCACCGATTGCGCCATCGTCGGCGTCTACGACAAAGGCGTCTTGTCGGCTGCCGCCGAGGAGCTCGACAAACGCATCGACGGGCGCATCGCGCGCCTGGTCAAGCGCGGCGACTTGCGCGGCAAGACCGGCGACCTGGTGCTGCTCGCGGATCTGAGCGGAGCGCCGGTCGAACGTGTCGTCGTCGTCGGCCTCGGCGGACGCAACACTTTCAAGCGCAAGCAGTACCGCAAGGCGCTGGCCAGCGCGCTCGCTGCCGTGGCGCGGACCGGCGCGAAGGACGCTGTCAGCTATCTCGGCCTCGACGGCGTCGGGGATACTGATACATATGCAATGACGCGCGTCGCGGTCGAAGTCGCGGCGAACTCGCAGTACCGCATCGCCGACCACAAGACCTCGAACAAACGGCAGAAGCCGTCGCTGGTCAAGCTCGGGATCGCGATCGCCGGGCGCGGCGAGCGCGGCAATGCCGAGCGTGCCATCGAGCACGCCCAAGGCATCGTCGCCGGCATGAGCCTGATGCGCAACCTGGCCAACGAGCCGGCGAACTTCTGTACGCCGGGCTACCTGGCGAAAGCAGCACGCACGCTGGCGCGCGAGCATCGCAAGATCCGCGTTCGCGTGCTGAACGAGGCGGAATGCCGCCGGCTGCAGATGGGCTCGTTCCTGTCGGTCACCAACGGCACCGAGGAGCCCGCCTACCTGATCGTCCTCGAGTACCGCAATGGTGCACGCGGCGAGGCGCCGACGGCGCTGATCGGCAAGGGCGTGACGTTCGACACCGGCGGCATTTCGCTGAAGCCGCCGCCGGCGATGGACGAGATGAAGTTCGACATGAGCGGCGCCGCGAGCGTGCTCGGCACGTTCAAGGCGATCGCGACGCTCGATCTGCCGATCAACCTGGTCGGCGTCGTGCCGACCTGCGAGAACATGCCCAGCGGCCGCGCCACCAAGCCGGGCGACATCGTGAAGAGCATGTCGGGTCAGACGATCGAAGTGCTGAACACCGACGCCGAGGGCCGCCTGATCCTCTGCGATGCCATCACGTACGCGCGCCGCTTCAAGCCAGACGTCGTCATCGACATCGCGACGCTGACCGGCGCGTGCGTCGTCGCGCTCGGCAATCACCTGTCGGGTCTGTTCAGCAACGACGACGACCTCGCAGCAACGCTCGAGGAAGCGGGCCGGCGCGCCGACGACCGTGCCTGGCACCTGCCGATCGGCGAGGAATACACCGAGCAACTCAAGAGCAACTTCGCGGACTTCGCCAACGTCGCCGGCCGCGAGGGCGGTGCGATCACCGCAGCCTGCTTTCTGTCGAAATTCACCGACGGATTGAAGTGGGCGCACCTCGACGTCGCCGGCACCGCCTACCAGGGCGGCTCGCAGAAGGGCAGCACCGGGCGGCCGGTCCCGCTCCTCGTCGACTACCTGCTGAACAAGTAGTGCGCGTCGAGTTCTATGTGCTTTCGGAAGAGGCGCCCGACGCGCGCCTGCGCTGGGCGTGCCGGCTGGCCGAGCAGGCGGCCGAGCAAGGCTCTTACGTCTACTTGCAGACCGCGGGCGATGCGGACTCACGTCGGCTCGACGAGCTGCTCTGGACGCACAACGATCGCAGCTTCCTGCCGCACGAGATCTTCTCCGGCGCTCCGGCGTCGCACGCACGTGTCATGGTGATGCTGGGCGACGCAGCTGCCCCGCCTTCGCATCGGCAGCTGGTCGTCAATCTGACCGAGACGATCCCGGGCGAGCTGGAGCAGTACGAGCGGGTCGCGGAGATCGTCGACGTCGATCCGGAGCGCAAGCGCAGTGCGCGCGAGCGCTACAAGCAATACCGCGAGCGCGGCTGCTCGCTGGAATCACACAACGTGTGAGATGGATTGTAGGTTGGGCTTCAGCCCAACTGGGAGTCGGGCTGAAGCCCGACCTACACGCCTGACAAGTACGCCGCGTGATCCACATGCTTTCCTGGAGCACCGCGCTCCAGAGCCTCGCGCAGCCTCGCGGGCAGCGACGCCTTCGTCAGCGTGTGCGTATCGACGTGGACGTACACGGTCTCGCTGGTCGCGATCAGCGCTTCATCGCCGGCGATGCGAAACTCGGTCGCGAGCGTGAACGACGTCGTGCCGAGGTGCTTCGTGCCGACCGAGATCTCCAGCACCTGGTCGTAGCGCGCTGGCGCCCGCCATTCGGTCGTCTGCTTGACCAGCTGGTAGTCGAGCTCAGCCGTCTGGATCTCCTGCTCGAAGCCGAGCGTCCGCAGGAATTCCGCAGCGGCCAGGTCCACGTACTCGGCGTAGCGCGAGTTGAAGACGACCTTCTGTGCGTCGCACTCGCCGTAGCGAACGCGCAGGAAATAGCTGAAACGGCTCGGGTTCATGTGATAGTAAGTAACTACTGACTCATGTTTCTCGGCGAGCGCCGAGCATACCTCGTGACCATGGAAAAGACTTACGACCCGCGGGAAATCGAGCAACGTCTCTACCAGCAGTGGGAGGCGCACGGCGCGTTTGTGCCGTCCGGCGGCGGCAAGCCTTATTCGATCGTGATCCCGCCGCCGAACGTCACCGGCACGCTGCACATGGGGCATGCCTTTCAGCACACGCTGATGGATGCATTGACGCGCCAGCATCGCATGGACGGCTACAACACGCTGTGGCAGCCGGGCACCGATCACGCGGGCATCGCGACGCAGATGGTGGTGGAGCGGCAGCTCAACGCCGAGGGCAAACATCGGCGCGATCTCGGCCGCGATGGCTTCGTCGAGCGCGTGTGGCAGTGGAAGGAGCAGTCCGGCGGCACGATCCTGCGACAGGAGCGTCGCCTCGGCAATTCCGTCGACTGGTCGCGCGACCGCTTCACGATGGACGCGGGCCTGGTCGAAGTCGTCACGGACGTGTTCGTGCGCCTGTACGAAGACGGCCTCATGTACCGCGGCAAGCGCCTCGTCAACTGGGACCCGGTGTTGCACACCGCGCTCTCGGACCTCGAAGTGATTTCCGAGCCGGAGCAGGGCCACATCTGGCACCTGCGTTATCCGCTGGTCGACGGCAGCGGCCATCTCGTGGTGGCGACGACGCGTCCCGAGACGATGCTCGGCGACACCGCCGTGGCGGTGCATCCCGACGATGAGCGCTATCGGCATCTCGTCGGCAAGCAGCTGCTGCTGCCGCTGACCGAGCGCGCGATCCCGATCATCGCGGACGAGTACGTCGATCCGGCCTTCGGCTCGGGCTGCGTGAAGATCACGCCGGGACACGACTTCAACGACTACGAAGTCGGCAAGCGGCACGACCTGCCGCTCATCAACATTTTCGACGCGAACGCCGCCCTCAACGACGCGGTGCCGCCGAAATACCGCGGCCTCGATCGCAAGCAGGCGCGCGCTACGGTGGTCGCCGACTTCGAGGCGCTCGGGCTGCTCGAGAAGGTCGAGCCGCATACGTTGACGGTGCCGCGCGGCGATCGCAGCGGCGCGATCCTCGAGCCGTGGCTGACCGACCAGTGGTACGTGCGAATCGCACCGCTCGCGCAGCCTGCGATCAAGGCGGTCGAGGACGGCCGCACGCGTTTCGTGCCGGAGAGCTGGTCGAAGGAATACTTCCAGTGGATGCACAAGATCCAGGACTGGTGCGTCAGCCGGCAGCTGTGGTGGGGCCACCAGATTCCCGCGTGGTACGACGAGAGCGGCAACGTCTACGTCGCGCGCTCGCAAGCCCAAGCTGAAGAGCAGGCGCGCGTCAGCCTGGGTCGCAATGCGAAGCTCACGCGCGACGAGGACGTGCTCGACACGTGGTTCTCAGCCGCGCTATGGCCGTTCTCGACGCTCGACTGGCCCGAGCAGACGAAGGCGTTGCAGACGTTCTACCCGACCAGCGTGCTGGTGACCGGCTTCGACATCATCTTCTTCTGGGTCGCGCGCATGATGATGATGGGGTTGAAGTTCGCCGGCGACGTGCCGTTCCGCGATGTCTACATCACCGGGCTGATCCGCGACGAGCACGGCGACAAGATGTCGAAGTCGAAGGGCAACATCATCGACCCGATCGATCTGATCGACGGCATCGACCTCGAAGCGCTGGTTGCCAAGCGCACCAGCGGTCTGATGCAGCCGCACCTGCGCGAGCGCATCGAGAAGAACACGCGCAAGCAATTCCCGAACGGCATCCCGGCGCACGGCGCGGACGCGCTGCGCTTCACGCTCTGCTCGCTGGCGACGATGGGGCGCGACATTCGCTTCGATCTCGGCCGCATCGACGGCTACAAGAACTTCTGCAACAAGCTGTGGAACGCTGCGCGCTACGTGCTGATGAACACCGAAGGGCAGGATTGCGGGCAGACGGGCGCAGCCGTCGAGTACTCGCCGGCTGACCGCTGGATCCGTTCGCGCCTCGGCACGACCATCGCAGAAGTGCGCACGCAGTTCGAGGCGTATCGCTTCGATCTCGCCGCGCAGGCTCTGTACGAGTTCGCCTGGTACGAGTACTGCGACTGGTACCTGGAGCTGTCGAAGCCGGCGCTGCAATCGAGCGAGGCTGGCGACGCGCAGAAGCGCGGCACGCGCCAGACGCTCGTGCAGGTGCTCGAAGCATATTTGCGATTGCTGCACCCGATGATGCCGTTCATCACCGAGGAGATCTGGCAGTCGGTGGCGCCGCTTGCGGCGCGTACGGGTGCAACGATCATGCTGCAGCCCTACCCTGCCGCTACGGAGTTTCCGCAGGACGCAGCAGCCGAGCGCGCGATCGCGGCGATCAAGGCCGCGATCCTCGGCGCACGGCAGATTCGCGGCCAGCTCGATATTCCGCAAAGTCGCGAAATTGTGATCCACTACCAGTCGCCGCACGCGGACGATCAGCACTCTCTGACCGCCAGCGCCGGGGTCGTGAAGGCCGTGGGCAGAATCTCCGAGTTGCGCATCGTGGCCGAGGGCTCGCAGCTGCCGCCGTCGGCGAGCGCCAGCGTCGAGCAGCGGACGATCTCCTCGCCGCTCGCGGGATTGATCGATGACCCCGCTGCCGAGCTGGCGCGTTTGCAGAAGCGCAAGGCGAAGGCGAATCAGGATCTCGACCGGGAGCAGAAGAAGTTGAGCAACAGCAAGTTCATCGAAGGCGCGCCGGCGCACATCGTTGCCGAAGTCCATACGCGCATCGCGGACTTTCAGCGCCTGGTCGCGCAGGTCGAGCAACAGGAACATGCAGTGAGCGCGCTGGTGGCGCAGCGCTGAGTTGCCTCCGAATCAGTCCTCCGAATCAGTTATGGACGCCGCGATCCCCACCCTCATCACCCAGGCCGACCCGATCGAGCTGGTCGGCGCGACGATCGCGCAGCTCAACCGCATCATCCTCGGCAAGGAACAGCAGTTGCGGCTGTGCATCGCGTGCCTGCTCGCGCGCGGCCACCTGCTGATCGAAGACATCCCGGGCGTCGGCAAGACCACTCTGGCGCACGCGCTCGCCGAATCGCTCGGCTTGTCCTATCAGCGCATTCAGTTCACGAGCGACCTGCTGCCCGCCGATATCATCGGCGTGTCGGTGTTCGAGCGCGAGACCAGCACCTTCCAGTTCCACAAGGGCCCGGTGTTCGCGCAGCTCGTGCTCGCCGACGAGATCAATCGCGCCACGCCGAAGGCGCAGAGCGCGCTGCTGGAAGCCATGGAAGAGCACCAGGTCACCGCGGACGGCCAGACCTATCCGCTCACGAACCCGTTCTTCGTCATCGGCACGCAGAACCCGGTCTACCAGATCGGCACGTATCCGCTGCCGGAGTCGCAGCTCGACCGCTTCCTGATGCGCATCCAGCTCGGCTACCCGGATGCGACGCTCGAGCGCCAGCTGCTGCTGGGTCAGGACCGTCGCGATCTGCTCGCGACGCTGGCGCCTACCTTGTCGCCGCAGCAGCTGCTGCTGATGCAGATGATGGTGCCGCGCGTGCACGCCTCCGATGCGTTGCTCGACTACGTGCAGGCAATCGTGCGCTACACGCGCGAGTCGCCGCAGTTCGAGTCGGGCCTGTCGCCGCGCGCTTCCATCGCACTAGTACGCGCCGCGCAGGCGTGGGCGATGATTCACTCGCATCCCGGCGTGACGCCCGAGGACGTGCAGGCCGTGCTCGGCGCCATCGTCGGCCATCGCCTCAAGTCGCGCAACGAGGATGCCAGGCCGCACGAGATCGGCGAGCTGGTGCTGAGGGCCGTCGCCGTTCCCTGATGGCTCCATGACAGGGCACTGACAGCATCATGCTCTCGCGCCTCCTCGCCGCCCTGCGCCGCCGGACCCGCAAGTGGGCGCGCAAGCGGCACGGCATCGATCCCGATCCCGTCATCCTGTCCCCGCGGCGCATCTATATCGTGCCGAGCGCGCTGGGCATCGCTTTCACGCTGATGCTGTTCGCGATGTTCCTCGGCGCGATGAACTACGCCAACAACCTCGCGCTCGGCCTCACTTTCGTGCTCGGCGCGTTGTCGCTGACTGCGATGCACTACTGCCATCGCAATCTTGCCGGCCTGCAGCTCCGCTCGGCGTCGAGCGAGCCGGTGTTCGCGGGACAGGTCGCGCGCTTCGGCATCGCGCTCGAGAACGGCGCGAAGCTCGCGCGTCACGAGCTGGTCATCGCCAACGAGCATGGCGATGCGCGGCCGGTGCGCGTCGAGTCCGGCGGACGTGTCGTCCTCAATCTGGAAGTGCCCGCTCCGCAACGCGGGCTGCTCGCGCTCGACTCGTTCGAGCTCAGCACGCGTCATCCGTTCGGGCTGTTTCGCGCCTGGGCGTATCTCAACATGGAGCTTAGCTGCGTCGTGTATCCGAAGCCGAGTCCGCGCGGCCTGCCGCCGCCGCCGCAGGAAACGGATACCGGTGGCGCGCAAGACATGACGCGCGGCGACGAGGACTTCGCCGGACTGCGCGCGTTTCATCCGGGAGATCCGCCGCGGCGCATCGCGTGGAAGGCGTATGCGCGCGAGCAGGGACTGCACGTCAAGGTCTACGCCGGCACGGCCGTAACCTCGCACTCGTTCGACTGGGAATCGCTGCCGGGACTCGGCACCGAGGCGCGGCTGTCGCAGCTGTGCCGCTGGGTCGAAGATGCGTACGCGGCCGGGCGCGCCTTCGGGCTGCGATTGCCCGGAGTGGAGATCGCAGCGAACGTCGGTCCCGGTCATCGGCAGCGCTGTTTGACTGCGCTCGCGCTGTTCGATGAGCGAGCTGCGCATGATTAGCGCAAGCGTCAGCGCAAAAGCCTCGGTGCGGGCGCTGGCCGCAAAGCCCTGGCCGCCGACCCTGCAAAGACTCGTCTGGGTCATCGGCGGACTGACGCTGTCGGTGCTGCCGCACGTTCCGCACATCAGAGCCTGGGTCCTGCTGCTCGCGGCCGGTGCGGCTGCACTGCGCATCGCGACGGAGGTCAAGCACTGGGAGCTGCTCGCGAAGTGGCTGCGCAGCGTGCTCGCATTCGTCGCGCTGCTCGCGGTGCTGCTCGACTACCGCACGCTCAACGGCATCGATGCCGGCACTGCTCTGCTCGTCGTGATGGCGGGCATGAAGCTGCTCGAAACGCGCACGGTGCGCGATCTCACCGTGATCGTCTTTCTCTCCTACTTCGCGCTGTTCGCGGCGTTCCTCTACAACCAGAGCTTGCTGCGCTTGCCTTACATGCTGGTCGCAGCGTGGATCCTGACGGTCACGCTGATGCGCATCCACCAGACGACCACGGCGATGTCGGTGCGCGAAGCGGTCGCGATCACCGGCAGGATGTTCCTGCAGGCTCTGCCGCTCGCCGTGCTGCTGTTCCTGCTATTCCCGCGCCTGCCGGGGCAGTTCTGGTCCGTCGTGCCGGCCCGCGGCGAAGCCATGACCGGATTGTCGGATGAGATGTCGCCCGGCGATGTGTCCGACCTCAGTATCTCCAGTGAGCTCGCGTTCCGCGCGAAGTTCATCGGTCCACTGCCGCCCCCGGCCGAGCGCTACTGGCGCGGACCGGTGCTGCACGATTTCGACGGCCGCACGTGGCGGCGAGCAAGCTCGCCGTTTCGCCCGCAGGAGGTCACGACCCGCGGCCCGATCTACGAGTACGACGTGATGCTCGAGGCGCATCAGCGCCGCTGGGTGTTCGCGCTCGACGTCCCGACGCGCTGGCCCGAGCGGCGCACGGTGCGCGCTTCGGACTTGCAACTGTGGTCCGAGCAGCCGATCTCCACATTGAGCTCCTTCCACCTCGAATCCGCCACCGGATACAGGGTGAACGAACCGTTGCCGAATCTCATGCGCGTGACGGATCTGCGTCTGCCCGAGGGCCGCAACGAGCGTTCGCTCGCGCTCGCGCGCGAGATGCGCGAGCGCGCCGGCAGCGACGAGGCATTCATCGCGGCCGTGCTCGCGAAGTTTCGCGACGAGCAATACTTCTACACGCTGCAGCCGCCGCGGCTCGAGCTGAACTCGATCGATGATTTTCTGTTCAACACGCGGCGCGGCTTCTGCGAGCACTTCGCGTCAGCGTTCACGGTGCTGGCGCGCGCTGCGGGGATCCCGGCGCGCGTGGTCACCGGCTACCAGGGCGGCGAATACAACCCGCTGAGCGGCTACCTGCTGGTGCGGCAGTCGGAGGCGCACGCGTGGTCGGAAGTGTGGCTCGGCGGTCGGGGCTGGGTACGCGTCGATCCCACGGCCGCAGTCGCGCCGGACCGCATCGAGCGCGGCATCGAAGCGGCGCTGGCCGAGGGCGGCGAGACCCTGCCGGGCACGTTCCTGCGGCAGAGCGCGTTCCTGACGCAGCTGCGCCTCGCGTGGGACGCGACCAACACGTTCTGGAACAACCAGGTGGTCGCCTTCGGCGAAGAGCAGCAGCGCTGGCTGCTCGAGCGTCTCAACCTCGGCGATGACTGGCAGCAGCTCGGCATCGCGCTGGTGCTGGCGCTCATCTCCTTCTTCGTGGCGATGAGCCTCTATCTCGGCTGGCGCTTCCGGCCGCGCGGCAAGGATGCGCTCGCGCAGATCTACGATCAGCTGTGCCGCAAGCTAGCGCGGCGCGGGCTGCCCCGGGCAGCGCACGAGGGTCCGAGCGATTATGTGGCCCGCGTGTTGCAAGCACGGCCCGACCTCGCCCCGCACCTCGTCGAGACGCGCAACCTGTATGTCGCCTTGCGCTACGGGCCGCGCAGCTGGGGCCCGCAGCTCAACAACTCCGCGCTGAGCCGGCTGAAATTCCTGGTCAACCAGTTGAAAGTCTGACGCGGCGCCCGCATTGCCCACGACTGGCCTGGCCAACACAGAAACTGACGCGTGCTGCTGCTCGTCTTGCTCGTCGCGATCGCCGTAGGCGTCGCCGTCTGGTTCGTAGCCGGACAGGCGTGGTGGCGGCGCCGTCGCCGCTCCGCCCTCGCCCGTCAGCCGTTTCCAGCGCATTGGGAGAGCTGGCTGCGTACTCGCACGTCGATCTACGCGCGCGTTCCGCCGGAGCTGCGCGCGCGCCTGCACGAGCTCATCCGCATCTTCGTCGGGGAAAAGAGCTTCGTCGGCTGCAACGGGCTGACCGTGACAGAAGAGATGCGCGTCGTGATCGCGGCGTATGCGTGCCTGCTCGTGGTCAATCGGCCGGACGTGCCGCGCTCGCACTTCTACGACGACCTGTTCGCGATCCTGGTCTACCCGACGCCGTTCATCGTGCCGCACACGCATCGCGACGGGCACGGCGTCATCACCGAGGGCCACCGCGTGCTCTCGGGCCAGGCCTGGGATTCGCGCCGGATCATCGTCTCGTGGCAGGACGTCGAGGACGGGCTCACGACCGGTCACAACGTCGTGCTGCACGAGTTCGCGCATTACCTCGACATGGAGGACGAGAGCATGGACGGCGCGCCGGGCCTGGGCAGCGTGCGCGCGTACCGCGAGTGGTCGAAGGTGTTTTGGGAAGAGTTCGACCGGCTGCGGGCCGCGCTGCTCGCGGGACAGCCGACGTTCCTGGATCCGTACGCAGCAACCGAGCCGGCGGAATTCTTTGCCGTCGTCACCGAGGCGTTTTTCGAGAAGCCGCGCGAGTTCGAGGTCCAGCACGCCGGCTTGTACGAGCAGCTGCGGCGGTACTATCGGGTCGATCCGGCGCGGTGGTAGGTCGGGCTCAAGCCCGACGTCTTGTTGGGCTGAAGCCCGACGTCTTGTTGGGCTGAAGCCCAACCTACTTCGGTCGCGGATCTTCGAGGCCGCTGCCGTCGAAACGCGGACCGCCGCGCAACTCCCGCACCTTGCCCATCAATGCGCGAGCTGAGTTGCGCACCTCCTCGTGAATGGCCGTGTCCTCGTCGAGCGCGTCGTGGCTGGTGGCATACGGCTCGTAGTAGCCCACGTAACGACCGATGTTCGCCGCATGGCCCGCGGAGACGAGCTGCAGATCCGACAGCCAGTCGCTGAGCGAGCGACGCAGTGTCTCGGCGCCTTCCGCGTCGCCGTGCACGACCACTGAATAGGCGCGGCCGGCGAGGTGTCGCGGATATGGCCAGCCCCGCAGCTCCAGCTCTTTCGCCTTCGCCGCATCCTTGCCGGCCGTCGAGGTCGGATCCGGGTTGCCGCCGTCCGCGCACACCAGGCGATCGATCATCAGCTTCAGCGTGCTCGGTGCCTGATACCAATACACCGGCGTGACGATCATGACGGCATGCGCCGCTACCCACAGCGGGTAGAGCTCGGCCATCCAGTCCTGCACCTGGCCGAGTCCGTGATTCGGATAGCAGGAGCACGGCCAGTGGCACAGCGGCATCGCCGTCGAAACGCACGCCTTGCACGGATAGATGATGCAGCCGTACTCCGCGGTCAGGCGGCTGAGGTCGAGAAAGTCCACGGCGAAGTCGCTGACGCTCGAGAGCACGCCGCGCGCCGTCGAGCACAGGCGATACGTCTTCGACATCTCGCCCGGACACGTCTGATCGTTGCGTGCGGCCGCGCAGATCAGCAGGACGCGTGACTTCGCATTCGGGTCGTCGTGCTGCCGCTGCGCGGCTGCGATTGCATCGCGCGTCGCGAGCCATTGCACCGACAACTGCATCTGCGGGTCCGCAAACTCCGGCCCCGCCGCGCGAGTGCGTGGGCTCTTGTGGGACTCGCTGTATACGCGCCACGCGACGTCGATGACCTTGTCGACCTCGGCGCTGGTGCGCTCGAACGCGGGATCGTAGAAGCGCTCGCGCAAGCGCTCGCGAAAGACATCCTCGGCAATCCGCATGTCGCCCTGGCCCTTGCGGACTTCGGGCACGACCGGTTTCGGCGTCGGGTTCGGCATCGCTGCCTCCACTGGCGAGCAGTAGAGGCAACGTCCGCGCTGCTAAGCGGGTTCCTGCGCGGCGGCTGGAGCGAGGCGCAGGGTGCGCGTCGCGACTGCCAGCATGATTGCGCCGCCGACGAACAGGATCGCGACCGACAGGATGGCGGTGCGCGAGTTGCCGGTGATCGCCGCCGTCGCCGCCATCAGGAACGGGCCGAGCACCGAGGCAAACTTGCCCATCATGTTGTAGAAGCCGAAGAACTCGCTGGCGCGATCCGGCGGAACCAGCCGGCCGTAGTACGAGCGGCTCATCGCCTGGATCGAGCCCTGCACGCAGCCGATCGCTGCCGACATGATGTAGAACTCGGTGACGTTCGTCATCACCACCGCGTAGAACGTCACCGCCGTGTACACGGCGATCGCGACGAAAATGCCCAGCAGCGGGCTGATGCGGTCGCCAAGCCAGCCGAACAGCAGCGTCAACGGAAAGCCGATGAACTGGATCATCAGGATCGCCGTGATCAGGCTGCTCGCCGGAAAGCCGAGCGCGAGCCCGTAGTCGACAGCCATCTTCATGATCGTGTTGACGCCGTCGATGTACATCCAGTACGCAAGCAAGAACAGGATCACCGCGCGGAACTTACGCACCTCGCGGAACGTGCGCAGCAGCTCGGCGAATCCCTCGCGCGCGGCGCGCCCGAGCCCGATCGATGGAGCCGCCGCCGGGCTCATCCGCTGGCGCAGCAGCGGGATCGCGAACAGGAACCACCACACGGCGACCGTGACGAACGAGGCGCGGATCGCTGCCTCGCCGTTCGCGAGGCCGAACCACTGCGGTTTTTGAAACATCAGCACGTTCACGATGAGCAGCAGGCCGCCGCCGAGGTAGCCCAGCGAATAACCGAAGCCCGACACCGAGTCGATGCGGCCCGGCGGCGCGACGCGGATCAGCATCGAATCATAGAAGATGAGCCCGCCCCAGAAACCGATAGAGGCGATCACGAACAGCGTCAGGCCCGTGAATGCATCCGAGTTGCCCACGAACGCCAGCAACGCAGTGGGCACGACGCCGATCGCGGTGAAGATCGCGAGCATGCGGATATGCGCACTCCCCTTGTCGGCGAGCGCGCCGAGCCAGGGCGCGGTCAGGGCCAGAACCAGGCTCGAGATGCCGTTCGAGTAGCCGAGCCAGACCGTGCTGACCGTGGGCGCCACGCCGGCGGCCAAAGTTTGTTTGAAGAATACCGGAAAGAACGCGACCATCACCGTGGTCGCGAACGCCGAGTTCGCCCAGTCGTACAACGCCCAGGCGAAGATCTTCTTTTCAAAGAGCGGCGATTTCATGGCCTACGTTAGAATCCCACCGATGTGTGGACGGCACCCGCGCCGGCAATGATAGTCGTCGCGCAGGTCAACGGCGAGCGTCGGAGGCCCGCGTGAGGCTGCCGCGGATCGATCCGCGGCTTCGCGTCGCCCTGCAGCTCGGCACGAGCATCGCATTGCTCGCCTTCCTGCTGTCGCGGCTCGACTGGCAGCGCAGCCTCGCGTTGCTGCGTGCCGCCCAGCCGTTGCTGCTCGTGGCGGTGATTGCAATCCAGACTGCGGACCGTCTGCTGATGGCGCTGAAGTGGCATCAACTCCTGCGAGTGCTCGACAGCCGGCTCAGTCGCTGGGATGCGATTCGCATCTACTACGAGTCGACGTTCGTCGGCTTCGCGTTGCCGCTCGGCGGGCTCGGGCCGGACATCGTGCGTTTCGTACGACTGCGCAGCCGCGGGCTGGATCCGCACGTGACGCTCGCCTCCATGGTCATGGAACGCATCAATGGAGTCGTCGCGACCCTGCTGCTCATCGTGATCGGGCTCGTCGTGCTCGCGCAGCTCGCCCCGCAGCCGCCGCTGCGCAAGTTCGCGCTACTGGCGGCCATGGTTGCCGGCGTCGTCGCAATCCTGAGCGGCGTGCTGATCTTCCATCCTGCGTTCGCTCGCAGGCTGCACCGGTTCGCAAAGTACACGGAAGCTGCGCGCGCATATTCCGCGAGGCGTCCGACGCTCGCCATCAATCTCGGACTGTCGATGATCGAGCAGACGGCGGCGGTGTTCACGTTGTGGGTCGTGTCACATGCGCTCGGCGCATCGTTGCCGTTGCTCGTGTGTTTCGCGGTTGCGCCGGTCGCGGTCGTGATCCAGCGTCTGCCGCTCACCTACGCAGGTCTCGGACTGCGCGAGGGCAGCGCGGCCGCCCTGCTCGTCGCGCTCGGCTACGACTACTCCGCAGCGCTGGTCATGTTCATGACGCTGTTCGTGCTGTTCTTCGTCTCGCTGCTGCCCGGCGCACTCTCGCTCGCGTGGGCCGGGCCGCCCCCGCAAAAGTAGTTACGCTTGCGGCCATCCCGCACGGGCTGCGCGGAACCGATTTGTCACAGAATCATTACGTAGCTGCACGCCGACAGCGGAGCGGCGCGGACAAAGAAACTATGTGGGAGATGACGCGCGAATGACAGCCGGCAGGCAAAGGGGGATCGAGGGAAGTGCACTGGCCTCCCTGGTGGAATTCCCGCATGCCGGCACCGCAGCCGCGTCGTCGCACTCGCCCGCCGAGCATTGTTTCAGCAAGCCTTTTGCCGCGGAATGGCTGTTCCGCGCGACGCTGCGCAATTCGCTGCGCGCGTGGGTAGCCGCCCGCCGATCGACCTGGCTGCGGGTGCCGAAGGTTCTACACGCGGACCGTCGCGCGCTGCGCATCGACTATGAATTTCTCGCCGACTGGAATCCCCTACAAGTCGTCATCCGTGATCGCAGGTTCACCGGGCTCAGCGCCGCGGAGCTGCGGCGCATGTTCTGGATGATCGGCGCCGCGCTGGAAGAATTTCACCGCTACACGCACCGCATCCACGGCGACTTCGACTTCGACAACATCCTGGTGAAGCGCGGCGCCGACCGAGCGGCGTTCGTCGACTTCACGCCGCCGGAGTACGCCAGCTATCGCGGCTACAACCGGGCGAATCCGTACTGGGACATCGCCACGCTGGTGCTGTTCGTGCGCGCCAAGTATCCGCCGCAGCAGCTGCATCTGGCGTTCCGGCCGCAGCTGCGCGAGCTCGCCCGTGCCTTCATCGCCGGATATTTCCGCGACGCGCCGGCGCGCTTCGACGAACGCATGCTCGCCAACGCCATCCGCGAGCTGCTCGAGAACACCTATCTGGGTGCGACTTTCAGCGGGCGCTATCTGCGTCGCAGCCGGCTGTTTCGCACCGACGACCTGGCGCCGTAAAGACGATGCACTACCAGGACTACAGAACCACGCACATCGGCCCGGAGTCCTGGGCGAAGGACTACGACGCCAAGCTGTTTGCGCCAGGCTCGTTCGATGCTGCCATGTGGGAACGCGAACAGCAGCTGCTGGATCGCGTCGTGCAGGAGTGCGTGCCGCGCCGGCACAGCTACCTGGATTTCGCTTGTGGCACGGGGCGCGTGCTGTCTCATGTCGAGCGCAGCTTCGAGCAAGCGGTCGGGCTCGACATCTCTCCGACGATGCTGACCGTTGCGCGCGAACGCGTGCGGACCGCGTCGCTCGTCCAGGCCGATGCGACTCGCGATGCACAGGCGCTGCAAGGCCGCCAGTTCGATTTCATCACCGCGTTCCGGTTCTTTCTCAACGCGCAGCCGGCGCTGCGCGATGCCGCCATGGATTTCCTGGCTTCCGCTCTGCGCGACGACGACTCGCGTCTGCTGTTCAACGTCCATGGCAATCGCCATAGCACCCGCGCGCTGGTCGCCGCCAAGGCGAAATTTACACGCGAGCAATTTTCATCGATGTCGCTGCGCCAGAGCCTCGATCTGGCCGCGCGCCACGGGCTGGAAGTCGTGGAGTGGTACGGCATCGGCTCCTACGACAAGGCGCTGCTGCGGATCCTGCCGCCGGGTGCCTGGCGCTGGGCCGAGGCAACTGCCGCGCTTCCGAAGCGTTTTGCTGTGTACCTGTATTTCTTGTGCCGACGCAGACCACCGAGCAGGCAACTATGGAGATCGTGACGATCGGATCAGGCGAGACCTCGCCGGAGCGGCACGCCGCTCGCCCCGTGGAGGCAGCTCACGAGCTGGAGCAGCGCTTCCACAAGAGCATGTACTACACGCTGCAGTCGCTGCGCGGGCGCCACGTCGGACCCTTCGTGCAGAAGCTGCAGCACTGGGAGAAGCTCGATCGAGCGGAGTTCGAGCTGCTGACCGGACAATTCCTGCGTAACGCGCTGCGCATGGCTGCGCGGCGCGTGCCGCTCTATTCGACCGGGCAATGGCGCGAAGCGCTGTCGGGCCGCAATGTCGAAGAGCTCGACGTCTGGCCGGTGCTGGACCGGAAGATGCTGATTACGCATCGCCGCCAATTGCGCGCGCACCGGGTCAGCGCCGGCACTTTCTCGCGTACCAGCTCGGGTTCGACCGGCCAGGTCGTGAAGGTCTACTACAACCCCGCCGCCGGCGGCTGGAGCTGGGCGCAGGAATATCGCTCGCTGTACTGGTTCGGCGTCCCGCCCGGCAGCCGCACGCTCCTTTTCTGGGGTGGTGGCCATCCGGTGCTCGACTGGGTGCGAAATACCCGGGTGTGTGCGACGAAGAATCTCACGTTCGAGAAGCTCGAATGGGCGGCTGACTACCTGCTGCGCAAACGGCCGATGCTGGTGATGGGATTGCCGTCGGCGATTGCGCAGCTCGCGCGCCACGTTCGCGCGCATCATCCGCACGCGCCCGCGCATCTGGTGCCGTTCGTCAAGCTCGGTGGCGAGCAGGTGTACGACTTCCAGCGCGAGGAGATCGCGCGTCATCTCGGTGCGCGCGTGTTCGAATCGTACGGCTCGACCGAGATGGGGCCGATCGCACACGAGTGTCCGCTGGGCTCACGCCACATCATGGCCGACCACGTGCGGCTGGAGGTGTTCAACGGCAACACGCCGGCGCCGGTCGGTGAGTTCGGCGATCTGGTCGTCACCTCGCTCTTCAACCGCGCGATGCCGCTGGTGCGTTGCCGGATCGGCGATCGCGGCCGGATTTCTCCGGATCCCTGTCCGTGCGGCCTGCCGCATCCGGTGCTTTCGGAACTGGTCGGGCGCGCCGCCGATATGTTCGCCACGACGGACGGACGCCTCGTTCATGGCTCGGAGCTCGGCCGTCGCCTGCAGCTGTTCCTGTCTCAGGCGCCGCTCGGCAGCGTCGGACAAGTGCTGTTCCAGCAGGTCGCGCCGGCTGAATGGAAAGTGCTCGTGGAGAGCGCCGCGGGGTTCGACGACAAACTGGCCGCGCAGCTGAGCGGCATCGTGCAGACGACCTTCGGCGACTCGTGTCAGGTGAGCATCGAGCGCGTCGCACTGGTCCCGCGTGAGAAGTCCGGCAAGTATCGGTACTACCGCAGCGAGCCTGCGTCCGCGCGCCACTGAGCCGCGGCTTCAGGCCGCGGCGGCGAGGTGCTCGCGCGTCTCACGGAACTCGATGTCCGGCCAGCGCTCCAGCGTGAGCTGCAGATTGACGCGCGTCGGCGCGAGATATACCAGCGCGCCGGAGTGATCGAGCGCGAGGTTGTCGTACGCCTTGGCGCGGAACTCCTCGAGCTTCTTTGCATCTTTGGCGTACACCCAGCGCGCGGTGTAGACATTCACATTGTCGAACGTCGCCTGCACGGTGTACTCATCCTGCAACCGGAATGCGACGACGTCGAACTGCAGCTGGCCGACGGCGCCGAGAATCAGCTCGTTGTTGCGCAACGGACGGAACACCTGCGTGGCGCCCTCTTCGCACAGCTGATCCAGGCCCTTCTGCAGCGCCTTCATACGCAGCGGATCGCGCAGCACGACGCGGCGGAACATCTCCGGCGCGAAGTTCGGAATGCCGGTGAACATCAGCGCCTCGCCTTCGGTGAACGTGTCGCCGATGTTGATCGTGCCGTGATTGTGCAGCCCGAGGATGTCGCCGGCGAACGCCTCGTCGGTGTGCTGCCGGTCGGCCGCGAGAAACGTCAGCGCGTCGTTGATGCGCATCTCCTTGCCGAGGCGCACATGGAACAAACGCATTCCCTTCGCGTAGCGGCCGGAGCAGATGCGCATGAACGCGATGCGGTCGCGATGCCCCGGATCCATGTTCGCCTGGATCTTGAACACGAAGCCGGTGAGCTTGTCCTCCAGCGGCTCGACGAAGCGCACCGTGGTCTCGCGAGTCAGCGGACCCGGCGCGTGCCGCACGAATGCCGACAGCAACTCGGTCACGCCGAAATTGTTGATCGCCGAGCCGAAGAACACCGGCGTCTGCCGGCCCGCGAGATACTCTGCGGTGTCGAACTGCGGCGCGGCGCCGCGCACCAGCTCGATCTCGTCGCGGAATGCGCGGGCCCGGTCGCCGAGAAATTCTTCCGCCGCCGCGCTCGCGAGACCTGCGATCGTCGCGTGCGTTCCGGCGCGGCCCTTCTCGGCCGCCTGGTAGATGTAGATGCGGTCTTCCAGCAGGTGATAGATGCCTTTCAGCTCGCGGCCCATGCCGATCGGCCAGGTCACGGGCGCGCACGCGATCTTCAGCACGCGCTCGATCTCGTCCAGCAGCTCCATCGGCTCGCGGCCTTCGCGATCGAGCTTGTTGATGAACGTCATGATCGGCGTAGCGCGCAGCCGGCAGACCTCCATCAGCTTGATCGTGCGCTCCTCCACGCCCTTGGCGCAGTCGATGACCATCAGCGCCGAGTCGACCGCGGTCAGCGTGCGGTACGTGTCCTCGGAGAAATCCTCGTGGCCGGGCGTATCGAGCAGGTTGACCATGCGCCCGTCGTACGGGAACTGCATCACCGAGGAGGTCACGGAAATGCCGCGCTGCTGCTCCAGCGCCATCCAGTCGGACGTCGCGTGGCGCGCGGCCTTGCGGCCCTTGACGGTGCCGGCGAGCTGGATCGCGCCGCCGAACAGCAGCAGCTTCTCCGTCAGCGTGGTCTTGCCGGCGTCGGGATGGGAGATGATCGCAAAAGTGCGGCGGCGCTGAATCTCAGCGCCCAGCTTGTCGTTGGCAGGCGGCGGAACACTCGACACGGGGGACCTGTCCTCATGGGCGTGCGCAGGGGGCGCACGCGAACGGCGCGGATTCTACCCTAGGGGTCAGGTAGGGGTCAGGCGGCGCTGAGCGCGAGTCGGTAGACCCACGCGTCTTCGCGGCCGCCGCTCGCCTGGTAATAGGCCTTGCGCACGCCGACGCGCGCGAAGCCGAGCGATTCGTAGAGACGGATCGCGACCGGATTCGACGGGCGCACTTCGAGGAAAACGTCGCGCATCTCCGCGGAGCGCGCGCGCTCGATCAGAAAATCCATCAGTCGCCGACCGACGCCGGCGCTGCGCAGGTCGCTGCGGATGCAGATGTTGAGGATGTGCGCCTCACCCGCGCCGTAGGACATGATGCCGTAGCCCGCCACTTCGCCGGCGAACTCGACCACGCGGCACAGGTAACCGACGCGGATGCAGTCGCGGAACACGCCTTCGCTCCACGGGAACACATATGAGGCACGCTCGACCGCGACGACTGCGGCGACGTCGCTCAGCGCCATCGGGCGGAAGCGCACGCTTTCGAACAGCCGGGAGCGATCGATCTCGGCGCTCACGTCGGCGTTCTCGTCAATGGGCTGGGCAGCGACTCGAACGTCCGCAGCGCGAGCAGCAGGTCCGACCACGACTTGCGCTTCTCGCCGGGGCTGCGCAGCAGGTAGGCAGGATGATAGGTGACGATCATCGGGCGGTTTCCGGCGATGCGATGCAGCTGGCCGCGCAGTTTACCGATGGTGGTGTCGGTCTCCAGCAGTGTTTGTGCAGCGATGCGTCCTACGCACAGGATCAGGCGCGGATTGACCAGCTCGATCTGCCGGAACAGGTACGGCAGACAGGCGCGCACTTCCTCCGGCCGCGGATCGCGGTTGTTCGGCGGCCGCGACTTGAGAATATTGGCGATGAACACCTGCTCGCGCGCCAGGCCGATCGCCTTCAGCATCGAGTTCAGCAGCTGCCCGGCGCGGCCCACGAACGGCTCGCCCTGCCGGTCCTCGTCGGCGCCGGGCGCCTCGCCGATCACCATCCACTGCGCGCTGCGGTTGCCGACGCCGAACACAGCCTGAGTCCGCGTCCGGTGCAGCGGGCACAGCGTGCAGCCTTTGACGGCGCTCTCGAGCTCGGCCCAGCCGGGCTGCGTCGTCGACGCCGGAGCCTGCACGGGCGCGGGGACCGCGGCGGGCGCGACGCCTCGCCGCTGCCAGACATCGATGTCGAGCGCCTTGAGATAGGCTACGCGACGCGAGTCCATCACTCCGCCACCCGCTTCTTTCTGACGATCTTGCGCCACAACCAGAAGATCGGCGCCGATGCCGCATAGGTGCCGAACAGCGCGAACAACGACGCGGGCGCGAGCGACACGATGACGTAGACCAGCGGGATCAGCGCCGCGTACATCCACGGAATCCGGCCGCGCGTGTTGAGCTCTTTGCCGCTCCAGTAGGAAAAGCGGCTGACCATCAGCGCGCCGATGCAGATCGTGATGGCGAAGGCGAGCACCAGCGACGGCAGCCCGGCGGTGACTTGTTGGGCAGCAGTGAGATCGAACTCGCTCGCAAGCCACACGAAGCTGGCAACCGCCGCGGCGGCGGATGGACTGGGCAGACCCTCGAAATAGCGCTTGTCAGCGCTGGCGGCGCGAGCGTTGAAGCGCGCGAGCCGCAGAGCCGCCGCGACCGCGTAGAAGAAAGCCGCGAGCCAGCCGAAGCGCCCCCAGAACTTGCCGTAGTCAGCGATGCGCTCGATGCCCCACTGATAAACGACGATCGCCGGCGCGACGCCGAACGCGACCATGTCGCACAGGCTGTCGTACTCCTTGCCGAAGTCGCTCTGGGTGTTGGTCCAGCGCGCGACGCGCCCGTCGAGGCCGTCGAACAGCATGGCGACGAAGATGGCGATGCCGGCGCGCGAGAAGTCGCCGTTGATGGCTGCGACGATCGCATAGAAGCCGCCGAACAACGTGCCGGTGGTGAACACGTTCGGGAGCCAGTACACGCCGCGCGCGGGATTCTTGGCGGGCGGCACATCGCCGGTGTCGTAGTTCTCGGCGCTCATGGTATGCGGTCGGAGAGGTAGCCCCATGATATTGTGCGATGCGCGGCACGCACAACAGACTCGGCAGATCCGGTTTCAGTACTTGAAAATCTCTGGTGCAGCACTGGTGTTCCTCGCGCTGCTAGCGGGTGTGAGCACCCCGGCTTTGGCGGACCGTCAGCAGGACCCGCAGCTCGGCAAGCTCCTCGAGCAGGCGCTCGCCGCCGGTGCCTGTTTCGAGGACAAGTTCGACGAGCAGGTGTGGTTTGCGGCGATGGAGCCCAAGCTGAAGCCGCTGCTCAAGGATCCCCGCGAGCGCCAGGAGCTGCTGCACCACGTGCACTGCGAGGCGCGTCGCCTCAAGCTGCCGCCGGGGCTGGTCATGGCAGTCATCGATGTCGAGAGCCGCTTCGATCGCTGGGCCGTTTCCAGCGCCGGCGCCGTCGGTCTGATGCAGGTCATGCCGTTCTGGCCGCGCCAGCTGGGCATGACCAACGCGGAGCTGGTGCGCATTCCGCAAAATCTGCGCATGGGCTGCACGATCCTGAAGTTCTACCTGGACCGCGAGCGCGGCGACTACACGCGCGCGCTGGCGCGCTATAACGGCAGCGTCGGTCGCAGGAACTACGCCGACCTCGTGCTCGAACGACTGTCGCGGCGCTGGCACTACCAGTGAGAAGGAAGTGGCCAGAGTCGGGCTGAAGCCCGACCTACAGCGATCCCGTAGGTCGGACTTCAGTCCGACACCTTATTCGGCGGTCAGCGCACGGTACGGAAGCGCTCGGGCATTTCGCCAAGCTCGCCAATGGCCACTTCCGTGCACTGCACGTCCGATACCTGCGCGGCGGGCGGTCCATGCCAGAGCCATTCGATAAGAGCGTCGACTGCTTTCTGGTCGCCGACCGCGAGCACTTCCACGCGACCGTCAGCGAGATTGCGCGCGTAACCGCGACAGCCGAGCTGCTGGGCGCGCTCGCAAGTCGAGGCGCGATAGAAAACGCCTTGCACGCGCCCGGACACGTAACAGCGCCGTGCAATGATCGCCGACAAGGGAGTCAGCCCGTGTTGCTGCCCGGCTGAGCGGCGCCGAGGGCTTCGGCGGCTTTGTCGCGAGCTGCGATGGCGTTACGCCGAGCTTCGCGGTAGGCGCGCCGTTCCAGACTGTCCTCGGCGCGATTGAGCAGAGCTTCCGCCTCGTTCAGCTTCTGCGGCGCCGTCCGTTCGGCGCCGGCGTCGCGTGCCGCACGAATGGCTTGCCGGGCGTTGCTCATCTCCTGCACGGGCGCGCCGGCACACGCGGCGAGCGCGAGCGCCGCGAACACTAGAATTGCCGGGATGCGAGCGAGATGGGCCATGGATGATTTTTCAATCGACCGTAGCAATCGAAGCCTACACCGTCAAGACTGAGGTGCATACAATGCACGCGCCCCGCACCGGGGGTGTTGCGTTGCATTACTCCCACAAGAGCAGCGCTGCGCTCGTGTGCGTCATAGAGCTTCGCGGGAATTGCACGCGTGACCGAAATACTCGTCCTGTTTTATTCGCGCAAAGGCAGCACGGCCGAGCTCGCTCGACAAGTCTGCCGTGGAGTGGAGTCGGTTGCCGGTGCGCGCGCCAGGTTGCGCACCGTTCCCGCGGTTGCCGCGGTGATCGAGGCTCCGCAACCGGCGGTGCCGGACGAGGGACCGCCGTATGCGACTCACGAGGATCTGCGGGAGTGCGACGGCCTGGTGATGGGCAGTCCGACGCGATTCGGCAACATGGCGGCGCCGCTGAAGTTTTTCCTCGACGGGACGAGCGCGCTGTGGGTCGGCGGCGCGCTGGCCGGCAAGCCGGCCGGCGTCTTCACGTCGACGCAGACGATCCACGGCGGCCAGGAGACGACGCTGCTGTCGATGATGATGCCGCTGCTCCATCACGGCATGTACATCGTCGGAATACCTTACACAGAGGCGGCGCTGTCCACGACGCGCGGCGGCGGCTCGCCCTATGGCGCCAGTCATTTCGCGGGCGACGACACGCAACCTCGCCTCACTGAAGACGAGCGCACGCTCGCGGTGCTGCTCGGCCGTCGCGTCGCCGAGCTCGCGGTCAAGTTGCGGCCTTGAACGTTGCGGCGTCTGGCCACGAATCTGCTGTCGCCCGCACTCTGCGGTTCGCAGCGCTCTCCGCAACTGTGTTGGTGCTCGCACTCATCGTACGCTGGGTGATCGTCGCGCCGTCGACGGCACGGATCGTCGCCGGCTCGATCCTCGCGTTGCCGTTCGCACTTGGCGCGCCGTTCCTGTACGCGCGACGTCGGCGCAGCTACGCGTGGCTGACGCTCGCGCTCTCACCACCGCTCGTTTTGGGACTCATGGAAGCAGTCGCCGACCCGGCGGCGCGCGCGTGGTCGTGGCTGTTCGTATTCGTCCTGCTGGCGCTGTTCGTTGTCCTGGTCGCGTATCTGCGAGCTACGCGCTCTTCATCACAGCCTTGACGAAGGGCACAGTGAGACGCCGCTGCGCGATGAGCGACGCTTCGTCGAGCTCGTCGAGGAACGCGCACAACGCAGCCATATTGCGCGGCAGACGCCGCAATAGAAATTGCCCCGTGTCTTCCGGCAGCTCGCAGCCGCGCAGTTGCGCACGCAGCTGCAGGGCCGTGAGTTGCTCCGCTTCGTCGAGCGGCTGCAGCGTGAGGACGACGCCGCCGTTCAGACGCGATGCCAGGTCGGGTAGCTTGAAGGGCAGCGCTGCGGGCGGCGCGGTAGCCGCGATCACCAGCCGTCCGCACTGCTCGTCCAGTTCCCGATGCAGACGGAACAGTGCGCGTTCCCAGTCCGGGTTGCCGGCGACGGTCTCCGCGTCATCGAGACAGACCAGCGAGTACTGGCCGTAGCCAGACAGGACTTCTCCGCCGAGTTGCGCAACTTCTGCGAGCGGCAAGTACGCGGCCGTCTGTGAGTTGCTGTGCGCGCGGGCACACATCGCCTGCAGCAGGTGCGTCTTGCCTGTAGAAGCAACCCCGTGCACCCAGACACACGTAGGGCCGTCATTCGCGCCCGCGCGGCGCGCGCTCAAGGCCTCGAGAGCATCAACGACGGAGCGATTGCGGCCGGCGAAATAGCTGGCGAAGACTGACGTGTCCCGCAGCCGGATGCCCAGCGGCAGCTGCTTCGCGTCCATTCAAACGAGACCGCGGCGTCGGCGGCTGACCTCGATGGCCTTCTGCGAGTAGGTGATGACGTAGTCCAGCCCGCTGACGACAGTCGTGACGAACACGAGCGCACCGAGAACCGTCGTTGCGATCTGCGGCGCGAAGTCGCTCGCACCCGCGGCGACCACCAGCAGCAGGTAGATGATCTGGCACAACGTGTTGAGCTTGCTGATCGCCGTGGGCCGCCCCTGCAGCTCGCCATAGCCGTAGAGCGACTTGTAGGTGATTGCACCTGCCGTGATTGTCACGTCGCGCAGCACGGCTGTCGCCGCGAGCCAGACGGGTACGACCCCGAGCGCCCCGAGTGTGATGAATACGCCGACCAGCAGGATCTTGTCGGCGAGCGGATCGAGAATCTTGCCGAGCTCCGAGGTCCACCCAAATCGCTTCGCCAGGAAGCCGTCGAGGCCGTCGGTCGCGGCTGCGAAGGCGAACAACGCGAGCGTGAGCCGGTAGTTGTCGGTCACGAGCAGCCAGGCGACCGGCACGACCAACAGCATGCGCAGGATGCAGAGCGCATTGGGGACGTGACGCATCGTCGCTCAGGGCTGATAGCGGAACGCGAGCCGGTTGCCCGCGTCGGGTGAGCCATCCGGGGCATCGAGCGGCACCAGGCGGCGATCCAGCGCGATCGCACGCCGTAGCGTCGCCGCGTCGCCGCGCACAGCGAGCCGGAACCGCATTTTTTCACCGCTCACCTGCTCGAGCGCGACGCCGCGCACCAGCGTCATGCCTTCCAGGTAGTTCAACGTCGCGGCGTAGGCATCGAGATTGGAGATGCCCCCGACTTCGACGATGACGCTGCCGAGCGAAGATGCCGAGGCGGCGAAGACGCGCGCGAAAGCATCGGCTGCGAGATGCACGCCGTCCTCGATCCCGCCGCTGGCCTGCGCGGCGCCATCAGCCGAAAGCAGCGACCACTGCACCACCCCGCCGCGCGAGCGGCCGAGCAGCACTGCGTTTGCTCCGTAGCGATCCGCGACCTGCAGCAGACCCGGCGAGTCGGCGCTCGCCTGGGCGCGCTCCTGCGGATCCATGACCGGCCATTTCAGCGGCAGGCCGCGCTCGCGGGCGACTTTCTCGATCGCGTCACGCTCCGGCGCCGGCGTTTCGGCAGCGAGCCAGCGCAAGGCGCCACCGCCATCCTCGACGCCGAACATCACTACGGTCGCGGGCCGCTCGCGGCCCCAGATCGGCAGGCCGGCATTCGACAGCAAATGGTCGACCGACGCGCTGTCGAAGCCCACTTCGAGCACATTGTCCACGGTGAAGCCGAAGCGCTGGACGTATTTGCGCGGATCGTTGACTTCGGCGCCGACGCGCTGCGCGGCGTCGCGCTGCCCGCTGACACGCACCAGGACCGTCTTCAGCGCCTCGACGAACGCGGCGTCGCGCGAGCCGTCCACCGGTTGCGCGGTCTCGTAGAGATCCGGGACCGTGACGGCCCGGGCCGGGGTGAGGATCAGGAGGGCGGGCAGCAGCGCCAGCAGGGAACGAAGACAGCGGGACAACGACATGAGTGTAAAATATCACGCGCCCGCCGCAGCCTTCACCCCCGAGCCCTCCGAATCATCATGTCCGAACCGATAACCTACAAAGACGCCGGCGTCGACATCGAGGCCGGCGACGAGCTGGTCGAACGTATCAGGCCCGCCGTCAAGCGCTCGCTGCGCCCGGAAGTGCTCGGCGGCCTCGGCGGCTTCGGTGCGCTGTTCGAGATTCCGCTCGAGCGCTACCGCAAGCCGGTCCTCGTTTCCGGCACCGACGGCGTCGGCACCAAGCTGCGGCTGGCGATCGAGACCGGCCGCCACGACACGATCGGCATCGACCTGGTCGCGATGTGCGTGAACGATGTCGTCGTGCAAGGCGCCGAGCCGCTGTTCTTCCTCGACTACTATGCGACGGGCAAGCTCAGCGTCGACGTCGCCGAGTCCGTCATCAAGGGCATCGTCGAAGGCTGCATCCAGGCCGGTGCGGCGCTGATCGGCGGCGAGACCGCGGAGATGCCGGGCATGTACGCCGCCGGCGACTACGACCTGGCGGGCTTCTGCGTCGGCATCGTCGAGAAGGACGCGATCATCGACGGCAGCCGCACCCGTCCCGGTGACGTGGTCATCGGCCTGCCCTCCTCCGGCCCGCACTCAAACGGATATTCGTTGATCCGCAAGCTCCTCAAGGCGGCCAAGGCCACGCCGGCGACGAAGCTCGAGGGCGCGTTGTTGTACGACGCCCTGCTCATGCCGACGCGCATCTATGTCAAACCGCTGCTCGCGCTCGCGAAACAAATCCAGGTGCACAGCTTCGCACATCACCGGCGGCGGGCTCACACCGAGAACATTCCGCGCGTCGTTCCCGCCGGTCTCGAAGTTTTGCTCAGCGCGCAGACGTGGACGCGTCCGCCGGTGTTCGACTGGCTGCAACGCGCGGGCGCCATTCCGCCCGATGAGATGTATCGCACCTTCAACTGCGGCATCGGCATGACCGTGTGCGTCGCTGCCGAACACGTGGACCGTGCCGTGAAAGTCCTGCGCGAGCACGGCGAGCAACCAGTCGTGATCGGCGAAGTCCGCCGCGGCGACGGCGGCGTCATCATCCGCGGATGACACCGCTGCCGATTGCCATCCTGATCTCCGGACGCGGCACCAACATGCGCGTCATCGCCGAGCGCGCGGCCGCAGGAAGCCTGCCGGTGGATGTGCGCGTCGTCGTCAGCGATCAACCCGCTGCGGAAGGCCTGCGGACTGCGGCAGCGATGAACATCGCGACGCGTGTCCTGGCGCCGCGTGATTTTGCGGAGCGCGCGTCGTACGACCGGGCGTTGGCACAGCTGCTCGAGGAATACGCACCGAAGCTCGTCGTGCTGGCAGGCTTCATGCGGATCCTCACGCCGCAGTTCATCGGCGCTTTCGCCGGGCGGATTCTCAACGTGCATCCTTCGCTGCTGCCAAGCTACCGCGGCCTGCATACGCATCGGCGTGTGCTCGAGGCCTGCGAAAAGATGCACGGTGTCAGCGTCCACTTCGTCACGGAAGAGCTGGACGGCGGTCCCGTGATCATCCAGGCCGAGGTTCCGGTGCAGCCCGGTGACGACGAAACGACGCTTTCAGCGCGAGTTCAGCGGGGTGAACACAGGATCTACCCGCAGGCGATCGACTGGTTCGCGCGCGGGCGATTGCTGCTGAGAGACGGACGCGCATGGCTCGACGGCCAGCCGCTCGATGCGCCGCTGCGGGAACCCGCGCAACGCCCGGATGGTTAGCCTGCCAGCACCTCGTCGTGGAGACTGAATGCGAAGGTTAGGGAGCTTGCTGACCTCGATGCTTGCGACGGCATTGATCGCTTCGACGGCGCACGCTGATGGCGCCGTTCCCCGGCCGTTCATGGCGACGTACGCGGTCAGCTATCGCGGCATCGGGGCCGGCACGATCGCCTTCACGTTCTCGCGCGATGCGGCCACTGGCCGCTACATCTACGAGACCCATCCCAACCCCGGCACGCTCGCGCGGCTGTTCATCAGCAAGGCCGCGGTCGAGCGCAGCGTCATGGAGATCGACGCGGCGGGCACGCGGCCGATCGACTGGACGCTCGACGATGGCAAGTCCAGCAAAGACGAGGACGGCGAGCTGCATTTCGACTGGTCGCGCAACGCGGTGACCGGCACGGTCGAAGGCGAGGCCGTCAACCTCACGGCCGAACCCGGCACGCAGGACCGCTCGTCGATCTCGATCGCTGTCATGACGTCACTGCTGCGTGGCACAGAGCCCGGAACGATCCCGCTGATCGACGACAACCGCATCAAGCGCTACGTCTATACGAAGAAGGAACCGGCGACGGTCGACTCTGCGCTCGGCAAGCTCGACACCGTGATCTACGAGAGCACGCGCGAGGGCGGTTCCAGCCGCACGTCGCGCTTCTGGATGGCGCCGAGCCTCGAGTACCTGCCGGTGCGGGCCGAGCAGATTCGCAAGGGCAAGGTCGAGACCGTGATGGTCCTGCAGAAACTGGAGCAGACCGGGCAATAGCCTGTCGGACTGAAGTCCGACCTACGGGTCGCTGTAGGTCGGGCTTCAGCCCGACACTCTCAGCTGTCTTCCATCGTGATGGTCGGAAACGCCGCTGCCGGCTCCAGCGCGATGCGCGCCAGGCGGGCGGCTGTCCGGCGCGCGAGGTCGATGTACGCACGGCCGAGCGAGCTCTCCGGTTCCGCGACAACCGTCGGGCGACCGCCGTCCGCCTGCTCACGGATGCGGATGTCGAGCGGTAGCTCGGCGAGCAGTTCCACGCCGTATTGCTCGGCCATGCGCCGCCCGCCGCCCGCGCCGAAGATGTGCTCCTCGTGTCCGCACTTCGAACAGACGTGCGTGCTCATGTTTTCGACGATGCCGAGTACCGGAACCTCGACCTTCTGGAACATGCGCAGCCCCTTGCGCGCGTCGAGCAACGCGATGTCCTGCGGCGTCGTCACGATCACCGCGCCGCTCACCGGCACGCGCTGCGACAAGGTGAGCTGCGTGTCGCCAGTGCCCGGCGGCATGTCGACAATCAGGTAATCCAGCTCGCCCCAACGAGTAGTTTCCAGTAGTTGCACCAGCGCCTGCGTCACCATCGGCCCACGCCACACCATCGGCTGCTCGGCGTCGATCAGAAAGCCGATCGACATCACTTTCACGCCGTGCGCGGCCGGCGCGATCATCGTGCGCTGGTCGGGGCTGGTCGGGCTTTGCCCTGCCAGGCCCATCATCAGCGGCTGGCTCGGGCCGTAAATGTCCGCGTCGAGCAGGCCTACCGCGGCGCCTTCGTGCGCCAGGCCCAGCGCCAGGTTCGCGGCAGTCGTCGACTTGCCCACACCGCCTTTGCCCGAGGCGACGGCGATGATGTTGCGGATGCCCTGAATCGGCCGCAGGTTGCGCTGAACGCCATGTGCGGCGACCTGCCACTGCACATCGATCGCGATGTGCCGGCCGCCTGTGAGCGGGCGCACACGTTGCTCGACCGCGGCTGCGAGCTCGTCCCGATAGTGCAGGGCCGGGAACCCGACCATCAGTGTGACCTGCAGGCGCTCGGCGTCCAATTGCAGTCCGCGCAGCGCCCCGGCCGCACGCAGCTCCAGGCCCAGGTAAGGATCGACGTAGGACTCGACTGCCTCGCGCAGTGCGGCTTCGGGCTGCGTATTCATAAGAATGATCGGGTTGGTGCGGCAGCCTGCCCGGGGGCGGGCTGCGGGGCGAGGATTGTAGCCGGTCCGGCGCCGCCGCCTGCGCCTGGGCAGCCATGGCATAATGAATTACAACACGCAATGCGGACGTCAGTGCCATGTTCCCTGGGGCCGAGCTTGAATAGCCTGTCCGGGGCGAGCGGCCCCGCCGGGATCACTGGATGAGTTTCTTTTCGGACCTGAAAGCTGAGCGGCTGATCGCGGAGATCCGCGGAATTGGCGATCCGACGCACCCGGAATCGCAGAAGGCGTTCCAGAAGCTCGCGAAGATCGGCCCCGGCGCGATTCCGAAGATCCTCGACGCGCTCGCCGTCGCGGACAAGAAAGAAGCCGCGTCGTACGTCGAGATCCTGACGCAGCTGGTCGACAACAAGACGTTCCCGATGCTCGTGGAAGGCTTGACCGACGGCAGCCCCCGGACGATTGCGGCCGTCAGCTGGGCGCTCACCGCGAGCCACAACTTCAGTCCGTCGCTGCTGATCGAGTTGCTGGCGCGCGAGGACGTGTCGAAGCCCGCGGTGCTGGAGATCATCGCCGCGCAGAAGCAGCGCTTCAGCGTTCGCGACCTGCTGCAGCATGCGTACAGCCAGGAGGCGAACGAAAAAGCCGCGCTGTTCCGCATCATCGGCGAGCTCGCCGACACTGCGTCGATCCCCGAGCTCACCAGCCGCATCGAGGGCAAGGATTCGCTCGCGCGCATCCACATCATTAACATCCTGTCGCGCTTCAACCGGCCGGAGGTTTCCGCGGCGATCCAGACGCAGCTCAAGGATTCCAACAAGCAGATCCGCACCGCCGCCCTCAACGCGCTGGCAAAGATGGACGGCCCGGTCGCCGTCGGCCCGGTCTGCCAGCTGCTGCGCGACCCGGACCTGGATGTCGCGAACCGCGCCATCGACGTGGTGGTGCGCGCCAAGGACCCGGACACGATGAAGTATCTCGTCGAAGTGCTGAAGGACGAGAACGAGTACGCGCGTCGCGCTGCCGTCGAAGTCCTGAACCACCTCGGCACGGCGCGCGACATCAAGCACCTGCTGCAGGTGATCAAGGACGACGACTGGTGGGTGCGCACGCGCGCCGCGGATGCGCTGGGCAAGATCGGCGGCCCGCGCGTCGTCGACGCCGTCATCGAGCTGATCCGCGACGAGGACGAGGACGTACGCCGCGCGGCGATCGAGATCCTCAACCAGACCAAGGACGAGCGCGCCGTCAACTTCCTGATCGAGGCGACCAAGGACAAGGACTGGTGGGTCAGCGAACGGGCGGTGGACGCGCTCGCGGAAATCGGCAGCAAGAAGGCCGTGCCGACGCTGATGGAGCTGCTGAATTCGGACAACACGCGCTCGCTGCCGACGGTGGCCCGCGCGCTCGGCAAGCTCGGCGACGCGCGCGTCATCGAGCCGATGGTGCGGCTGCTGGAGCGGCCCGAGAAGGAGATCAAGGTCGAGGCGATCAACGCGCTCGCGCGGCTGGCGGACGACAAGCGCGCCGACAGCGTGCGCAGCTACATCCAGGCCGCCGGCGCCAACGCTACCGACGAAACCATCCAGCACGCCGCCGTGCGCGCGCTGGAGGAAATCGACAGCCGCTACTCGAGCACGGCCGTCGCGGCGGCTGCGGCGGTCACCGCGGCCAACGTCAAGGCGGCGAAGATGGCCGAGCCGGCCCGCACGCTGCTGATCGAGAAGGGCGACGTCGACGTGGTCCTCAAGAAGGCCGAGGAGACCGCGGCGGCGGCCGTGAAGCTCGACATCGCGACGCTCAAGAACGGCGACATCATCGAAGGCCGCTACAAGTTCATCGAGAAGATCGGCAAGGGTGCGTTCGGCACCGTCGTGCTGGTCGAGGACACGGTGGTCGACGAGCGGCTGATCCTCAAGTTCCTCAATCCGAACGTGTCGCAGGACGAGGAGATGATGAAGCGCTTCGTGCACGAGCTGCGCTACTCGCGCAAGATCACGCACAAGAACGTCATCCGCATCTACGACTTCCTGTACATGCGCGGCAATTACGCGATCTCGATGGAGTACTTCCCGGGCCACACGCTCGGCAGCGAGATCGTCAACGAGAAGCCGCTGCCGCTGCCGCGCGCGATCCAGTACGGCATCGACATCGCCACCGGCATGACCGTCGCGCACCAGGTCGGCGTCGTGCATCGCGACCTGAAGCCCGCGAACATCATGATCAACAACGAGGGGCTGCTGAAGGTCCTCGACTTCGGCGTCGCCGCCGCGCAAAAGGAAGGCGACACGCAGCTGACCAAGACCGGCTACGTCATCGGCTCGCCGAAGTACATGGCGCCGGAGCAGATCCTCGGCAAGAAAGTCGACCAGCGCGCCGACATCTACAGCGTCGGCGTGATCATGTACGAGATGTTCACCGGGCAGCCGCCCTACAGCCGCGGCGACCACATGTCGGTCATGTACCAGCACGTGCAGGGCAAAGCGAAAGCGGCGATCGACGTGAACCCGGCGCTGCCGAAAGGACTCTCCGACCTGGTCGGCCAGGCGATGTCGGTCGACAAGTTGAAGCGCCACCAGACCATGGACGAGCTGCGAGCGGCGCTGGAGAACCTGCGCCAGTAGCGGTAGGCTCCGCCCACATGGCACGTATCGATGCATTCCTGAAGCTGGGCACCGACCAGGGCTGCTCGGACATCCACTTCTCCGTCGGCCTGCCGCCCCTCCTGCGCATGCACGGCGACCTGATGCCGATCAAGTTCCGCGACCTGAGTCAGGCGGAGCTGGAAGGCTACATCGTCGAGATCGTCAGCAAGACCAACCAGGAACGCCTGCGCAAGGGCCACGACGTCGACTTCTCCTACGTGTCGACCAATGGCGGGCGCTTTCGCGTCAACGTGTTCCGCAAGGACACCGGCGTCGGCGCGACGTTCCGGGCGATTCCGGCCGATCCGCCCACGCTCGACCGGCTCGCGCTGCCGCCGATCGTCAAGAAGCTGTGCGACTACCACCAGGGCATGATCCTGGTCACCGGCTCCACCGGCACCGGCAAGTCGACGACGCTGGCGGCGATGATCGATCACCTGAACGCGACGCGCCGGCTGAACATCATCAGCCTCGAGGATCCGATCGAGTTCGTGCACAAGAGCAAGGGCAGCCAGATCATCCAGCGCGAGCTCAACACGCACCTGCCGTCGTTCTCCGAAGGCGTGCGCGCAGCGATGCGCGAGGATCCGGACGTGATCCTGGTGGGCGAATTGCGCGACGCCGATACGATCCGCTGGGCAATGACCGCGGCGG
>Ga0209382_10000506_pt1 | contig 64527 bp, 48 predicted proteins | sample SoiMetdeltSBSDD5_FD_187599 | JGI IMG/M metagenome (GOLD analysis project Ga0209382, IMG submission 187599) | Bulk soil microbial communities from a Populus tree surrounding site in Tennessee, USA - Soil MetaG P. deltoides SBSDD5 (SPAdes) (version 2) | ecosystem: Environmental > Terrestrial >...
ACTGCTCACAGGCGAAACCAAACTCAATCACTTTGCGCTCAAGTCAAAACTCTATTTGCGCGCCATCCAATCCGCCTATGCCACCTTGCAGGAACTCAATCCTACTCAGTTGGTTGCGTAAGGTGAGTTAGTTACTGAACTTGTCTGATTTGAGATGCACACCGAAACAGGTGCGCCGCACTTCTAAAGTGCGGCGCACCTGTTTCACATTCTCCCTCCGTCGGCTTTTTTAAAATTTGTAAGCGTCTCTGCTTTTTCTCCTTGAGCGGAGAAGATAACCGAATAGTGCGAAAAAATGGTCTCTCCTGTGCGAGAGGCGTGGAGTGGAGGAGTATAAACTTAGCGATAGGTAACTCTTGCCAGGGGCTTAATCACTCAAGGAGTGGATAGAAATGAAGACGTATCTCAGGTTTAGCACGGTTACAACGCTTTTGGTTGTTTTTGTTTTGGCGATCAGTGTGGGCGCGGCCGCGCCCTCCGCCGGAACCTCGGCGGGTAAACCTCCCACGGCCACCCCGGGCGGTCCGACCCCAACCCCGGGCGGCGCGGCCAACACCATTAGCGTCTCCGGGACGCAGTGGGGTATCAGCGCCTGCTACCTCGGCGCGACCGAAGGCAACGTCCGCTTCAACGCGGCGGACCTCACCGACGCGGGCATGAATACCTATCGTGTCTACGGTGGTATGTCCCGGTGGGAAAAGGTAGATGATGACGGCGTCTACGGATCGCCGACGATCGCTCAAATCAAGGCCAACGTCAACAGCATCAATTGGGCCTTCTGGGACAATGTCATGACCAACCCGGATAGTGGGAGCGACTATTCCTGGTCGGGCACACCTGGGACGACCTGGCAGGGGAACGCGCGAACTCTATTCCAGGGCTTGAAGGATGCCGGCATCCGCACGGTGCTGACAGTACGTAACGTGGACAACAACACCAAACCGGACTGGGCGGAGGCCAACCTGAATCCGCCGAACACGCCGGAAGATTGGAATGAATGGTGGGAGCATGTCTTCGCCACCGCCTACTGGTTGAACGTCCGCAACAATTACATGGTGGATGACTACGAAGTGCATAACGAGCCGAACAACGCCGGCCAGGGCTTCAACGGCACACTGGCCGACTATCGGCAACTGGTGATCCAAACCAACGACGCCCTGCAATATGTGTACGCCACTTATCTGCCGGGCCGCACGCCGCGCGTGTACGCGCCAGTCTCCAACAACACGTCTTGGCCGCTGGACATGATGCAGACCGTCCCCACGCACTTCACCCGCTTGGACTGGCACAACTACAGCAGCAACATTAGCGGCGGCGTCCAGGAACTTCACGGCTACATGAACGCCAACGGGTTCGCCAACAACGAGTTGTGGTTGAGCGAGTGGGCTACCTATCGCGGTGGCTATGACGGTTTCTCACTGGCGATCAACACGGTCATCAATAACTTGATCCGCGGCTCACGCCCGGGCAATGACCACGTGGACGGGAGCCACCTGTTCACCTTCTACGACTGGGACGGCTTCAGCGGCGGCTTCCAGAACTTTGAGGGCCTGGTAGACATCAATGGCAACAAGCGCAACACCTACTATGGCTTCCGGCTGGCGAGCCGGGGGCTGACCGGGTGCCGGCCAACCTTCCAGAGCACCGCCAGCAACTCGAACTTGATGGCGATCACGACCAAAGACGCCGCCAACGCCGTGTATCTGCTCGTGACGAACTCCAGCTCAGGGGCGCTCACGGTGGACGCGAACCTCTCGGCGTTGAAGATGACCGGGACCGGTACGCAGTGGGAGTTCAGCGCCGCGCACTTGGACACGATTGTCGCCACTCCGTCCCTCTCGGCTGGACATGTGGTCTTTACAATCCCCGGCAATGCGGCGGTTTTGCTGAAGTTCTAATTTGGCCTTCCTTCCGACCTTTAGGGTCTGTCTGAAAAGAGCCGAGTCAAACCTGACTCGGCTCTTTTCCTTCTCGGCCCGCTCGAAAACCGATTCCCCGCACGTTGCGATTTTGCTTCCCGCTTAAAGAACGCTTAAGACTTCCTGCAATAAGACTAGTTACAAATTGAACGAAAGGCTTCTGCCTGATTGGGATTTGTAAACTCTAACAACAAATGGGGTTGGCGCAGCACTGCCTAAAAGTCCTAAAAGTGGTCACTGCTGTGCGAGATTTAAAACCACCGTCAGGAATAAACTGACAGTAGATCGCTGACAGAGAACTTCTGACATCGGTAGCTGGTGGGACTGAGAGTGATGAAGTGATTGGGTAGCGGTGAATTGGCCAGGGCCAGCGCGTCTTGATTTCGCGCGAGGGTCGGTGTCTCCGGTGAGCGCTGGTGAAATTTGGAAAGACGCGCCGGCCCTGGTTAGCAAAGCAAACCTTACTTCCGCCAATTTTTTGATCCATCACCTATTTCAGACAACCGACACCTACCCTCAAGGAGACTCCCATGTTCCGTAACCTGTTGACCAAGCTGTTCGCTGTTGTTCTGCCCCTCACCTTATTGGTTGTCGCCAGCGGTGGCTTTCAAGCGGTGGCGCCGGCCTTCGCCACCAACACCACCTACTACGTGGACTGCACGGCCGGCAACGATGCGAATAATGGCACCAGCACGGCCACGGCCTGGCGGACGATTGGCCGGGCGAGCCAGCCGACCTATGGCGCGAGCGATCAAATTTTATTGAAGCGCGGCTGCATCTGGACCGGCGTCTCCGGAACCCCGGAAAGTTTTGTCGCTCTGGGAAGCGGCAGCGTGGCTTCGCGGATTACGCTGGCTGACTACGGCACGGGCGACTTGCCCAAGATTGACGCTTACGCGGTCGAAGCCGTCAAGTTGAAGAATGTCCAGAACTGGACGGTGAGGAATCTCGACTTGACTCATCATGGCCAGGAACCACAGGCCATTGATACCAATAACGAACATGGCAAGGACGTAGATCAAGGCTCAGATGTCTGGATGAAGTCCGTGCTTCTGATCCAGGGTTTAGGCGCAACCGGCGTGCAGAATTGCGGTGAGCCGTGCACCGTCCGCAATGTCACCGTGGATGCGGTCAGAGTCCATGACAGCACCTGGAATGGCATTTATGTCGTTGGTGGCTATTATGAACTGACCGACAACACATATGGCTATATTGATAATGTCGTTGTCCAAAACTCTGAGTTGTGGGCTAACCACAAAGCCGGGGTCGAGTTCACCGGCACCTACACCAAGAATATCACTTACCCCGTCACCAATGTGAAGGTGCTCGACTCTTATTTGCACCACAACGGCGGGGATGGCATCATGATGGGGCCGGTGGATCATGGGCTGATGGATGGTAACGAGTGTTCCTACAACGGCTGGGTGCGCAATGCCCGCCTGGGCTGCTGGTCGTGGGATTCGCACGATGTCGTCATTCAATTCAGCGAGTCACACCACAACATGAGCGCGATCCACGATAGCCACACGCGCGACGGCGGTGGATTTGATCTGGACTTGGGCAGTGAAGACAGCCTGATGCAGTATGACTGGACGCATGACAATGAGGGCGAGGGCTACCTGCTGATGACCTGGCCCATTGGCTTTGGCTACAATCGCGGCACAACGCACGATGCCCAACTGCGCTACAGCGTTACCGAGCGGGACGCCAAGGGGCATGGCACCAGCATCTTCATGTTCGGCGACACGCACCCCGCCTGGGTCTACAACAACACTGTCTATTATGAGCCGAATCGTTTAGCCGGTTCGACGATGTACCAGGCCGAAGGCGCGGCCATCGGCTTCAGCAAGTGGGGCAAGTCTGGAACGCCCATCGCCAATGTCTATAACAATATCTTCATCGCCAACGGCACCGTCAATACGAGTGCGGTCAGCAACCTAGCGCGGGATGAAAGCTCCTGTGTGTGCACGATCAACCGCAATGTCTGGTACCGGGTAGAAGGCGGGCTGCGCTATGACTGGAATGGCTCGATCATCACCACCTTCGCCGGCTGGCAGGCCAAGGGCTATGATGCCAACGGCGTGGCCGCCAATCCGCAAATCAATGGCACGCTCGGCGCCGGCCCCAGCGCGTACCAGTTGAAGTCCACCTCTCCGGCGATCGGCATTGGCCAGTCGGTCGCTTCCCCGCGCGGGATGGGATCACAGGATTACTTCGGCGATACTATTCCTCAGTCCGGAACTTATGATGCGGGCTTTGATGAGTACAGCGGCACCTTCTCCAGCACAAACTCGAATGCCACTCCGGCGGCACACTATGTGCCTGGTCTGACAACCGTGCACAACAGTGATATCTGGACTACGAACTCTTCCGGGACGCCGCTGTCCGTCTTTAGCAAGGGCGGCGCCGTTTACTGGAAGGTGAAGATGGTGAATAGCTCCGGGACCGGCATCGCCGGCATTACCGTGAAAACGCGCGTCTTCATCCAATCCTGGAATAACTACGTGACCACATCCTCGCTCTCAGCAGTCACGGATGTGAACGGCATCGCCAACTTCTCCGGGACGGCGACTAGCAACGTCGGCCAGAACTGGATCATCGTCACGGGTGTCAGCACGCCAAGCTCGTATTACTATGACTCGGCCCAGAACGCAGACTTTATCCAGGCGTACACTGTTCAATGAGCGAGTAAAAATTTAGCTGCTCTACCTCAAGACTCAAGCGACGCTCCTGGAAATTATTCCAGGAGCGTCGCGTTGTATTTGCAAAGTTGTCTTGTGGAAAGAGTCATTCCCGCTTGCGCGGGAGGGCGCATTTCAACTTGGGGGCAACACGCTCCCCGACCGCGTCCTCGCGGTCGGAATGCCTAGTCAGAACGCCCGCGAGGACGCGGTCTTTGAGCAAACTCGCCCCCAGCCTGAAATGCGCCCTGCGCGGGAATGACTGTTGTCAAGCGCAGAAGCGAAGTAGTAGAATCCAGTGCCGCCTATCACTCGCCGCGTTGAAGCGGCTGGAGGCTAAAATGAAACCGGATGAAAGCAGGCCAGTTCCCAATCGCCTTTTGCCGTGGATTGTAGCCGGGGTGATGACCTTGGGCGGACTCACTGTCTGGTGGACTCAATCCAATTATGAAGCGCCGGTAGATCAACTCGTAGACTTTAGCGCCTATCATTACGGCGTTGTGCCGGCGGAGTTTGAGTATGACGCCACGGGCGCGCATGGCCCGGTCCTCACCGCCGACCGGCCCTACTGGCGGGTCTTCGTAGATCGGTTTGCTCCCTCGCCGGCATTTGTGATGATCCAGGGCGGAACGCGGGACGAGGCTGACTACTATGCCCTCGCCCTGCTGCGCGAAGTCCAAGCGAAGAATGTGACCGTGTCCGTTTACCTGAAACTCATGGGCGGAGAGCTGGATAAGAGCGCCGGGCTAATCTGGCGCGTTCAAGACAAGGAAAATTACTACGCGGCGCTCGCCAGCGCGCTGGATGATCAACTGCATCTCTTCAAAATGGTCCGGGGCGTGTCTACGGAGTTGGCCAAAGCTCCGATCAAGCTAGATGTCGAATTTGAGCGCGATGAATTGAGTCCGACCGGGGGCTGGCATCAACTTACGGTTGAAGCCAAGGGGCCACGCCTAAAAGTCTGGTTCCAAAACGAAAAGGTGTTGGAGATTTCGGATGCGGCACTCACCGAGGCCGGCCGCGTTGGGTTGGCAACGCACGCGGATTCGGTTGCGGCCTTCGACAATTTCCACGTCCAAGTTGGACAGCCCATTCCCACCGCCACGCCTCCCCCCGTTTCGACTCCCATTAACTAGTTCTGATCGAGACCACATCAACTTTCAGCCGACTTGGGTGATTGCTCCCCTCGCTGTCGCTCTCCGTCCTACAGCAACCTTCAAACTTTTTCAACGTGGGGCAGGCCTGTCAGGTTGAGCGGTCTCAAACAACGATTACTCCAACTCCGTCCAGAGGACGTGACACATATTAAGCGGCTACCGTTCATAAGGATAAGCGCAACGCTAAACCTGAACGGGTGGAGTGGCTTCTCGACCTTTAGACCGCAGACCCTTTGACGGGCGTAACTCCGCGAGGGCGAGTGAGGAGAGGGCGGTAATTAAAATGAAAAAGAACTATCGAATAATTATCTTATTGCTCAGTCTGATGGTCGTTTTGATAACGCCGCGGCCCGGCTCGGCTCACTCAGCGCTGATTGATCTGGGCACACTCGGCGGAGATCACAGTGAAGCCATCGCCCTAAACGCTCGCGGACAAATTGCCGGCTACAGCCGCCTCGCTTCCGGGGAGTTCCACGCTTTTCTCTGGCAGGCGGGAGCGCTGACGGACCTGGGGCACCTGGGTGGGAATGTGAGCTTTGTGGGTGGCCTCAATAACCAGGGCCAGATAGTCGGGACCAGTTTTCTGGCCTCGGGCGACTATCATGCTTTTCTCTGGCAAGCGGGCGCACTGACCGATCTAGGCACATTGGGTGGTCGCTTAAGTGAAGCGCATGACATCAATAATCGGGGGCAAGTGGTAGGGGTAGGTCGAACGGCCTCCGATGAAAGCCATGCATTCCTTTGGCAGTCGGGCAGGATGATTGATTTGGGAACCCTGGGGGGAACGGCAAGCGTGGCGCGCGCCATCAACGAGGTGGGGCAGGTGGTTGGGGAGAGCAATACCGCTTCGGGAGAGACGCATCCTTTTCTCTGGCAGGACGGCCGGCTGTTTGACCTGGGATTATTAGGAGGCGACTTCGGGCAAGCGTTGGATATCAACGACCAGGGACAGGTGGTTGGCTTTGGTTTTAGGGATGCGGAAGGCGAGCAGGCAACGGCTTTCCTTTGGCAAAATGGCGTGCTCACTGATCTGGGAACGTTTGGAGGGGAGGCCAGCGTGGCCACCGGAATAAACAACCGGGGACAGATCGTAGGCTATGTCCGCACTACCACCGGTGAGTTTGACGCCTTTCTCTGGCAGAAGGGGGCGCTAACCGATCTGGGTTCCTTGGGCGGGAATGCCAGTTTCCCAGAAGCCATCAATAACCAGGGCCAGGTGGTGGGGACCAGTCGAACGGCAGAAGGAGAACTTCACGCTTTTCTGTGGAAAAAGTAACGCTGACCTTCAACTGAGCGGTCGGTAAACCGCACATAAAAACCATCCGCCTCGAGCGACGCTCAATAGCTCGAGGCGGATGGTTTTAAACAGGATGGGCTCTACTTCTTTCCCCTCAGGCAAGCCGAGGTCGCCCTCGCTCAGGAAAATTCGACTGAAAAGTGCGAAAAATGGTCGGAAGTAGCATCCTTAATTGGGATTAAGTCACCTACAATAAGCTTTAGAAAAGGGCGCAGAAAATCGGCCCTGGAATTTTAGGGTTGCTTGGGATACTGGAAGGAGGTGCCCAGCTTTAGAGAGTCTTGAACTTGAAGTTGTAAGCCTGAAACTTGTCCACTCTAAATCCTTTAAGGAGGCACCGAATGTTCCACACTGCTCGTTTTTCCAATTTGTTTGCCAAGCTCGCCGCCGGAGCGGCTTTGTTGACTGTGGTCCTGGCCGGCCTGGGATTCCAGGCCGTCACACCGGCTTTTGCCCTGAACACCATCTACTACGTGGACTGCGCCGGAAATGACGCGAACAACGGCACCAGCACCGCCACCCCCTGGCGCACGATGGCCCGCGCCAGCCAGCAGACCTACGGCGCCGGCGACCAGATCCTCTTCAAGCGCGGCTGCACCTTCAGCGGCACTGGCTTCAAGCCGGTCGGCAACGGCTCGGTCGCCTCGCGCGTCACCATCGCCGACTACAGCACGGGCAACCTGCCCGTCCTCGATGGCGTTGGCGCTCACGAGCCGGCTCTGCAGCTCAAGAACGTCCAGAACTACACCGTCCGCAACCTCAACCTGACCCAGCACGGCCAAACCCCGCAGGCCATTGAAGTTGAACACGGCAAAGACCAGGACCAGATGTCCGATGAGTACATGCGCGCCATCGTCCATATCCTCGGCCTGGGCGCTCCCGGTGTGAAGACGTGTGGCGAACCGTGTACCGTCCGCAACATCACGCTCGATGGCCTCGTCGTGCATGATGGCTCCTGGAATGGCATCTACGTCGGCGCCGGCTACTATCAACTCGACACGAATACGTGGGGTTATGTGGATAACGTCGTCGTCCAGAACACCGAGTCCCGCAACAATCACAAGGCCGGCGTTGAGTTCACCTCCACCTACACCAAGCAGATCAGTTATAACAGCACCAATGTTAAGGTGCTCAACTCTTTCCTGCACGACAACGGCGGCGATGGCATCATGATGGGCCCGGTGGATCACGGCCTGATGGATGGTAACCATTGCTCGTACAACGGCGGGCTGCGCAACGCGCGGCTCGGCTGCTGGTCGTGGGACTCGCATGACGTGGTTCTTCAGTTCTCCGAGTCGGATCACAACAAGAGCCCGCTCAACACCAGCCAGGCGCGCGACGCCGGCGGGTTCGATATGGACCTGGGCACCGAAGATGGCGTTGTGCAATACTCCTGGTCGCATGACAATGAAGGCGAAGGCTTCCTGCTGATGACCTGGCCGATTGGCTTTGGCTACAGCCGGGGCGAGACGCACAACGCGCACATGCGCTACAACATCGGCGAGCGGGATGCCAAGAAGTTCGGCACCAGCGTCTTCCACTTCGGCTTCACCAACCCGGCGCTCGTGTACAACAACACCATCTATTACGAATCGGCCCGCACGGCGGCCTCGACCATGTACCAGGCCGAAGGCGGCGCGATTGGCTTCAGCAAGTGGGGCAAGTCCGGCGTGCCGAAGTCTTACATCTACAACAACATCTTCGTCACCAACGGCAATGTCGTGCCAGGGTCAGTGGACAACTTGGTGCGCGATGAGAGCGGCTGCACCTGCACGTTCAACCGCAACCTGTACTACCGCGTCGAAGGCGGCGTGCGCTTCAAGTGGGGCAGCACGGTCTATACCACCATGGCCGCGTGGCAAGCCTCCGGGCGCGATGCGAACGGCCTGAACGCCAACCCGCTGTTCACCGGCGCGTTCGGCGGCGGCCCGGCGGCGTATCATCTGGCCGCGGGTTCTCCGGCGATCAATCAAGCGCAAGTCGTGACCCAAGGCCTGCGTGGGATGGGGACACGCGACTACTTCGGGACGACGACCCCCGTGGGCGGTGCGTACGACATTGGCGCGGATGAATTTTAAGTGAGACCTGTTTCGCGAGTCAGCCGTTGGTCACGCTTTAAGCGTGACCAACCCGGCTTGCCTAAAAGTCTAGATTAAGTAAGATCAATACTCCTGGAGCTGGTCAGGCGAAAGCCGCTGGCTCCAGGAGTATCGTTGTCTGTGCAAAGACCTGTGAGGTCTCGCACCCCGCTCGTCCCGCGGTTTCCGGGGTCGCGGGAGACCTCACAGGTCTAGAAGTTGAAAAAGGAATCACTGGGCAATGAGTCGAGGTCATCAAAAACGTGATCGAAGCGGCGGGCGGCGGGTTTCACCGTCCGCGCCGCCGACCGCCGAAAAATATTGGCGTGAACCGAGCCTGGACCTGCGTCAACGTTTTCTTTCTCTCTCACCTCGTCAACAGTTCGGACTCTTAATCATCTGTGTGGTTCTACTCGTCCTCGTCATTTACTGGCCGGCTTTATCCACGCACGCCTCGTACTTTGACGATGAGTTTTATCTGGCCGACCGCGTCAGCCCGAGTTGGGAGACGGCCGGCCGGGCCTTCACTGAAATCCTCGAGCCGACGGTGGTCGTTGGCTATTATCATCCACTGTCCATCCTTTCGATTATGCTGGATCGGGCGTTAGGCGGCAGCGACTTCAATCTACAACCGTTTCACCTGACGAGTCTGGTTTTGCATCTCGGCAACACGGTCTTAGTGATGGTGTTGCTTTACCTGCTGTTTCGCCAGCCGTGGGTTGCCGCCGCTGTGGGGTTGCTCTTCGGAATTCACCCCATCACCGTCGAGTCCATTCCGTGGATCACGGAACGTAAAACACTGTTGGCGGCCTTCTTCACCTTGGGGACGCTCGTGCTCTATGTGCTCTATACGCGTCATAAGGACTGGAAGTTATATGCTGCCTGCTTCATCGTGTACCTGTTGGCCGTGCTCTCCAAACCCACCAGCCTGCCGGCTCCGGCGTTGATGCTGCTCCTGGATTATTGGCCGTTGGGCGCGCTGCATCCTGAGCGGACACTGAGCTTGTCGAAGTGGCAGTCGAAGGAGCAGCACGCAGCCCTGTCCGTCGAAGGTGCGGCGCACTTCCGAAGTGCGCCGCACCTTCGACGGCACTATTTGGAAAAAGCGCCATTCTTCGTCGTCGGCGGAGTCTTTGCCATCATTGCCTATATCTCTCAAAGCCGGACGGCCTCCGTCGTTTTGCCCAGCGCGGAGTCGCCGGGGCGCATCCCATTACTTCTCGCTCACAACATTCTCTTCTATTTATATAAGTTCGTCTGGCCATTTAACCCGGCGCCGCACTATCCCTTCCCGGAACCCTTCACCCTCTCCCAGCCGATGGTCTTAGCCGGCGTCATCGGCACGGTCGGGCTGCTGGTGGTTCTGCTCGTTTCCTTACGTTGGACACGGGCGCTGCTGACGGGGTGGCTGTTCTTCTTCCTCGCGATTCTTCCGGCGATGGGCATTATCGGTTTTACCCCGGTCATAGCCGCCGACCGATTTGCGTATTTTCCGATTGTAGGGTTTTTGCTTCCCCTCGCCGGGGGGCTCTCTCGTCTGTGGAATCGTTTAACTCCCTCTCTCGCCCCAAACGCAGTGGCCGAGTCTGGCAGTTGGATGAATTACGGACGAGCCGGCCTGCTGGCGCTCGCTTTGGTCGTGGCTGGGTTGGAAGCCTGGTCAACCCGCGCCTATCTGGCTCAGTGGCAAAATACAGAAAGTCTTTATCGCTACGCCTTGAGATTCGCGCCCCAGGTAGATGTGTTGCATAACAACCTGGGGCTGGCATTGGCCCGCGCGGGGAGAGCGGCCGAGGCCATCGCCGAATATCAAGCCGCGCTGCAAATTAATCCTGACTCGCTGGATGCCCATTTAAATCTGGGCGCCGAGTTGGCCGATCAGGGAAAGTTGGATGAAGCGATTGCACAGTATGAAATCGTGTTGCGACTTAAACCGAACTCGGCCACCGGGCACAACAACTTGGGAATTGCGCTAGCGCAGCAGGGAAAACTGGATGAAGCGGAGGCGCACCTGCGAACCGCGCTGGCGATTAAGCCGGATTACGGCGCGGCGCACAATAATTTGGGCGGCGCACTTAGACAGCAGGGCCGATTGGTTGAAGCCCTGGCCGAATATGAAGCCGCGTTGAAAATTAACCCGAATGATTTATCGGCGGATGCCAACTTGCGGGCGGCGGTGGAACAGAAGCGACAGCTGGATGAGGCGATCCGGCAACTGCGAACGGCCCTCCTCAGTCAACCGGAGAATATTGAGTGGCGTCTCCAATTGGGGGAACTGCTGGAACTCGAGGGGCGCTTCGCTGACGCGCTGACCGAATACCGGGAAGTGTTGCGGATTGACCCAGCGAATAGAGAAGCGAAGCAGCGGATCGCGGCTTTAGAGGAATAGCCAAAGCTATTTAACCGCGGAGCGCGCAGAGAGCGCTGAGATTCCTTCTCTTTCTCTCTTTTTCTCTGCGCGCTCCGCGAACTCTGCGGTAAAAAGCTGTTAAGTTTCAAAGAAGAGGAATCCGGGTGAGCTATGAATAATCAAAAACAAAAAGAGTCCCACCGCCTCCGCGCCCGAACGTCGAGCCGTCCGGTCCGGCTCTGGGGCGTCTTGGCCGTCGTGGTGGTGGTGGTTGCCGCCGGCGCACTCTACGTGTGGTCCGTCTATGGCGCCCAACCGCCGATTGATCGCTTCATTGATCTGCAGCAATATCGCTACGGCGTGCCGCCGGACGAGTTCGAGTTTGATGCCACCGGCCCGAATGGGCCGGTGCTCTCCGCCGGCCAGCCCATGTGGCGCACCTATGTAGACTTGAACGCGCCCTCCCCGGAATTCGTCTTGCTGCAAGCCTCAGGCTTGGCCGAGCGGACGCATTACCCCTTGGCCATTGTCAAAGGTGTCTCGGCGGCCGATATGACCTTCGGTGGGTACGTCAAAATATTGGGCGGCTCCATGGATCAGAGCGCCGGTCTCCTCTGGCGCTTTCAAGATAAAGATAATTACTACGCGGTGCTGGCGAATTCCCTTGATCATCAACTGCATCTCATCGCCATGAAAAGGGGCCAACCGATTGAGATTGCCACCGCGCCTGTTCCCTTTGAAGCGGAATTCGAACTGAGTCAACCCAGCCCCACGCACGGCTGGTATAACGTGGGAGTTGTCACGCTCGGCCGGCGGATCGCCGTCTGGTTTGGGGATCAAAAAATGATTGATGTGGGAGACGCAACCTTCACGCGCGCCGGTGGGGTGGGGGTGCTGACGCACGCGGACGCGGTGGCGGTCTTCGACGATCTGCATATTCAGGCGGGCCGAATTCGCGTCACCGCTACGCCCCGGCCCTCGAGCACACCGCGCCTCCCGCCGGTCATGCACGTCGCGGATATTTTCACCACCGAGGCAACTTTCCATACCCCTCAACTCGATTTCACGCGGGGGGGGCAGGTCTTCTGGAAGGTCTTCGTCGTGGATAAGAACGACCGGCCTGTCCCGGCCGCGCCCGTCACCGTCGAGGTGCTGCGGCCGGATGGCAGTGTCCTGGCAACCCAAATGGTCGCCACCGGCAGCGAAGGCATTGTGTTGTTCATCCAAAATATCGAGGCGAAGGAACCTGGCGGAACCTATACCTTGCGCGTCGTGGACATCACCAACCAGGACTTTAACGATGCGACCTATGATCCGTCGGCGAATGTCAAAACTTCGACGACGTTTGAAGTGAAATAAGCTAGGTGAGGGCCGCTGTGTGAAACCTCACCCGTCTAAGTGTGGTAAAATCCCGCCCGTTCGATGGGCGGAAACTCTATCGAACAATTTTTTAATCTGGTCGTTGGTGGTTGGCGGCTGGTTGCTGGCTGTTGGTGGTTGGGATTTCGCGCTCTTTGCGCTTGGGATTTGGGATTTAGCCTTTTGTCCTTCGTCATTTTACATTCGTCCGTCATCCATCTACCGTCCTCCGTCATCTTATGCCTCCTCTAACCTTTGATCGTCTCCATCTCGGCGCGGCTTATTACCCGGAGCACTGGCCGGAAGAACGCTGGCCGGAAGACATTCGCCTCATGCGTGAAGCCGGCTTCACAGTGGCCCGCCTGGCAGAATTTGCCTGGTCAACCATGGAACCGAAGCCGGGCGACTTTCATTTCGATTGGCTGGATCGCGCTATCGCTGCCTTAGCCGAGGCCGGGATCGCCTCCGTCTTGGGCACGCCGACCGCCGCGCCGCCGGCTTGGCTGGTGCAACAACATCCCGACCTGCTGACGGTCAAAGAGGATGGCCGCCGCATCCAGTTCGGCAACCGCTGTCACTACTGCGTCAATTCCCCGGACTTGCATACTGCCACCCAGCGCATCGTCCTGGCGATGGCCAAACATTTTGGGCCGAACCCGCACGTCATTGGCTGGCAGTTCGATAACGAGTACAACCAGGTCTGTTATTGTGATCGCTGCCGCAGTCTCTTTCAGAAATTCCTCGCCGAGAAGTTCGGTTCACTAGACGCGCTCAATCACCACTGGTCCACCGCCTATTGGAGCCAGACCTACTCGGCCTGGGAGCAGATCCCCATCCCCATCGGCTACCACAATCCGGGATTGCGGTTGGCCTTCAGTCAATTTATCACCGAGAGCTATCGCCGTTTTCAACGCTTGCAGTTGGATATTCTGCGGCCGCATTTGAAGCCCGGCGTGTGGACCACCCACAACTTCATGGGTTGGTACGATGTCTATGATCACTACTCGTTGACGGAAGACCTGGATTTGGTCTCGTGGGATTGGTACATCGGCACCGGGCATCACACCTACCTCACCTCCGGCGCGATCCACGATCTCACGCGCGGTTTCAAGCGCCAAAACTTTTGGCTGATCGAGACGCAGCCGGCGATGGTGAATTGGTCGTCCATCAACAATCCCTTGAATAAAGGCGAGACGCGCGTCATGGCCTGGCACGCGGTCGCGCACGGCGCGGATGGCGTGCTTTATTGGCAGTGGCGTTCCGCGGCGGGCGGACAGGAACAGTATCATGGCTCGCTCCTGGATCAATCCGGCCAGCCGCGGCCCTTCTATGCAGAGGCCCAACAACTCGGGCGTGATTTTGCCGCCGTCTCCTCACTGCTGGCCGGCTCGGTTCCGGTCGCGGAAGTTTGTCTGCTTAACTGCTATCCGAGCCGTTGGTCGGTTCACTGGCAGCGCCATCATAAGGACTTTAATTACATCGCGCACTTTGAGCATTACTACCGCCCGCTCGCCGCGCGCAATGTCTCCACCGAGATCATTTCCGCCGATGCGCCGCTAGAGAATTTCAAGGTGGTGATCGCGCCGGCGCTGCATATCTTGAACGAAAAACGCGCGGCGACTTTAAAGAAGTTCGTGGAAAGCGGCGGGCATTTGGTTCTCACGCTCCGTTCCGGGGCGAAGGATGACTACAATGCCCTCCTGCCCGCGCGCCAGCCCGGCCCGTTGGCGGGTTTGGCCGGTGTGGAAGTGGAGGAATACTACGCCCTGGACGAACCGGTGCCTGTTTCCGGCGAGTGGTTCAGCGGCACGGCCACCATTTGGGCCGAGCGTCTCAAGCTGCGGGAAGATGCCGGGACGCAGGTGTTGGCGCTCTACGGCGCCTCCAATGGTTGGTTAGATGGTCATCCAGCCGTGACGGTGCATGCGCCGACCGGTCAAGGCCGGGTTTATTTCGTCGCTGCCTATTTAGATGAAGCCTCGCAGCAGGCGCTGATCAATCGGATCGTTAATGAAGCCGGAGTTAAACCCCTGCTGGAAACTCCGGCCGGAGTTGAAGCGCGGAAACGCATCCGGGCGGATGGTCAGGAAGTCTACCTCCTCATCAACCATGAGCGCGCTGAGCAATCGCTCCGGCTGCCGTGGCCGGTTGACGAACACCTCCATCATTCCGAATTGATAAGCCCGAATGAATTAAAGCTCCCGCCGTATGGCGTGGCGGTGTTGACACGGTTATCCTGAACAAGTTCAAATACGCGATACGGAATACGCAATATCCGTATTCCGTATCGCGTATTCCGTAGAAAGACCTCCATGTTCAACTTTGGCGTTGACTATTATCCCGAACACTGGCCGGAAGAGCGCTGGCCGGAAGATGCGCGCTTAATGGCGGAGGCCGGCTTCAACATCGTCCGCTTGGGGGAATTCGCCTGGTCGAAGTTTGAACCCCGCGAGGGCGAATACGACTTCACCTGGCTCGACCGGGCGATTGCGATTCTCGCTGCGCAGGGGATTCGCATCTTGCTCGGGACGCCCACCGCCTCGCCGCCGGCGTGGCTGATGACGAAGCACCCGGAAGTCTACCGTGTCCGAGAAGATGGTCTTCGTCTCACCTTTGGGAATCGCCGCGAGTATTGTCCCAATCATCCCGTCTATCATGATTACACGCGGCGCATTGTCACGCAACTGGCCGAGCACTATGCCAATCATCCGTCCGTCATCGGCTGGCAGATTGACAATGAGTTTGGGGATCGCTGCTACTGCTCCGTCTGCGCGCAGGCTTTCCAGGACTGGGCTCGTCGCCGTTACGAGTCGCTTGACGATCTCAATACCCAGTGGGGGACGATCTTCTGGAGTCACACCTATGGTGATTGGTGCGAGATTCCGGTTCCGCTCACCACCGGCGGCTCGCCCAATCCCGGTTTGGCGCTGGACTTCCGGCGCTTCATATCCGATTCATACGTCGTCTATCAGCAACTCCAAATAGATATTCTGCGCCAGAAGTGCCCCAAGCATTTTATTACACACAACTTCATGGGCTTTCATTATGGCGGGCTGAATTATTTCGACCTGGCGCGCAACCTGGATCTGGTGGGCTGGGACACCTACCCGCGCACGCAGTGGGAGATGGTGACGGAGCCGGACTTGAGCGGGATTGCCCTTTCCGCCGATGCGATGCGCAGCCTCAAGCACAAAAATTTTTGGGTCATCGAGCAGCAGGCCGGGCCGGGGGGTTGGGAACTGGTCAGCGTCATGCCGCGCCCCGGCGAACTACGGCTGTGGGCGTATCAATCCATTGCGCACGGCGCAGATGGCGTCATCTTCTTCCGCTGGCGGACGGCGCGCTTTGGCACCGAGCAATACTGGCATGGTCTGCTGGATCACAACGCGCGCCCCGGCCGGCGGTACGAAGAAATCAAGCGCATGGGCGCCGAACTTAAAAAGGCCGGCGACCGGATTCTCGGCTCCACGGTCAAAGCCTCCGTCGCCTTCATCAGCTCCTACGATTCGCGTTTTGCGCTGGAGATTCAGCCCAACAATCCCGAACTCCATTACGCCCAGCATAGCTGGCAGTTGTATCGGGCTTTCTACAATCGGCATATCCCCATTGACGTAGTTTCACCCACCGACGACCTCTCGGCCTATAAATTAATTATTGCTCCGGCCTTATATGTCCTGCCGGAGGCGGTTGCCAACAACTTAAAGCTCTATGTCCAGGAGGGTGGGGTACTGATCCTCAGCCCGCGCTCGGGTGTGAAGGATGAGTTCAATGCGGTCGTCAACCTGCCGCTGCCCGGGCTGCTAGCCGAAGTCTGTGGCATCCGCGTGGATGATTACGATTCCCTCCCGCGCGAGGTGAGCCAATCTTTAGAATTTGTGCCGCCCAGCTTGGCCACCGTCCACCCGCCGTCCGCTCGGGTCTGGTGCGACATCCTGGCGCTGGAGGGCGCGGAGGTTATTGCGCGTTACACCCGTGACTACTATGCCGGAAAACCGGCCATTACTTTAAACCGATTTGGCAAAGGCCTGGCAGTTTACGTCGGGACGGTTGGCGATCAATTGCTGCATGAAATGCTCTCGGGTTGGCTGCTGGATTTGGCCGGCGTGCGGCGGATGATTACTGCGCCGGCCGGTGTGGAAGTAGCCGAGCGCTGGCAGGGCGATCATCGCCTCCTCTTCCTCCTCAATCAGACGGAGCGGGCCCAAGAGATTACTTTGGATAGCCGCTATCACAACTTGATCGGTGATCCGGCGACTTTGGAGGGGACAGTGACGATCCCGCCCCGCGATGTTTTGGTGTTGATGGAAGGGAAGGCGGCTTGAAATACCGTGAGTTAGTCCTGCCTGCTCAAAGCCCGCGTCCCCGCGGGCGTTCTGGCGAGGAGGTATTCCGACCGCGTGGACGCGGTCGGAGAGCGGGCTGCTGCATGACAGCGATCTTGGAGCCTAGATGAAATACCGTGAGTTAGGTCGGACCGGTTGGAAAGTCTCAGAAGTTAGTTTTGGCGCGTGGGCCATCGGCGGCACGTGGGGAACGGTAGACGACCAGGAATCGTTCGCCGCCTTGCAGCGCGCGGTGGACCTCGGCGTGAATTTTTTTGACACCGCGGATGTGTACGGCGATGGTCGCAGCGAGCGCTTGCTTGCCCGGCTGCGCCGAGAACGACGCGAGACTCTGTACGTCGCCACCAAAGCCGGACGCCGCCTGAACCCCCACACCGCCGACGGCTACAACCGCGAGAACCTCACCGCCTTCGTCGAGCGCAGTCTGAAGAATCTTGAAACGGAAGCCCTCGACCTCCTGCAATTGCATTGCCCGCCCACCGCCATCTACTATACGCCAGACGTGTTCGGCGTCCTCGACGATCTCGTGCGCCAGGGAAAAATCCGCTATTACGGCGTCAGTGTGGAGCGCGTGGAAGAAGGCTTGAAGGCCATCGAATATCCGGGCGTGCAGTCCATTCAAATTATTTTCAATCTCCTGCGGCAGCGCCCGAGTGAATTGTTCTTCTCTGAAGCTCAGCGCCGTCGCGTCGGGATTTTGGCGCGCCTGCCGCTGTCCTCCGGCTTGCTGGCGGGCAAGATGACGCGTGCCACGACCTTTCCCGCGGACGATCACCGCACGTTTAACCGTCAGGGTGAGTCATTTAATCGGGGGGAAACCTTCTCCGGCGTGGATTTTGAAATGGGATTACAATTTGTCGAGGAACTGCGTCCGCTTGTCCCGGCGGGGATGACGCCGGCGGAATTTGCCTTGCGCTGGATTTTGATGTTTGACGCGGTCACTTGTGCCATCCCGGGGGCCAAGCGTCCGGCGCAAGTGGAGGAAAATCTCCGCGCCGCCGATCTGCCGCCGCTGCCGGATTCAGTCATGACGCACGTTCGAGAGTTGTATGATCGGCGTATCCGCGAGCAGGTGCATCATTTTTGGTAACCTCATCCTCCACCCCCAGCCCCTCCCCCCTCTCCTGACGCTGAACTTCGCGTCAGGAGAGGGGGGAGGGGTGGCGCGCAGCGCCGGGGAGAGGGGTGAGGTCGTCTGAGGAGATAGAAAATGCCAAACTATAAAAACGGAGATCGGCCCACGATTGGCGTGCTGGTCGGTTGGCAAGTCTATGAGGGGGGCCCTCACACCTTCCTGGAACCGTTGTTTCATGGCATTAATGCCGCGGCCCGTGATCGGGATTGCAATGTGCTGCTAGCCTGCGGTGTGGCGCATACGGGGGGTGGGATTCATCCCGCCTGGCCGGTGCTCGCGCCGGACACCAACTTTGTCCCGGTCGGCCCGTGGAATACGGATGGCTTGATCGCGATCACGCCGTTGTTGTCGGATGCCCGCTCACGCTATGTTCGCCAGTTAATGTTGGATGGCTTCCCGGTTGTGTTTGTTGGGACGGGCGAGAGCGGCCCGGCCATCGTCATAGATAATGAGGGGGGTATTCGCCAGGCGCTGGCCCATTTAGTTGAGCATGGTCACCGGCGCATTGCCTTTATTGCCGGGCACGGGGCCGGGCAGCCGGGCGACAGCGAATATCGTCTCCGGTCTTATCAGACCGGACTGCACGATTATGGTTTGGAGGCAGATCGCCGGCTGCTGGCCTATGGTTTACACACCCGGCCGGATGGCCGGAAGGCGATGCACCAGATTTTGAATTCCGGCGCTCAGTTCACGGCGGTCTTAGCCAGCAATGATGAATCCGCTTCCGGGGCCATCGAAGTTTTGAAAGAAGCCGGTCTTCGGGTGCCGCAGGATGTGGCGGTCATCGGTTTTGACGATCGGCTGGATGCGATCGCTCAAGCGCCCTCCCTCACCAGCCTGCATTACCCGATCTTTGACATCGGCCGCCAAGCCTTCAGCTTATTACTCAAGTACATTGATGGTCAAAAGAAAGGCCCCGAAATTGTCCGGGTTCCCACCCGGCTGGTCATCCGGCAATCGTGCGGTTGCCGGCCAGGGGTGGTGGTTTCCACGCTGGAGAACGAGGCGCGCGTGGCCGCCGATAGCCTCAAGCTCAAATTGATTCAGGTGATGGCCGAAGCCGTCCTGGCCGAGGCCCGACAACTAAATCTGGATGAGGCGACCGCGCTCTGCCAGCGCGTGGTGGAGGCCTTCATTCGTAGCTTGGAGGAAGATAACACGGAGGTTTTCTATACGACGTTCAACGAAATTTTGCGGGGCGTGGAAGCGGTTGACGATGACACGCACGCCTGGCAGGCGCCGATCTCGGTGCTGCGCTCGGGCTTACCCACCTTGCTGAAAGAATTGCACCTGCCTGCCACCCGCAAAGTCTCGGAAGAGGACATGTTGCACCAAGCGCGCGTGGCGATTAGCGAGAGCGCCCGGCGGCGCTATGGCAAGTACCTCATGCAGAATGACACGGTGTCCAACGACGTGGGGTGGATGACCGCCCGCTTGCTGGCCGCGATGGATGAAGGCCAAATCCTGTGGACCTTGAGCGAATACCTCCCTGGCCTAAGCATTCGGCATGCTCACGTCATCTTTTATGAGCCGGAGAAGGATGATCAGGTGGCCTGGAGTGTGTTGCGCGCGAATCCGGGGGCGGAGGGCATCCCGATTCAACGCTTCCCCAGCCGGCAATTTCCGCCGCCCGGTCTCTATCCCGCGAATGAACCTTACTTTCTGGCGCTCTTGCCCTTGATCTTCCAGGAAGAAGTCGCGGGCTTTGTCGCGTTCGATGCCGGTAACTTGGGCGTCGTCTGTGTCACCATCGTCCGACAGTTAGCCGTGGCGCTCAAGAGCGCCCGGCTGCATTCGCAAGTGTTGGAGCTTTCGCTGCGCTAAGAACCGGGCTTGGCCCGGACTGAGCGCTAGGGGGTAAGCTAATCGGCAACGGCTCTGTCCGTTGCCGATTTCGTTAAAGGAACAGTTCAATGATGGGGAAATTGAATCCAATCCATGCTCGTTTTGTTTCAGCGCTCGTGCTTCTTGCGTTTTTTGTTTCAGGCTTCGGACGACCTATGGCCGAGGCCCAGCCGGTTGCTCCTACGGACACGCCGTTTTCCACCGCGACGTATGATTCTTTGACACCGACGGTGACGCCTTTCCCGGCAACACCCACCAAGTCTGAAGGTGGCGGCGTCGGTGGCCTGGGTATGGTCCCGCAATTCTATCTACCTCTGATTAGTCTGAGCGGGCAGATCGTTCTACCTACTCCCACTACGACTCCGTTGCCCACGCTCACGGCCCCGCCCGCGCCGCCCGCCGCGCTCAGCCGGTATATGAGCACGGCCAATATTGATTCCACGAATTATAATGAGCTGTATAACCTGGGCCGGAAACGCGGCGGGTGTGATGACAGTCCCACACCGGCTCGGCCCAATAGCTTCCTCATATTGGCCTTTGGCTATCCGTGGGACAATCACACGCCCACGAGCGCCGCGTCGAGTTATGGGGTGGGCTTGTATGGGAGTGGCAGGGTGACGGTGAGGCTGGACGTGTTAGAAAGCAACCTCTTCGGTTTTGTCCGGGGCTACTATAACTGTGTGAGCATCCACAATCCGTCCGCATCGCTGACCGTGGGCCTGGGGATCAATAGCTCTGACGATCCCAGTTGGTTGACTTTTGAGCATGGCCGGCAGTGGGCGCAGATGGTCTACCGGCTCAATAACCAGCACGCTGCTTGGCAGAGCACGATCAAAGTGGTGGGCGCAGCCGACTTCGAGCCGGATTGGAAACATGTAGCCAGCGTGAGACAATGGGCAGAGGGCTATGCGAGTGTCACGAGCAGCCAATACTATTTCTATGGCGCCTGTAGTGGTTGCCCGGCGGTCACGCGCGATGCTTCCGGAAACTATATCGCGAACTATACCCCGGTGCTGGTGGCCGAGTCGGATTGGACGATGGATGATGTCTGGTATCTCGCGTATGGAATCCGTCCCGCTTATCCGCTGCCGGAAATTTATGAGACGAGTGGGGTGCATGCGCGGCAATGGCAAAATATCGTGTTGTGGGCGGCCACCTGCACGCTCATCCCCTACACCAGCCAGCTCTGTGAGCCGCAACGCCGGGGTGTCAATCGGTACATGTACTTTTCCGGGGTGATGACCCAACATCAAGCGTGTATTGATATTGGGTATGCACCATCCTGTTATCCGCTGCTCTTCAATGAGCCGCCCGCGGGCTGGGGACAACTCTGGCAAGCGCTGAATGACCCCAATACGCCGCTCACCCATCAAGGCGCGTTGAAGTGGAGCACGGACATTTCCTGGGAGCAGTAGAAAGGATGGAGCCGAATGAATCGTTACCTGGCGCAACGCAAACGCAAAGCGCGGCTGGCAGCAATGGCCAGCGGGCTACTTGTCTTGCTAGTGATTGGCCTGGGTCTGTTGCAGGAGAATACGTCCACGTTGGCGTTGACTGAAGCGCAGGCCTATGCCACGCACGAGGAAGCCACCTGGCGCGCCTTCGCCACCTACGCGCCGGATAAAGCCACCCAGCGGGCTGTTCAACAACTCACCGTCACCTTCCTGCCGACCCCCACCGGGTTTGACGCATTCGCCACGGGCCAAGCCTTGGACAAAATGCTGACGACCTCGCCCACGCCCGGGCCGACCGATCCGCCGCCAATGTTCATCCAGCGCCCGGCCGGGGTGGGTAGACTGATCATTTCCGCGTCTCAAACTTGCGGGTATAATCTGAAGTGCAACCCTCAAGATTTTTGGGTGGAGAAAACGAGAGATAAATTTATTACCGTCTATGCGGGACACTACGTTCATTCCAATGGCTCACTTGAAGCCCAACTATATATTGAATGGTCTGCCTTGAGTGACCACCAGCTATTACCGGGGGGCGGCGTGTTTCCTGTGCCGATCCCGGCTCAAGATGTGAGGATCGTGGATGCTATTGGGGAGCAGTTGACACTCCGCACCGATGACGGAACCCTGCTCATCTTTGATGTGCCTTCTCAACAATATATTTCCGTTCCTCAACCGCAACTTACGGCCCGGTCACAGCGTCAGGCGAATGAAGGGGCGGTGATTGAAAATAGTAACGTGCCTTTTACCCTGCCGGGATTTCGTGCCATCAATCGGTGGTCGGGTAAAAACGCTCAAGGGCGCATCACTATTTTTGCCGGGGCAGACAGTGGGATGAATAAAGATTTTGGCATTGGAAAGGGAAAACTCGCCATTGTGACCTCGAAAGGCGAGCCAACCGCCGCTGACCTGCCACAGGTTTATTCTGTCCCAGAGATGGTGTATGGAGCGCTATGGATTTTTGATATGAAGGGAAACCTGGTGGCCTTGCGGGATCATGGCGGTGATATATTCTTTTTTGATTTGACCACACGCCAATTCATCTCGCGGTTGGACGAGAGAATGAGTCAGGTGTTCGGCGCGCCGCTCTTTGATCCGAACATGCCTATCTCCCAAGCCACCCCGCAACCGGTGACGCCCTTTGTTTCACTTTTGCCCACGCCGGTTCTCACGGCTGTCTCGAATGCCTATCCGTAGAACGGAGAGGTTTCCCAACAAGAACAACTTGCGCTGTCATTGACGAGGAGCATTTCAAAGCATACAATCTGACCGCCGGACTTCGGTCGGGGGACTCACTCACTACTTGACCATGCCTCCCCTCGAGAAGCCACCCATCCACCAGTCTCCGGCGGGGCGATTAACGGTGGGGGTCTTAGCGGGCTGGCAGGTCTATAGCGGCATGCCCCATAGTTTCCTCAAGCCGGTCTTGCAGGGAATCTACGCCGCCGCCCGAGATCACAATTGCAATCTGTTATTCGCTTGCGGCGTGGGTCAGCCGAATGACATCGGCGTCCGGCTGCGCCCGGCCTGGCCCAAACTGTCACCGGACACCGACTTTGTCCCGGTCGGCCCCTGGAACACCGATGGCCTCGTCGTCATCCTCCCCCTGGTAACTCCCGCGCAGTCACGCGACATTCAAGAATTCAGAGCCGAGGGACATCCGGTCGTCTTTGTAGGGGCGGGTGAGCCGGGACCGGCCGTTGTCCCGGACAATGAGGGTGGCATCGCGCAAGCCGTGACGCATCTGGTGCTAAATCATGGCCATCGGCAGATCGCCTTCATTGCCGGTCTGAAGGACAGCGTCACGGACAGCTACTATCGCTTGCAAGCTTTCCGGGCGGCGATGCTGGAGTATGGCCTGGAGGTGGATGCCCGGCTGGTCGCGTACAGTTCGCATACCATCCACGGCGGCGAGCAGGCGATGAAGCAATTACTGGCGACCGGGCTCTCCTTCACCGCCGTCCTGGCGAGCAATGATGATTCATGCAAAGGCGCCATCCGAGTGCTCCAGCAAGCCGGGCGGCGGATTCCGAAAGACATCGCCCTCATCGGTTTCGATGACCGGCTGGAAAATATGGCGCACGTGCCACCGTTGAGCAGCGTCCATTATCCCCTCCGGCAGGCCGGCTACCAGTCACTGGAGTTATTACTTAAACACATCGCGGGTCAGGTGGAAAGCACGGAAATCGTAAAGGTTCCCACCCAGCTCATGGTGCGGGAATCGTGCGGCTGCCAGCCGGATGTCGCTACCTCGGCCGCCCTGCGCAGTTTCCGGCAGCGCATCGTGGACCTGGAATCCATCAATGTCCGGCCGCTGCTGGCCCAAATGATGTCGGAGGCCGTCCTGGCTGAAGCGCCCTATCCGCGTCCGAGCGAAATCCATGCGCTGTGTCTGCGGTTGTTGACCGCCTTTGTCTCCAGTCTGGAAGAAGGGACCGATAAACGCTTCCGTCTCGTCGTGGATGAAATTCTGCGGCAATTGGAAGGGGAGGAGGCGGATGCGCATGCCTGGCAAGGGGCCTTGGTCGTCTTGGAAGGCGGCCGGCGGTCACTCTTGGAAAATGAATCGCCCACGCTAAACCAGCATGCGGAAAAATTGTTAAGTCGCGCCCGCTTGCTGATTAGTGAGCGCGCCCGGCGGCGATCCAAGCGCTATCAAGTCGAACAGAATCGCGCCTCGGATAATTTGGGCTGGATGACCAGCCGTCTCTTCACGGCGCGGGACGAGACGCATATCTTGGAGCTCTTGGCCGAAGACCTGCCCAAACTTGGCATTCAGCGCGCTGACTTGGTTTTCTTTGAACCGGAAGCGGATGACCCGGTGGCCTGGAGCGTCTTGCGCTCCATCCCCAATCCCACGGGTGAGGTGCGGCGCTTCCTCAGCCGGACCTTTCCGCCCCCCGATCTTTATCCGGCCCAGGAACCTTTCTACTTAGCCTTGGTAGAATTGATTACCGAAGAAAATCGGTTGGGCTTTATGGCGTTTGATGCGGCCAACCTGGACCCGTGCGCCAATGTGGCGCAACTGTTCCTGGCCGCGCTCAAAAATGTCCAACTGCATGCGCAGGTCACCGAACTCTCACTGCGCGACCCGATGACCGGCCTCCGGAACCGACGCTACTTTGAGATGGCTTTGCGGAATGAAGTGGAACGCTGCCGGCGTTACCACCGCGATCTGGCGCTGTTGATGATTGACCTGGATCATTTCAAAGACTACAACGACACCTTTGGGCATCTGGCCGGCGATGAGGCGCTACGGCAAGTGGGGGAGTGCATTCTCGCGACGGTCCGACGGGGGGTGGACATGGTCGCGCGTTATGGCGGCGAAGAGTTCGTCGTCATTCTGTCGGAGACGGCCGGGGTGGGCGCGGTCAGCGTCGCCGAGAACATTCGTCGGGCGGTTGAGAGTTTAACTGACTTAAGGCGCCGCCTGACCGTTAGCAGCGGAGTCGCTTCCGCCTCGGGCGAAACGATTCAAGCAGAACAACTTTTGCAGCAAGCGGATGAGGCGCTCTATACCGCTAAACATCTGGGCCGCAACCAGGTGTATCTGTCCCGGGCCAAAGAACCGATTTCAGAAGTGACGCGTGACTCGTAATGAAGTGTCACGTGTTCAAGTGTTTAAGTGTCAGGTGGTACTCGGGCACTTAAACACTTGACACTTAAGCACATGACACTTAAGCACGTAACACTTAAACACTTTAAAACAAACTGACATGCGTACTCGCCGCCTAGGCCGAACTCATTTGCAAGTTTCTGAAATCTCGTTGGGAGCGCTGTTCTTCGGCGACCCGGAAGAGGAAGCGCGTTCGCGCAATACGATTGCCCGCGCGCTGGAATCAGGCATTAACTGGATTGACACCGCCGCCGGATACAAAGAGAGCGAAGTTATCGTGGGCCGGGCTTTGCAAGGTCGGCGTAAAGACGTTTACCTCTCAACCAAATATTTTCCATACGCCCCTTGGCCGGAGCCTGATTTGAGCGTGGCCGCGTTGGAGCGCGCAGTGGAGCAAAGCCTAACCCGCTTGCAGACCGAAGTCATTGACCTCTTCCAGTTGCATTGGATTCCCAACGTGGCTGATCTGCACGCCATTCTCAATTCCGATTTGCCGGTGGCGCTTGACCGGTTGCGCCAACAGGGCAAAATCAGATTCATCGGACTCTCGAACGCTTCCGAGCAGGACGGCGAACAGCGGGTATTGATCGAAGCCGTGAAATCGGGTATCTTCGACACGGTCATGGGTTGCTACAACCTCTTCTTCCAAACCGCCGAGCGGGAACTGTTCGGACTGTGCCAGGCGCAGGATATTGGCGTCTTGGTGATGATGCCGCTGGATCAACCCGCGGACGGATACGGATTGGTCAACCGCGAGTCCGCGCGAAAAAGTGTTCAGGCCATGATAGCGCGGGGCCTGCTGCCGGCTGAGCCGCCTTACACCGGCGCGGATCTGTTTGATTTTCTCCTCGCGCCCCCGGCGCGCGATCTGCCGGAGGCCGCGCTCCGTTTTGCGCTCGCGCCGCCGGCGGTTTCCACCGTGCTCTCCGGGACGAATAACGTTCAGCATCTCGAAGCCAACCTCGCCGCCGCCGATGGCCGTCCGCTGGCGCCGGAGGTCCTGGCCCGCGCGCGCCAATTATTTGGACGAATCAACGAACACAAAGTTAGACCCGTGGCCCAATCGTCTTGAAGCGCGTGACGCGTGAGGCGTGACCCGTGAACCGTAAACGCGAGTCACGCCTCACGGGTCACGCCTCACGCGTCACGAATTTAGCAGGGAGATCAACCGGTCTCAGTCGAGGCCCATTAAGGAGATCCGCTTTGAGTCAACGTATCCGCTTTGCGCTCATCGGCGCGGGCAACCGCAGCGATTATCTGTACGGCCCATTGCTCACCATGTTGAAGGACGAGGTAGAACTCGTCGGCGTCTGGGGGCGCTCAGAAGCGCGCGCCCGGGCCCTCGGCGAAAAGTTCCAGGTCCCGTGGTTCACCGACCTGGAGCGTTTGCGCGACCAGACCCGCCCGGAGGCCGCCATCGTCTCCGTCAAATATGCGGCGAACGGCGAAATGGGTCGCCGCGTCATCGAACTCGGCTGGCATGCGTTGTTAGAAACCCCGATTGCGCATGAACTGGCGGACGCGGATGCAATGATTGAGGGAGCAAAGCAGCAAAATTTAAAAGTGGAAGTCGCCGAGCAATATCACTGCCGCCCACTGGAGCGCTTGAAACTCGCGCTCATCGCCGCCGGAGTCTTTGGCCGCGTACATACCGCCTTCAACGACTTCATGGGACATGGCTATCACGGCGTCAGCCTCGTCCGCAGTTACCTCGGCTTCGAGGCCCCGATCGCTTCCGTCACCGGAGCCACGGCGCGGTTCCCGGTTACCTCTTATTACTCTTGGATCGAGAAAACCTCCAGTCCGCGCGATGAAGATTGGGAAAACGCCGTCCTGCGCTTCGCCGATGGCCGGTTGGGGTTCTTTAATTGGTCAAGCATCGCTTACGACTCCGGCCTGCGCTGGTTGCGTTCAAGTAAGTTTTTTGCTGAAAAAGGCATGGCCGTCGGGGATCAACTGACGTTGCTGACGCCGGATGGGAAGGACCCGCAGCCGATTGAAATTGAGCGCCGGATTCACAACGTGGGCGGCATGGAAACCCTGAGTGAACTCGTCGCGCACACCACGCCCGAAATCGTCTGGCGCAATCCATTCCGCGCTTATTATATGGATGATGAGATGATTGCTTGTGCGGACTGTATCATGAGTCTGGTGCGGGCCATCCGCGACAATCAGCCGTTGGACTATGGCGCGGAGCAGGCGCGGGTGGATCAAGAAGTGACACTCGCCATGCGCGCCTCGGCCCAGCGCGGGGGTGAACCGGTTAAATTGCCATTGCCGAGATAAAACATCAATTTTTTCACCGCAGAGCGCGCAGAGTTCGCTGAGTCTTCTTTTTCTTTTTCTTTCTCTCTTTCTTTTTCTCTCAGCGCTCTCCGCGATCTCCGCGGTGAAATAAGGAGTAGATTTGAACTCGAACCCTGATTTCCTGCGCGTCAAAGGCCCGGACATCGTCAACGGTCGGGACGAGATCGTCCAACTGCGCGGCTTCTGTCTCGGCGGCTGGATGAACATGGAGAACTTCATCGCCGGTTATCCGGGGCACGAATCCGGCTTGCGGGCCGCCATCGCTCAAGTGTTAGGGGAAGACAAAGCCCGGTTCTTCTTCGAGCGCTTCCTGCACTACTTCATCGCCGAAGACGATCTGCGTTACCTCCACCGCCTGGGCTGCACGCACATCCGCGTCCCTTTCAATTACCGCCACTTTGAATCAGACGACCGTCCGTTTGAATACAAGCCGGAAGGTTTTGCTTTGCTCGATCAGGTCATTGGCTGGGCGCGCGCGCTGGGCCTATACGTGATTTTAGATTTGCACGCCGTCCAGGGTTGGCAGAACAGCGGCTGGCATTCGGACAACTCCTTTCGCAAAGCCCTGCTGTGGGGCCAGAAGCAGTTTGAAGATCGAGCGGTAGCGCTCTGGGAAGAGTTGGCTCGGCGTTATCGGAATGAGCCGTTCGTCGCAGGCTATAATGTGGTGAACGAGCCGGATGCCGAACCGGCGCAGTGGCTCAATCACTACTATCGGCGCGTCACCGCCGCCATCCGGGCGATTGATCCGGATCACATCCTTTTTCTGGAAGGCAATCATTACTCGCAAGACTTCAGCGAATTTGATCCGCCGTTTGACAGCAACACCGTTTATAGCAGCCATAATTACCTGGAGCCGGGCTTGAACGAGGTGGAATATCCCGGACGAATCAAAGAGACGCATTACCCGGGGATGGTCAAAGACGATTACTATGACCGCGCCCGCCTGGAAAACGATTACGCCAAGCGCGTCGCCTTTACGCTCCAGCACCGCGTCCCCAACTGGGTCGGCGAGTTTGGCTGCATCTCCACCGGCGCCCGGATCAGGCCGGATCACTTGCGCTTCCTCGCAGACATGATGGAGATTATTGAAGGGCACGGCCATCACTGGGCGATCTGGACGTATAAAGACATCGGCAAAATGGGGTTGGTCGTCGTGGACCCTGAATCCGAATGGATGCGCCGCACCCGCCCGGTCCGCGAGGCCAAACAAATGCTGCGGACCGATTATTGGATCGAGCGGCACCCGAGCAAAATTGATGAGCTGCTGGCGCAGGTGGGCGCGCATGTTGAGCAGGTGCTGGGCACGGGGATGACGGATACGTTCCGCCAGCACCTGGCCCACGAATTGCCGGCGGCCGTTTGTGAAGTTGCGCTGCCGAATTTGCTGCTGCCGGTTTTTGCCGAGCAGTTTCGCGGGATGAGCGAGACGGAGATTGACGCGCTGATGCAATCCTTTGCGTTTCAGCGCTGCGCCCCACGGGAGGAACTGGCGCAGTTGATCAAAACGCGCGCGGCTTCACCTGGAAAATAACGATGGAGCCGGTTGAACTTTCCATTTGCGCGAATCGGGCTCAACAGCCGACGGATCTCCTCCATCTTTTGGAGCGCTTCAAGCCCGGCTGTCACGTGTCTGTAATTCCGTGGGAGAAAGAATGGGCCGAGCTATCCCAGGCCGCCTTCTATCGGCATGGGCCGGATGTATCCCAAGTGGGGTCTTCCATGGTCGGCGACATTGTGTCCATGGATGCCTTGCGCCAGTTTAGTGACCGGGAAATTGCCTCGTTCGGCGGGGCGGCGGCTTTTAGCCAACCGGCTTGGGAGAGCGCGCATCGGGGCGGGGACCGGCAAAAAACTTGGGCGGTGCCGTGGCTGGCGGATCCACGCCTGATTTATTACTGGCGGGATCTGTTGGAACAGGCCGGCGTGGAGGAGGCCTCCGCCTTTCAGACCTTTGACGACATGGAAACCACTTTTGCTCGTCTGCGGGCGAGTGGGGTAGCGACCCCGTGGGTGCTGCCGACGAGCCATCACTTAGCGGCGGTTCAGACCTCGGCCAGTTGGATTTGGGCCGCGGGCGGTGATTTCGTTAGTCCCAATGGACGCCGCACACTGTTCAACTCCCCGGAAGCCCACACCGGTCTAAAGATTTACTTTGGTCTTTATCGCTACATGCCGCCCGCCGCGCAACCGCTGGAGGCGGCGACGGCGTTGAAAGTCTTTAGTGACCGGCAAGCCGCGGTGACGATGGGCAGCTCCCGCATCGGAGAAACAATTCTACAGGACGCGCCTCCGGAGATCCGTTCTCGGCTCGGGTTCGCGCTGCCGCCCGGCCCGCCGCTCGTCGGCGGCTCAAGCTTGATCATCTGGAAATATTCGCTGCAAGGTAATACCGCCGTTGAACTGGTGCGTTTCTTAACGAGTCAAGAATTCCAAACAGAGTATGGCCGACGACTGGGATATTTGCCCACCCGCCTGGACGCGCTCGCCGCGCCGCCTTTCTCAACCGAGCCTCACTTCCAAGGCCTGGCCCGGGCGTTAAGCAATGGCCGCCCCTTTACCCCGCGTTCGTTAGGCGGGTTACTGGAAGACAAAATCGGTGCGGCGTTGGTCTCCATTTGGGCCGACGTCATCACCGGGGCGGATCCAGACTTGGAATTTATCCTGACGCGTTGGTTGGAACCTTTGGCCCGGCGGTTGGATTTGACTTTGGGGTCGGTCGGTTGAGCGGGTACCAGCATACAAGATTTAATTTGTACACGGATTACCCGGATCAACACAGATTTCACGGATTTTTTTTAAATTAGCTCCGTGACATCCGGCTTTTTCAGTGTCATCCGTGTACAGCTTTTCGCTCAAGCCTAAAGAGCCCCTAATCTTTTAGAGGAGACTAATCTATGTCTGAGTTTGCTCAAAAACAAGATCGCCTCCGCGCGTTGCTCGCCGAGCGGAAATTGGACGCGCTGCTCCTACAACGCGTCAGCAGCTTTGCCTGGGCGACGTGTGGGGCGGCCTCCTACGTAAACACGGCGACGAGCGAAGGCGCTGCCTCGTTACTAATTACCCCTTCCGCCCGTTATTTAATCACCAACAACATCGAAGTCACCCGCCTGGAACAGGAAGAGCAGCTTGGGGCGCAAGGTTGGGAAATCCGCACCACGCGCTGGCATGAAGCGCCGGTCTCCGTCGCCGAACTGGTGAAGGGCCTGAAACTCGGCGCGGATGGTCCTTATCCCGGCGCGACCGACCTCTCCGGCGAGATCGCGCACCTGCGCGCGAACTTGCTGCCGGAGGAAGTGGAACGCTTCCGGCAATTGAGCCGTTGGTGCGCGGAGGCCATGAACAGCGCCGCCCGCGCCGTCCAGCCGGGTCAGACGGAATATGAGTTGGCCGGCCGCCTCGCGCGTGAAGCCGAAAGCCGGGGCGCGCAGTGCATCGTCAATTTGATCGCGACCGACCAGCGCATTTTTTCTTTCCGGCATCCACTGCCCACCGATAAAAAACTTGAGCGCTATGCCATGCTCATCTTATGCGGACGCCGGTGGGGATTGGTGTGCTCGGTCACGCGCCTGGTTCACTTTGGCCCCCTGCCGGATGAGGTGCGCCGCAAGATGGAAGCCGTGGCGCAGATTGATGCGGAGTTCATCGCCGCCACGCGCCCCGGTCAAAAGTTGAGCGCCGTTTTTCAACGCGCGATGGCCGCTTATGCCAAGGCCGGTTTTGGCGACGAGTGGCATCTGCATCATCAAGGCGGGCCGGCGGGCTACGAGCCGCGCGAGTACGTCGGCACACCTAATTCCACCGAAGTCGTTTCCGCCGGCCAGGTCTACGCCTGGAATCCATCCATCACCGGCTCAAAATCCGAGGACACAATTCTGGTCGGCGAGAATGGAAACGAAGTGCTCACGGAAATGCCGGGCTGGCCCATGCTCACCCTCACGACCGAAGGCGGCCAAAAGGTCGCGCGGCCGGTGATTTTGGAAATTCAGTAGATCACGCTTGCAGGGTGACAAAGCTTTACACGCTCCCAGCCCGCGTCCCCGCGGGCGGAATGCCTTGCAAAGCGCCGTCGGTGATTTAGGAAGTTGTTTAACCAGAGTCGGAAAACTCGTGCGGTGAAAGGTGAGTATATACGTTGGACGATAACCATTATCCAATCTCACAAGAGCTCTTTAAAGATATATCCACGGTCTTGGCAAAAGAGTTAGCCAAGGCATTTTCTCAAGTCGATTGGAGTCAAGTTGCACCCCCGATTGTCTTCCCGCAAGTTGATTTTGGCGGTTTAGATCAACATCTGCGCGCTAAAATCATATTGTTGGCAAAGGGTGGTTGGTACCCAGACAACAAGATGTCACTTGGCTTGATTCGTAATACGGCTAAGAATATTGAAAACGGTGATTATCAAGATGCCGATAGCAAAATGATTGCCTTCTTTAAAGATGGCTACCAAAGCATTAAATCACGCATCCTCGCCGATCTCTCTGATCGCTCCTATGTGTTAGCAAGTGCTTTTCACGCTCATGAGCTTGGCGAGTACACGCTGTCAGTGCCGGTGTTTCTGATCCAAGCTGACGGAGTATGTTTTGACGTAGCAGACGTACAGCTATACAGCAAGCGCAACAATAGACCAAGAGTAGCAGATATTATCAATGGAAGGGCCACCGGATTGTTTACTGCCGCTCTCTTGTCGTCATTAGCTACGGGCATCCCATTAACAGCTAATCCTGACGAAAGAAATGATCCGAACTATCCAAGAGGAGCACTGAATCGTCACCAAGTAGTCCACGGCGAATCAACAGATTACGGAACAATAGCCAATAGCTTCAAGACAATCTCGCTACTTAATTACGTTTGCAAATTGCGTGAAGTTCTATCCAGGAGCAATGCTGCCTAACACGCAGCTTGAGCCGACTGGTTCTTTGCGCCGCAAAAAAATACAGCATTCTATGCTGTGGCTCAACCAACCTGTTCTCTAGAATGAATCGCCCACTCATCGCTCTCCCTCCTTCCTCCATCTCCCTCTCCGGCGCGTGGCGTTTCGCCGTTGATCCGGACGCTGTTGGAGAGTCACAGGGCTGGGCCACGCCGGGCTTCGACGATTCCGATTGGCGAGCAGTCAACGTACCGCATACCTGGAACGTCATGCCGGACTATGCCAACTTTGACGGCTTTGGCTGGTATCGCCGAAAGTTCCTCGTGCCGGAGGCGGTGCAACCGGCGCATTTGCGGTTACGCTTCGAGGCCGTCTACTACCTCGCGCGCGTTTGGTTGAACGGCAACTATTTAGGTGAACATGAAGGCGGCTATACGCCTTTTGAGTTCGATGTCAGTGACCTCATTCAGCCGGGCGCGGAGAATGTGATTGTTGTGCAGGCCGATAACCGGCGTCTGCCCGATCGCATCCCGCCCACGGGCCGAGCGGAATGGACCTTCCAGTGGTGGAATGATGGCGGCCTTGTGCGCGACGTCTCGCTCCTCGTTACTAGTCGGGCCTTCATCCTCAGCCAGCGAATTGTCGCCGTGCCGCATCTCACGGGCGAAGACCTGGCGGATCAAGCCACGGTCACCGCTCGGGTGATAGTGCACAACACCGCCACCGACCGATTCGCCGGGACACTCAACGCCAACATCGTGGATGATTTTATCGGTCGCGCGGTGCTCACGTCCCCTTTGAGTGCGCCCGTCGCTCTCGCACCCGGCGACAGCACGGAGGTCGAACTCACCGCCGTTGTCACCTCGCCTAAACTCTGGCACTTCGATCATCCGAACTTGTATCGCTGGTCGGCGTCGCTCGCGGCCGCGGATGGCCAAGCCATGCACGCGGACGAAGTAACCTTCGGCATTCGCTCCATCGAATTGAAGAAGGCCCACTTTTATCTCAATGGCGAACAGATGCGTCTGGCCGGCGTTACCCGGCATCAGGACTCACCGGCGTACGGCCTGGCCGAACCGGTGGAGGTGATGGGGGCCGATTACGCGGACCTGAAAGCGCTGAATACCGTCTTCTCGCGCCCGACGCATTACTCGCAGCCGGAGTTCATCCTGGATTATTGCGACCGCCACGGAATTTTGCTCATCCCGGAAATTCCGGCTTGGCAGTTGAACCCCACCCAAATGGCCGACCCTCAAGTGCGGGCGTTGGAGCGGCAGCAGATTCGCGAGACAATTGCCGCCAATGCCAATCATCCGTGCGTTTGGGCCTGGAGTGTCGCCAACGAAATTGAAGCGCGGACGCCCGAAGCGAATGATTTTATCCGCGAGATGGTCGCCTACGCCAAGACCCTCGACCCGACGCGGCCCGTCGGATTCGGTTCGCACAAGCTAGACATGCAGCCCTGGCTGGATGCCAGTGCCCAGGCCGATTTTGTGATGATGAACCAATACTATGGAACCTGGATCGGCCCAAAATCCGGGCTGGGCTTGGCGCTCGACAGTGTTAACTTCGCTTGGCCGGACAAAGCTGTGATCGCCTCGGAATATGGGTTTGAGCCGGACTGGCCGAACGTTCCCGGTATGCCGCCGGTGCCGCGTGATTACAAAAAATTCTACTTGGCTCCCGAGGGCGTTTCCCCGGACTCCGATGCCGCCGATGAGCCGCGCCGCCAGTTGCTTGCGGACCAAACGGCGGTCTTTCGCAGCCGGCCGTTTGTGATCGGCGCGATCTTTTGGACCTATCAGGATTATCGTTCGCCCTTTAACTTCAGCATGGGCGTGGTAGACGCGCAGCGCAACCGGCGTGGCTCGTGGGAGGTGATGCGCGAGGAATATTCGCCGATTTTGATTGACTCGGTGAGCTTGTCTAAATTGGCGAATGGCCGCCAGTGGGCCAAGGTCAACTTGCGGACGCGCGGACTGGAGCGCGATCTGCCGGCGTACACACTGCGCGGTTACCGATTATATTGGTCGGTGACGTCGCAAGCGACGGAAGACGGAAGACGGATGACGGAAGACGAAGGACCGCTACGCGGGACAAAGGACGAATTGTCGGCTGAGGGAAATATACCTATGCCCATTCTGCCGCCTGGCTCAACTTGGTCGGGTGAGATTGAGTGGGAGATGCCCACGCAGGATTACGTGCTCACGGTGAGTGTCGTCCGACCCACCGGGTTCACGGTGATTGAACATGCATATGATGCGCATGGGCGGAGGGTCGTGAGACGTGACCCGTGATACATGATTAAGTGCCAAGTGTTCACGGGTCACGTCTCACGCGTCACGTTTGAATGGTAACCCTGTTCCTACTTACTGGAGTTTCAACCTATGAAAGCTGTTGTCATTGAAGCGCCACATAAAGTGAGTCTGACGGAACAACCTGCCCCACGCCCGGCGGAAGGCCAGGTCCTCGTCCGGGTCGCCGCCACGGGAATCTGCATGACGGATGTGGATGTGCTGGATGGGACGCTCCCGGAGCCGTACGTGAAATATCCGGTCATCCCCGGCCACGAATGGTGCGGGACGGTCGTCGAATTGGGCGCGGGGGTGACCAAGCCCAAGGTCGGGGAGCGAGTGGCGGTGGAAGGTTACAACTACTGCCGGACATGTTTCTATTGCCGGCGCGGGGAAACCCAACTCTGCACCACCTACAATCAAATCGGCTTTACCCTGCCGGGCGGTTACTCGGAATACGTCGCCGTGCGCGCGGATTTGGTCCACCCGTTCAGCGAAAATTTGCCGTTTGAAGCCGCCGCCCTCACCGAACCGGCGGCGTGCGTGGGGCATGCTTTCTCGCGGCTAAACGTCAAACCGGGGGATACTGTCGTCATCGTCGGGCCGGGCACGGTGGGATTGCTGGCTATTCTCTGGGCCAGACTGTTTAGCCCGCTGCAAATCATCGTCGTCGGTTTAGACCGCGTCAACGAACCGCTGGCGCGCATCTTTGGCGCGACGGAATACATCACGGTCAATGATAGTCCGGCGGCATACATCCGTGCGTTGACCGATCGCCGGGGCGCGGATGCCGTGTTCGAGGCCGCCGGGAACGTCGGCGCCGTGATGCTGGCGTTGAATCTGGTGCGGCGCGGCGGCAGTGTGGCGTTGGCGGGCGTCGCTGGCGGCACGCAGCCGCTGGTGCTTGAATCCGATTCCTTCCTCCTCAATGATCTGCGTGTGCATGGCATCTTTGCCTACTCTTCCAGCACCTTTGTCCACACCCTGCGACTGATCGAGTCGCGACAGATTGACGTTCACCCGTTGATCACGCACACCTTCCCGCTCGAAGGCTACGCCGAGGCGTTTGATCTGCTGCGGACGCGCCGGGAGCCGTTGGTCAAGATTATATTGAAGCCGTAAAACGACGGAGGACGGTGGACGGACGACGGAAGACGAAGGAAAGATACTTTCGTCGCGCGAAGCGGTCCTTTAGTACAGGAACTCAAGGAACTTGAAGGAACTCAGGGAACTTGAACTCCTCCAGTTTTTTGAGTTCCCTCAGTTCCTTGAGTTCCTACAGTTCCTTTTCTTGGAGTAATCTATGTCAACCCAAAACTACCTCAACTACATCGCCGGCCACTGGGTTCCCGCCTCGGATGGGGCCACGACGAAAAACATCAACCCGGCCAACACCGATGAAGTCGTCGGTGAGTTTGCGCTGGGCGGGCGGGCCGATGCCGCGCGCGCGGTGGAAGCTGCCGCCAAAGCCTTTCCTGGTTGGGCGAACATGCCCATGCCCAAACGCGGCGACATCTTGAATAAGGCCGCCAACCTGTTCGAGGCGCGCGCCAATGACATCGCCGAGGCACTCACGCGTGAGGAAGGCAAAACGCTCGCGGAAAGCAAAGGCGAGGTCGCGCGCGGCGCGAGCCTGCTGCGCTACTACGCCGGCGAAACCATGCAGCCGATCGGCGAGGTCTACCCCTCTGTCTCTCCGACGACGTTCCTCTACGCCGAGCGCGTGCCGCTGGGCGTCGTCGCGCTTATCACGCCCTGGAATTTTCCGGTCGCGATTCCCACGTGGAAAGTTGCGCCCGCGCTCGCTTACGGAAACACCGTCGTCCTCAAGCCCGCCGAACTCACGCCGCTGACCGCCTGGCATTTGGTAGATGTTTTAGAGAAAGCCGGGCTGCCTCCGGGCGTTTTGAATCTCTTGGTCGGGCGCGGTTCGCAGGCCGGGCAGGAGTTGGTTGAGAATCCGCTCGTCAAAGCCATCAGCTTCACCGGTTCCAATGAAGTCGGCGCGCGCATCGCGGCGCAGGCCACCGTGCGCGGCGCCAAGGTGCAGTTAGAGATGGGCGGCAAGAATCCGGTCGTCGTCCTTGCGGATGCGGATTTGGGAAAGGCCGTCGAAATCACGATCGCCGGAGCGATGCTCTCCACGGGCCAGAAATGCACAGCGACCAGCCGCGTCGTCGTCCAACGCGAGGTGATTAACGAATTCCGTGATCGGCTGACGGAGCGCGCCAAATCGCTGAAGATCGGCGATGGGATGAAGCCGGACACGTACATGGGGCCGCTCGTCAGCGCCGAGGCTGAAAAGACTGTGCTGAGTTACATTGAGTTGGGCAAGAAAGAAGGCGCGCGGCTATTGACCGGCGGCGAGAAGCTGCGCGGCGGTGAGTATGATCGCGGTTACTTCGTCGCGCCGACGGTGTTCGATCAGTTGACGCCGGAGATGCGCATCGCGCAGGAAGAAATCTTCGGGCCGGTCGTGGGCATGATCGAGGCCAAGGATTTTGACGAGGCGGTGCGTTTGGCGAACCATACCAAATTTGGCCTGAGCGCTTCCATCGTCACGCGCGATCTGGGTTTGGCCATGCGCTTCATCCGTGAGATCGAAGCCGGAATCGTCCACATCAACTCGCAAACCGCTGGGGCCGAGCCGCAGGTTCCCTTCGGTGGATTCAAAGGCAGCAGCAGTGGCAGCCGCGAGCAGGGCAAAGTCGCGCGCGAGTTCTTTACGCAGATCAAGACAGTTTATATGGACCCACCCTAACAGACGGAAGACGGAGGACGAAGGACGAAGGAAAACTTTCGTCGTTCGTCGTTCGTCTTTCGTCTTTCGTCCGTCATCCGTCTACCGTCCTCCGTCTTAACTTCCAGGAGTCTCCCTCATGCAATCTACCCGTAACTTCCTCACCAAGCTCGGTCTCCCCTCCGGCGATGCGTTTGATCTCCCGACTTCAGCCAAACGGTTTCCAGATGGGGCGCAGTATCGAATCGAAATCCCCAGCGTCGAAGGCCCGCGCGCGTTGGCGGCTGTGCTAGAAGAAGCCGAGAAGCAATCTGTGCTCATCCATCGTGTCTCGCAGGGCAGCGGCATCATGCTCCTGACCGACGACGAAATCCGCGAGATGGCGCGCTTGGGCCGCGAGGCCGGGATCGAGGTCAGCCTGTTCGTCGGGCCGCGTGCCAGTTGGGACACCGGCGCGCAAATCGTCGCCAGCGCCGGAAAAGTTTTGGGCGCGCGCCTGCGCGGGATGGATCAAGTGGTCTTCGCCGCCGAAGATTTGCGGCGCGGCGCGGCGCTGGGCATCCGCTCGGCGCTCATTGCCGATGAAGGCTTGCTCTGGCTGGCAAATGAAATGAAGAAGGCCGGTGAACTGCCCGCCGACTTCGTGCTCAAGGTTTCGGTGCAGATGGGGGCCGCCAATCCCATCTCCGTCCGGTGGATGGAGCAACTGGGCGCGGGGACGTACAACGTGCCGACCGATCTCTCCGTCCCGCAGATGGCCGCGATCCGGCAGGCGATCTCGATTCCGCTCGACACGTACATCGAAGCCCCCGACGACTTTGGCGGGTTCGTGCGCTATTACGAAGTGCCGGAACTGACGCGCGTCGCCGCGCCAATTTATTTCAAGCTCGGCCTGCGCAACTCGCCGAACATTTACCCGACCGGTGTGCATCTCGAACCGACGGCCATCGCCATGGCGCGCGAACGCATCCACCGCGCTGCCATTTTGCTCGACATCCTCAAGCGCTACGCACCCGAGGCGAAGACGTCGAAGCGCGGGGCGGAGGGATTGGGAATACCGGTCGGGTAAAACTGACGAAAGACCAACGACGAAGGACGAAGGAGAATATTCGTCTTTCGTCCTTCGTCTTTCGTCCATCGTCAGGACTCCCTATGAAAATCACCAACGTCACTCCCCTCGTTCTCGGCACTGAATGGCGCAATATCACCTTTGTCAAAGTCGAAACCGATGAAGGATTGATCGGCGTGGGCGAAGCGCGTGTGATCAATCGTACTGAAGCCGTGCTGGGTTATCTGACGGAAGCCGTCCCGCGCTATGTTCTCGGTGAGGATCCTTTTAATATTGAGCGGCTCGTCGGGCGGATGTTCCGCGAGGACTTTGGCCGCGCCGGCGAATTAGTGATGACCGGCATCGCGTTGATCGAAGTTGCGTGTTGGGACATTATGGGCCAGGCGCTCAATCAACCGGTGTATCGGCTGCTCGGTGGGGCGGTGCGCGATAAGATCAAGGCCTATGGCAACGGCTGGTACACCGTCGAGCGGACGCCGGACGAATTTCACGCCGCCGCCCAACGCGCGGTCACCAAAGGCTATCACGCGCTCAAGTTCGATCCGTTCGGTGCGGGCTTCTATGAACTGGAGCGCGCCGAGAAGAATCGTGTTATCGCACTCGTCGAAGCGGTGCGGGACGCGGTTGGGCCGGACGTTGAGTTGCTGATCGAAATGCACGGGCGCTTCAATCCGGTGACGGCGGTGGAGATGACGCGTGATCTCGCGCCGTTCAAGCCTTCGTGGGTGGAGGAGCCGGTGCCGCCGGAGAATTTGGCCGCGCTCAAGAAAGCCGCGGATGCCATCGCGCCGTTAGGGATTCCGGTCGCGACCGGCGAGCGACTGAACACGATTTACGAATACCGGGAGCTGTTCGAACTGCAAGCCGCCGACATTATCCAGCCAGACATTACGCACTGCGGCGGTTTGCTGAACGTGAAGAAGATTGCGGCGGGGGCCGAGGCGTGTTACATGCTCGTCGCGCCGCACAATGTGGGCGGGCCGGTCTCGACCGCGGCGGCGCTGCACTTGGCGGCCTGTACGCCCAACTTCAAAATTCAGGAACACTTCAATGACTTCGCCGAAGCCTATGTGAAGGAAGCTGCGCCCGGCCTGCCGGAGGTCGTAGATGGTTACTTCGCTCTGCCGCCCGGCCCCGGCCTCGGCGTGAAGCTCAACGAAGACGTGATCCGCGCGCATCCGCAACAGAAGATTCACTTTAATTTATTTGCGGAAGACTGGCATAAGCGGCAAGCGAAGGTGAAGTAAAAATAAATTTTTTCTGCTTTGCAACTATTCTGCCTCACCCCCGGCCCCTCTCCTGAAGCGAAAGTTCCCGCTTCAGGAGAGGGGAGAAGTACATCGGACTCTGCTCCCCCTCTCCTGACGACGCATCCTGAGCGGAGCGCGGTGTTCTTCCGCGCGCAGTCGAAGGAGTGTCGTCAGGAGAGGGGGCTGGGGGGTGAGGCGGTTTGAGCAATTAGCGTTATTCCCCACCATCTTTTCAAAATCAACGAAGGAGGCTTGGCATGGATGACTTGCAACGTTACTTAGCCGAAGAGTTTGTTGAAGATTATCAGGCGGGGCGTCTTTCTCGGCGTCAGGCGCTGAAGCTCATCGCCTCGATCACCGGGAGTCTCATTCTGGCGCAGACGTTCCTGGTGAGCTGCGCGCCCCCGGCTCAGTCCACCGCCACCTCGGAGGCCACCCAGCCTCCGGGCGCTTCGCCCACCGCTCAAGCCGCCACCGAAACCTCGAATACGGCCGCCCCCACTTCCGCGGCCGCGCCGGTGAGTGGAACGGTTAGCCCGGATGATCCCGCCATCGAGGCCGGGCCGATAGAATTTCCGGGTGAGGGAGCGACGCTGCTGGGTTATCTCTCTCGGCCCAAAGCGGAGGGCGCGTTCCCGGTCGTTTTGGCCTGTCATGAGAATCGCGGCCTGACCGATCACATCCGGGATGTCACGCGCCGTTTTGCGAAGGCCGGTTACGTAAGTCTGGCGGTGGACTTGCTTTCGCGGGAAGGGGGAACGGCAGCGCTGGATGCCTCCGCGGTGCCCGGCAAGTTAGGTTCCACGTCGCAGGATCAGTTTGTCCAAGACTTCCAAAGTGGTTGGCATTATCTGCAAGGCCAACCCTTCGCCCGCGCGGAGCAGGTGGGGATGATCGGGTTTTGCTTCGGCGGTGGCGTAACGTGGCGGGTGGCCACAGGGATGCCGGAATTAAAAGCGGCGATCCCTTTCTACGGCCCGCCGCCCGCCGCGGAAGATGTGTCCAACATCCAGGCGGCGGTGTTAGCCGTCTATGGTGAGCTTGATCAACGCATCACCCAAACGGCTCCGACGATCGAAGCGGCGATGAAGGAAAATAACAAGATTTTTGAAAAAGAGATTTATCCGGGCGCGGATCACGCCTTCTTCAATGACACCGGATCGCGTTATAATGCGCAAGCAGCCCAGGACGCCTGGGCCCGCGCGCTGGACTGGTTTGGACGTTATCTGGTTTCGTCGTAAACTCTGCTCGCTGCTATGAAGCTTCTGAAAACTTGGATCGTACTTGGGGCACTCTGCTGGATCAGCGTGGCTTGTGGCAGTTTGCCCCCAGCGTCTTCCTCGTCTCAACTTTCCACCCCGCAACTCGCTACGCCGCAACCTGAACTTATCGAACAGGCAACCCTCACACCCGCACCGACCGCCACACCGACCACAACCCCGACTCCCACACCCACGCTGCACCCGCTGACCATTCAAGCGATGCGGATGCGCGACTATCCGGGCAGCGACATCACCATCGAAGAAGCGCTCGCGCCGGGCGATGTTTATTATCGCTACCTCGCCTCGTATCAATCCGAGGGCTTGAAAATTTACGCGCTGTTGACCATCCCCTTCGGCGAGAAACCGCCGACCGGTTGGCCGGTCATCGTCTTCAACCACGGTTACATTCCCCCGGCGGAGTATCGCACCACGGAGCGCTATGTCGCCTACGTGGATCGCATCGCGCGTAGCGGCTATATCGTTTTTCGTCCCGACTATCGCGGGCACGGCAGTTCGGAGGGGACCGCGCGCGGCGCGTACGGTTCACCGGATTATGTGGTGGATGTGCTCAATGCGGTCACCTCGATGAAGAACTATCCGGACGCCGACCCGAACCGGATGGGGATGTGGGGGCATTCGATGGGTGGCTACATCACACTGCGTTCGATGGTGATCAACCACGACCTGCGCGCGGGCGTCATCTGGGCTGGGGTCGTCGGCTCGTACCTGGATATGGTCTACCATTGGCGTCCGACTCCCATCCCCACCCCGAATGTTACCGTGACCCCCGGCACGCGCTGGCGCACCGGCTGGATTCAAATGTACGGCTCCCCCGAAGACAACCCCGATTTCTGGGCCTCGGTCTCCGCGAACTCGTTTCTCGGCGATCTGTCCGGGCCGCTGCAACTGCATCACGGCACGGCGGATAAAGAAGTGCCGCTGGAATTTTCCGAGACCTTGTATCAGCAAACGCTAAACGCGGGCCAAACGGTTGAGTTGTATACCTATCCCGGCGCGGGTCACAATATAACCAGCCATTTTAGCTTGGCGATGCAACGGACAGTGAAGTTTTTCAATATGTATGTCAAAGGTGAATAATTTTATGCGACGTCGCCTCTCCCCCCTGAGTTTGATTCCCCTGACTTTGGGACTGGCGGCGCTCGCTTGTCTGAGTCCGGCGCGCTCCACCCTAACACCGACGGTAATTCCAACCGATACACTTGAACCGACCCGCACGCCTCATGCGCTAACGTTAGGCGACCCCCAGCGTGTTGAGCCGGGCGGTTTCTCGTTCCAAGCCGTGTCCGGCTTTCGGGCAGAAATCCAAGCCTCTCAAGTGGCGCTGCGCAACCCTGACGTGTCCATCTCAATTACCCTGGCGGGTGCTCCCGCAGAGGGGGATACCCAATCGCTGCAAAGCACGCTCGACAATTTTCTAAACAATGTCGCTAAAGATGCTTCCAATTTCAAAGTGAGTGAGTCGTATCCTGTCACGGTTGGGGGGTCCGAGGGTTTAGCAATAGACATCTCCGGCGAGTTGTTCGGCGATGAGATCACCGGCCAGGTCGTCGTTGTCAGTCCGGAGAATAAGCAATTCTTTTTCGCGTTTGGCTTCGCGACGAACGAGCCGGCCGGTAACCGTTGGGAAGCTGAGGGCAACCCGGCATTCGAGGCAGTGTTAAGCTCAATCCAATTCTTTGAACCGGTGAGTGCTGTGAATGCGGATTCCTGTCCGATCTCGGAGGATGAAACCTACGGCTACATGGAGGCCAATCCCATCCGGGTGGGGGGCGGCGATTTCGACGGCCCGCCGCGTGAGCGTGCTTACCTGGACAATCTGCGCGGCCCCAACGGTGAGCCGATCTCTTACAACCGCCTCAATTCTTTTGAGTCTGGCGATACGATCTTGGACAGCTATGAGATCACCGTTCTGGAAGAGTCGGTGACGCTCTACCTTGACGAATATAATTACACGGAGCCCCAAGCGCCCATTGGGTTTACCTGCGCAGGAGAATTTCCGCTGACGACGCCGTGAGAACTTGAGTGGCTTCAGGTGACTGTCACGGGGGCGATCGGGTGTTGGAATTTCATGCGCCATATCGGCCCCCGTGACAGTCACCTTTTTTCAAACTCGTCATCGTTTAGGCCGCTTGGCGATGAAGCGTATTTATTGCGAGTATAATCGCGCTATAAACTTAGGCCTCATCCAAGACTAAGTTCCGTGCAGACCCTAAAGGTCTCCCGCACAGTGCTTCATCCCACCCAAGCGGGTTCGCGGGAGACCTTTAGGGTCTAAATGTTGAACTATGTTTAGGAAGAGAGTATTCAGCAAACTAATTGGCAGCGGATGAAGTAACAGATGTAACGGATGCTTCCCTGATTCGCTACATCTGTTACTTCATCCGTTGCTAATGAGTTCGATCATTCGTTCGATTAACCACGGCCGTTGGCTTTCCCGTGACCTCGCTCACGCGGGGCGCAGGACGGGATGTGAAGTTTCTAATAAATGCTGATAGGGAGCCATTATGGATTTCAAAATATTTATTGATACCCTGCTCACTGGAACACCTATCGCAATCTTAGCGGCCTTAGTGGGAATAGTTTGGCAAGCTATATATGTGCATAGTCGAGATAAACTTCATGACGAACAGGTTAAACGCGAACTCGATATCGAACAGAAGAAATTCGACGCTCAGCTAGAAATTGATAAACAAAGATTCGAGCACCAGAAGCAACTTGAAATCCTGCGGTTTCAGTATGAACAAAAAAGATGGCGCGAAGAACTAGCACGCGAGATCACCTTAAGACTCGTTGAAGCTCGAATTAAGGAAAACTCTGAAGTCTGGATATGGGTTAAGAGTATAGCTTTACATCAGTTACAAGATGGAAAATGGCCTCTTGATCATACAAAGACTCTTGCACAAAAGATAAAAGAGTGGCGCTATGGTAAGGGGGGATTATTGGCAGAGGAGGTCACTCGAGATGTCGCTTTTACTTTTCAGACAGCTCTCTGGGAATATAATGGTTCTCAGGAAAATTATAAACGTATTAGACAGATACGCCGTATTTTTCGTGAAGCATTGCGTGCAGATATGGGCATGGGAGAAAATATTAGAGGCCAAACTATTTATGAAACTGCTGAGAAACATCAAAAGATTAAAAAAGAACTTCACGAAATTCAAGCCGAACTAGGTATATCTCAAGAGGTAGATACTGAGGGAGGCTGAACGATGAATGAAGAGTGATCTATTAAGCAGCCTCCTCATAATTAATTACTATAAAGCTTTATCTCCAAGGAGACCCTCATTGAAAACCTACCGCCTCCCTCAAACAGATTTAGTCATCTCCCGCCTCGCCATCGGCTGTATGAAATTCGGCGGCGAGTGGAATAACAAGCCGCTCACCGCCGCGCTACGAACCAGGACCGTCAAGCTGATTGAAACGGCCTGCGAGCAAGGCATCAACTTCTTCGACCACGCGGACATCTACACCCAGGGAAAATCCGAGACCGTGTTTGGCGAAGCGTTGCAGCAATCGCCCGGCCTGCGCGACAAAATCATCCTCCAATCCAAGTGCGGCATCCGCTTCCCCGGCAGCCCATTTCCGAGTGATCCGGCGCAGTACGATTTCAGCTACGAGCACATCATCCGCTCGGTCGAAGGCAGCCTGCGCCGCTTGCAGACGGATCGCCTGGATATTCTCTTATTGCACCGACCTGACCCGCTCGTCGAGCCGGAAGAAGTCGCCAAGGCGTTTGATGAACTCCAGCGTGGTGGCAAAGTGCGCTACTTCGGCGTCAGCAATCACACCGGCCCGCAGATTGATCTGCTGAAAAAATACGTCACGCAGCCCATCGTCGCTAATCAGCTTGAACTGAATATTATCCACGCGCACATGATCAAAGACGGCTTCCTCGCCAACCAGAACGGTGGCGTGTATGCCGCCGCGGATGGCATCCTGGACTACTGCAGGTTGCATAACATCCTGGTTCAGGCGTGGGCGCCCGTCGCCAACGGCAAATTGATTGATCCGCCCAAGGGGGTTGATGCGGATGTGCGCAAGACGGCCAAGCTTGTGGCGCAGATGGCGAAAGAGAAAAGAACCACCAAAGAAGGCATTGTGCTCGCGTGGTTGTTGCGGCATCCCGCGCCTGTCCAGCCAATCATCGGCACGACGAAACCGGAGCGTATCATCGCCAGTTGCGCGGCGGATAGTGTGAGCCTGAGCCGAGAAGAGTGGTATGCGCTGCTCGCGGCGGGCCGTGGTGCGCCGGTTCCGTGAGTAAAGATTTAGTCCGCGATTACTATGCGGCCTTTGGGGAAAATGAATGGCTTCGATTGATGCGACCGGAAGGTGTGCTTGAATTTGCGGTAACGACACACGCCCTCACCCAGCACTTGCCTCCCGCCGGACGAATTCTCGATCTCGGTGGTGGAGCCGGACGTTACACGATCTGGTTAGCCAAACGGGGTTACCGCGTTCTCCTGGCCGATCTCTCGCCCAATCTGCTGGAGGTTGCCCGAGATAAAATAGCGGAAGCCGGCGTTCAAGCGCAAATCGAAGATGTTGTCGTCTGCGATGCCTGCGACTTAACTCGCTTTGCTGACCAATCCTTTGACGCGGTATTATGCCTGGGGCCGTTCTATCATCTCGTCGAGCCAAAAGATCGGGAACGGGCGGCTATCGAACTCCGGCGAGTCCTGAAACCGGGTGGCGTGGCCTTTATCGCGCTGATGCCCATTTATGCTTTCTTGCGCCGGACACTTGGTTCGGTGGATGAACGCCGGCATTTCGCGCAGCCGGAATTTATTTCGCGGTTGATGAACGAAGGCGTGTTCGTCAATGACATACCCGGACGATTCAATGCGGGCTATGGCGTGCGACCACAGGCGGTCGCTCCATTTTTTGAAGCGCATGGCTTGAAGGCGATTGAACTGCTGGCCGATACGGGTTTTGCCGCATACGAGGCTCAAGCGTTGGCGGAGTTGTCGGAGGTGGACCCTCAAGCGTATGCAGCGGCAATGGAAATCATCCTCCGCACGGCCAACGACCCAAGTCTTCTGGGGGCGAGTATTCATCTGCTCTACCTTGGCAGAAAAGAATGAATGCCAATTTCCACTTGTCTTGACACCTGCAGAAAAAAATCCTTTAAATCCGTTTCATCCGTTGACTCATCGTATCGGTAGAATCAAAATCGTGTTTATGGAAAAGGTGCTATGAACTCTAATCATCTTCGCCCACTGCGGATGCTGGCCGTCGTTTGGTTCCTCGCCATCTTTGTCAGTTGCAGCGGTTATAAAACCTCGGCGGTTCCGCCCACGCCGACGTCGGACCCACAAACGCTAGAGAAATATGCCCCGGCTTTGATTAACTCCGTAACCTTTTCCGCTGTGTCTCATAGCCGCCGCCGCGCGACCGTCGCGCTGCACACGCGCAGACCGGTGGAGGTGAACCTGCCAGCGTCCCCTTTAAGAAATTACAAGCTGCAATGGGTTGTGATCTCCCCCACGGGTGACATCAAATTCTCAGAAGGCGAGGTCGCGCTGCCCACGCTCGCGCCCGGAACCGAGTGGGCAGGCGAGGTGCAGTGGGACACCCCCGAAGCGGATTACGTGCTCACCATGAGTATCGTCCAGCCTACGGGCTTGACGGTGATTGAACGGACTTATGATGCGGACGGTAAGCTGATAGAGGGTAGGGTGAGCGATTAGTATCATCAACTTTCTTAGAGGTGCATGGTGCAAAGGGAATGTGATAAGTATTTACATTTGAATCACGAGTCTTGCAAACTGAATCAAGCCGAAAGTGCAGTAGCGACCTTTTTTGAATCGCGAGGCCTCTCAGTGGAAAGACTTTGCGCTAGATGGCTTTCTGAAAAAGGCTTATCTCCTGATTTCAGGATGTCCAGAGATAATCAGCCCTTATTTCTTTGTGAGGTAAAACTTATCTGGTCGTCAACTGCGGCGCTTCCTGAAGGCGACTGGCATTATAACAACACAGAAGAGTATAGACGTCTCATTGAAGAATCAGAAAAACAGAAAGTGCCTCTTCTAGCTCTTCCAGATCAAATAGCACTTTGGAAAGGCGAGATACCTTACCCTGCTGAGGGTAGGAATACAAAGCAAAAAGAAAGGGGATATGAAGAGAAAATTAAACAGATCCTGAACAAGCTTCCTGTTGCACTTCTACCTTTGGAAGTCACGTTGCACCGACACGACCCGTTTATTTGGCGAGATGAAGAAATCCAGGCGTTTGTGATTGATTTAGTGGAGAAGCTGGAATTGATTGGGAGTGGTCAAATTCCTCATGATTGGTATTGTGATTTTGGTACATATAGTGGGCATTACAGGCAACCTCGCGATCACGGAAGGTTTATACATAATTTTATCCGGGTTCAAAAGCGAGGAGATCATCTTGTCCTGAACTCAATTTCTCATTTGGGAATAAACTGGCAGAAGATTGAAAAAGATTGCCGCGAAGCTCAAAGGCAGATTAGGTTTCGCTTATACCAAGAACATGGTGGGCAAGACCTTGCACGAGTTGTAGTGCTCTTCATTGAAGAAGATTTGATATATGAGTATTTACCGGACCTCGATAAATTGAAAGATCAAATCAAGAGGCATATACAGACAAAATCTCCAGATTTGAGTGCAGTAGCCTTTTGTAACCCGATTGTCTCTGATCTAGCCAATCTTCGATTTATTGTTTTTCATCTTGCACAAGAGCATACTCTAAGTCTTCCAAAGAGTATTTTTGATAATGGGGTTTCGATTCAGATTGACTTGTGAGAATAGAAACTGCTTGAAAGTCGTTTTGAAACCGTCAAGAGATTATCTAGCGAGCATCTAAAACAAATTTTCAAAATCCGTATACAATCCGCTTATGCCCGAATATCAACTCTCTGAGACAACCAGACTTCCACTAAATAGTTTTACGCCTCAGGCTCCCCAAAATTGGAAAATGAGAACTCTTGAAACACTACGTCCCAGCGGACGAATAATCAACGTGGCCTCGGTGCCTCAGCGTAGCCCGTTCCGCTATCCGGGCGGAAAAACTTGGTTGGTGCCCTCCATCCGTCAGTGGCTTTTGAGTCTGCCGGTTCGCCCCAATGAATTTATCGAACCCTTCGCCGGCGGCGCGATTGCCAGTTTAACGGTGGCCTTTGAAAAACGGGCGAACCATGTCACGCTCGTTGAACTGGATGAGCAAGTGGCGGCGGTCTGGGAGGCGATTTTAGGTGAACACGGCCATTGTCTGGCTGATCGAATTGCTGCCTTTGAAATGACGCCCGCGAATGTGGAAAGCGTCTTAGCTATACCGGCTCAAGTTATTCCAGAGAAAGCTTTTCAAACAATTTTACGGAATCGCGTTAATCGGGGCGGCATTCTGGCGCCGGGAGCGGGGAAAGTAAAAAATGGCGAGGCCGGCAAGGGCCTCAAGTCTCGTTGGTATCCCGCTACACTGAAGAAACGTATCCGAGATATTGTAACCATCCGCGCGAGTATGACTTTTGTTCACGGCGATGGTCTTCAGATGATGAGCCAAAACCTTCACCGAACAGACGCCGTTTTCTTTATTGACCCGCCCTATACTGCCGGGGGCAAACGCGCCGGGAGTCGCTTGTATTTGCATTCAGAACTTGATCATCAAGAATTGTTTGACCTCGCTGGAAAAATTGCCGGCGATTTCTTGATGACGTATGACGATGCGCCCGAAGTCCGCGCTCTTGCTCAAAAACATGGCTTTGATAGCCACACGATCCCCATGAAAAGCACGCATCATGCTGAAATGGTAGAGTTACTCATTGGCCGCAACCTTGATTGGGCCAGGTAAGCCCGGACACAGAGATGTGGCCTGAGGCTGTAGACTTCGATTACATTCCTGCAATTTCATGATGCCTTGAAGCCTTTCGCGTTTACCTCGCGATCAATTCCATCCGCTCTCAAAACTTGTATCAGGAGAAACCATTCATGAAAATCACGCAGTTAGAATTATTCATGGTCGAACCCCGTTGGCTGTTTCTCAAAATCTCAACCGACGAGGGCCTAGCCGGGTGGGGCGAGCCGGTCGTTGAGGGACGCGCGGCGACGGTCGCGACCGCCGTTCAGGAACTAGAAGAATATCTCATCGGGCGCGACCCGGATCAGATCGAGGACATCTGGCAAGTCCTCTACCGGGGCGGGTTCTATCGCGGCGGCCCGGTACTGATGAGCGCCATCGCCGGCGTGGATCAGGCATTGTGGGATATCAAAGGCCAGCGTTACAACCTGCCAGTCTATCAATTCCTCGGCGGCGCGGTGCGGGAGAAAGTCCGCGTCTATTCCTGGATCGGTGGGAAGACGCCAGAGGATATCACCAAAGATGCCAAAGCCAAACTCGCCCTCGGCTACAACGCGATCAAGATGGGCGCGACGGATCAGCCGATGCACTACGTTGACTCCGCCGCCCGTGTGGACGATGTGGTAGCGCGCGTCGGCGCGGCGCGCGACGCCCTTGGCCCCAAGGTGGGGTTGGGCGTAGACTTTCACGGCAAGATTCATAAGCCTATGGCCAAGGTCATTGCCAAAGAACTCGAACCGTTCCATTTGCTCTTCATCGAAGAGCCGGTTCTGCCGGAGAACAACGAAGCGCTGCGCGACATTGCCATGACCTCGACCGTGCCGATTGCGACCGGTGAGCGCATGTTCTCGCGCTGGGACTTCAAAAAAGTTCTGCAGGAGGGTTACGTCAGCGTCCTGCAGCCGGACCTCTCGCATGCCGGCGGCATCAGCGAAGTGAGAAAGATCGCGGCGATGGCGGAAGCGTATGATGTCGCCGTCGCGCCGCACTGTCCGCTCGGCCCGATCTCCTTCATGGCCTGCCTGCAACTGGATTCCGCGACGCCCAACGTCATCATCCAGGAGCAAGTCGTCGAAGTGCATGACATTCAAAAGAGCGTCCCCCTCAAGTATCTCTCCAACCCCGAGGTCTTCCAGTTCGCCAACGGCTTCGTCGCCGTGCCCCAAGGCGCGGGACTCGGCTTGAAGGTGAATGAAGCCGCCGTGCGCGAGGCCGCTAAACGCGGGCACAACTGGAAAGTCCCGCCGCTGCGGAATGAAGATGGCACCGTTGCGGAATGGTAGAATAAGCCCGGTCTTGACCTTTCACGTGTCACGAATCACGGATCACGTTTAATAAGTGATCCGTGATTCGTGACACGTGAACTACCCACGAATGTCTTTCGGAGAATAACTTGTGAAATCTCTACCCCTCTCGACCAACTGGCAAGTCAAACAGCGCAGCGCAGCTCAATCTCTCGCGGACGACTTCGCGGCCTCCGACGGCTGGATTCCGGCCAGCGCGCCGGGTACGGTTCACCAGGATTTACTCGCCGCCGGGCTGATCCCCGATCCCTTTGTCGGCTTGAATGAACTCGAGGTGCGGGGGGTGGGTGACGCCGAATGGCTTTACCGTTGCGCCTTTGACCTTTCCCCTGATTCCCTCACGGCGGATGAGATTGTCTTGTGCTTTGACGGCCTGGATACCTTCGTCACCGTCTGGCTCAACGACGAGCAAATTTTGGTTAGCGACAACATGTTTATCCCGTACCGCCTGCCGGTTAAGAACCGCCTCAAGCCGGGCCGCAACGAACTGCGGCTGCGCTTCGAGGCGGCGATGGCGCGCGGCCAGGAGCGCGAGCGCCAGCATGGCGCGATGGCGATTTGGGGTGACAGCGACACCAGCCGAGTCTATGTCCGCAAAGCTCAATATCATTACGGCTGGGATTGGGGCCCGACCCTGATGACGGCCGGCCCGTGGCGCGCAGTGCGCCTGGAAACTTACGCCGCCCGAATTGCGGACCTCCATTGCCCGGTGGAAGTCGCGGCGAATCTGCAGAGCGCCACGCTGCCGGTAAAAGTGACTCTCGAAAATGGACAAGCTCAATCTGGCCTGGAAGTGCAACTCAAAGTTTACGGGCCGAATAATCAATGGGTGAGTGAAACCACGCTTCCGGCGACCAACGCCGAAGTCACGCACACATTTGAAATCAATTCTCCCGCGCTGTGGTGGCCGCAGGGCTATGGCGCGCAACCGCGCTATCGCCTGGAAGTGATTCTCAAACGCGCGGATGAAATTCTGGATCAACGCGAACTGCGATTAGGCCTGCGCCGATTGCGGCTCGTCCAGGAACCGCTCACCGACGAGCCGGGGCAGACCTTCTTCTTTGAAGTGAACAACACCCCCATCTTCTGCGGCGGCGCGAACTGGATTCCGGCGGACTCCTTCCTGCCGCGCGTCACGCCCGAACGTTATCGCGCGCTGCTGCAATTGGCGGTGGAGGCGAACCTGGTCATGCTGCGCGTCTGGGGCGGGGGGATTTACGAGGAAGACGTCTTCTATGATCTGTGCGATGAACTTGGCTTATTGGTCTGGCAGGATTTCATGTTCGCCTGCGGCCTGTACCCCGCGTTGGATTGGTTCCAGCCGAGCGTCCGCGCCGAGGCAGAAGCCGCCGTGCGCCGGTTGCGGCATCATGCTTGTATTGCGCTGTGGTGTGGCAATAATGAAGACTATCAACTGGCGCACTCGGTGGGCGCGTACGACCCAGCCTTTGAGGGCGATTTCGCTTCCACGCGTTTCCCGGGCCGGGCGCTCTACGAGCGCGTGCTACCGGAAGTGTGCGCGGCGCTCGACCCCACCCGCACGTACTGGCGCGGCAGTCCGTACGGCGGCCCGGATGCGAACGAGCAGACCCTCGGCGACCGGCATACCTGGGACATCTGGCATCGTCAAATGTCCAGTTATCAAGACTATCCCAAGTTCGCCGGGCGCTTCGTCAGCGAGTTTGGAATGCAAGCCTTTCCGGCGCTCTCAACCGTTGAAGCCTTCGCCGGGCCGGACGAGCGTTATCCCGCCAGCCGGACGATGGATCATCACAACAAAGCATTGGATGGCCCAATGCGCATTGCCAAGTACTTAACCGAGAACGTGCGCATTCCTGAAGATTTGGAGAGCTTCATTTACGTGACGCAATTAATTCAAGCCGAGGCGCTGGCCTCCGCGTATCGCGGTTGGCGGCGGCGCTGGGGTGGGCCGGGACGGTACGCGGTCTCCGGTGCGCTCGTCTGGCAGTTGGAAGATTGCTGGCCGGTGACGAGTTGGGCGATTGTGGATTATGCCTTGCGCGCGAAGCCGGCTTACTTCGTCGTGCGGCGCGAGATGGCGCCGGTCAGCGTTGGGTTGGCGCGTTCGGCGGAGGGCGTGGAGGTGTGGGCGGTCAATGGGACGCTGACAGCGCGGGAAGTGGAGTTGGACCTCCGGGCGTGGACCTTCTCCGGGGAACAGGTCGCGGGCCGCGAAGCGCGGCGCAAAGCCACCCTGCTCCCCAACCAGGCAACCGAGTTGGGCGGGTTCACTGTCAAAGCGCACGGGCCGGTTGTCGTCAGCGCGCGTCTGCTCGATCCGGGAGGCACGGTCCTGGCCCGCGCGGCGCTGTGGCCGGAGCCTTTCAAGTATTTCAAATTTCCTGATCCGGAGATCGAAGTCAAAGAATTGACGGGTGACCAATTACGCCTGCGCGTCAAACGCCCGGCCAAAGGCGTGCTGCTCTCCACCAAAAATGATGTGGCGTGGAGCGATAACATGCTGGACTTGATGCCGGAGGACGAGCAGATTGTTGTGGCCTCCGGTCTGGGTGGAGCGAAAGCGCAGGTCCGGTGGTTAAGTTGATTGGAGAGTTACTCCAGGTTCAAGGTGACTGTCACGGGGCGACAAAGACGCTGGAACTTTTCAGTCTTGTTCCGCCCCGTGACAGTCACCTTAAGGATAGATAAATGCAAGTCGCTCGCCTTCACGCCACCGGCGACATCCGTCTGCATACCGAGCCTGACCCCACGCCCGGCCCCGGTGAAGTTTTGCTGCGCATCACCGCCGTCGGCGTGTGCGGCTCCGATCTGCACTGGTTTACGGAAGCCGGCATCGGTGATGCGCGCCTCAACCGGCCGCTCGTCCTCGGCCATGAGTTTGCCGGAGTCATTGAAAGCGGTGAACGCCGCGGTCAGCGGGTCGCGGTTGATCCGGCGGTTCCCTGTGAGCAGTGTGAATTCTGCCGCGAGGGGAATCCGAACCTGTGCTCCGATCTACACTTTGCCGGACATGGCGCGGACGATGGCGCGCTGCGTGAATGGATGGCGTGGCCGGCCCGCTGCTTGCACCCTCTCCCCGATTCCTTATCCGACGCCGACGGCGCGATGCTTGAACCGCTCGGCGTTGCCATCCACGCCGTAGACCTCGGTCACCTGAAATCCGGAATGACGGTCGGCGTGTTTGGCTGCGGGCCGATTGGTCTGCTCCTCCTCCAACTCGCGCGGGCCGCCGGTGCGACGCAACTGATCGCCACCGATAAACTGCCGCAGCGCTTGGAAGCGGCTCGCCGCTTTGGCGCCACGACGATTATTCAAGCGGCTGAAGGCCAAGAGGCCGGTGACGTTTGGGCAGCGACGAACAATCGCGGCGTGGACGTGGCCTTCGAGTGCGCCGGCGAGAATGCCGCCGTGGACACCTCCATCGCGGCGGCCCGACCGGGGGCGCGCGTTATCCTTGTCGGGATACCGGGCGATGATCGGACCACGTTCTCCGCCTCGGTCGCGCGGCGCAAAGGGCTGACGCTCAAACTCTCGCGCCGGATGAAGCACGTCTATCCGCGCGCCACGCAGTTGGTCGAACGCGGCCTGGTGGATGTGCGCGCACTCGTCACCCAGCTTTTCCCGTTAAGCGAAGTGAGCCAGGCCTTCGTCGTGGCCCAGCAACGGACCGGACTTAAAGTCGTCGTTGAGCCTTAGTCCATGTATAATTCGCCTACCGCTGCACTCTAGAAAAACTCTCACAGCCACCTATGGACCCGGTCGAGATCATCATCTTCAGCAACCCGGAGCAGGATGCCAGGCGTCCGCTGGAGAAACTTTTGCAACGCTACGACAGCCAGGCCGGCGTTCAGATTAATGACATCGGCTGGAATGTTGCCTGGTCCGAGACGCTAAAAATATCCCTCTACAAAGCCGGCGGCGATGTGTCGCAGGTCGGGGCGCCGTGGGTCTATAACTTCACGACCATGAAGTCTCTACACGCGTTGACTAAGGAAGTGCCGAACCTGGGAGGTGAAGCGGCGTATCTGCCGGCCGTCTGGCAATTCGTGTATGCCGAGGATCATCAGGAGGTCTGGGCCGTTCCCTGGTTTGTGGATGTGCGCGTGATCTATTATTGGCGCGATATGTTGGAAAAAGCCGGCGTAGACGAGGCCACCGCCTTTCAGACTTCAGAGCAGATGGAAGAGACCTTCCGGCGTTTGCAAGCCGGTGGCATTGCCACGCCCTGGGCGGTTCCCACCGTTAAGGATATTGCGAGCATCGCGAGTTGGATCTGGGGGGCCGGTGGAGAATTAGCGAGTGCGGATGGGAAACGGGTGCTGTTCAACCAGCCGGAGGCGCTCACCGGAATTCAGGCGTACTTTGCCCTCCACCGTTACCTGCCGCGCGAGGCGCAGGACATGTCGGCCTTTCGCGCCTTTCAATTTTTTGATCAGCGGCGGGTGGCGGCCACGATCGGGCCGCCGTGGTATTACGCCATGATGCGCGATCGGGGCGTCTCCACGGATGTGTTGGCGCGCATCGGGTTTGCCTCGCCGCCCGGCCCGCCGTATGTCGGCGGCTCCAATCTGATGGTCTGGAAGCATACGCGCCATCCCAAAGCGGCGATTAATTTAATTCGTTTCCTGGTGACGCCGGAAGCCCAGGCCGAGTATGCGAACCGACTTGGCTACCTGCCGGCTCGGCTGGATGCCCTGAAGTTGCCGCCCTTCTCCACGGATCGTCATTATCAAGCCATCATCGCGGTGCTGCATCAGGGGCGCTCCTACCCAAATTTTCCGCGCTGGGCTTTGATGGAGGACAGCCTGGCAGTGGGCTTTGGCCAAGTCTGGATGGATGTGTTGACGCATCCCGGCGAACCGCTGCGTTACCTGATTAGCCGGCGACTGGAACCGGTTTCCCGCCGGCTGGATGCCATCCTGGCCGCCTGACCGCCTGGCTTAACGAATGGGATTGGGATAGGATACCCATGATGGACCCGATTGAGATTATGGTTTTCGTCACCGCCGAGCGGGGCGAGAAGCGCTACCTGGATCAGTTACTGTCCGCCCACGGTTCTCAACAGAACATTGGGGTCAGAGAAGTGTCGTGGGATGCCGCCTGGGGCGAAACGCTGAAAACAGTTCTATACAAAGTCGGGCCGGACATCTCGCAGGTCGCCATGTCCTGGGTCTACAACTTAGCGGCCATGAATGCCCTCTGGCCGTTGACCAAGGAAGTGGCCCGGCTGGGCGGAGAAGCGGCGTTTCTACCGGCGGCCTGGCAATCCGTGTACGCCGCCGACAAGCAGGAGGTGTGGGCCGCGCCGTGGTTTGTGGATGTCCGGCTCATCTACTACTGGCGAGACATGTTGGAGAAGGCCGGCGTGGATGAAGCGACGGCCTTCAGCACGCCGGAGAACGTAGAGGAAACTTTTCTACGACTGCAGGCTGGCGGTCTCTCAACGCCGTGGGTGGTGCCGACGGGTCGAGAATTGCCGCAACTGATGAGTTGGATTTGGGGGAGCGGCGGCGAGTTGATGGGCCCCGATGGAAAGCGAGTATTGATCAATGAGCCGCCAGCAATGGCCGGCATTCGGGCCTATTTTGCGCTGCACCGCTATATGCCGCGCCTGCCGGAGGAAATTACCATCCTGCGCGCCTTTCAAATGTTTGGCGAACGGCGGGTGGCGGCGACGATGGGGCCACCCTCTTATTACGCCATCATGCGCGGACGCGGACTCTCGCCGGATGTGTTAGCGCGGCTGGGATTTGCCGCGCCGCCGGGGCCGCCGTTCGTGGGTGGCTCCAATGTCGCCGTTTGGGCGCACAGCCGCCAGCCCCAAGCCGCCGTTGATGTGATCCATTCGTTGCTTTCGCCGCCAGCGCTGGCCAAATACTGTGAGTGGCTGGGGCAACTGCCGGCGCGGCTGGAGGCGCTCAGCATGCCGCCGTTCGCCACCGATCCTAATTACCGCCGCATCACCGAAATCATGCGGCAAGGCCGTCCCTACCCGAACATTCCCCGTTTGGGGTTAATCGAGGAGAATCTAGCCGACGCGTTTGGCTTGGTTTGGTCGGACATCCTGTCCAATCCAACCGAGCCACTGGATGTGATCATCTACCAACGCTTAGAGCCGGTCGCCCTGCGTTTGGAGACCATCCTGCGGGGATAATATGCATGCGCCGACAAAATTTTGTATGATGGGAATAAGACGTAATTTGTACACGGATTGCACTGACGAGATCGGATTTCACGGATTTTTTAATTGGTTTCCGTGGCATCCGGCTTTTCCCGCAGGGGTGTTATCCGTGTACAGCTTAAATTTAGGATACCCACATGGACCAGGTCGAAATCCTGATTTTCCGTAACGCCGAACAAGACGCCAAACGTTCCCTGACAGATCTGCTGGAAACCTATCCGGGTCATACCGGCGTCCAAATCAATGAATTAACCTGGGATGTCGCCTGGGCCGAGACGCTGAAAATCCCCCTCTACAAAGTCGGCGCCAACATCTCCCAGGCGGGCGCGTCGTGGGTCTACAATTTCGCCGCGATGAATGCGCTGCGGCCTTTGACGAAGGAAGTCGCGCGGGCCGGCGGGGAAGCCGCGTTTCTGCCGACGGCGTGGGAGTCCATCTACGCCGCCGACAAGCGCGAGGCCTGGGCCGCGCCCTGGTTTGTGGATGTGCGTGTTATCTATTACTGGCGGGACATGTTGGCGAAGGCCGGGGTGGATGAAGCGACGGCTTTTCGGACGCCGGAGCAAATGGAGGAGACCTTCCTGCGCTTACAAGCGAGCGGTATTTCCACCCCCTGGGTTGTTCCCACCGGCCGAGAACTTTCTCAAGTAGCGAGCTGGATTTGGGGGGTCGGCGGCGATTTAGCGAGCGCCGACGGCAAACAGACTCTGGTCAATGAACCCCAGACGCTGGCCGGCATTCGAGCGTACTTTGGCCTGCGCTCTTACCTCCCCCGTGAAGAAGGAGAAATCACACCCGCGCGCGCCTTCCAGCTTTTTGGCGAACGTCGCGTGGCGGCCACGATAGGCCCACCCTGGTATTACGCCACCATGCGGGAGCACGGACTGTTGCCGGATGTGGCGGCGCGCTTGGGGTTTGCCGCCCCGCCGGGGCCGACCTACGTGGGCGGTTCCAATCTGGTGTTTTGGGCGCATACGCGCTATGTGCAAGCCGCGACCGACCTGATCCATTTCCTCATCACGCCGGAAGCCCAGGTGAAGTATTGTGACCGGCTGGGTTATCTGCCGGCGCGCCTGGAAGCGCTGAAGTTGCCGCCGTTCTCCACCGATCCGCATTACCGGACGATCGTCGAAGTGCTGCACCAGGGCCGCACCTACCCGAACTTTCCGCGCTGGGCGTTGGTCGAAGACCAACTGGGTGTGGCCTTTGGTCAAATCTGGGCGGATGTCCTGGCGCATAGCGGTGATTCGTTGGACTCACTCATCGCCCGACGGCTGGAGCCGGTCTCGCGCCGGCTGCAGACAATCTTAAGCTCGTAAATCGAAAAAGGAGTCTTGTACACGGATTGCACGGACACCTTCGGCTGATTTCACGGATTTTTTTTTATTTGTTTTCAGTGCGATCCGTGTTTTTTTCCGTGTAATCCGTGTACGGTTTCCCCTTTTTTTAAACCACTACTACTCAGGAGGCCAAGATGGGCAAACGGAAATATGCAATCGGCGTGGACTTCGGCACCGAGTCCGGGCGGGCAGTGCTGGTCGAGGTGGCCACTGGCAAAGAAGTAGCCACCGCCGTCTATCCTTACCAAAATCGCGTCATAGATGAGACTCTCCCCGGCACCAAGATTCGCCTGGAACCGGATTGGGCGCTGCAAGACCCGGAGGATTACATTCGCACCTTCAAGCGCACCGTCCCGGCCGTGCTCAAAGAGTCTGGCGTCAACCCGGACGATGTCATCGGCGTTGGGATTGACTTCACCGCCTGCACCATGCTGCCGACCAAAGCCGATGGCACACCGTTGTGCCTGCTGAAGGAATATCGGAAGAATCCCCACGCCTGGGTAAAACTCTGGAAGCACCACGCCGCCCAACCCGAGGCCGATAAGATCAACGACACCGCCCGCAAGATGGGCGAGTCGTGGCTCAATCGCTACGGCGGAAAAATTTCGTCCGAATGGTTCTTCTCCAAAGCGCTCCAAATCTTGGATGAAGCCCCGGAGATTTACAACGCCGCCGACCGGATGCTCGAAGCGTGCGACTGGGTGATCTGGCAACTGTCCGGCGAAGAAAAACGCAACTCGTGTACTGCCGGTTACAAAGCCATGTGGTCGAAGCGCGAGGGCTATCCCGACAATCGGTACTTCGCCGCGCTCGATCCGCGCCTGGAGCGCATCGTGGACGAGAAGATGTCGCGGACGATTTACCCCATCGGCGACCGGGCGGGGGGCCTGACTCCGCAAGCCGCCAAGTGGACCGGCCTCAAGCCAGGCACGGCAGTGGCGGTGGCGAACGTGGACGCACACGTTTCCGTCCCGGCGGCGACGGTGACCGAGACCGGACGCATGGTGATGATCATGGGCACCAGCATCTGTCACATGGTGCTCGGCAATCAAGAGCGGACGGTCGAGGGCATGTGCGGCTTCGTCGAGGATGGCATCATCCCCGGCTTCTTCGGCTTCGAGGCTGGGCAGTCGGGCGTCGGCGATATTTTTGCCTGGTTCGTGGACAACGCCGTGCCGCCGGGCTATCACGCCGCTGCCAAGAAGCAGAAGGTGGATTTGCACAAGCTGCTGGAATTGGAAGCGGCGAAACTTAAACCCGGTGAGTCCGGCTTGTTGGCGTTGGATTGGTGGAATGGCAACCGGTCCACGCTCGTGGATGTGGACTTGACCGGGATGCTGCTCGGCGCGACATTGGCGACGAAGGCCCCGGAGATTTATCGCTCACTGATCGAGGCCACCGCGTTTGGGACGCGCGTCATCGTGGAAGCATTCGATAAAAACGGTGTCCCAGTGAATGAACTCGTCGCCTGCGGTGGGCTGCCGGAGAAGAACAAACTGCTCATGCAGATTTACGCCGATGTGACCGGGCGCGAAATTAAAGTGACGGCCTCCAAGCAAACGCCCGCGCTCGGCTCGGCGATGTTCGGCGCGGTCGCGGCCGGCGCGGCGGCGGGTGGTTATGATTCGATCTTCGAGGCGGCCAAGCACATGGCGCGGTTGAAGAAGGAAACCTTCAAGCCCATCCCCGCGAATCAAAAAGTCTACGATCAGCTCTTCACCGAATACTCCCACCTGTATGACTACTTCGGGCGCGGGCAGAACAATGTGATGAAGACGCTCAAGCGCATCAAGGCTGATGCGATCAAAAGCTGAGACTGGCAGAACAAACTGGAGCCGAGGTATGAGGCCCTCGGCTCCGTTGTACTTAAAAAAGTAAGACAAAAACCGAGGCTGGTTAACGCTATAGTTGGGCGGCTAAAGAAAAGGTTCGTTTTCGCTGTATGACAATTGACGAAGAGATACTCAAAACGTGGCGAAAGTATGTGGGCAAGAAACACCAAAAAGCCAGTCGTTTGGATGTAAAGAAATCAATTGCAAAGGCAGAGAGACATGCTAAGAAAGATGCCGCCGAACTATTAGGCTTATGGCTTGCTTTACTAGACGAGGCACTGCATTTGCTATTGATACTACACAAGTTTACCCGCGAAAGTCGAGAAAGTGCGAAGGAGAAATCTTCGCCAGCATTTATCATGCTTCTCTCGCGTGCATGCATGCTGGTAGTAGCTATACGAAAGCTCGTGATCTCAGGTTTGGAAGGAGCAGCCAGACCCATTGGCCGCTCTCTTATGGAGACGATTGATTTAGCAATTGCGACGCTCGCCGATGATGAACTTGGGAATATTTATTTCCCTGATACGATCCCGGTAAACCACAACGAATTCTGGAAGAAGAATGTCGCATGGGGCAAGATTGACAAAAGGATATTAGACATCCTGAATCAGCTCACACTGAGTGAAGAACAGAAGCAAAGGATAGAAATAGCCCGGAATTGGGGCAAAGAATATCTCTCAGAAGATGTTCATTCTTCCTCTACTTCAGCGTTTAGGGCATGGTTCGTTCCATCTCTAAGACACCCTGGCAAGTTAAGCGGCTCCCTTGTTGGTCATGTGAGTCTTCACTCCCCTCAGCTTCTTTCATGGGTAATCTACGTTGTTTACTATTTCATAGCCATAGTAATAAGGCTCTTGATTTCTGACAAGCTTCCTCTCGCATTCCAAGGGGAAGTTTCGGATGAGACTATGGACAGTCTTTTTGTCGCTGCTCTCTCATATCAGGAATTAGTTTTCAAGCACTCACAAGACCTTCCACCGCCCTTGACTGTTCCAACTGAAGATGATGACGAAAGCAGTGATTCAAAATAACGTCCTTGTGCTCAAAGCAAGTGTCGCCCAATCCGTGCGTGCAGCCAACTGGCTTCGTCGCTTTGCAATTCGCCAACGGCTAACGCGTGCCATTAGGGTATGTGGCTAGGTTGCTGTCGGAAGCGGCGGCTTTTCTGCCGAAGTAATCGGTACTGTTTCTGCCAGGGCAGGCGTATAACTGGAGACCTTCAAGATCTGATTCACTGGCGGCTGGGTGATAATTTCAATGACGGCCTGTTGCCATTCCGGTTCAAGGTCTTTCAAACCACTTCCAGCGGATAGGTAAACCGCTACGCGAAAGCGGATTAGGGATGTATGAGCATCCGCTAGAAGTAGGAGTTGTACTTTAGGCAGAACAGTTCTGCTTAAAGACATAGTTGGGCGGCTTTCACCATAGCAAGCCTAGTCCATCAAGTCAGCCGGTCAGCACCACGATTAAGCCAACACGTGTAAAATACTAAAAACAGCAAACTGGTCAGAATCCTATGCCAACGGTCTTACAAGTCGGGCGTTACCGCTTTCTCTTTTTCAGCAATGAAAACAATGAACCGCCACATATTCATGTCAAAGCTGAGAGCGACCAAGCCAAGTTCTGGCTTGAGCCTGTGCGACTGGCGGCCAATTACGGCTTCAAAGCACACGAACTGAACGAGATTGAACGAATTGTCCGAGAACATCAAACAGAGCTATTGGAGGCATGGCATGAGTACCCCCGTTGAAGGTCAATCTAAATCGAGAATGAAATTCCGACGGGCCTATTGGCCAACGACCGCCCTGGCAAAAAGCGTCAGGTTTAAAGATGAGATGATGGAAGTCCAGTTGACCGATGGGCGGATCATCAGTGTGCCCATTATCTGGTTTCCGTTGCTACATGAAGCCACGGCCGAACAAAGAGAACACTATGAAATTGGCGGTGGCGGCGTGAGCTTACATTGGCCGGAAATAGACGAGGACCTATCCATTGCAGGCTTGCTGGCTGGCGCAGATTTGCAATCCTCATAATATGACGCAAGCATCCTGAGCGGAGCGCGGTGTTCTAAGCGGAACGCAGTGGAGCCGAGGAATTCCGTGCGCAGTCGAAGGATACGTCCCAGGTGTAAAACGGCTTGTTTTTAGGCTCGAATCGCGCCCTTCGACTGCGTTCCGCAATCCTTCGGCTTCGCTCAGGACGTGCGGAACGCAGTTCACCCTGAGCGATAGCCGAAGGGCTCAGGGTGCTTGCTCTTTTTCGTGATCTACTGATAGTAAGATTGGCAATTCGGCCAATCTCATTTCCCATAAGGAGAGTAATCATGAAACTGCCTAAGACGATTGCCGGTTGGTGTACGCTCTTGTTCTTTCTGGTGTTTGGCATCAATGCGTTTGTCGCTATTCCGTTTGGCGGCATGATTGCCGGGGGGCTGGCCATCGCCGTCGCCGTCTTCACCGTCCTCGACAAGTAATTGACGAGCGCGCCAATCCGGAACATGCGTTGTCCTGAACGACTGGCCGTGTGTTCCGGATTAGCTTCTCAATGAAAAATCTGACACCGGCTCATTTATTCCACTGTTCAGCTTGCGGCGCTCCCTTAATCCCAAAGGGCAGCGCCTCGATTATGAGCTGTCCGTATTGTCGCGCTTCCGTCGTCGTGGTCGCAGCAATTAAGCTGCTGTCGGAAGCGGCGGCTTCTCTACCGAAGTGATCGGAACCGTTTCTGCCCGCCGAGACCCTAAAGGTCTTCAAGACCTTTAGGGTCTAAAAACCAGAATAATTCTATGTAACCACCCCATTTAGGAGGGTTAGACAGAATGGTTCTGCTTAAGACGTAGTTGGGCGGCTCTCGTGCAACAGACAGGTTTTGCTAATGAGTGATTCTCAATATTTTCTAAAGTGGTTATCTAAAAACTCTTGTTTATCAATGCGTGCAGCCGAGATCACAGGCCGCGAGCCTGCGCACGAGACATATTAGAGGACCGATGAAGGCAGCCATAATCGCGCGTTATGGGTCACCCGGCGTGATCGAGGTGCGCGACGTCCCGGCGCCGGTGCCCGGACCGGACGAGGTGCTGGTCCGGGTCCATGCCGCGACGGTCAACCGGACCGATTGCGGCGAACTCCTTCACCCAACCCTCATCTGGCTGCTGACCGGCGCCCGGCGATTGCGACGAAACATCCTCGGCATGGATTTCGCCGGAACAGTCGCCGCCGCTGGCGCGGCGGCCGGCCTGTTCAAGCCTGGAGACCGCGTTTTCGGAATGTGCCCGTTCAGTAATGACGGCGCCCAGGCGGAATATTTCTGCATGCCCGAAACCGGGCCGATCGCGCCCATGCCCTCGAATCTGCGCTTCGATCAGGCCGTCATCTGCGAAGGCGCCTTTTACGCGAATCCGGCTATCGAGCATTTCGGCCTGAAACCCGGCCACAGGCTCCTGATCTACGGCGCATCCGGCGCAATCGGCACGGCGGCGGTTCAACTCGCCAAAGATCGCGGCGCCGAGGTTACCGCGGTCGTGGCGGGCCGCCACCTCGGACTGGTCCGATCCCTCGGAGCCGACCTGGCGGTCGACTATGCCACCGACGCATTCGACCAGCTTGGCCGCAACTTCGACTTTGTAATGGACGCGGTCGGGAAACTGGGCATCCGCCGATGGCGGCGGTTGCTCAAACCCGGGGGCGTCTTTTCGACGACGGATCTCGGCCCCTGGTCACAGAATCTATTATTTCTGCTTTGGTCGAGGGTCACAGGCAGCGGGCGGGTCGTCGTTCCCCTGGCGAAGCGGGGAAGCGGGCCGGCGTTCGTGACCGGACTGAGGGACAAGATCGAAGCAGGCCGATTCATTCCCGTCATTGATCGCAGATATCCTCTCGCGGCGATCGCCGATGCCTATCGTTACGTCCAGACTGGAGAGAAGGCTGGTGTGGTCGTCATTGACATCGTCACGGAAGGTCGGCCTGCCGAGCCTGGGTGAAGAATGCTCAGCCTCATGCTCCCAGCCCGCATTGCGGCTCAAACTCCTAGTGAATAGGAAGCTTTCCTGGAGATGAAATAAAACCGGATGACCGTTGGCGGCACTTATAGGACCCTTTTGGCGTCTTTCGTGATGGCAATCATTTCCGGTTGCGGCTAGTATTTGGGTGGGGAACTTAGCCGCTTGTCAGAGCTGATGATCCCAATGAGAAACGACTCATCACAATGTTGGTCATTGAGGGTAAACCTTGTGTTTACGCTTGCCACAGTCATTTTCTCTTTTCTATTTGTATATTTCAGATTCTCATTCACCCGTTATTACGTGCAGGCAACACCAGAAATGTTGACCAATGGCACAGCATTTGTTCCCTTCCAATATCGCGCATTAATTCCACTTCTTGTGCATGGGCTGGTTGAGCTATTTCCGAATACGCGATTTATGAGCCTGTATCAAGTGTTTGAGTTCATCGCCACCGTCGGTTTGTGTTTTGCTTTCCGGCACTACCTCTCGTTCTTTCTTCCCAATCCGCTCCTATCGTCCAGCTTTGCCTTGAGCCTGTTTTATTCCCTGCCCTTCAACTTCCTGAACGGTTCTTGGTACCCATCCGATATTCCTTCCGTGCTCTTTTTCACACTAGGCTTGGTATTACTTTATCGTCAGAATTGGAGATGGTATTATCCGCTCTTTATCGTAGCAACCGTCAATCGTGAAACGACTCTATTCCTGACGCTCCTCTATGTCGCAGTATCTTTCGGCAAAGTTTCCTCGCGAGAATTGATGGGACATGTGGTTGTGCAATTCTGCATTTGGATAGCAATTAAAGCGCTGCTCTATGAACTCTATCTGAACAATCCGCGCCTGGGCTATGGGCTATTTCAAATCCAGCTGTTAGGGAATATGATCCGAGTGAAACACCCTTATAAGGTGTTCCTATTCTTGACGAACTGGGGCCTAATCTGGCTTCCCCTTGTGATGGGACATTCGATGATCCGGCCCGATTTTGTCAGACGCTCATTACTGGTGCCCATCGTGCAGATCGCCTTG
>Ga0209382_10000507_pt1 | contig 64524 bp, 68 predicted proteins | sample SoiMetdeltSBSDD5_FD_187599 | JGI IMG/M metagenome (GOLD analysis project Ga0209382, IMG submission 187599) | Bulk soil microbial communities from a Populus tree surrounding site in Tennessee, USA - Soil MetaG P. deltoides SBSDD5 (SPAdes) (version 2) | ecosystem: Environmental > Terrestrial >...
TCCTGCCGGCGGCATCGCGACCACGACGTCGCCGCTGCGGTGGCTCGCCATCGCTGCGGCGGCCATCGCCGTCGCGGGGGTGGCGGCCGCCTTGGCGATCCACGACCGGGATCCCGGGGTCTCGACGGGCGGCGATCCCGAGCCCGAGCCCACCACCGTCCCGACGACCTCGCCGACGACCTCGACATCCGTCTCGACGTCGACGACGACGGGTAGCGGCGCCCCCTCGGCGACTGCGACGCTGGTCCTCGGGCGCGACGGCCCGATCGGCGGCTGGGACGGCGAGCGGTGGGTCGAAGGGTCCCGTTGGAAGGACAGGCTCGGCATGACCGGCGACGAGGACTACCAGCTGATCCGGCTCGACGATCCGATCACGACCCAGACCGGCAGCCTCCACGACGACTCGTGCAATCCCGTCGAACCGGGCCCACCGGCGCCGGGGGTGGAGCTCTCGGGCACTGGCGGTCAGGTCGAGGGCGCTGGCATCGCGGTCACCGGGGTGGCCGATCCGAGGCCCCGTCCGGTCGAGTCGCTCGATCCCGCGGGCGGGACCTACCAGGACGATGCATCGGGGTTCCTCCTCCTCCTCGGGATCGACGACCCCTCCCCGGACGTCCGCCAGGTGGTGCGGGCCGACCTCGACGGCGACGGGACCGACGAGGTGCTGGTCAACGTGCAGCGGATCACCGACCTCCAGGCGACCAGGCCCGACGACTACTCGGTCGTCTTCCTGCAGCGGGTCGTCGATGGCGGGGTGGGGGCCAGCGTCGTCAGGCGCAACACCGTGGCCGCCGACTACCCGGGCATCGAGGCCCAGTGGATCAACGCCGTGGCCGACCTGAACGGCGACGGGCGCCTGGAGATCGCCATCCGGGGCCTGCACTTCGAGGGCTCCAACGACCGGGTGTACGAGGTCGGCGCCGACGGCACGGCCGACCTCCGGCTCGATCTGGGGTGCGGTGTGTAGTGCCTTTTGCAGCCCTCCGGACGATTGCGTTCGGGGGGCTGCCGGCAGGCTCGTTCACCTCCCGGTCGCATGAACGTCACCGGGGGACCGAACCTGAAGGGTGGAGGCAACTAGGCTGGCCCGCGTGGGGGATCCCATGATCCGGGTCACCCGGTCGAGCCCTCAGCGTGCACGCCAGCTGTGGGCCGCAGCCGCCGCCGGGGTGGTTGCGGTGGTGGCGCTGGCGCTATGGGCTGTTGGCGTCGCCGACAGAGTGGAGTTCCTGGCGACGCTGCTTGTCGCGCCCGTCATCGTGGCGACGCTGCTCAGCGACCGGAACCTCGGCTACGTCACCGCGGCTGCGGCGTCGGTCGCGTACCTGGCGCTGCGCTTCGACGACATCCGTGACGCCGGGGCGCTCGGGGTCATCATCCTGGTCCTGTGCCGAGCCGGCAGCTACGGGTTCGTCGCCTACATCACCCCGCTGCTGGCCGAACGCCTGGGCTTCGACCTGCCCGAGGCCCGCTCCGGCGCCCGCCACCTGCGGGTCGACGTCGACGATCCCGTCTCCGACCGCTGGGCCGCTCACGACCCGCCCGCCGACGAGTGGGACGTCGCGCCCCTCGGGCGCCCGGCGCCGGCGTGGCAGGCCGCCCAGGACGACTACGCCGAGGCCGACGCCTACGCGCCCGTCGGGGTCGCCGCCCCGCCCGCGGGACCGGCCGGTTGGGACGACCTGGCGTTCGACGACGAGCTCCACGAGACCCGGGCCGGCAACGGCAACGGGGCATCGGCCGCGGTCACCGGCTCGGACTTCGCCCGGGCGTGGCAGGACTCCGGCGAGTTCGACCACTGGAGCCCCGAGTCGGCCGTGTCGCCGGCTCCGCCGAGTGCGCCACCGCCGCCACCGCCGCCCTCGGCCCCGCCGCGAGCGCAGGCACCACCCGCCCCGCGGGTGCCGACCGGCTGGATCGACGATGCCACCTCGCCGATCGGCGACGAAACCATCCCGGTCGGCTACACCGGCGAGCTGTTCCTCGGCAAGGAGCTCGGCCTGCTCGGCGGAGGCGTGTCCGCTCCGCAGCCGTGGCCGAGCAACGGCGGCAGCAACGGGCACGGCCAGCACCACCCCGACGAGCAGCCCCGACCCGGCAACGGCATCGGGGCGCCCGCGGCCTGGGAGACGCCGCCGCCGGCACACTCGCCGCCGGCCCGTGCTCCGCAGCCGCCGCCGGCGGCCCCACGCCACCAGTACCAGCCGCCGGCCCCGCCGCCCGAACCGCAGCTCCAGCCGGATCCGGCGGGTCGTCGCCCGGCCCCGACCGAGCTCAACCCGTCGGTGGGCATCGATGCCGAGACCCGGCTCTGGAACGCCCAGTTCTTCCGGGACCGGCTCACCGCCGAGGTCGACAGCTCGCGCCAGCGCGGCAGCCCGTTCTCGATCGTCATGATCCAGGTCGCCGACGAGCCGTTCCAGCCGCTGCCGTACCGGCGCCAGGTGGCGCTGCTGCGGGAGCTCGGCCACCAGTTCGTGCCGCGGTTCGTCGACCACCTCGTGCACCTGCCCGACGGCGCCCAGCACTGGTTCGCCGTCGTGCTGCCCGACACCGACAAGGCCGAGGCACACGCCTTCGAGCGGCGGCTGCGCACGGCGCTGTCGGGCTACCTGCGCAGCCGGGGCCTGCGGGTCGAGGCCATGCAGAGCGCCTCGCTGACCTCGCCCGACGACGACGAGGCCATGGCCACGGTGTGGGCCTCGCTGCTCGGCGCCCCCGCCTGAGCGAGCGCCTGACCCCTCGGGAAAGCGCCCGGCCGCCCTTGGCCGGTGGGGTAGAATTGCATCGTTGTCATTCTCCACAGGCCCTGTGGATAGCCACGAGTAGTTGCGTTGCACGGGAGGTCGACGGGCAATGGGTCGAGGCAGTTTCACCCACCTCCACGTGCACACCGAGTACTCGATGCTCGACGGCGCCGCCCGGATCGGCGACACGGTGGCGGCCGCGGCGTCCGACGGCCAGCCGGCGCTCGGGATCACCGACCACGGCAACATGTACGGGATCCTGGACTTCTACAAGGAGTGCCGGAAGCAGGACATCAAGCCGATCCTCGGGACCGAGGCCTACATGGCCTACGACTCGCGGCTCGAGCGGCCGAGCCGCCGGGGCAAGGTCGACGACTCGGGCGGTGACGCCGACGGCGGCAAGAAGCTCTACTACCACCTGACCCTGCTGGCCGAGAACAACGAGGGCTACAAGAACCTCATCCAGCTCGCCAGCCGGGCGTTCATGGAGGGCTACTACTACAAGCCCCGCGTCGACTGGGAGATCCTGGCCGAGCACTCCGCCGGGCTCATCGCCACCACCGGCTGCCTCGGCGGGCACGTCCTGCAGTCGCTCATGCGGGGCGACGTCGAGGACGCCGTCGCCAAGGCCGGCCGGCTGCAGGACATCTTCGGGCGGGACAACCTGTTCGTCGAGATCCAGGACCACGGCATCCCCGAGCAGCACAAGACCAACCCGCAGCTGCTCGACCTCGCCCGGCGCATCAACGCCCCGCTGCTCGCCACCAACGACAGCCACTACGTGCACCGCCAGGACGCCGTCGCCCACGACGCCCTGCTGTGCGTGCAGACGGGGTCGCTGATGAGCGACCCCGACCGCTTCAAGTTCCACGGCGACGAGCACTACCTCAAGACCGCAGCCGAGATGCGGTCGCTGTTCGACGAGGTCCCGGAGTCGTGTGACAACACGCTCTGGATCGCCGAGCGCTGCGACGTCGAGATCTCCTTCGGCAAGCCCCAGCTGCCCAGCTTCCCGCTGCCCGAGGGCTTCGCCGACGACACCGAGTACCTGCGGTTCAAGACCTTCGAGGGGGCCAAGAAGCGCTGGGGCGACCCGGTGCCCGACCACATCGTCGAGCGCCTGGCCTACGAGCTGAAGGTCATCGAGGACATGGGGTTCAGCTCCTACTTCCTCATCGTGTGGGACCTCATCAACCACGCCCGCGAGAGCGGCATCAGGGTCGGCCCGGGTCGTGGGTCGGCCGCCGGCTGCGCGGTCGCCTACACGCTCTGGATCACCGACCTCGACCCCATCAAGTACGACCTGCTGTTCGAGCGGTTCCTCAACCCCTCCCGCATCTCGATGCCGGACATCGACATGGACTTCGACTCCCGTTACCGGGACGAGATGATCCGCTACGCGGCCGAGCGCTACGGCCGCGACCACGTCGCCCAGATCGTCACCTTCTCCACCATCAAGGCCCGAGCCGCGGTGCGCGACGCCGCCCGGGTGCTGGGCTACCCCTACGGCGTCGGCGACAAGGTGGCCAAGGCCATGCCGCCGCTGATCATGGGGCGGGACACGCCGCTGTACGCCTGCCTCGACCAGCACCCCAAGTTCGTCGACGGCTACAAGATGGCCGGCGAGCTGCGTCAGATGTACGAGGAGGACGACGACGCCCGCAAGGTCATCGAGGTGGCCAAGGGCCTCGAGGGCCTGCGCCGCCAGGACGGCATCCACGCCGCCGCGGTGGTCATCACCCAGGACCCGCTGACCACGTACCTGCCCATCCAGCGCAAGCCGGAAGGCGGTGTCGACCCGGCCGAGGCCCCGGTCGTCACCCAGTACGAGATGCACGGCGTCGAGGAGCTGGGCCTGCTGAAGATGGACTTCCTGGGCCTGCGCAACCTCGACGTCATCAGCGAGACGGTCGACGTTCTGAAGCGCTCCCGGGGGATCGAGCTGGACATCGACCGGGTGCCCCTCGACGACCCGCCCACCTACGAGCTGCTCCAGCGGGCCGAGTCCATCGGGGTGTTCCAGCTGGAAGGCACGGCCATGCGGGCGCTCATGCGGTCGCTGCGGCCGACCGAGTTCGAGGACGTCGCCGCCCTCGTCGCCCTCTACCGGCCGGGCCCCATGGCGGCCAACATGCACAACGACTACGCCGACCGGAAGAACGCCCGGAAGACGGTCGACTACCTGCATGCCGACGCCGAAGAGGTCCTCGGCGACACCTACGGCCTCATGATCTACCAAGAGTCGATGATGCGAGTCGCCCAGAAGTTCGCGGGCTACTCCCTCGCCGACGCCGACAACCTCAGGAAGGCCTGCGGGAAGAAGAACAAGGAGCTCATCGCCAAGGAGCGGGAGAAGTTCGTCGCCGGGTGCGAGGCGACGGGGTATGGCGGGGAGCTGGGGTCGAAGTGGTTCGACATCATCGAGCCGTTCGCCGACTACGCCTTCAACAAATCGCACGCCTTCGGCTACGGGTTCGTCTCGTACCAGACGGCGTACCTCAAGGCGAACTACCCGGCCGAGTACCTCGCCGCCCTCCTCACCAGCGTCAAGACGTCGCTGGAGAAGGCGGCGGTCTACCTGGCCGAGTGCCGCACCATGGGCATCGAAGTACAGGTGCCCGACGTCAACCGGTCGGCTTCCGACTTCACGCCGGTGGTCGAGGAGCTCTCCGACGGCACGCAGGAGCGCTCGATCATCTTCGGGCTCTCCGCGGTGCGCAACGTCGGCGAAGGCCTCGTCGCCCTCATCGTCGCCGAGCGCGAGGAGAACGGCCCGTACACCGACTTCTACGACTTCTGCCAGCGGGTCGACTCGTCGGTCCTCAACAAGCGCACGGTCGAGTCGCTGATCAAGGCCGGCGGGTTCGACTGCATGGGGCATCCCCGCAAGGGCCTGCTCACCGTGTTCGAGCAGATCGTCGACCACACCCTGGCCCGCCGCCGCGAGCGCGACATGGGGATCATGACCCTGTTCGGTGGGGGCGATGACGACGACGGCACCGCCGACTTCGAGCGCACCGACATCCCGAACATGGAGTTCGACAAGCGGGAGCGGCTCAGCAACGAGAAGGAGATGCTGGGCCTCTACGTCAGCGACCACCCGCTGCTCGGCGCCGAGGCCGCCCTCGCCCGCAAGGCCGAGACGTCGCTGGGTGACCTGGGCAACCTCGAGGACGGGGCCATGACGGCCATCGGGGGCGTCATCACCAACCTGCAGCGCAAGTGGACCCGCAAGGGCGACCTCATGGCGGTGTTCACGCTGGAGGACCTGACCACCGCCATCGAGGTCATGGTGTTCCCCAAAACCATGAGTGAGCAGGGCCATCGCCTCGAGGACGACGCCGTGGTGGTGGTCCGCGGTCGCGTGGACAAACGCGACGACACGCCCAAGTTCATCGCCCAGACGGTCGATCCGGTCGAGGTCACGGAGGGGAACGTGGAGCCCCTCCGTCTGCGCGTACCCTTGAGGATGATGTCGCAGGCCACTGTTGACCAGCTCAAGACGGTGTTCTCCGAGCACCCGGGTGAGTCGCCGGTGTTCCTGCACCTCGGTGAACGCCAAGTGCTCCGGCTCGCGGACAAGTGGCGTGTCGATCAAACCAATGGCCTTCTGGGCCAGATCACAACAGTCCTCGGCCCCGCAGCAGTGGTACCCAGAGCATGAGTGCCACTACGCCGCGCGCGTGTTCGTTCACGCGAGTTGCACGAGCCGTGCGATTTGACTGGACTGGTAGGACTCTCCGGACCCAAGACAGGGGCTACGCATAGCAATGTCGATCGCGGTAGATACCAAAGACTGCACGGCGTTGAGTGATGCCGAGCTGGCCGAAATGGCTGACCTGTGTGCCGACGGACCGCTGGCCTACGAGGTAGGCGAGCTGTCGAAGCAGGCAGAGGCCTGGGTGTTGGTCACCCAGGCCCGCGACAACGGCAAGCTCAAGGGATTCTCCTATTGCACGCTCGAGCGCATCGGTGGAACACCCTGTGTGTTGATCGGACTGTCTTCGATCCACCGGACCTCGAAGCGGGACACAGTCCTGAGGAACATCATCCAGGACCAGATGCGCCGCGCCGTGCTCGCCTTCCCCGACGAGGACGTGCTGGTGTCTGCCCGTTTCGGTGAGCCCGGCGGCTTCGAGGCCTTCAGGTCGCTCAACGACATCGTCCCCCGCACCGACCACAAGGCCACCGGCGAGGAGCGGGCGTGGGGCACGCGCCTGGCCCGGCGCTACGGCATCGTCAACGGTGCCTACGACCAACGGGCCTTCGTGGCCAAGGGGGCCGGCGGTGAGCTGGCCGCCGTCTTCGACCATTCGACCCTCCGTCCCGAGGACCTCGACCCGGAGCTGGTCGAGCGGTTCGTGGACATCAAGGCCGACCAGGGCGACAGCCTGATCGCCTTCGGCTGGGCCATGGAAGAAGACCTGCGCAAGCTCGCGCCTCCCAGCTAGCTCGCACTCGGTTGGAGCTGGCCGACGCGATCCGGGCGCGCCACATGGTGCGCGCCTTCGACGGCCGGCCGGTGCCGACGGCGGTGGTCGACAACCTCATAGATCTGGCTCGACGGGCGCCCTCGGCAGGGAACACCCAGCCGTGGGCGTTCGTCGTCCTGTCGGGCCCCGCCGAGGTGGGGCCGCTCTGGGACGTGACCTTGCCGCCCGGGCCGGCCCGGGACGGGTTCCGGTGGCCGGGGCTGCTGACCGCACCGGTGGTGGTGCTGCCGTTCGTGTCGGCTGCGGCCTACGTGTCTCGCTACGGGGAGGCCGACAAGGCCGCGACCGGGCTGGGTGCGTCGGCCGACGATTGGCCGGTGCCCTACTGGTGGGTCGACGGCGGGATGGCGGTCCAGACCCTGCTGCTGGGCGCCGTCGACGCCGGGTTGGGCGCCCTGTTCTACGGCTTGTTCGACCACGAGGACGCCGTGCGCGAGCACCTCGGAGTCCCCGACGACTGGCGGGCGCTCGGGGCCGTCGCCCTCGGCTACCCGGCGCCCGACGAACCGGGGCGGTCGGCAGCTCGACCTCGGCCGCCCCTCGACGAGGTCATCCACCGCGGCCGCTGGTGACGTCGCTCAACCCAGCTGGACCCGCAGGGCCTCGGGGTCCGTCACGGGGAGCTGGCAGGTGAAGTTGCGGCAGACGTAGGCCTTGCCTTCCTCGCGGCCCTCCCACAACGGCGAGTCGTAGGGCTCGCCCCAAGCGAGAACGGCGTTGGGGGTGAAGGCCTGCTGGACGGCGTCGACCAGCGGGGAGCGGTCCCGGCCCGGGATCACCACCTCGTCGATGCCGCGGGCCACCAGGTTCAGCGCCTCGAGCTGGTGGCCGAACGACGTCGGGTGCTGCACCACCAGCGTCCCGGTCAGCCGGAGCGCGGCCTCGGCGGCGTCGCGGTACCGCTCGTCGCCGGTCAGGGCCGCCAGCCGGGCGAAGCCCACCGCCGCCAGGCTGTTGGCGCTGGGCGTGGCGTTGTCCATGACGTCCTTGGTGGCCGCGACCAGCTGCTCGGCATCCCGGCCGGTGGTGAAGGCACCGCCCTGGTCCTCGTCCCAGAACAGGTCGAGGAGGCCATCGGCCGTGCTGACGGCCGCCGAGATCCAGCGGGCCTCTCCGGTCGCCTCGGCCAGCCGGACGAACGCCTGGACCAGGGCGCCGTAGTCGGCCGCGAAGGCCAGGTGGCGGGCGCCGCCGTCGGCCTGCCACGACCGCAGCCAGCGCCCGTCCTCCCGTCGCAGCTCCCGGACCAGGAAGTCACCGTTGCCGACCGCGGCGGCCAGCCAGTCGTCCCGGCCGGTGGCCGCGGCGGCCTCGGCGAGCGTCGCGAGCATGAGGCCGTTCCACTCGGTGAGAACCTTGTCGTCGAGGCCGGGCCGCACCCGGGCCTTGCGGGCCTCGAACAGCGCTGCCCGGGCCGTCTCGATGGGAGCGGGCCGCAGCAGGTCGCCCCGGGCGCCGATGCGGTTGAGGATCGACCGGCCGCTCTCCTCGAAGTTCCCCTGCGCCGTCACGCCGTAGTACTCGACGACGTCGTCGACCAGGGTGGGGTCGTCGCCCAGGACTGCAGCGATCTCGTCCCGGGACCAGAGGTAGAAGCGTCCCTCTTCGCCCTCGCTGTCGGCATCCTCGGCGGAGTAGAAGCCGCCGTCAGGGTGGCGGAGGTCCCGCAGCACGTACCCGATGGTCTCGTCGAGGATCTGGCGGTAGCGCTCGTGGCCGGTGACCTGCCAGGCGTGCAGGTACACCCGGGCGAGCAGGGCCTGGTCGTACAGCATCTTCTCGAAGTGGGGGACCAGCCAGATGTTGTCGACGGAGTAGCGGGCGAAGCCGCCGCCCAGGTGGTCGTAGATGCCGCCCGAGGCCATGGCGTCGAGCGACGTCTCGACCATGCGCCGGCTGTCCGAGTCGTCCGCCAGCTCGGGGTCGGCCCGCTGCTCGTCGGCCAGCTGGCGGACCAGGACCTCGAGGCTCATGGCCTGGGGGAACTTGGGGGCGGTGCCGAAGCCGCCCCAGGCTTCGTCGTGGGTGGCCCGCAGCGTGGTGACGACGTCGTCGAACGCCTCGGGCCCGGGGATGCCCTCGGCCGGCTCCAGCCGGGCGGTCCGGCCGAGCGCGCCGGTCAGCTGGATGGCCTGGGCGTCGAGGTCCGCTCGCCGGGTACGCCACACGTCGTCGATGCGGCCGCACAGCTCGGGGAACGAGATCATCCCGCCGCGGGCGGTCTTCGGGAAGTAGGTGCCGCCGAAGAACGGCTTGCCCTCGGGGGTGAGGAACACGGTCATCGGCCAGCCGCCCTGGCCGGTCAGGGCCTGGACGACCTCCATGTACAGGGCGTCGACGTCGGGGCGCTCCTCCCGGTCCACCTTCACGTTGACGAAGAGGCGGTTCATCAGCGCGGCGACCTCGGGGTCCTCGAACGACTCGTGGGCCATGACGTGGCACCAGTGGCAGGCCGAGTAGCCGACCGACAGCAGGATCGGCTTGTCGTCGAGGCGGGCCGCGGCGAAGGCCTCGTCCCCCCAGGGGTACCAGTCGACCGGGTTGTCGGCGTGCTGGCGGAGGTAGGGGCTGGTCTCGTCGGCCAATCGGTTCACTTCGCCGACTGTACGGGGGCAGCTCTAGCGTGCCCACCCATGGAAGTGACCTTGGAGGGGAAGGTGGCCTTGGTGACCGGGGCCAGCAGGGGGATCGGGGCCGCGATCGCCCACACCTACGCGGCCGCGGGCGCCCGGGTGCTGCTGACATCCCGCAAGCAGGACGCGCTCGACGAGGTGGCGGCCTCGATCGTGTCGTCCACCGGGTCGAAGCCCGACGACGTGGTCGCGTTCGCTGCTCACGCCGGCGAGCCGGACCAGATCGCGGGGTGCGTGGCGGCGTGCGTCGAGCGGCTGGGCGGGCTCGACATCCTGGTCAACAACGCTGCGACCAACCCCTACATGGGGCCGGCGGTCGACATCGACCTGCCCCGCTTCGACAAGACCTGGCAGGTCAACTACCGGGGGCCGGTGGTCTGGGTGCAGGAGGCCTGGCGGGCATGGCTGGCGGAGCACGGCGGGGTGATCGTCAACATGGCGTCGACGGGCGGGCTGGTGGTGGCGCCGGGGATCGGCCACTACGACGTGACGAAGGCGGCGCTGATCCACCTGACCCGGACGCTGGCCCACGAGCTGGCGCCGAAGGTGCGGGTCAACGCCATCGCCCCGGGCCTGGTGAAGACCGACTTCGCCCGCGCCCTGTGGGAGGCCAACGAAGCCGCGGCCGCGTCCCGGGTCCCCCTGAAGCGGCTCGGCGAACCCCAAGACATCGCCAACGCCGCCCTCTACCTCGCCAGCGACCTCGCCTCCTGGACCACCGGCCAAACCCTCGTCGTCGACGGCGGCTCCATCCTCAACGGCTCGGTCTAGCGCCGGCGGAGCTTCCCCAGGGCGGTGCGGGGAAGCTCCTTGGCGAGCTCCAGGTCTTTGGGGGCGAACCAGGGTGGGAGGGACTGCTTCACCCAGTCGCGGAGGGCGTCGAGGGCTGGGGGAGCGGTCGGGTCGGCGGGGACGACGCGGGCGACGACGGCTTGGCCCCAGGTCGGGTCGGGGCGGGCGAGGACCAGTGACTCACGGACTGCGGGGTGGCTGTCGAGGACCTTCTCGACCTGAGTGGGCCACACCTTCTCGCCGCCGGTGACGATCACGTCGCCGATGCGGCCGTTGACCCGCAGACGCCCGGCGGTGGCGTCCCAGGTGCCGGCGTCGCCGGTGGGGAACCAGCCGTCGGGGTCCTTGGGGTCGGTGCCGTCGCGGTACGCCCGGAGCAGCATCGGGGCGCGGACCTCGATCCCGCCCGTCGCCGTGTCGACGCGCAGCTCGACGCCGTCCAGCGGCACGCCGTCGTAGACGACCCCGCTGCCTGTCTCAGTCATGCCGTAGGTGGTGACGGCGTTCGGCGGCAGGTCAGCGGGCATGGCCGAGCCGCCGAGCACGATCGTCCGGAAACTCGTCGGATCGACCCGGCCCAGCATCGCCGGGACCAGCGACACCAGGCTGCAGCCGGCGGCGTCGTCCAGCGGGCCGACGGTCAGCGGCGTCCCCGTCAGCAGCGCCCGGGTCACCACGCTCAGCCCGCCGACGTGGGCCAGCGGCAGGCACGCCAGCCAACGGTCCTTGCCGGGGTCGACGCCCAGGCGGTCGCTGGTCGCCCGGGCCGACGCGGCGACGGCGTCATGGGTCAGCACCGCAGCCTTGGGGTCACCGGTCGTCCCGCTGGTGGCGACGACCAGGGCGTCGCCGGCCTCGACCGGCTCCTCGGGCCGGGCCGCCGCCAGCACCGCGGCCCGAGCCGGGGCGGGAAGCCGGGGGTCGAGGGGGAACACGGCGTCGCCGGCGTCCCACGCCCGGCGGAGCGCGTCGACGAAGCTCGGGTCGGTCGCCGCCTCCACCACGACCAGTCGGTTCGCCATCGGGGGCATGTTCGCACGGGGCACGTGGGCGCGCGAACCTCACCGCATGGCTGCGACGACGACCGCCCCACCGACCGGGCTCAAGCTGTGGGTGGCGGGGGCTCGGGTACGGACGCTGCCCGCCGCCGTCGTGCCGGTGGCCGTCGGGACCGCCTGCGCCTACAGCGAGGTCGACCTCGTCGCCTGGCGAGTGGTCGCCGCCCTGGTGGTGGCGCTCGCCCTACAGGTCGGCACCAACTACGCCAACGACTACAGCGACGGGGTGCGGGGCACCGACAGCGCCGAGCGCCGGGTCGGGCCCCTGCGGCTCGTGGGTTCGGGGCTGGTGCGGCCGGGGCTGGTGAAGCGCGCGGCACTGGCGTCGTTCCTGGTGGCCGGGCTCGCCGGGCTGGCGCTGGCCATCGCCGTCGGGTGGGAGCTGGTGCTGGTGGGGGCGGCCGCCATCGCCGCCGGGTGGTTCTACACGGGCGGGCCGCGGCCTTACGGCTACCTGGGGCTGGGCGAGGCGTTCGTGTTCGTGTTCTTCGGGGTCGTGGCGACGGCGGGATCGGCGTACGTGCAGGAGGAGTCGCTGTCGGGGCTGGCGCTGGCGGCGTCGGTGCCGGTGGGCCTGCTGGCGACGGCGCTGCTGGTGGTCAACAACCTGCGGGACATCCCGGGCGACACGGCGTCGGGCAAGCGGACCCTGGCGGTGCGCCTGGGCGACCAGCGGACCCGCTGGTTCTACGTGTCTCTGCTGGTGGGCGCGGTGGTGATGGTGCCGGTGGTCGCCGGCCTCTTCGACCGCCCCGCCGCGGTGCTGGCCCTGGGCGCCGTGCCCCTGGCCCGCAACGCCGTCGTCGCCGTCCTGCGAGGCGACCGCGGCCCCGCGCTGATCCCGGTCCTGGTCGCCACGGCCCGGGTGCAGCTGGTCTTCGGTGCTTTGCTCACCGTGGGCCTGGTCGCCATCACGTGAGCCACGACCGGAGGGTGGCGAGGAAGGCCTCGGGTTGCTCCAGATGGGCGGCGTGGCCGGCCTCGGGAACCAAGGCGACCTGGGCGTTCTCGCCGACGGTGGCGGCCATGCGGCGGGCGATCTCGGCGTAGCGCTCGTCGTCCTCGCCGGCGACGGCGAGGACCGGCATCGTCAGCTCGCGCAGGCGGGGCCAGAGCGAGGTCTGGGAACCGGTGCCGGCCAGTTCGAGGCTCGAGGCCAGGCCCTCGGCCGTGTTGCGGCGGCGCTCGTCGTCGAAGCGCGCCCACTGCGGTAGCCCGGCGAAGAGGGGCTGGTCGAGCCACTCCTCCAGGAACGCGTCGACGCCGATCGCCCGCAGACGGGCCGCCAGGTCGTGGTCCCGTTGCCGGCGGGCCGTCCGCTCGGCCTCGTCCTCGAGGCCCGGCGTGCCGCCCACCAGCACCAGCGCCGCCACCACCTGGGGATGGCCCAGCGCCACGTGCAGCGCCATCCGGGCGCCCATCGAGTAGCCGACGTACACCGCCCGGCCGCCCTCGGCGGCCGCTCGGTCCGCCGAGCCCACGAGGTCGAGCCGGACGTCGGCGGCGTCGCCGTGGCCCGGGGCGTCCAGGCGGACGACCTCGTGGTCCCGGGCGAGGTCGTCGGCCACGGGGCCCCAGCAGTCCCGGGTCTGGGTGAAGCCGTGGAGGAGGACGATGCGGCTCGTCGGGGTCACGGCGAGCGATGCTAGGAGCGCATGAGCGACCCTCCCGCACCGCAGGACGTGCAGGCCACGTTCGCCGCCACCCTGGTCGACGAGTGGGTGCGAGGCGGGGTCCGGACCGCCGTGGTGTGCCCGGGGTCGCGGTCGACACCACTGGCGCTGGCGCTGGCCGACCACGCCGGGCTGACGCTCCAGGTCCAGCACGACGAGCGGTCCGCCGGCTTCCTGGCCCTCGGCCTGGCCCTGGCGACCGGCGAGCCGGTGGTGGTGCTGACCACCAGCGGCACCGCCACCGCCGAGCTCCACCCGGCCGTCGTCGAGGCCCACCACGCCGGGGTGCCGCTGCTCGTGTGCACCGCCGACCGCCCGGCCGAGCTGCAGGACGTCGGCGCGCCCCAGACCATCGACCAGACCCACCTCTACGGCCGGGCGGTCCGCTGGTTCACCGACCCGGGTGTCGCGGACCTGGCGTCCGCCGGCCGCTGGCGAGCCCTCGCCAGCCGGGCGCTGGCGGAGGCCCAGGGCCCGCCGCCTGGTCCGGTCCAGATGAACCTCCAGTTCCGCGAGCCGCTGGTCGGCACCGCCGGCCCGCTGCCGCCGGCTCGGTCGCCGGGCGCGTCCTGGACGACCTCGCTTGCCCCGGCCGTGGTCGACGCAAAACCCCTGGTGGAGCGCGTTGTCGGGCGGCGGGGGATCATCGTGGCCGGGCCCGAGGTGGGGGAGGAGGCCCTTGCCCTCGCCGACGAGCTGGACTGGCCGGTCGTGGCCGATCCTCGATCGGGGGCGTGGCACCCGGAGCCGTACGTGGTGCCGCACCTCGACGGGATCCTCCGGTCCGAGGCCGCTCGGGCGGCGCTGCGGCCCGAGGTCGTCCTGCGGCTCGGCGGGCCGCCGGCGTCACGGGTGGTCTACGAGTGGTTGGCCGCCACTGGCGCCGACCAGCTGGTGGTGAGCGGCGTCGGATGGTCGGACCCCGACGCCACGGCCGCAGTCATGGTCCGGGACGACCCCGCGGCCGTGGCGGCCGCCCTGGTCGCCGCGCTCCGGGAGGGGGTCGGCCATCACCCGCCCGGCATGTGGTGCGCACACTGGCGGACCGTCGGCGAGGCCGCCCAGGCCGCCGTCGCCGAGGCCCTCGGGTCGCGAGCCGACCTCAGCGAGCCCGGCACCGCCCGGGACCTCGTGGCGGCGCTGCCCGACGGCGCCCAGCTGGTGGTGTCGTCGTCGATGCCGATCCGGGACGTCGAGCGCTACGCCGTCCCCCGCACCGGGCTGCGCATGCTGGCCAACCGAGGCGCCAACGGGATCGACGGGGTGGTGTCGACCGCAGTGGGTGCCGCCTTGGCGGGGCCGCCGACTGCCCTGCTCATCGGCGACATCGCCTTCCTGCACGACAGCAACGGCCTCCTCGGCGCCGCCGACCGGGGGGTCGACCTGGTGGTGGTCGTCGTCGACAACGACGGTGGCGGCATCTTCTCGTTCCTGCCCCAGGCAGCGGCCCTGCCCGGTGAGCGGTTCGAGCGCCTCTACGGGACGCCCCACGGCCTCGACCTGGTGGCCCTGGCCTCGGCCTACGGCGTCGCCGCCCGCCCCGTTACCGACGACCTCCCCGCCGCCGTCACCGAGGCCGTAGCCAAAGGCGGCATCCACGTCCTGGTGACCTCCACCGACCGCCCCACCAACGTCGACCTCCACCAAGCCATCGACACCACCATCGCCAGGGCCGTCACCGACGCCCTCACCGCCTAGCGGGGGTCGAGGCGGAGGGTCGTGGTGCGGACTTCGGGGGTGGTCATGGCTTGGGCCGGGCCGGAGTTGGCGTACTTGGTGAGGTAGGCGGTGCTGACGCGGTCGTTGAGGGCCTCGTCGGCGACGGGCACGGCCCGCAGGTCGAAGGGCCGGTCGTCGACCCACAGCACCACGTCGGGGTGGGCGCTGGCGTCCTGGTACCACCGGCCGCTCCGACCCTTGTACGACCGCACGTACACCTGGCCGTCGTCGACCACGGCCCAGATCGTGACCCTGCGGTCAGCGGACGGCGTCTGGATGTCGACTTCCCGTTCGTCGGCTACAAGCTGCGACAGGTCCATGACGGCGGAGCCTAGGAGTCAGCCGCCCGTCAGCGGTCCCGGCGAACACTCGAACCATGCAAGTACGACATGTTGCAGTCACGGGCCTGGTGGCACTGCTCGTTGCCTGCAACAGCTCGGGCGACGGTGACTCGGCGGCCAAGGCGAAGGCTCGAGACAAGAGCCCGGAGCAGACCACCACCCTGCCCACCGCGCCCGAGAACCAGCGGGTCGACCTCGACAAGCCCACCTTCGACGACCCCACCGACGTGACCAACCCGCTCTTCCCGATCGGCAACCTGCAGAGCGCCGTGCTGCTCGGCAACGTCGACGGCGTCCAGCTGCGGGTCGAGACCACCCTCCTGCCCTACACGGAGACCATCGACGTCGACGGCGAGAAGGTCGAGACCCTCGTCTCCCAGTACGTCGCGTACATCGACGGCCGCATCGAGGAGGTCGCCATCGACTGGTACGCCCAGGCCGACGACGGCGCCGTCTGGTACCTCGGCGAGGACGTCAAGGACTACGTCGACGGCGTGGTCGACGCCACCGACGAGAGCTGGCGGGCCGGCGAGGGCAAGGGCGAGCCGTTCATGATCATGCCGGCGCACCCGAAGGTCGGTGACGTCTACCGGCCCGAGAACATCCCCGGCGTGGTGTTCGAGGAGGTCACGGTGAAGGCGGTCGACGTCACCGTCGCCGGCGCCAACGGGCCGGTCCCGGGCGCCATGGTCGGCGAGGAGCTGCACATGGACGGCGGCCGCGAGCGCAAGACGTTCGCCCCCGACCGGGGCGAGTTCGCCTCAGGCGTCGCGGGCAGCGTCGAGGACCTGGCGGTGGCGAGCCCGGCCGACCAGTTGACCGGCCCGCAGCCCGCCCAGCTCACGGCCCTCGCCAAGCCCCCGGACGATGTCTGCACCGCCGCCCGCGACGGCGACTGGCCGGCGGTCGCCAGCCGAGTCGCCGAAGCGAAGGCCGCCTGGGCCGCCTACCAGCGGGCGGAGGACGTGCCGCCGCTCCTCAGCGCCGAGTTGACCCGGGCGCTCGGCCGACTCGACGGGGACGCCCTGACCCCCGCGGCGACCGGCCACAACGCGACCGGCACCTGCCAGGGCGCCATCGACGTCGGGATCGCCACGTCGGACCTCCGCCTCCGCCACGAGCCCGTGACCGAGGTGGATCGAGCCCGGTTCCAGCTGTGGGCCCGGCAGCTGACCCTCGACCTGACCCGGGACGAGCCCGGCCTGGTCGCCGGCGACGTCGCCACCCTCGAGCTGGTCCGTGACCGCCTCACCAAGGCCCTCGACGACGCCCAGCGCACCGCCATCGACAAGCAGCTCCGGGCCCTCCGTCACGCCGCCGACGACGAGGACATGGCCAAGGCGACCAAGCCCGCACAGGAGCTCGCCACCCTCGCCGGGCAGCTCTGACCCGGGGCTACGGCCGGACGAGGGCGCCCAGCAGGGCCTGAAGCTTCGAGCGGGTCTCGGCCAGCTCGGTGAGGGGGTCGCTGTCGGCGACGATGCCGTTGCCGGCGACGACCCTGGCAGCCGCGCCAGACAGCTCGGCGCACCGCAGCGACACGGCCCACGTGCCATTGCCCCGACCGTCGGCCCAGCCCACGGTCCCCGCGTAGAGTCCGCGGTCGAAGCCCTCGTGCGAGCCGATCCACGCCACGGCCTCGTCGCGGGGCCACCCGGACACGGCAGGCGTCGGGTGCAGCGCCGCCACCAGCTCGAGCACCGACGGCGGCGGTTGCGACAGGCGGCCTTCCACCAGCGTCGCCAGGTGCTGGACGTTGGCCACGGGCACCACCGACGGCTCGGCCTCGTAGTCGAGGTAGGAGCACCACGGCAGCAGGGTGTCGTGGACCATGTCGATGGTGATCTGGTGCTCGGCCCGGTCCTTGGTCGACGCCAGCAGCGACGCCGCCAGCCGCTGGTCGGTGGTCGGATCACCGCCCCGGGGCGCGGTCCCGGCCATGGGGTGCGAACGGACGGTGTCGCCGGCCCGGGACACCAGCAGCTCGGGGCTGGCGCAGATCAGCGGCCCGACCGACACCACGTGGCAGCCGGGAAACGTCGTGCGCAGCCGTTCGAGGACGGCCAGGCGGTCGATCGGTCGGTCGGCGGTGACCAGGACCTCCCGGGCCAGCACGACCTTCACCATCCCGCCGGTGGCCTGGCCCTCGGTGAGCATCTTGGTGGCCCGCTCGACCAGGCCGCACCAGTCGTCGGGCTCCATCGCCGACGCCACGGTGACCTGGCGGGGCGGCGGCAGCGTGGCTGCGGTGGGGACGGCGGCGAGCAGCTCGTCGGCGGGCTGGCCGTGACGAGGGTCGTCGGGAGCACCGATGGTGGTCACCCAGCGGGTGCCGTCGTCCGCCCGGCCGACTGCCAGGCTCGGGACCACCAGCGAGGCCGCGGAGCCGGGGAAGAACGGCAGCGCCCCGAAGGCCACCGCCCCGCACCCCGGGAGCCCGACCTCGTCCTCGACCTCGACGGCCGCCAGCTCCGCCGCGACGGCCCGGGCGGCCCCGGCCGCGTCACCGCCCGGCCACGCCAGCCGCAACGCCTCACCGTGCCCCGCCAGCCCCGACCGGCTCCGCTCGAACAGCAGCCCCTCGGCCCCGGCGAACGCCAGCAGGTCGACGTCCCGGTCGACCCGCCGCGTGGTAGCGAGGAGCGTCATGACGACGCGTCCCTCGTGGCCGTGATCAGCTGGGCGATGCCGCCCGACAGCAGGGTGCGGGAGACGTCCCGGAAGCCGGCCTCGCCGAGCATCCCCAGCATGCGGCCGGGCTCGGGCAGGTACGCGACCGACTTGGGCAGGTAGCGGTAGGCGGCGGGGTCGGACAGCAGGCCGCCGATCAGCGGCACCACCTTGCCGAAGTAGACGCCGTGCCCCCAGCGCATGACCGGGTTCGCGGGCGTCGCCACCTCCAGCAGCGCCACCCGGCCGCCCGCCCGGGTGACCCGGGCCAGCTCGGCGAAGAACGGGTCGAGCGCCACCAGGTTGCGAAGCGCGAAGCCGCAGGTCACGCCGTCGGCCGACCCCTCCGGCACCGGGAGCCGCAGGGCGTCGGCCTGCGCCAGCGGGGCGTCGGTGCGGGCGGCCGCCAGCATCCCGAACGACAGGTCCAGCCCGATCGGCCGCAGCCCCACCGCGGACAGCTCCCGGCACAGGTCCCCGGTCCCGCACGCCAGGTCCAGCACCCGGGACCCCGACGGCAGCCCCAATGCCCGCACGGTCCGGCGCCGCCAGCCGACGTCCATCCGGAAGGTCATCAGCCGGTTGACCAGGTCGTAGCGGGGTGCGATGGCGTCGAACATCGACTGCACCGCCTGCACCTTGTCGCTCCCCTCGGGCAACGTCTCGGGCATCGACGACGAGCGGCGCATCGCTCGCAGCCTAGGAGCGGCCGCCCCACCGGTTACATCTCGCCCCGGCGGGAACGCGACAGGTATGACCGAGAACCCGCGCACCGCCGACCGGAGAGCCGAGGCCAAGCGGCAGGCGCAGATCTCCCGGGGCATGCGGGCCGACCGGTTCGAGCACGCCGAACGGGCCGAGGCCGAGCGCCGGGCCCAGATCGACGAGACGGCCGAGCCGCCCGCCGCCGCCGGCCCCCCGCAGCTGACGAGGGGCATGTGGCAGGGGATGGTGTTCGGTGGCCTGGTCGGCGCCCTCATCGGCGCCCTGGTGGCACTCCCGTTCGCGGTGATCCCGTTCATGGACCCCGTCGGCGCGCGCCTCTTGCTGCTGGCGATAGCGGGCGCCCTGGCCGGTGCCGCCGCGGGCGCCGTGTTCTGGGGCGGCCACCTGCCCGAGGTCGAGCACGAGATCGACGACGAGCACACCGGAGACGAATGATGGAGCCCACCCCGAGAGGCTCGGTGATCATCCAGGAGTGGCCTGAGGAGTCACGGGAGGCGGCCCAGCTGGTAATCAACCAGTACGGCGAGCCCCACGAGGCCACCCCGTCGCTGCTGACGTGGTTCGACGTCGGGCCGTGGAAGCGGATGGTCGCCTCCAAGTCCTACTACGAGCACGAGTTCCCGGCGCCGCACATCGACTGCGTCCGGTCGTTCGTCGACTACCGGGTGCCACCCAGCCTGGCGAGCGACGTGGTCAGCTTCGACGGCAGCGTCATCATCGACCGCACCGTGGGTGAGGTGTCGGCCCGCTGCCACGACGAGCAGGCCAACTTCCTGGCGTTGAACCTGGTCGACGACATCGTCCAGGGCAAGCGCACGGTCGAGGACGCCCGCGCCTACTACGCCCAGGAGTTCCTCGACGCCCGCCGCAAGCGCCCGACGCCCTACATGGAGAAGCTGCGGCTGGAGCCGACGCCGGGCACGGCGCCCGACCCCGACGAGCCGCTGCTGTCCCAGCGGGACCTGGAGCAGGCGATGGAGGAGGGCCAGCAGGCCCGTTCGTGAGGCTCCCGGGAGCAGAACCGGGGGCCCACCCAGGTGCCCCCGGGGCGGCTGGAGTGCCCGGAGCGGCGTAACCTGCTGAAGTGCTCCGCCACGAACACGTCGTCCGGGTCCGGCTCGCCGGGGTGAATGCGCCATGAGGGCGCACTTCCGGCTGTTCGGGGTGCCCATCCGGGTCGAGCCCCTGTTCCCGATCATCGCCCTGCTGCTGGGCTACCGGGTCGAGCCGCTCTGGATGGTGTTCGCCTGGGTCCCGCTCGTGTTCGTCAACCTGCTGGTGCACGAGATGGGCCACGCGCTGATGTTCCGCATCGCCGGGCTGCGCTCCGCGGTGGTCCTGCACGGCTTCGGCGGGTTCACCGTGCCCATCGGCGGCAACCGGCGCCAGCTGAGCAAGCCCATGTCGGTGGCCATCAGCCTGGCCGGCGTCGTCTCCCAGCTCCTCCTCATCTGGCTGCCGGTGCGCATCGCGCTGAACAGCAGCTGGGGCAAGGGCCTCTACGGCGCCGGGGTTCCCCGGGAGTTCTTCGGGCTGTTCCCGAAGTGGGAGCCCAACTGGTACGTCTTCCTCACCTACCTGGGCTTCATGGCCCTCTGGTGGGCCATCCTCAACATCCTCCCCATCCGGCCGCTGGACGGCGGGCACGTCGTCGAGACGCTGTTCGGGTTCGAGAACGCCTGCAAGATCTCGATCGCCGCGGCGATCCTGGGCGCCCTGTGGTGCCTGCGGGAGGACTGGACGTTCATGGCCATCTTCCTGGGGCTCTTCGGCTTCCTCAACTTCCGGGACCTGCGCGAGGGGCAGGACACCGGGGCCTTCCAGGTCGACGCGCCCGACGCGCCGGCGCGCTCGCCCGCCGGTGGTGGTGGCGCTGGGCGGGGTCGCGGTGGCGGCCGACGCCGGGCCGGGCACCTGCAGGCCGTGCCGCCCATGCCCGACCTCCCGTCCGACCTGACGCCGATCCGCGACGCGGGCGAGGTCGAGGCCCGGGCGTGGAACGCCCTGCGCAGCGGCGACGCCGACAAGGCCGCGGCAGTGCTCAAACAGGCCATCGGCGCGTCGCCGAACGCCTTCCTCCAGGCCAGTGTGGCGCTGGCGCAGGGCCACAGCGCCCTGGCAGTCGACCTGTTCCAGGCCGCGTACATCGCCGAGCCCGACGGCCCGCCCAACCTCGTGCCGGCCACGCTGCTGGCTCAGACCGAGAGCGCCGGGCCGCTGACCGCCGAGCTGGTGGCCGCCGGGCCTGGCGGCGTCCAGGCCGCCGGCAGCCTGCAGACGCACCTGCACTACGCCGAGCAGTACCAGGCCGCGGCCGAGGTCGGCGAGCAGGTGTTCGCCGCCGGGCCCCGCAGCCCGGCCCAGACGGCGTTCGAGGTGGCCTGCTCGTGGGCACGAGCCGGTCGGCCGGAGGAGGCGTTGCGCTGGGTCGAGGCCGCGGTCGACGCCGGCTTCAAGGCGCCGGGCCTGCTCGACGGCGAGCCCGACCTTGCCCCGGTGCGGGCGCTCGAAGGCTGGAGCGCGGTGCGCGCCCGGCTGTCGGCCTGACGCCCCAGCAAGCTCCTCGGCTCAGTCGAAGTAGCGGTAGAGGTTCTCGGCGACGCAGGCCGGCTTGGGCGCGCCCTCGCACTCGAACGTCATGCGCAGCTTGCCCTGCACGCCGCCGGGGACGTCGGTGACCTCGAGGACCTCGACGCCGACCCGCATCTTGGCGCCCACCGGCACCGGTGACGGGAAGCGGATCTTCTCCGACCCGTAGTTCACCGCCATGCTGATGCCCTCGACCCGGATGACCTGGGGCACGAGCAGCGGCCCGAGCGACAGCGTCAGGTAGCCGTGGGCGATCGGGCCGCCGAACGGGCTGTCCCGCTTGGCCCGCTCGACGTCGACGTGGATCCACTGGTGATCGCCGGTGGCCTCGGCAAACTGGTTGACGCGCTCCTGGCCGACTTCGAGGTAGTCGCTGTAGCCGAGGTGCTGGCCAACGAGCTCCCGCAGCCCCGCCGTTCCCTGCACGATGGTGGTCATGCCGGCGATGATGCCCGATGAGATGGAACCTGTTCTAACCGACGAGGTTTGCGCAGTGGTTCTGGCAGCCGGCGAGGGTGCCCGATTGCGGCCCCTGACCCTGCGCCGGCCCAAGCCGCTGTGCCCGGTCGACAACGTGCCGCTGGTCGATCTGGCGCTGGAGCGGGTGGCGGAGGTCACCTCGGCCGTCGCGGTGAACCTGCACCACGGCCGGGAGCCGCTGGCCGCCCACCTGGAGGACCGGTCGGGCCCGCCGATCCACCTGTCGATCGAGGAGCCCGAGGCGCTGGGTACCGCCGGCGCGCTGGGCCTGCTGCGCTCGTGGATCGACGGCCGGGGCACGATCGTGCTGAACGCCGACACGTGGTGCCCGGGGTCGGTGACACCCGCCGTCGAGGGTTGGGACGGGGAGCGGGTGCGGCTCCTGGTGGTCGGCGAGGACCTGCTGTCCCCGAACAGCCGGCTGGCCGGGGCGTTGATGCCCTGGTCGGAGGTATCCCGTCTCGAGGCGGTGCCGTCGGGACTCTACGAGGTGTCGTGGCGCCGGCTGGCCGAAGCCGGCCGCATCGAGGTGGTCCGTTGGGACGGCCCGTGCATCGACTGCGGCACCCCCGCCCGCTACCTGGCCGCCAACCTGGCCGCCAGCGGCGGCGCCCCCGTGGTCGGCCCCGACTGCAAGGTCGACGGCACCATCGAGCGCACCGTCCTCTGGCAAGGCAGCGAGGTCGCCCCCGATGAACACCTCGTCGACGCCATCCGCGGCGACTCCCAAACCATCTACGTCCGCTAGCGGCGGGTCGGCTTGAGCTCGACCCGGGCGGCGAGCTGACCGCAGGCGGCGTCGATGTCGGTGCCGCGGTTCTGGCGGATGGTGGCGTTGATGCCGGCGTCGGTCAGCCAGCGGCGGAAGCGTTGGACGCCCTCGGGAGGCGTGCCCTTCGTCGGCCAGCCCGGGGTCGGGTTCAGGGGGATGAGGTTGACGTGGGCCGCCAGCGGCAGCGTCCGGGCCAGCGCAGCCAGCTCGGTGGCGTCCGACCGGCGGTCGTTGGTGCCGTCGATCAGCGCCCACTCGAAGCTGAGCCGCCGACCCTTGGCCCGCAGGTACTCGGCGCACGCCTCCAGCAGCACCGCCAGCGGGTAGCGCCGGTTGATCGGCACCAGCTCGTCGCGCAGCTGGTCGTTGGCGGCGTGGAGCGACACCGCCAGGTTCACCGGCAGCGGCGCCGCGGCGACCCGGCGGATCCCCGGCACGATCCCGACCGTCGACAGGGTGAGGTGGCGGGCCGACAGCCCGAGGGCGTCGTGGATCCGCTCGACCGCTGGCAGCACGTTGTCGAGGTTGGCGAGCGGTTCGCCCATGCCCATGAACACCACGTTGCCGAGCCGGCGCCCGTCGTCCCGGGCCTGGCGGGCGGCCCGCACGACCTGCTCGACGACCTCGCCGGTGGTCAGGTGGCGCTGGAAGCCGGCCTGCCCGGTGGCGCAGAAGCCGCAGGCCATGGCGCAGCCGGCCTGGGTCGACACGCACACGGTCGACCGGTCGCGGTAGTGCATGAGGACGGTCTCGATGCGGGCGCCGTCGGGCAGGCCGAAGAGCCATTTCACGGTGTCGCCGGTCTCGTCGGTCGACGCCGCGACTGGGGCCAGCGCGGCCCGGAGCCCCTCGTCGTCGGCCAGCCGGACCCGCAGCGCCTTGGGCAGCGTCGTCAGCTCGGCCGGGGTGGTCAGCTGGCGGTAGAGGCCCTCCCACAGCTGGTCGACCCGGTAGCGCGGCTCGCCGTCGAGCCGCGCGGCGAGCGCGTCGCGGTCGAGGTCATACAGCGTGGCCACCCAGCGAACATACAGTGCTGAGGTGCCTGACGACGCCGGCCAACCCCACATCGAGCTGCCCCCGGAGCAGGTGCCGCCGGCTCCGCACCACCCGGAGCACCACCGGAGCGTGCAGGGCGGGGCCGCCCGCGCGGCCGTGTTCGGCATCAGCGACGGCCTGGTGTCGAACATGGGCCTCATCCTCGGCGTGGCCGGCGCCGACCCGGTACCCGCAGCGGTCCGGCTCGCCGGCCTGGCGGGGCTCGTCGCCGGGGCGGTCTCGATGGCGGCCGGCGAGTACAACTCGATGCGGGTCCAGTCCGACCTGCTCGCCCGGGAGCTGGAGGTCGAGGCCCGCGAGTTGCGCCGCCGCCCCAACGTCGAGATGGTCGAGCTCGCCAGCCTCTACGAGCGCCGCGGCCTGCCGGCCGACGGGGCCCGCGCCCTCGCCAAGGCCGTCATGCAGGACCCCGAGGTCGCGCTCGAGGCCCACGCCCGCGAGGAGCTCGGCATCGACCCCAACGAGCTGGGTGAGCCGCTCAGCGCCGCGGTCTCGTCGTTCGTCATGTTCTCCATCGGGGCGCTCGTGCCGCTGGCTCCGTGGTTCTTCGGTGGCGGCACCGCCGCCATCATCACGTCGCTGGTCTTCGGCGTCCTCGCCGCGGTGGCGGTCGGGGCGGTCATCGGCCGGTCGACCAACCGGGGCGTCGGCCTCGGCATCGGCCGCCAGGTGCTGTTCACCGTCGTCCCCGCGGCCATCACCTTCGCCCTCGGCAAGGCGCTGGGCGTGAACCTCGGCTAGCCGTCCGACGGCCGGTCGTACGCCCGATCGGCCTGGTGCACCTCGAAGCCGAGGTCCCGGTACAGCGACACCGCGGGCACGTTGTTCGACTCGGTGTACAGCATCCCGAGCCGCATGCCCCGGACCGACGCCAGGTGGTCGAGCCCGGCGAGCACCATCGCCCGCCCCAGCCCCCGGCCGTGGAAGTCGGGGTCGACGCCGATGACGTAGATCTCGCCCATCGGCGGGTCGGTGTCGTGCACCTTGGTCCAGCAGAAGCCGGCCAGCCGGCCCGACGAGGGGTCCTCGTGGAGCAGGAAGCCGGCGGGGTCGAACCACGGCTCGCCGAACCGGCCGGCGAGGGTCGCCCGGTCCCAGCCCCCCTGCTCGGGGTGCCAGGCGAACGCCCGGTTGTTGACCGCTAGCCAGTCGTCCTCGTCCCGGCCGACGACGAACGCCCGGGTCGACAGCAGCGGTTGCCCGTGGCGGATCGGGTCGTCGTCAGGGATCGGGAGCGGCCGGCGCATCTGGTACAGCTCCCGGACGACGACGAGCCCGTCCCGAGCGGCAGCATCGTCGTCGTCGGCGGTGGCGCCGTGCACCCAGCGGGGAAGCGTCTCGGGCGTCTCGGCTGACATCGCGGTGAAGGATATGTTCGGGTGATGTCAGCTGGTCGCCCCCGCAGCCCCAAGGGTCGAGCCCGAGTCACCGCCGATCGGTTGGCCGAGGAGTACCCGGGCACCGCCAAGGAGCTGTGCGAGCTCGACCACGCCAACCCGTTCGAGCTCCTCGTGGCGACCATCCTGTCGGCCCAGTGCACCGACGCCGTCGTCAACTCGGTGACCCCATCGGTGTTCGCCAAGTACCCGAGGCCCGAGGACCTCTCCCAGGCCGACCCCGCCGAGCTCGAGGTCATGATCCACAAGACCGGGTTCTTCCGCCAGAAGACCAAGAGCCTCATCGGCATGTCCACGGCGCTCGTCGAGCGGTTCCACTCCGAGGTGCCGTCCAAGCTCTCGGACCTCGCCTCGCTCCCCGGCGTCGGCCGCAAGACGGGCAACGTCGTGCGCTCGGTCGCCATGGGGCTCCCCGGGCTGCCGGTCGACACCCACGTGCTCCGGCTCTCCAAGCGGCTCGGCCTGACCACCCAGACCGACCCCGTCAAGGTGGAACTGGAGCTCAACCCGATGGTCCGGGAGAGCGAGCGGGGAGCCCTCAGCCTCCGCCTGATCCTCCACGGCCGGCGCGTGTGCGTAGCGCGCAAACCCCGCTGCGGGGCGTGCGTCTTAGCCGATTTCTGCCCATCTGCGGGACTTTTTTGAGGTTTCTTCCGGGGTTCCTAAGAAATCCGGGGCACCCGCGCGACCTTCGGTGCTTCAGAAGCGATAACTTCAATGACGACCAGGTTCCCGCCACCTGGTTCCTGCGACGCAGAGATCCGCCGCTCTGCGTCGCCTGCGACGGCGCCCCGCGTGGGCGCCGTCGCCGCGTCCAAAGGGGGTCCGCTTCGGCGGGCCCCCTGCGGCCGTCGCCGCGGCCGCCTCACCGCATGAGGCGCATGGCCTTGGCGAGCTGACGGCTCGCGCTGAGGAGTGCTCGCTCGGTGTCGTAGATGGCCTGCGCCACGTCCTCCCGGGGGGTGCCTTGGTAGCGGCCGGCGATCTCGGTGATCCTGCCGGTCAGGTCGTCGAGGGTGCTGGCCATGGCCGAAAGCTGGGCGCGGTCGCTCTCCATCCCCAGGGGTCTAATCGGTACCGGAGCGCGCGGGTAGCACCGGTAGCGTGAGCGATCGTGCTGAACCGCCTTGACCTGCGGGGGACGGGCTCCGACGACCTGGTCCATCGCCTGCCCCGGCCGCCGGCCCAGACCGAGCCGCCGGTCGAGCAGGTGCGGGCCGTCCTCGACGAGGTCCGCCGGGACGGCGACGCCGCCCTGCGCCGCCTGACCGAGCGCTTCGACGGCGCCGCCATCGACTCGGTGTGGGTGCCCGCCGACCAGCTCGCGGAAGCCCGGGACCAGATCCCCGCCGACCTCCGGGCCGCCCTCGACGCCGCGAAGGCCAACATCACCGCCTACCACCAGGCCCAGGTCGGCCCCGAGGTGGTGCACCACAACGGCGAGGTCGAGATCCGGGAGCTGGTGCGGCCGGTCGACCGGGCCGGCTGCTACGTGCCGAGCGCCGAGGCCCCGCTCGTGTCGACCGTCCTCATGACCACCATCCCGGCCAAGGTCGCCGGTGTCGCCGAGGTCGTCGTGGCCACCTCGCCCCGCCCCGACGGCACGGTCGACCCTGGCATCCTCGCCGCCGCCGCGCTCGTGGGGGTCGACGGCGTCCTCCGGGTCGGCGGCCCGGCCGCCATCGGCGCCCTCGCCTACGGCACCGAGAGCGTGAAGCCGGTCGATGTCGTCGTCGGCCCGGGCAGCGCCCGGGTCGCCCAGGCGAAGCGCGAAGTCGCCGGTCAAGGCCTCGTCGGCGTGCCCTCGGCGTTCGCCGGGCCGTCCGAGGTGGTGGTCGTAGCCGATGCGAGCACCCCGCCCGAGCACGCCGCCATCGACGTCATCCTCCAGGCCGAGCACGGCCCCGACGGCCTCGCCTGGCTCATCACGTGGGACGAGGCCGTAGCCGACGCCGTCGTGGCCGAGGTGGGCCGCCTGGTCCCGGCGTCGCCCCGCCGCAAGCAGCTGGAGGCCACCCTGGCCGACGGCGGCTACGCAGTCCTGTGCGACGGCCCCGAGCAGGCCCTGGCGGTCGCCAACGCCATCGCCCCCGAGCACCTGGAGCTGCTGGTCGACGACGCCGCGGCCCTCCTGCCGCTGGTCCGCCACGCCGGCGCCGTGTTCTGCGGCCCGCTGGCCCCGGCGTCGATCGGCGACTACCTCGCCGGCCCCAACCACGTCCTGCCCACCTACGGCACCGCCCGCTTCGCCGGTGCCCTCGCGGTCGACGACTTCCGGAAGCACATCCACGTGGTGTCGGTGGGCGCCGCGGGCCTGGCCGAGGTGGCGCCCCACGTCGTCGCTCTGGCCGACTACGAGGGACTCCCGGCACACGCCGAGTCGATCCGCATCCGCCAGGAGCGAGCATGAGCGAGGACCAGGACCAGGAGCAGGAACCCCTCGTCGCCCCCCGGGACGATGTCGCCCTGATGGAGGGCTACCACTCGCCCCAGCTCGACGTAGAGGTGCGGCTCAACACCAACGAGGCGCCCGGGCCACCGCCCCAGGCTTTCACCGACCGGATGGCCGAGGCGCTCGGGGACGTCACCTGGCAGCGCTACCCCGACCGGGGCTACCGCGCCCTGCGGCAAGCCCTGGCGGACCTCCACGACGTCGATCCGGCCCAGGTCTTCGTCGCCAACGGCTCCAACGAGGTGCTGCAGACCCTGTGCCTCGCCTACGGCGGCGCCGGGCGCCGGGCCGCGGTCTTCGAGCCGACCTACGCCCTGCACGGCCACATCGCCCGTCTCGCCGGCACCGAGGTGGTGGTGGGGGAGCGGGCGCCCGACTTCGCCCTCGACCTCGACGAGGTCCAGCGGGTCGTCGACCAGGCCAGCCCGGAGATCACCTTCACCTGCTCGCCCAACAACCCGACCGGCATGGTCGAGGCCGAGGACCTGCTCCGGGCCGTCATCGCGATGGCGCCCGGCATCGTCGTGGTCGACGAGGCCTACGGGCAGTTCGCCCCCTGGAGCGCGCTGGAGCTGGTGGCCGACGACCGGCCGATCGTCGTCACCCGCACGTACTCCAAGACCTGGGCCATGGCCGCCGCCCGCCTCGGCTACCTCATCGGGCCGCGCTGGCTGGTCGAGGAGCTCGACAAGGTGGTGCTGCCGTACCACCTCGACGCGCTGAAGCAGCTGGCCGGCACCATCGCTCTCGAGTTCCAGGACGAGATGGAGTCCCGGGTCGCCGGCATCGTCGAGGAGCGGGGCCGGCTGGTGGCTGCCCTGGCCGAGCTGCCGGTCGACGTGTGGCCCTCCGGCGCCAACTTCGTCCTGTTCCGGCCCCAGGCCCGGGACAGCGGCGAGGTGTGGAAGGCCCTGGTCGAACGGTCGGTGCTAGTGCGGAACTGCGCCTCGTGGCCCAGGCTGGAGGGGTGCCTCCGGGTCACCATCGGCACCCCGGAGGAAGACGACCGGTTCCTGACCGCCCTGAGCGAGGCCCTGCGATGACCCGATCCGCCCACCGTGAGCGCACCACCAAGGAGACCTCGGTCTCGGTCACCGTCGACGTCGACGGGCCCGAGGGCAAGGTGCGCGCCAGCACCGGGCTGCCGTTCTTCGACCACATGCTCGACCAGCTGGGCCGGCACGGCGGCTTCGACCTGACCGTCGAGGCGAGCGGGGATCTCCACGTCGACGGTCACCACACCGTCGAGGACGTGGCGATCGTGCTGGGCGAGACGTTCAAGGAGGCGCTGGGCGACAAGGCCGGCGTGCGGCGCTTCGCCAGCGGCCTCTATCCCCTGGACGAGGCGCTCGTGGAGGTGGCGCTCGACCTGTCGGGCCGCCCGTTCGTGGTCTACGACGTGCCCTTCGGCGACGTCCTGCCGCTGGGCGACCCGCCGTTCAACCCCGAGATGGCCGAGCACTTCTTCCAGTCGTTCGCCATCAACGCCGGGATCACCCTGCACGTGACCAGGCGGGCCGGGCGCAACACGCATCACATCGTCGAGGCCGCCTTCAAGGGCGTCGCCCGCTGCCTGCGCGACGCGGTGCGCGTCGAGGGCACCGGCGTGCCGTCGACCAAGGGCTCGCTCTAGGCGCCTAAGCGAACGTCACGCTGCGCACGCCGGGCAGAGCGTCCGCCAGGAGGCGCCAGGTCTCCCCGGAGTCCTCCGACAGGTAGAGGTCGCCGGTGGGCGTGCCCAGGGCGACCTGGGGGCCCTGGGCGGTCAGCTCGAAGGTGTCGACGTTGTACGGGAACGAGCGGGGCAGGCTGCCGTCGGCGCCGCAGGGCGTGAACGGCTTGGCCGTGCCGTCGAGCGGCGCCCGGTACACGCCGCCCCGGTTGGTGCCGGGCCCGGTCGAGGCGCTGACCAGCAGCCACCCCTCGGCGACCGTGACCGCGCGGCAGTACGAGGCGTGGAGCCCGTCGCTGGTCCAGGCCCACGACTTGCCGCCGTCCCGGCTCTGGCCGACGCCGGTCGCCGCGGCGACCGCGATGGTGGTGTCGACGGCGACGACCTGGTGGACGTCCTGGTCGGCGGCCACCGACTCGACCCAGCCGGTGCCGTTGGTGCGCCACACCCCGCCGACGTGCACGTTGACGAGCAGGCCGTTGGGGCCCATGGCCAGCGACCGGGTGTCGGGAGGGCCGCCCCACGGCGTGTACCACTCCTCGCGGTCGGGGATGGCGTCGAAGGACTCGATGGCCTGAGGGTCGCCGTTGCCGATCTTGAACAGCCGCGCCCCGCTGGTGCCGACGAGGCAGGCGCCCTCGGCGCCGGCCAGCAGGCATCGGGGCACCAGTCCGTCGGGGAGGTCGACCTTCTGCTTGGTCGACCTCGAGATGACCGCGTCGTCAGCGATGGCCCAGTCGCCGGAGACGGCCTTCACCTCCATCCCGGCCAGCTCGTGGCTCCCGATGACGCCGTCGAGGCCGATCTCGTAGAGCCCGTCGGCGGTTCCCGTGACGATCATGTCCCCCATTGTGGTTCCCGCGAGCGCGTGCGTGTCGAACCCTCCGGGTTTCGGGCAGGAATCCCGTCCCTGTTCAGGGTTCCGATATCAACGTCGCGCGACCCCGGCGACGGCCGTAGCATCCGCTGTCATGGCGCTCATCGCCGTCCTCGACTACGGCATCGGCAACCTCCGCTCGGCCGCCAAGGCGCTGCAGCGCGTCGGTGCGGACGCCCAGCTGACCCGGGACCCCGACCTCGTGCGCGAGGCCGCCGGCGTCGTGCTGCCGGGCGTCGGTGCGTTCGGCCGGTGCATCGAGGCCCTGGAGGCCCACGACCTGGACGAGGTCGCCGTCGAAGCGGCGTTCTCGGGCCGGCCGTTCCTCGGCATCTGCGTGGGGATGCAGATGCTGTACCACGGCTCCGAGGAGGACCCGAACGTGCCCGGCCTCGGCGTCCTGCCGGGTACCGTCCGTCAGTTGCCCGACACCGTCAAGCGCCCGCAGATGCAGTGGAACCGCCTGGAGATGCGCCATTCCAGCACCCTGCTCGCCGGGCTGAGCGAGGAGAGCTGGGTGTACTTCGTGCACAGCTTCGCCGCCGAGCCCGACGAGAACACCGTCGCGACCTGCGACTACGGCGGGCCGATGTCGGCGGTCGTCGAGCGGGGCGCGCTGTGCGCCACCCAGTTCCACCCCGAGAAGTCGGGGGCCGTGGGGCTGCGGATCCTCACCAACTTCGTCCGTCAAGCGGTCCAGTCGGCCGAAGCTGCATGAAGCTCTTCCCTGCAATCGACCTGCTGGACGGCCACTGCGTCCGGCTCTACCAGGGCGATTACGGCCGCTCGACCGTCTACGGCGACGACCCGGTGGCCCAGGCCAAGGTCTTCGCCGCCGAGGGCGCGCCGTGGGTCCACGTCGTCGACCTCGACGCGGCCCGCACCGGCGATCCCCGCAACCGCGAGCTGATCGCGGCGGTGGCCGCGGCGGTCGACGTGCCCATCCAGACGGGCGGCGGGGTGCGGGACGACACGTCGGCCGACGCCCTGTTCGCCGCCGGGGTCGAGCGAGTGGTCGTGGGCACCGCCGCGCTGGAGGACCCCGAGTGGGTGGGGCGCCTGGCCGGACGCCACCCGGGGCGCGTGGCCGTCGGGCTCGACGCCCGGGGCCGCGACGTGGCGGTGCGCGGCTGGCAGGAGGCGTCGGGACGCGACCTCGTCGAGGTCGCCCGCGGCTTCGAGGACGCCGGGGTTGCCGCGCTGGTCGTGACCGAGATCGGGCGGGACGGGACGCTGGAAGGCCCGGCGCTCGACCAGCTCGCCTCGGTCCTGGAGGCGACGTCGCTCGAGATCGTGGCGTCCGGCGGGGTCGGCACGGTCGATGACCTGCGGGCGCTCGCCGGGCTGGTCGTGAACGGCGAGGGCCCTCGCCGCCGCCTCGCCGGCGCCATCGTCGGCCGGGCCATCTACGAGGGCGCCTTCACGGTCGCCGAGGCGGTCGAGACCCTGGAGGGGCTCGATGCATAGCGTGCGGGTGATCCCGTGCCTGGACGTGGACGCCGGCCGGGTGGTGAAGGGCGTCAACTTCGTGGGGCTGCGCGACGCCGGCGACCCGGTCGAGCTCGCCGCCCGCTACGACGCCGAGGGGGCCGACGAGCTGGTCTTCCTCGACATCACCGCCTCGTCCGACGGCCGCGAGACCATGGTCGACCTCGCCCGCCGCACCGCCGACGAGGTGTTCATCCCGTTCACCATCGGCGGCGGCGTGCGTGAGGTGGACGACGCCCGTCGCCTGCTGCGGGTCGGCGCCGACAAGGTGTCGCTCAACACGGCGGCCGTCGACCGGCCGGGGCTCATCACCGAGCTGTCCCGGGAGTTCGGCGCCCAGGCCGTGGTGGTGGCCGTCGACGCCCGGCGGCGGGCCGACGGGCCGGGCCACGAGGTCTTCGTGCACGGCGGCCGCACCCCGACCGGACGGGACGCCGTCGCCTGGGCCGAGGAGGCGGTCGAGCTGGGCGCCGGCGAGATCCTGTTGACCTCCATGGACCGGGACGGCACGAAGGTGGGCTTCGACCTGGCGCTGACCCGGGCCATCAGCGAGGCGGTGACGGTGCCGGTCATCGCCAGCGGTGGGGTCGGGTCGCTGGACCACCTGGTGGAGGGCGTCGTCGAGGGCAAGGCCGACGCGGTGCTGGCGGCGTCGATCTTCCACTTCGGCCAGCACACCATCCGGGAGGCCAAGGAGGCGCTCTCGGCCGCTGGGGTCACCGTTCGTCCTGTCTGAGGCCGGGCGGCCGCCCGGCCGGTGCCCGAGGGGTCCGGCGCTCTGCGCCAGGAACGGAAGCATCGTCCGGTTTGAACGGTGTCGGCATCGGCAGCAGGCGGTACGGTCGTTCGGGTGACCAAGAGTGCGCCCGAGCCGGGTAGCGGCAGCATCCGGAACAACGGCTCGAAGCTCCCGATCAAGATGTTGAACGACCGCATCCTGGTCAAGCTGGCCGGGGCGGAGGGCGAGCGGCGCACGTCGGGCGGCATCCTCATCCCGGCGACTGCGCAGATGTCCAAGCGGCTGGCCTGGGCCGAGGTGGTGGCCACCGGCCCCAACGCCCGGGCCATGCAGGTCGGCGACCACGTGCTGTTCAACCCCGAGGACCGCTACGAGGTCGAGGTCCGCGGGGACGAGTACATCATCCTCCGCGAGCGCGACGTCCACGCCGTGGCTTCCAGCCGGCTCGACGCCGCCAGCACCGGCCTGTACCTCTAGGGCCGCTGCGACCGTCAGAAGTCGGGGCGGCGCTTCTCGGTGTACGCCCGGACGCCTTCGGCGTAGTCGGGCTCGCCCATCATGCGGTCGAGCAGCTCGACCGACCGCTCCACGCTGGTGCCGACGTCGCCGTGGAGGTCGCCGTAGATCTGGCGCTTGGTCTCCCGCAGCGACGCCGGCGACACCTCGGTGGCGAGCTGTCGGGCGTAGTCGTAGGTGTGGGGGAGCAGCTCGTCGGGTGGGAGGGCCTTGTTGACCAGGCCCATCGCCGCAGCTTCGTCGCCGAGGACGACGCGCGACGAGAGCAGCAGGTCGGTGGCGTTTCCGAGGCCGACCAGGCGAGGGAGCACCCACGACAGCCCGTACTCGGCGGGCAGGCCGAGTCGGGGCGCCGAGGTGGTGAGCTTGGCGTTGCTGGCGGCGAAGCGCACGTCGCAGTAGCAGGCAAGCACCAGGCCGACACCGGCGGCCGGGCCGTTGACGGCCGCGACGACCGGCTTGGCCATGCCGTAGTGGAAGGCGAAGGCGTGGTCGAACTCGTCGCGGACGCCGTAGCCGGGCGTGGCGAGCGGCTCCCGGACGCCGTCGTCGTAGCCGCCGGCGTCGGCGTGCTGCTCGAGCGCGGCGGCGTCGGCCCCGGCGCAGAACCCCCGGCCTGCGCCGGTGACCACCACGACCCGCACCGCGTCGTCGGCCTCGGCCTGGGCCAGGCACCAGCGGTACTCGGTGTGCATCCGGCCGGTCCACGCGTTGAGCCGGTGGGGCCGGTTCAGGGTGACCGTCGCGATGCGGTCGGCCACCTCGTAGGTGACGACCTTCAGGTCCATGGGCGCGGAGCGCTCAGCCGCCGCTAGGTGGCTCGATGCCGCACTTGTCCTCGGCGTAGGTGTTGAGGCGGGTGGTGGCGTCGAGCCACTCCTGGGCCTCGTCCTGCGAGGGGGTCTTGCCGGCGGCGACGGTGTCCAGGTAGTCGACGAACTTGTCCCAGTCGTCGGCGATCTCGTCGGGCGGGTCGAGCTCCTTCAGGGCCGCGAAGGCTTCCTTGCTCTCGTCCTCGCTGGGGTTGACGTCGGCGCCGCCCCCGAGGTCCTGGTAGACGTTCTTGAGGCCGTCACAGAACTCGCTCTTGCTGCCGCCCCCGCCGTCGCCGCTGCTGCTGTCGTCATCGTCGTCGCCGCCGCAGGCGCCGGCCACCAGGAGGGCCACCACCGCGAGTGCTGTCGCTGTCTTGCGCATGGGGTCGACCCTACGCCGTGAGCGCGAGGCCGATGAGAGCGGCCGCCACGCCGCCGGCGACGCTGAGGGTCACGTACAGCGCAGTGGCCCGGGTCGCGCTGGCCGTGAGCAGGCCGTGGGCGTCTCGGACGAAGGTCGAGAAGGTGGTGTATGCGCCGAGCCCGGCGGTGCCGAGGAGGGTGGTGGCGGGCCTGCCCAGGCCACTGCCGGCGAGGCAGCCGAGGGCGAAGGCGCCGGTGACGTTCACGACGAGCGTCGGCAGCGGGAGGTGGTCGTGCCAGCGGCGGTGGCGGCGGGTGCTGAGCCACCAGCGGGCGAGCGCCCCGGCCGCCGCGCATGCGCCGAAGCCGGCGACGACGATGACGGCGGTCATCGGCGGCCCGCTGCTGGCTGGTGGATGGCCCGCCGGCCCAGCTCGTAGGCGATGTACCCGGTGACCAGCGAGGTCGCGAGGTAACCGGCGGCGAGGCCGGGGCGGTGGGCCCGGAGCATCGAGGCGAGCTCGACGCTGAAGGTGGAGAACGTCGTGAGGCCGCCGCAGAACCCGGTGCCGAGGCCGTCGCGCCAGATGACGACGTCCCGGGGCGGGAGGAACGGCAGCCGCGCGGCGATGCCGCCGAGGAACAGGCAGCCGGCGACGTTGGCGGCCAGGGTCCACCAGGGCCAGGCGGGCCGGTCGATCGACCCGGTCGCCCAGGTCGCCAGGCCCCATCGTGCCGCGGCCCCCGCGATCCCCCCGAGCCCGACCGCGACGGCAGAGAGGCGGGCGGTCGGCGGCATCGCCGCCGCACGCTAGGTCAAGCCGAGGCGTCGGCCAGGATGCGGCGGGCCTGGCGCCACTCGGAGCGGGGGAGGACGGCGGTCCACTCGATCCGGTCGAACGCCTGGCGCTGGGTGTCGGGCAGCCGACCGGTCGCCACGCCCACGAGCAGGGCAAGGATCCCGAAGGCGCCGTCGGCGAGGCCGACCCGGCGCAGCTCGCGCCGCAGGTTCGGCCACCAGACGACGATCGCGTCCTCGGCCAGGCTGTCGAGGCCCCGGAGCTGGCGGAGGGCGCCGAGCCGGCTGATCCGGCGCGTCACCCGCCAGTGGATGAGCGCGGCGACCAGCAGCAACAGGACGCCGATGCCGAGTCCGGTGGAGCCGAGCGCCCACCACAACAGCAGCCCGAGCACCACGACGATGCAATAGGCGATGACGAACACGCCCTGGAGCCACGCAAGGAGCCAGCTGGCGCCGACGTAGCGGACGAGCAGCTTCGCCTGGGCGAAGGTGAGTGGCTCCTCGACCGGCTCGATGGTGGCCGTGGGTGCTTCCGGGGCGTCGGATGCCGCCCTCCGCAGCTTCCACGCCCCCTGTCCCAACCTGCCCCATATGCCCACGAGGGCAACGTTAAAGGATGTCGGGCGCCAGGGAGGGTCGCCGTAGCATGTCCGCCGTGCCGATCTCGACCCCCATCGATGCCACCGACGAGCAGCTCGCCCAGGTCAGCTACAACGCTGACGGGCTGGTCCCCGCCATCGTGCAGGACCACGAGTCGGGCCAGGTGCTGATGATGGCGTGGATGAACGAGGAGACCCTGCGGCTCACGCTGAAGGAGGGCCGCACGGTGTTCTGGAGCCGCAGCCGGCAGGAGGTGTGGCGCAAGGGCGACACGTCGGGTGACGTGCAGTGGGTCCGGGCCGCGTCCTACGACTGCGACGGCGACACGCTGCTCTTCTCCGTCGACCAGCAGGGCGCGGGCGCCTGCCACACCGGCGAGCGCAGCTGCTTCTTCCGCTCGTTCGGTGCGTGAGGGCGGGCGCGCGGTGTCGTTGCCATCGTCGTCGCCGTCGATCCGGCCGTCCCGGGACGACTTCCGGGCCCTCGCCCGCGAGCACACGGTCATCCCTGTGTGGCGGGAGCTGCTCGCCGACCTGACGACGCCGGTGGCGGCGTTCGCCCGGGTGGTCGGCGACGAGCCGGGCTTCCTGCTCGAGTCGGTGGAGCACGGTGAGGCCCGCTGGAGCCGCTGGTCGTTCTGCGGGCGCAACCCGCTGGCGACGTTGACGGCCCGGGGCCGTTCGCTGGAGACCACCGGCACTCTGCCGGACGGCGTACCCCGTGACCAGGGCATCCTTGCCGCGCTGGAAGCCGTGCTGGCTGCGTGGCGGGCGCCGTCACTGCCGGACCTGCCGCCGCTGCACGGCGGGCTGCTGGGGTACCTCGGCTACGACGTGGTGCGGGAGGTCGAGCACCTGCCCGACGTGCCCCGTGACGACCAGGGGCATCCGGACGCGGTGGTGTCGGTGATCGGGCAGATCGCGGCGTACGACCACTGGCGGCAGCGGGTGGTGCTGGTCGACAACGTGATCGTGCCCTCGGAAGCCGACGAGGCGTCGCTCGACTCGCTGTACGACGCCGCGGTCGCCCGGCTCGACCAGCTGGCCGCCGACGGGACCCGCTCGCTGGACGAGCCGCTGGTGGAGCCGCCGTCGGCCGACGAGCCGCTGCCGGACGTGCGGTCGACGATGGGGACCGACCTCTACTGCCGGGCGGTGGAGACCGCCCGGGAGCACATCCTGGCGGGCGACATCTTCCAGGTGGTGCTGGCCCAGCGGTTCGACTTCGACCTCGGCGCCGACCCGTTCGACTTCTACCGGGTGCTGCGGCAGGTGAACCCGAGCCCGTACATGTACTTCGTGCGGCAGCCGGGGCTGACGCTGGTGGGGTCGTCGCCGGAGCCGATGGTGCGGGTGCAGGACGGGCGGGTCATCTCGCGGCCGATCGCCGGGACCCGGCGGCGGGGCGTCACCGACGAGGACGACGCCCGGCTGGCCGGCGAGCTGCGGGAGCACCCCAAGGAGATCGCCGAGCACGTCATGCTGGTCGACCTGGCCCGCAACGACGTGGGGCGGGTGGTGAAGTTCGGGACCGAGCAGGTCGACGAGTACCTGACGTTGGAGCGCTACAGCCACGTGATGCACCTGACGTCGCAGGTGTCGGGCGCCTTGGCGCCGGGTCGCACCGCCGTCGACGTGCTGCGGGCGACGCTGCCGGCCGGGACCGTGTCGGGGGCGCCGAAGGTGCGGGCGATGGAGATCATCGACGACCTGGAGCCGACGAAGCGGGGGCCGTACGCCGGGGTCGTGGGCTACCTCGACTTCTCCGGCAACGTCGACACCGCCTTGGCGATCCGGACCCTGGTGGTCGACGACGCCGGCCGCGCCTCGGTCCAAGCCGGCGCCGGCGTGGTCGCCGACTCCGTCCCCGAACACGAAGACCTCGAGTGCCGCAACAAAGCCCGCGCCCTCCTGGCCGCCGTCCCCCCCGCCCGCCGCATGACCGCCGCCCGCCTCGAACGATCCGTCCCCCGCTAGCGGTTCTCAACGAGCGGCGTCGGCCTTCGGCCGACTCGTGCTCCTCTGCGGGGGGTGTCTGCGGTGGACCCTGGAGGGCCGGCGGGGTGTCGTCGCAACTATCGTCCCGGCCCATGGAGGCGGCTGCTGTGCACCGAAGCCGATGAGAAGGATCGTCGGGCTGCAGGCCCGGCACCCGTTCCTCCTCCCGTTCGGCCTCGGCGTGGCGACCAGCGTCTTGTGGCGGTGGTCAGTGCCTGGCAGTGGCGTCGCGACGGCAGGCGCCGCCGCCGCTTCGACGCACAGCTCCGTAGATCCGAGTGTGGATGGATGAGTTGACGGCGTGAGCGAGGAGCCGCGGGTGGCGTGGGTGCCGCCGGATGATTCGCCGGAGGTGAGGGCGGAGCGGGCGCGGCGGGTGCCGTTGGACGAGCGGCGGCCTGTGCTGTTGATGACCCTGTGGGGTGCGCCGCTACTGATCGGCGGAGTTGTGGTGGCGGCGCTGAACGGCCAGTGGGCGAGCATCCCTGTCGTCATCGTCCTGGTGCCGGTGATGTCCTGGTCCGTCGTGATGAGGTTCCGATGGGACCGGCGCTACTGGGAGCGCCGCGCCAGGCGTCGGGAGGAACGTCGGCGTCGGGCCCGGCGGCCGTGAATAACCGAGCGGGGTACGGGGGCTGGGGGATCGGCTGACAGAATGGGTGGGTGAGTGGGCCGTCGGAAGTGATCGATCTTCATCGCGGGCTGGGGGCGTGTGTCGTGCCGCGGGGGATCGTGCAGGTCAGGGGGCCGGACGCCGTCAGCTACCTGCAGGGGCAGGCGTCGCAGGACGTGGAGGACCTCGACGTCGGGGCGACCTCGTGGACCTTCGTCCTCCAGCCCACCGGGAAGGTCGATGCCTGGGCACGCGTGACCCGGACGGCCGGCGACACGTTCATTCTTGATGTGGACGGAGGTGGCGGGCCCGCGCTGGCGGCACGACTGCAGCGGTTCCTGCTGCGCACCAAGGCAGAGGTCACCGAGCTGCCCTGGCGTTGCGTCGCCCTCCGGGGCCCCGGCGCCATCGAGGCGGCCACCAAGGCCCGCGACGACAAAGCAGGCAGCAAAGACGACCCCACCGTCAGCGCCCCCTCCGGCTGGCCCGGCATCGAGGGCGCGTGCCTGCTCGGCCCCGACGTCGCCATCCCGGCCGGCGTCCCCGAGGTCCCGATCGACGCGATCGAGGCCGCCCGCATCACTGCTGGCGTCCCCGCCTTCGGTGCCGAGGTGACCGAACGCACCATCCCCGCCGAGCTCGGTCAGTGGGTCATCGAGGCCTCGGTCGACTTCACCAAGGGCTGCTTCACCGGCCAGGAGCTGGTCGCCCGCATCGACAGTCGGGGCGGGAATGTCCCCCGCCAGCTCCGCGGCCTCGTCATCGACGCCGACAGCATCGAGGCCGAGAGCCGAGACAGCGGCAACGGCAGCGACGACCTCCCCAAGCCCGGCACCCCGGTCGAGGTCGGCGGCAGCACGGTCGGCGAGGTCACGTCGTCCGCCTGGTCGCCCGCGCTCGACCGAGCCGTCGCCCTCGCCTTCATCACCCGCGCCGCGCTCTCCGAGACCACCGTTCGCGTCGGCGACCGTCGAGCACAGATCCGGCAGCTGCCGCTGGTGTGACATGGACGCCACGGCGGAGGAGCCCACCTACTACCAGGTGCTCGGGGTAGGAGAGACGGCGACCGCCGACCAGATCCGGTCCGCCTACCGCGCCGCCGCCCGCCGCCGCCACCCCGACGCCGGCGGCAGCGAGCTGGCCATGCAGGAGCTCAACGTCGCCTGGCACGCCCTGCGCGACCCTCATCGCCGCGCCGCCTACGACGCGCACCTCGCCCACTGCCGCAAGCACAACCACCGCCCCCGCGCCCCCCAGGCCACCCCGCTGTGGGCCACCGAGTGGACCGAGGTGGTCGAGGAGCTGTCCGAGGACCTCCTCGACGACACCCCCATCGGCCCCACCTACAACCCCGAGGGCTGGATGGCCCTCCTGCCGCCGGCCACGCTGATGGCCGCGGTCGCAATGCTCGTGGGGGCCTTCTTCTTCGCTTCGACGACGCTGCTGGTGTTCTCGGGCGCGGCATTCTTCGTGGCGTTCGGCCTGTTCGTGATGGCGCCAATGTGGGCGATGACCCGCAAGCGCCCCCGGTAACCTGCCCAGCCCATGGCTCCCGCGGCGACCTACCTCGACAAGATCCTGGCCGCCCACCGGGCCGACGCGGCCCAGGACACCCGGTCGCTCGACCAGCTCGTCGACGCAGCGAAGGCCGCCCCGCCCACCCGGGGCTTCGGCGACGCGCTCCGAGCCCACGACGGGCTCGCCGTCATCGCCGAGGTCAAGCGCCGCTCGCCGTCGAAGGGCGACCTGCACCCCGACCTCGACCCGACCGCGGTCGCACAGGCCTACGAGGCCGGGGGCGCCGCCTGCCTGTCGGTGCTCACCGATCGTGAGTTCTTCGGCGGCTCGGTCGCCGACCTCCAGGCCGCCCGGGCGGCAACGACACGACCGGTCCTCCGCAAGGACTTCACCGTGCGCGCACACGACGTGTGCGACGCCCGCACCATGGGCGCAGACGCCGTCCTGCTCATCGTCGCGGCGCTCGACGACGCCGAGCTGAGCGACTTCCACGGCCTCGCCACCGAGCTCCAGCTCGACGCCCTGGTCGAGATCCACGACGAGGCCGAGCTGGAGCGGGCGCTTGCCGTCGGCGCCACGCTCGTCGGCGTCAACCAGCGGGATCTCGTCACGTTCCAGGTCGACCACGCCCGCGCGCTCCGCGTCGGAAGCGCCATGCCGAGCGACATCGTCCGCATCGCCGAGTCCGGCATCCGGGACGCCGCCGATGCCGCCGCGCTCCGTGACGCCGGTTACGACGCCATCCTCGTCGGCGAGACGCTCGTGACCGCGGCCGACCCGGCCGCCACCCTCGTCGCGCTCGGGAGCCGGCCCGCACGCCCCTAACGTGGGGTCTTGTGCGGGATTGGGTGGCTTGGCATGACGCGTATGACGAGGCGGGTTCGCCCCTCCACCGGCGCCTCGTCGTCGTCCAACAGCTGATCCTCGACGCGCTCGACGAGATGCGCCCCGGCCCCATCCGGGTGGTGAGCATGTGCGCCGGCCAAGGCCGCGACGTCGTCGGCGCGCTGGCCGACCACCCCCGCCGGGCCGACGTCACCGGCCGCCTGGTCGAGCTCGACGAGCGCAACGCCGCCGTCGCCCGGGAGCTGATCGTCGCGGCCGGCCTCGACCTCGAGGTCACCACCGACGACGCCGGCATGTCCGACGCCTACCGGGGCGCCGTGCCCGCCGACCTCGTGCTGGTGTGCGGCGTCTTCGGAAACGTCGTCGACGACGACATCGCCTTCACCATCGAGCAGCTGCCCCAGCTCTGCGCCGAGCACGCCACGGTCCTGTGGACCCGCGGCCGTGAGCCGGCCGACATCACGCCCAGGATCCGCCAGTGGTTCACGGCTGCCGGCTTCGGCGAGCTGGCCGTCGTGGCCCCCGAGAACGTGACGTTCGTGGTCGGCGCCAACCGCCTGCTCGGCACCCCGTCGAAGCTGCGCCGCCGGGTCCGGTTCTTCGAGTTCCTCGACGAGCAGCACCCCGGATCGGACCCCACCTATAACAAGTTCAGGGGCACTACCAGCAGGTGAGTAGCCTGCCTGGGGTGTTCGTGAAGATCTGTGGCCTGACCAGCGAAGAGGACGCTCTCCTCGCGGTCGCCATGGGTGCCGACGCGGTCGGCTTCATCTTCGCCCCGTCCGCCCGTCAGGTGGCGCCCCAGAAGGTGGCCGACATCGTGAAGCGGCTGCCGGTCGACATCACCACCGTCGGCGTCTTCAAGGACGAGGCCGCCCAGCGGGTGGTCGACATCGTCACCCACACCGGCCTGCGGGCCGCCCAGCTGCACGGCTTCGAGTCGCCCAACGAGGCCCGGTGGGTACGCCAGCGGGTGCGCACGGTCTTCAAGGTCTTCCCCGCCGGCGACCCCCGCCTCGACCACGCCGACGACTGGGGCGCCGACGTCATCATGATCGACAACGCGACCCCCGGGTCCGGCGAGGTGTTCGACTGGTCGCTGGCCGAAGGCGCCCCCGCCAACCGGCGGATCCTCCTCGCCGGCGGCCTGACCCCGGCCAACGTCGGCGACGCCATCCGCACCGTGAAGCCGTGGGGTGTCGACGTGGCGACCGGCGTCGAGTCCAGCCCCGGCCACAAGGACGCCCGCAAGCTGAAGGCCTTCATCGACGCCGCCCGCGCCGCGGCCCGGCAGGTCGAGGCCCCGCCCTACGAAGGCGACGCCACCGACCGCCCCTTCGACTGGGCCGACGACCTCTCATGACCAACGACAACGACACCCTCATGGGCGACCCGGGGGAGCGGGGACGCTTCGGCGAGTTCGGCGGGCTGTTCGTCCCCGAGACGCTGGTGCCCGCCTGCCAGGAGCTGGAGGCCGCGTTCCGGGAGGCCTGGGTCGACCCCGGCTTCCGGGGCGAGCTCGACCGCCTGCTGCGGGACTACGCGGGCCGCCCCTCGCTGCTGACCGAGTGCGCCAACCTCTCCGCCACGCTCGGTTGCCGCATCCTGCTCAAGCGCGAGGACCTCAACCACACCGGCTCCCACAAGATCAACAACGTGCTCGGCCAGGCCCTGCTGGCGAAGCGCATGGGCAAGAAGCGCCTGGTCGCGGAGACCGGCGCCGGCCAGCACGGCGTGGCCACCGCCACCGCGGCCGCGCTGCTCGGCCTCGAGTGCACGGTCTACATGGGCGAGGTCGACATGGCCCGCCAGGCGCTCAACGTCTTCCGCATGCGGCTGCTGGGCAGCGAGGTGAAGCCCGCCAGCTCGGGCAGCCGCACGCTCAAGGACGCGGTCAACGAGGCGTTGCGGGACTGGGTCGCCACCGTCGAGACCACCCACTACTGCCTCGGTTCGGCGATGGGGCCGCACCCGTACCCGTGGATGGTGCGGGAGCTGCACCGGGTCATCGGCACCGAGGCCCGGGAGCAGTGCCGGTCCCTCACCGGCGGCGATCCTGACGTGGTGGTGGCCTGCGTGGGCGGGGGCTCCAACGCCATCGGGCTGTTCTCCGGGTTCGTCGACCTGCCGGACGTCGAGCTGGTCGGTGCCGAGCCGGCCGGCGGCGCCGCCATCGGCCACGGCATCCCGGGCGTGGTCCACGGCAGCCGCTCGTACCTGCTGCAGACCGAGGAAGGCCAGGTCATCGAGGCCGAGTCGGTGTCGGCGGGCCTCGACTACCCGGGCGTCGGCCCCGAGCACGCGTTCCTGGCCGCGCAGAAGCGGGCGCGCTACGACAAGGTCACCGACGCCGAGGTGCTGGAGGCCTTCGAGCTGCTGGCCCGGACCGAGGGCATCATCCCCGCTCTCGAGTCGGCCCACGCCCTGGCCTGGGTCAGCCGGGAGCGGTCGAGCCTGGCCGGGAAGACCGTGCTGATCAACCTGTCCGGCCGCGGCGACAAGGACGTCGCCCAGGTCGCCGAGCTGACGGGCCACGAGACGTGAGCGAGAGCGTGAGCGACACCGACACCCAGCTGGAGAAGGTCCTGCGCACCGCCCGGGACAGCGGCCGCAAGCTGCTGGTCCCGTACGTGACCGGCGGGCTCCCCGGGTGGGAGCGGGTGGTCGAGGCGGTGGCGGACGCCGGGGCCGACGCCATCGAGGTGGGCATCCCGTTCTCCGATCCGGTGATGGACGGCCCCACGATCCAGGCCGCCTCGGAGCAGGCGCTGGCCGCGGGCGCGACCCCCGTCGCCATCGTCGACGCCCTGGGCCGCCTCGACGTCGGCGGCGTCCCGCTCGTCGTCATGACGTACTACAACACCGTCCACCGGATGGGACACGAGCGCTTCGCCCAGTCGCTGGCCGCGTCCGGGGTGAGCGGCGCCATCGTCCCCGACCTGCCGCTGGAGGAGCTGGGCCCCTGGGCCGACGCCGCCGACGCCGCCGGGGTCGCCACTGTCCTGCTGGCCGCCCCGACCGGTGGCGACGAGCGGCTCCGGCGCATCTGCGACCGGTCCCGGGGCTGGGTCTACGGCGTCGGATTGCTGGGCGTCACCGGCGAGCGGACCGAGCTGGAGCGCAGTGCCCTCGAGATCGCCGTCCGCCTGAAGGCCATCACCGACAAGCCGGTGCTGATCGGCGTCGGCGTCTCCAACGCGGCGCAGGCCGCGGAGCTCGCAGCCGTCGCCGACGGCGTCATCGTCGGCTCCGCCCTGGTCAGACGCCTCCTCGACGGCGGCGGCCCTGAAGCCGCTGCCAGCTTCGTCGCCGAACTACGCGCCGGCCTCGACGCCGTCTGAGCCGCACGCACAAGCACGTCGCAAGCACGACGTGTGACGCATCTCCCATTGACCCGGTTAGTTACTGACCGGTAGAAAGCGAGCGCACGTTCGTTTTGCCGGGGGGTGACGTGCCGAAGGTCAGCGAGGAACACAAGGAACAGGTGCGTCAACACCTCCTCGACGCCGCCTGGCGGGTGGTCGGCCGGGACGGGGTCGAGGCGGCGACGACCCGGGCCATCCTCGACGAAGCGGACATGTCGGCCGGCGCCCTCTACAGCTACTTCCCCTCCAAGGACGAGCTGCTCAAGGTCCTCACCGAGGAAAAGGTCCAGGACGCCCTCGCCCTCACGGCCGCCATGGGCGACCCCGAGGAGGGTGAGGCCGGCCTGCTCCTGCGGTTCGCCGCCCGGCTGCTCAGCCAGCCGCTCAAGACCCCGGCGCTCACCGCCTTCCGGGGTCGCATGTCCACCGACCCGGCGGTGACCGCCGCCATCCGGGCCATCAACCGCTCGTTCGTCGAGCAGTTCGCCCCGCTGGTGGAACTGGCCCAGAAGGCGGGTGACTTCGACGCCTCGCCCGACGCCGAAGCGGTCGTCGAGCTCTTCGACATCGTGGTCGACGGTCTGAACCGTCGCGAGGTGACCGACACGTTCGCCACCAGCTTCGAGCGGGTGGGCTTCGTCGCGGTCGCCATGTTCCTCGGGGCGCTGCAGCCCGACACCGACCCAAGGGAGCGGGAGAATGACTGAGCCGACGAGACGGACGGCCGACGAGATCGAGCGGGTGCTGTCGCTCACCCCCGAGACGCTGCCGTCCCCCCGGGGCGCCCAGCTCGCCGCCCGGATCGCCCAGGCCCTGGGCTCCCTCAGCCGGCACATGGCGTCGGCCCGCCGCAAGGGCCCGCTCGACCGGGCCAGCACCGCCACCGCCGTCCGCAAGACCTTCGACGACCTGGGCGGCACGTTCACCAAGTTCGGGCAGCTGATCGCTTCGTCGCCCGGCCTGTTCGGCGAGGACGTGGCCAACGAGTTCCGGGGCTGCCTCGACGCCGGCCCGCCGATCCCGTACAAGGTGCTGCGCCGGGCCATCGAGAAGGACCTCGGCCGGCCGATCGAGGAGATGTTCAGCGCCATCGAGCGCAAGCCGATCGCGGCGGCGTCGCTGGCGGTCGTGCACAAGGCCACGCTGCTCGACGGCACCGACGTGGCGGTGAAGGTCCTGCGGCCGGGCATCAAGCGCTCGCTCGCCACCGACCTCGCCACGCTGCGCCCGCTCGCCGATTTCGTCGGCCGCCAGGTGGCGATCGGTGTGGCCGGCACGCTGCCCGCCCTGGTCAGGGGACTGGCGGTCCAGGTGTCCGAGGAGGTCGACCTCGCCAACGAGGCGGCCGCGATCCGTTGGTTCCGGGCGCTGATCGAGGGCATCGGCGCCGAGATGATCCGGGTGCCCGAGCCGGTCGACGCGCTGTGTGGCAACCGGACGCTGACGATGGAGCTGGTCGAGGGCGTCCCGGTCGACGACGAGGAGGCCATCGCGGCCATGGGCGTCGACCCTCGGCCGGCGCTGCGGGAGTGCCTGCGGGCCTGGTTCGCCGGGCTGCTCACCCTCGGCGCCTTCCATGGCGACATCCACGCCGGCAACCTGCTCGTCTGCCCCGACGGGAAGATGGCAGTGCTGGACTGGGGGATCGTCGGGCGGGTCGACGAGGAGACCGCGCTCTTCCTCCGGCGCCTCCTCGAGGCGGCGCTGGGCGACGAGAGCGCCTGGGGTGACGTCGCCAAGTACATCGAGCAGCAGTACGGCGAGGGCATGGCCAAGCAGCTCGGCCTCGACGACGCCGGCTGGGCCCTGTTCGTCCGCAACTACATGGAGCCGCTGTTCAACTCGCCGATCGGCGACGTCGACCTGCGGTCGATGCTGATCGGCGGGTTCACCGACGCGTCGAACGGTGACCGGGACCGCAGCAGCCGCAAGGACCAGTTCACGCTCTGGCGGGAGGAGCGCCGCCGGGTCCGGATCATGATGGAGTCCAAGGGCTTCGACGGTGGCTTCGACCGGGCCACGTTCCTGCTGGGCAAGCAGCTGATCTACTTCGAGCGCTACGGCAAGAAGTACCTGCCCGAGGTGCCGCTCATCGACGACCCGGACGCCTACCGGACGCTGCTCGACCTGGTCGGGCCCACCTCCGGCGAGGGCATCGCGGTCACCGACGTGAAGCTCGGCGCCGCGGCGACCCTCATCCGTCCCGCCGGCGACGGCGACGACGACACCCTCGCGGAGGCCGTGCCGACGTGACCACCGTCAGCCCGAACGGCCACGAGCCGACGCCGGTGCCGACCGTCCCGCCCCCACCCGGCGTCGGGAAGCCGCCGGGGTGGATCGCCCGCAAGCTGAAGCTGCGGGAGCACGGCATCGAGCGCCGCCACTCGATCCTTCTGATGCTGGTCGGCGCAGCGGCGTTCTTCGACGGCTACGACACGGCGGTGAAGTCGGTCGCCCTGAAGCAGATCCGGGAGTCGTTCGGGCTCGACCGCTCGGGCGGTTCGGCGATGCTGGCGATCATCACCCTCGGGGCCCTGCCGGCGCTGGCCGTGACCCGGCTGTCCGACCGCTACGGGCGCCGCAACCTGCTGCTCTGGACCGTGCTGGGCTACACGGTCTTCTCGGGCCTCACCGCCATCACGCCCAACTGGCAGTCGTTCGCGGCGGTGCAGATGATCGCCCAGATCTTCGTGGTCGCCGAGTCGGCGATCGTGTGGACGTACGCGGCCGAGGAGCTGCCGGCGAAGGCCCGGGGCTTCGGCTTCGGGGTCATCGGCATGCTCATCGCGCTCGGCACCGGCCTGGCGCCGCTGATCTACGGCCCGCTCCACGAGGGCGCCGGCCTGAGCTGGCGCTGGATGTACGTGTTCGCGGTGCCGCCGCTGCTGCTGATCGCCCTGCTGCGCCGCAGCCTGCCCGAGAGCCAGCGGTTCGAGAAGGCCCGCGACGACGGGCACCTCGCCCGCAACTGGCGGGACATCCTGTCGCCCGAGTACCGCCGCTGGCTGCTGCTGATCGTCGGCACGGCGTTCCTGTTCGCCCTCACGTTCCAGGCCGGGACGGTGGCCAGCGACTACCTGCAGTCGGATCGCAACCTCAGTGCGACGGCGGCCGGGAACCTGTTCGTGCTGTCGGGCCTGCCGGGCATCCCGATCATGGTCATGGCCGGGCGCTGGTCGGACCGGTTCGGCCGGCGGCTGGTCGGCTGCGGGTTCGCCGTGATGAGCATGGTCGGCGGCGCCTTGTTCTTCTGGCTGCCGCAGTCCACGCCGCCGGTCGGGCTGTACCCGGGCATGTGCCTCATGCTGGTCGGCACCATGGGGTCGTTCCCGGTGCTGCAGACGTTCGTGACCGAGCTGTTCCCCACGAAGGTGCGCGGGTCGGCCACGTCGTGGGCGAGCACGTCGTCGATCCTCGGGCGCACGGCCAGCCTCGGCGGCGCCGCGCTGCTGCTGAAGGCGTTCAGCCAGGCGGCGACCACCACGATCCTGGCGGCCGGTCCGGTCATCGGCGTGCTCATCGTGTGGCGGCTGTTCCCCGACACCCACGGCCGGGAGCTGGAGGAGACCAGCGGCGAGCTGGACGACGACGCCGAGCCCGTCCCCGAGGCCCCCGAGCCGATGTTCCTCTAGGCGTCGGACCTAGTTGTCGTTGGCGTAGACGTCGAGGCGTTCGTGCAGGAAGGTGACCGTGCGGTCCCACGCGAGCTTGGCCGCCGCCTCGTTGTAGGCGGGGCGGTCCGACTCGAAGAACCAGTGGTCGGTGTCGGGGTAGCGGTGGAACGTGACGTCCTTCTCCAGCAGGCGCAGCTCGGCTTCCAGCAGGGTGAGCTCGTCGTCGGCGACGTAGTCGTCGCGCTCTGCGTAGTGACCGAGGAACGCCGAGGTGGACGGAGCCATGTCGATGTTCTGGGCGCCGTAGAACGTGACCGTGGCGCCGACGAGGTGGTGCTCTCGGCTGGCCAGCCACAGCGCCCACGATGCGCCCATCGAGAAGCCGAGCACGCCGACCGGCGCGTCGGGTGTCGCCGGCAGGCCCCGCAGCGTGAAGAGGCTGGATCGAACCAGGGCGAGGGTGGCGTCCATGTCCGCCTCGGCCAGCATGGCCTGGGCTTCTACGGGGTCGTCGGCGGTCTCGCCGTCCATCAGGTCGGGCGCCAGGGCGACGAAGCCCTCGTCGGCCAGGCGGTCGCAGACCTGCTTGAAGAACGGCGTCAGCCCCCACCAGGCATGCAGGACCAGGACGCCGGGGCCGCTGCGATGACCCTCCGGAAGCACGAGGTAGCCCGAGCCGGCGCGACGGGGGGACATCGCACGCACGGTAGTGGACCGGGGCACCCGATCCTCCCATTACGCTCCGGCAGGTGCCTGTCGGCGAGCGTGACGACGAAGTGAGCGACTCGGGATCCTCCGTCGAGGCTGCCGCCCCTGCGCCGCGGCCGACCAGCATGTACGAGATCCTCGGCGGCATGCCGTTCTTCGACGAGCTGGTGGAGCGGTTCTACCGGCGGGTGCAGACGGACATCCTGCTGCGGCCGCTCTACCCCGACGACCTGGGGGCCTCCAAGCGCCACCTGGCTCTCTTCCTGGCGCAGTACTGGGGCGGGCCGACCACCTACAACGAGGAACGGGGCCATCCCCGCCTGCGGATGCGCCACGCCCCGTTCGTCATCGGCGAGCCCGAGCGGGACGCCTGGCTGCGGCACATGACCGCCGCCATCGAGTCGCTGCTCGACGACTACGACGTCCACCCGGTCGTCGAGGCCCGCCTGCTGGACTACATGGCGTCCACGGCGGATTTCTTGGTCAACACCCGCATGCCGCGCCCTTGACTGCGACACCCCGTCGTTAATGTCGGCCTAGGCAACGACAGCAAGCAAGAAGGTGGGCGAGGGCAATGGGCATCGGCGTGGCGATCGTGCAGCAGCACCAGAAGGGCGTGGTCTTCCGGCTCGGGAAGTTGAAGAGCGTGCGGCAGCCCGGGCTGCGCTTCATGGTCCCGCTCATCGACTCGATGACGAAGGTCAGCTCGCGGACGGTCACGCTGCCGATCGAGTCCCAGCAGATCATGACCCGGGACAGCGTCTCCATCGGGGTCGCAGCGGTGGCGTACTTCCGCCGCACCGACCCGGTGAAGGCGCTGGTCGAGATCGAGAACGTCACGGCGGCCATCTACGAGATCGCCCAGACGACCGTGCGCAACATCGTCGGCCGGTCGAGCCTCGACCACGTCCTCAGCCAGACCGAGGAGCTGAACTCCCACATCCAGGCGGTGCTCGACCACACGGCCGAGCGCTGGGGCGTGGTGGTCGAGATGGTCGAGCTGAAGGACATCCAGCTGCCGACCTCGATGCAGCGGGCCATGGCCAAGGAGGCCGAGGCCGAGCGGGAGAAGCGGGCCAAGATCATCGCGGCGGAGGGCGAGGCGCTCAGCGTCGGCAAGCTGGCCGAGGCGGCCGATGTCATCTCGACCCACCCGGTCGCCCTGCAGCTGCGCAACCTGCAGGTGCTGGCGGAGATCGCCATCGAGAAGAACTCGACGATCCTGTTCCCGGCGCCGTTCATGGATTCCCTGCGAGCCGTCACGCAGTTCCTCGAGTCCGAGGAGAAGCTCAACCTGCCCAAGATCGTGCAGGTGGCCACCTCCAAAGAGGGGGAGTGACATCTTCAGGCGGATCCCCACGCTGGTGCTGGTGGGCGGGCTCGTGGTCGCCACGGCCGCCTGCAGCGACAGCAAGAAGGACAAGAGCGACGCCGACGAGCCCGCCAGCACGTCGCAGACCACGGCCGCCGACACCACCGAGCCCACCGAGACCACCGAGCCCGTCGACTGCAGCGTCGACGCGCTGAACCTGGTCAACGCCGGGGTGCTCACCGTCGGCACCGCGAGCCCGGCCGAACCGCCGTGGTTCCAGGACGACGATCCGACCAACGGCCAGGGCTTCGAGTCGGCGGTCGCCTACGCCGTGGCCGATGAGCTGGGCTTCGACAAGAGCGAGGTCACCTGGGCCACCGTCGCCGTCGACGACGCCCTCGCTCCGGGCGACAAGGCCTTCGACTTCGACATCAACCACGTGTCGATCGACGACGCGCGCAAGCAGGCCGTCGACTTCAGCGAGAGCTACTACGAGACGACCCCGGCCGCGGCCGGTGGCCCGGCCGACGAGCTCGGGTTGGTCTTCGCCAAGGGCAACCCGCTGCGGGACTGCGTCGACAAGGCGCTCGGCTGGCTGAAGGAGAGCGGCGAGCTCGAGAGGATCGAGCAGCAGTGGCCGCCCGGCGCGATCAACGCATGAGGCCCAGCGACTGGTAGCGGTGGCCAGGGAACACCTTGGCGACCTGCGCCGGGGAGAGCCCGAGCCGCCCGACGACGAGGTCGCCGAGAACGTTGCGGAAGTCGTTGAGGCCGGGGACGTCGCCCTGGTCCCGGACCTCGGGGGCGAGGCCTTGCCAGTTTCCGTGGACCTTGCCGCCCACCAGGCCGGCGCCGAGCAGCAGCACCACCGAGCCGTGGCCGTGGTCGGTGCCGCCGCTGCCGTTCTGCTCGATGCGCCGGCCGAACTCGGTCATGAGCACGACGGTGACGTGCTTCCAGCGGTCGCCGAGGTCGTCGGCGAACGCGGCCACGGCCTTGCCGACCTTGTCGAGGATGTCGTGCAGGCGGCCGCCGTCGGCGTCGCCCTGGCCGTGGTGGGTGTCGAAGCCGTCGAGGTCGATGGCCGCCACCCGGACGCCGAGGTCGCTCTTGATCAGCCGGGCGATCTCGCCCATGCCCTGGGAGAACGGGTCCTCGCCGTAGCCGGGCAGCTGCTGTCCCTGGGCCTCGCCCACGATGGCCTGGGCCCGCTTCGACGCCTCGATGGCCTTCATGACCTCGGCTTCTTGCGAACCGACGCCGTGGTGGATGGCCTCCAAGGTCTTCAGCACCTCGGCGCGATAGCCCTCCCAGGACGAGATCTTCAGCCGCTCGAGCTTCTCCATCGACAGCGATGGCTGGCTGCCGGCCAGCGAGCGGGGAAGCCCCGAGCCCTGGGCAACGGCCCGGAACTGAGTGCCCTGGGGCAGGGTCTCCAGGACCCGGTCGAGCCAGCCGGAGGTGGTGCCGCTGCCGGCGCCTCCCCGCTCCAGGCAGTCCTGGGCCTGGAAGTGGCTGCGGGAGATGTCGGGCGTCGACACGGCGTGCACCGCCGCCATCTGGCCGAGCTTCCAGAAGCCGTGCAGCGGCGCGAGGGCGGGGTGGAGACCGAAGCCGCGGTCGAGCGGCAGGAGCACCGCTTCCCGCACCGCCAGGTCGGGCCGGGCCGCGAGCAGCTGGGGGTCCTCGGCCGGCACGACCACCGAGAGGCCGTCCATGCCGCCCCGGAGGAACACGACCACCAACTGCCCGTCGGTGGCGGCCCCGGCGGCCTCGGCGCCCAGCGAGGCCATGCCGCTCGCCGCCCCTGCGGTCGCCACGAACCGCACCGCAGAGGACAGGACCCGCCGGCGGCTGAGCCCCGGCGAACCTGCGTCGGTCGGTGGGGTGGGGGGTCGAGGGGTCATCGCAGGGAGAAGTAGGGGGAGTCGAGGATGAGCGGGACGAGCTCGCCGACCCGGTCCTTGAGCTTGGCGCCGCCCGCGAAGACGACGAGGGCGTCGCGGTGGGCAGGTTGGAAGCGCTGGAGCGTGAGCAGCTCGCAGAGGCTGTCGACGTACTCGGTCAGCGAGCCCTGGGGCCGGTTGCCGATGAGCCCGGCCGGGTCGGGGTAGGTCACGCCGTCCCACCAGCCCTGGATGAGGCCCCGGTGGAAGTTCCACGAGAAGATCAGCGGCCCCGAGGACCGCCACGCCTCCCGCACGTCGGGATAGCCGTTGGGGGCGTGCCAGCCGAGGGGGCGGTGGCCCATCTCCTGGGTCGCCCAGCACAACCCCTTGATGCCCTCGGTTGTGTTGCCGCCGGGCTTCAGCCCCAGCACCCGGGCTGCGGCGACGAGGTTCTCCAGCGGTCGGCGGGACTTCTGCCCGACCGCCGCCCAGAACTCGCCCGACCGGAACAGGATGTCGAGCACCGGCACGATCTCCGTCTTGTGGTCGAGGTAGGCCTTGGCCAACCGCTGCACCAGCGGCGCCGGCGGGTTGTCCGCGACGAACCGCACGGCCAGCTTGCGGGCGATCGACAGCGCGGTCGCCGGGTGAGCGGCGAGGTAGCGGAGGTAAGCGTCGCCGACGTCGAGCCCGGCGTTGGCGTCGGCGTTGGGGTGGGTGAAGCCGAGCACCTTCACCGCCCCGGTCCAGTGACGCTCGGGGTCGTACCAGAAGTCGGCCCGCTTGTCCTGGTCGTCGGTGTTCAAGACCGTGCGGCCGGTGAGGAGGTAGGCGCTGTTGCGGACGTCGGTCTCGGTGAAGCCCGATGCCACGCCGACGGTGTGCAGCTCCAGCAGCTCTCGCCCGAGGTTCTCGTTGACCGACTCCTTGTGCGACTTGTCGTTGGACAGGTAGCGGAGCATCGCCGGATGGCGCATGCCGGCGACCAACATGTCGGTGAACGAGCCCAGGGCGTGGCCCCGGATGACGTCGTTGTGCCAGGCCGGGACGGTGTCCCACACGTCGCCGCTGGGGGTCTCGATGTTGAGGTGGTTCGCCCAGAAGTCGACCATGACCTCGTAGAGGTGGCGGCGGGTCCAGATCTGGCGGGCGAGCGTGGCCTCGCCGTAGGCGTACATGGCGTCCCAGTGGTACCGCTCGATGCTGGCCGCGACCCCGGCCGGATCCTTGCTGGCGAGCGGCCACTGCGCCCAGATGGCGTCGGCCCCGCTGTCGTCGATGGACTTCGGGTCGAGCTGGCGTTCGATCCAGCCGTCGATGCCCCGGTTCCGGGCGTCGGCCAGGATCTCGGGCGTCGCGCCGGGCGTGGTGCGGCGGACGAGGTGGAGCACAGGGTCGGACGTGTCGAGGATCGTCGGCACCGTGACCTTGGTGCGCCGGGCCGCGTCGCTGGCGGTCTTGAACAGGCCGAGGTCGGTGTCGGCCTTGGTCTTGGTGGTGGCGGCGTAGCTGCTGTCGCGGTCGGCGAAGCCGCCGGCGTCGGCGGCGCTCTCCGATGCGTGCTGCTTCGATCTCGGCGGTGCCTTCGGCGGGTCGTGGTGGTCGACGCCGATCAGTCGGGTGGCGGCGATCGGCGCACCGATCGCCGCGGTTCCGGCCGCGGCGGCTCCCAACAAGACCTTGCGTCGACTACGACCGTTGCCCAGCCCTGAGCGGTCGGCCATCGCGGTGACTCCCCAACTCCCCAAACGACGTGCGCCGAGATGTTAGGCCACCCGTCCCTCAGATGACGGAAAACCGCCGGAATCCCGCCTTTTTTGCGTCATTTCCGTGACGAGGCGAGCGTGCGCAGCACGCCGACGTGCTCGATGCGCCGCCGCCCGGCCCACACCTCGGGCCGGATCCGCTGGACAGCCCGCTCGACCCGGCGGGCGTAGGAGGTGAGCGGCGGCAGGTCGACGTGCCAATGGGGCCCGCTCGGCAACCCCTCGAACGACGGGCGCTCGTCGAGGTCCCGGCCGGCCAGCGCCCGCGCCGGGTCCTTCGGGTAGATCTCGACCGAGAAGTACTTGTTCCGCCAGAGGTTGAGGGTCGGCTTCACCGACCACGCCAGGCCGACCCGGGCGACCTCGTCCCAGCGCAGCAATGTCCAGGCCTCGCCGTGGAACCACCAGACGCCGGCCGCGTCGAACCCGAGCAGCTGCTTCCGCACCTTCGGCAGCGCCAGCACGAACAGCAGCAGGAGCAGGTCGAAGAACACCGCGAAGAACCCGGCGATGACCCGCTCGGTGGTGCCGCTGCCGTCGACCAGCCAGCGGTCGGGGTCGATGGCGCCCGCCGTCGCGCCCGCGGCGAACGGCAGGAGCAGCAGGATGCCGACCAGCAGCGCCCGCTGCGTCGCCCGGTGCAGTGGCAGCAGTCGCGTCGTCGGCTCGGGCGCCGGCCCACCTATGTCCATCGTCCCTCCAGCGGCCACAGTTCGCCCGTGACCGAACAATCGTGCCGATAGGTTCGCCGACGTGACTGATCAAACCACAGCGGAGCGGTTCCTGGCCCTTCACCACGGCGACACGCCGTTGCTCATGCCCAACCCCTGGGATGCCGGGGCGGCCATGCTGATGGCGTCGTTGGGCTTCCAAGCGCTGGCCACGACGAGCAGCGGGTTCGCGGCGACGCTCGGGCGAGCCGACGGCAGCGTCACCCGGGACGAGGCGCTCGCCCACGCGGCGGCCGTCGCCGCGGCGGTGGACGTGCCCGTGTCGGCCGACCTGGAGGACTGCTTCGCCGCCGAGCCCGAGGGCGTCGCCGACACCGTGACCCGGGCGATCGCGGGAGGCCTCGCCGGCGGCTCGGTCGAGGACTTCACCCGCGACCGCGACAACCCCATCTACGACCTCGAGCAGGCCGTCGCCCGCGTCGAAGCGGCCGCCGAGGCTGCCCACGCCGGCGGACTCAACTACGTGCTGACCGCCCGGGCCGAGGCCGCCCTGTATGGCGAGAAGGATCTCAGCGTCATCATCGAGCGCCTGCAGCGCTTCTCGGAGGCGGGCGCCGACGTCCTGTTCGCGCCGGGCGTGGTCGCCCCCGACGACATCCGCCGGCTCGTCAGCGAGGTCGACAAGCCCGTCAACGTCCTGGCCCTGCCCGGTGCGCCCAGCGTCGCCGAGATGGCGGAGATCGGCGTTGCCCGGGTCTCGGTCGGCGGCGCCTTCGCCTGGGTCGCCTTCGGCGGCGTAGTCGAGGCGAGCCGCGAGCTGCTCGATCACGGCAACTTCGGCTACTTCGACCGCATGGCAACCGGCCGCAAGGCCTGGGGTGCGATCATCGGCCGCTGACCGGTAGGCGGTAGGCGGTAGCCGCTAGCCGAACGCCAGGCGCCAGCCCCGGCGGGCCAGCGGGTTCATGAGGCCCAGCTCGTCGGCCAGGTCGCGGGCCTTCTGGACCGACGCGGCGAACAGCGCCCGGGCCTCCGGGGTCCGCTGCGACGCCCGCAGGACCTTGCGGGGGATGCCGTTGGCCCTCCGGAAGCGCCGCCCCGGGTGGACCATCAGCAGTGCCCCGATCCACATGAACAGCGGGAACGCCAAGGACACCACCGTGCGCCGGGTGCGTCCCAGTCGTGGCGTCACCCGGCGCAGGTAGTGCCGCGCGAACGAGATGTGGCGGGCCTCCTCGGTCACGTGGATCCGGGTGATCCGCTCGATGAGCGGGTGGGGGTAGCCGAGCTTCAGCTGCTCCCGCTGGAGGTGATCCGCCGGCTCCTCGCCGGCCAGCGCGGCGATGCACAGGAGGAGCGGGGCAACCCGGGCGCAGCCCATGAGGAACGGCCGGATGACCAGGTTCGACAGCGGCGGTATGCCCCGGGTCGGCACGCCGGAGCGCCGCACGAACTCGTGGAACATCATCGAGTGCTGCGACTCCTCCACGATCTCGTGGTGGAGGTAGCGGAACTCGGCCGAGTCGTTGCGCTGGCCCATGGCATGGATCAGCAGCCCGACCTGGAGGATGTTCTCGAACTGCCAGCCGGTGTGCAGCGCCTGGGCGACCCGGTACAGCCCGATCTCCGCCCGCCGCGACGGCGGCTGGGCCAGGTACCACTCCGAGCGGCTCAGCGGGTCGAGGCCCCAAAGCTCCCAGCGGGCGTCGGTGGGGTCGATCGCCATCTCGGGGTCGTCCCACGGGACGTCGACGAACGCGTCGAAGTGCTTCTCCACCGACAGCTTCGACAGCCGGTCGACCATCGCGGCGAACCGGGCCTCCCGGTCGGCGCCGGCCGCAGCAGCCGCGTCGAGGTCCCGGGCGCTGTCCAGGGCGTCAAGGGTCGATGGCATCGAGCGTCCCCCTCAGGAATCCGACGGTGTCGGGTGTGATCAGCGCGGCCAGGGCGCGCGTCAGGCGGATGGTGCGTTCCGGGTCGCCGTAACCGGCGTAGCTCGACACCGCCGCCCCCTGGACCATGGTGAAGCCCAGGTCGATGATCGTGCGGGCGAGCTTGTCGTCGGCGAAGCCCGGGAAGAGCTCGGTCAGCAGGCCGACGACGGTCTGCTCCAGGACGGTGGCCATGCCGTGGACGACGACCCGCAGCGCGGGGTCGGTGCGGGCGGCGACGGTGACCTCGAGCACGGCGGGGTAGGTCGGGCCGCTGACGATCTCCCACAGCAGGCCCACCGCTCGCTCGAGGGTGCGCTCGGCCGGCGGCAGGTCGGCGAAGGCCGCCCGGTAGCGCATGGCCTGCTGGCCGAAGAGGTGCTCGATGGCCCCGAGCACCAGGTCGGTCTTGGTGGGGAAGTGGTGGGTCTGCGCGCCCCGGGACACCCCGGCGCGCTGCGCCACCTCGCGGGTGGTGGTGTTGGCGTAGCCGACCTCGACGAGGCAGTCGATGGTCGCGGCGAACAGGGCTTCCCGGGTTCCTGCGGTCCGTTCGGCCTGCGTCCGTGCCATCTTCCTTCCCCATTAACAAACCAGCCGGTCGGTTTGTACTGTGGCGGAGGGGGCGGTTCCGTGTCAAGGAGACGCGGCGTATGGTGGGACGCCGTGACTGGCGTGGTGACCGACAGGGGCCAGCTCGAGCCCGAGCTGGAGAAGTACCGGGTCGAGCTGACCGGCTACTGCTACCGGATGCTCGGATCGGCGTTCGAGGCCGAGGACGCGGTGCAGGAGACCATGATCCGGGCCTGGCGCAGCCTCGACCGCTTCGAGGGCCGGTCGCAGCTGCGTTCGTGGCTCTACAAGATCGCCACGAACGTCTGCTACGACATGCTCAACGGCAAGCAGCGGCGGGCCCGTCCCGTCGACCTCGGCTCGCCCTCGGCGGGCAACGCCGTGTTGCCCGAGCCGACGGCCGAGGCCACCTGGCTAACACCGGTGCCCGACGGCCAGGTGCTGCCGTCCGGCGACCCGGCCGAGCTGGCGGTCGGCAAGGAGTCGATCCGCCTCGCCTTCGTCGCCGCCCTCGCCCACCTGCCACCCAAGCAGCGGGCCGTGCTGATCCTCCGCGAGGTCCTGCGCTGGAAGGCCGAGGAGGTCGCCCAGCTGCTGGAGACCAGCGTCGCGTCCGTCAACAGCGCCCTCCAGCGGGCCCGGGCCACGCTCGCCGCCAGCGACGTGTCCGACCTCGACGCCGGTGCCCCGGTCGACCCGGACGACGAGGACCTGGTCCGCAAGTACGCCGACGCCTTCGAGCGCTACGACATGGACGCCCTGGTCAGCCTGCTGTCCGACGATGCCCGCTTCTCGATGCCGCCGTTCTCGCTGTGGTTCAAGGGCGGCGACGACATCGCCACCTTCATGCTCACCACCGGCTCGGCGTGCCGGGGCTCGAAGCTGCTGCCGACCACGGCGAACGGTCTGCCGGCGTTCGGCCACTACAAGCCGGCGGAGGAGGGGCGGACCGGCTTCGACCCGTGGTCGCTGCTCGTCCTGGAGCTGTCAGAAGGCAAGGTCGCGGGGATCACGCACTTCCTCGACACCCCGCGCCTCTTCCCGCTCTTCGGCCTCCCGGAGCGCCTCGAGGCGTAGGACCTCCTCCAGTCCCATCAGCCCCACCAGGCCCCGGAGCAGGGGCGACGCGTGGTGGACCTCGAAGCGGAACCCGAGGCGCCGGGCGGTCAGCTGCAGCCGGGCGAGGGCCTCGACGACCACGGCGTCGTGGCGCTGCACGGCGCTGACGTCGCACACCACCAGCTCGATGGCCTCGTTCTCGAAGCGGCCCCGGTAGAGGATCCCGCAGAGCACGGGGATCTCGTCACGCTCGACGCGCGTGCCGAGCGCCAAGGCGATCCGCGGCTCCGATGATCCTCCCATGGCCACTGAGACTGTTCTGCGCCCGAAAAGTCATCGCGCGAGCACAGGGTGAGGCCGCGGGCGTAGTGTCCCGACTGCGTGAAGATCGTGCTCGTGGGGGTCGGGCTGCTGGTGGTGATGGGTGCGCCACTCGGCCTGCTCGTGGTGGGCTTCGCCGTGCTGCGCTCGGCGATGCGCGACGGCCTGCGGATGGCCGTGGCCGTCGCCGGCGTGACGTTCGTGCTGGCGTCCCTCTCGTTCGCCACGGCCTTGGCCCACGCCGACGTGGCGTCGCACCTCGACGAGGCCGCCGACTGCGAGCCGGCCTGCGACCAGAAGGTGCACGAGGCCGTCGACATCACGCCGGTGCGGTCGCTGGGCCGCTGGCTGCTGGGCGCCGCCGTGGTCGATGCGCTGCTCCTCGCCTGGTGGTGGCGCCGGAGCACGGTGATCGGGTTGATCGGCCCCCGCCGGATGCTGCTGGTGGTGGCCGGGGCGGCGGTGGCGCTCGGCGCCTACATGGGGGCGCGGGCGCTGGCGGTGCCGCACCAGGACGCGCTCGGCACGTTCGACGACACCACCCACGACGAGCTGCGGCTGGCGGTCATCACGCTGGTGACCTGCGCAGTCGGTGTCTTGGGGGCGGTGCTGTCACTGCGCCCGATGCGGCGCCGGTCGTTCTAGGCGACCTCTCGCTGCATCAGCACCAGGTCGAGGCGGTGGCCGGCCTTCTCGCCGATGCCGGGCATGCGGGCGACCTGCCGGAAGCCGAGCCGAGTGTGGAACCCGATCGACCGCTGGTTGGTGCCGTCGATGGCGGCGACCATGACCCGCTTGCCGGCGGCCCGAGCCCGCTCGGCCAGCGCCGCGATCAGCTCGCGGCCGATGCCCCGGCCCCAGTGGGGCTCGGCGATGTGGACGGAGTGCTCGACCGTCGGCCGGTAGCCGGGCCAGCGCTGGGAGTCCCGGAAGTCGCCGTAGGCGGCCCAGCCGACGACGCCCTCGGCGTCGTCCACCGCCACCAGCACCGGATGGCCGTCGCGGCGCTGGGCGGCCAACCAGGCGGCCCGCTCCTCGACGGTGTGGGGCGTCTCGGTCCACTCGTAAGTGGTGGTCGCCAGCTGCTGGTTGAGGATCGCGGTGACGGCCGGGAGGTCGGCGTCGACGGCATCGCGGATCAGCACCACGCCGAAACTATACAGTTGTAGAGATATGGCGCGCCCGGCTGCTTTCACCGTCGAGGAGCTCCAGGCCGCCGGCCTGGCCGTGACCCGCCACGACGGCTGGCCGGCGGTCTCCGCCCGCTCGGTGGCCACCGAGCTGGGCGTCACCGCCATGGCCCTCTACCGCCTCGCCCCCGACGCCCCGACCCTCCGCCGCCTCATCGCCGACGCCGCCGCGCCGCCCGTGAGATCGACCGCTCACGGAGGGCTTCGGGAGGTGCTGCAGGAGTGGGCGGTGGGGGCGTACCGGGAGCTGGGGAAGCACCCCCTGCTCGCCTCCTACGTGATCCTCGAGTGGACGGAGCTCCCGGCGTGGCTCGACATCGTCGAGGCGCTGCTGGCCGCGGCAGAGAGCGACGGAACCACCGGGGCGGAGGCGGTCGCCGTCGTCAACGCCGTCTTCGCGTACGTCCTCGCGCGGGCCCAGCTCCGGGACGCCGCGGCCACCGCGCCGCACCGCGAGCTGGCGCCGCTCGTCGCCGAGCCCGACCGCTACCCGCACGTCGCCGCCAACCGGCCCGAGTTCGCCGTGCGGCAGATCGACAAGCACTTCCGCCTGGGCCTTGACGCCCTGCTCCGGAGCCTCGATCCCCAGGAGACCGCCAGACGGCCGTGAGCCGCCAGCCAAGGGCCGAGTGAATGGTGGGGCCATGAGGACCTTCACACATCCCACCTGGCAGAGCCCTGCTGCCATGGCGCAGCGATGGGCGTACCTGGCCCTCTTCGTTCCCCTCGGCTACGCGGTCAGCCGGGTCGTCGGCCCCGACGTCCCGCTGCCCGCGCTGCTGGGGCTGGCTGCCTCGGCCGCCTGCCTCCACCGCCTGATGCCCGGCCTGGTCGAGGTCGTCGCCGGCGCCACGGCGCTGGTGTCCGGCGTGCTGGCCGTCACCGAGGACGGCGCCTTCGACCGGCCGCTTGGCGGCGCGGGCACCGGGGTGGTGCTGGCGTTCGGCGGGGTCATGCTGATCTCGGCGTTCGTGCGGCTGCTCGGCTCGGGCAACGGCCGGGAGATGGCCAAGCACCTCGTGGCCGGGGCGGCCGGGATCGAGATCGGCCTGCTGATGCTCAGCCCGGTGGGCCGCTCGGTGGTCAGCCCCGAGGACGACATCGCCCGTGCGGCGGCACTGGCGGTTGTGCTGCTGACGGCGACGGTCGTGGGGATCCGTTCCCGCTTCGGGTTCCCCCTGCTGGGCCTCGGCGTGCTGACCACCGAGGTCGTTATGGCGCTCTCCGATGCCCCGAGCGTGGCGCACCCGGCTCGCACGCTGCTCGCCATGCTCACGTTCACCATCGCCGCCCTGTGGCTGCACGACGCCGACCGACCCGGCGTCGTGCACCGGGGCTGGCCCGATGACGACGACGACCGCCTGTGGGAGGCCGCCTAGCCGCAAACGCGCCACGGAGCTAGCCGACGACGCCGGGTAACCTTGCTGCGGGTCGTTGCCAAGGTGGAGCCAAGTGATCGCCAAGCGATCGCAAGGTGGGCCGCCAACTCGATGGCGGAGGCGTGCGGATCGTGTGGAGGTCGACAAGCCATGCCCTGGAGCGCCACAGGCAGGGGTCGTTGGGCCGCTACTGCATCCGCTTCCTGGGCGGTGAGATCGAGCTCGACTTCCCCGGCCCGCCCATCGGGACGCCGACCGCGCCCGCGGTCGTCGGGCCGCTCGTCGTCCTGTCGCTGAAGCCCCGGCGGGCGCTCGGGCTCGACGCCATCAAGGCCCAGCTCTACGACCTCGACCCAGCCCTGGTCACCGACCAGCAGATCCAGACCCCGATCTCGCGGCTCCGCCGGGACGGCCTGCCGATCACGAAGGGCCAGTACTACCTCGACGTGGCGCCCTCGGACGTCGACGTCGTCGACTTCGACGTCCGGGCCAAGGAGTTCATCGAGGCCTGCATCTACCCGGACCGCGCCGGCGACATCGACCTGGCCGACCTCGTCGACGAGGGCCACCAGCTGCACCGGCTGTGGCAGGAGGACCCGGCCGTCGCCGTCGGCAGCCAGCCCCGGCTGTCCGCCCTGTTCGAGCCGCACCGCCGCCGCAACCGCCGCTTCGGCGAGGTGTTCGTGCGCCTGCTGCTCCGCACCGGCGACCGCGACGGTGCCAGCCACGTCCTGAACGACTACATGGACCGCTACGGCACCGACGAGAGCTTCCAGGACCTCGAGATCAGCGTGCGATCCCGCCCCTCCCTCCTCACACCGGACGACCACCCGGGCAGCGGGGCGACGCACCCGGGCCCCGTCGGCCGCGTCGCCGCGCTGGACGAGCTCCGCGAGCGAGTCGCAGCCACTGAGGGCCGTGACCTCACCGAGCTGGCCATCAGCGCCCACAACCTCGACCGCATCTACACGGTCGACCACATCGCGATCGACCACGAGCACCGCGTCAGCGGGGTGCCGGTCGAAGCCGCAGGCGGCGCGGGCGCCAACACGGCGTTCGCGCTCGGGCGGCTTGGGCACCCGGTAGCGGTCGCAGGGCTCATCGCCGACGACCGCTACGGCGCGCTGCTGCGGGACAGCCTCGACCTCGAAGGCGTCGACCGCGAGCACCTGCTGTCGGTCCCCAGCACCAACAAGGCGCACACCGGCCACGACCTGATCTTCAGCGACCCCCAGGGCCGGCGCCAGGACTTCGTCACCCCCGGCGTCAACGAGCACTACGCCGAGACGCTGCGCAACGACCAGCGAGCCTGGGCGCAGCTGTGCGAGGCGGTGGAGGCCACCCGGCTCCTCCACCTGTCGTCGTTCACCGGCGACGCGGAACGACGCCTGCAGGAGGACATCGTCAGGGACGTGTCCGACGAGACCGTGGTGTCGCTCGACCCCGGCACCTTCTACACCCTGCTGGGGGACCGGCTCACACCGCTGATCGACCGGTGCGACGTGATGTACGCCTACGAGCTGCGGCTCCGGCAGCTGATCGAGCACTCTTCGGCCAAGCTGGGGAGCGGCCCGTACTCCTTCCGTCGCACCGTCGAGGCGCTGTTCCAGTGGCGGGCCAAGCGGGTCGACCGCCCGCTCGTGCTCGCCGTCAAGCGAGAACGAGAGCCGCCCGGCGGCTCACCCAGCGCGAGCTACGACATGATCACCCTGGCGGTCGGGCGCGGCACCGTCGAGGAGATGGTGTCCTCCCGGAACCGCGCGCCCGGCGACCCGTTCGTCGCCGACATCACCGGGCAGGGCGACGCCGTCGCGGCCGGCGTCCACCTCGGCCTGCTGAGTGGCGCTCGGTTGGACGAATGCGCTGACGTAGCGTTCATGATCGCGAACGAGGCCAACGCAGAGATCGGTTCACGCGCCGGGTTGCCCCGGCGGTCGACGGTCGCCGATGCCTGGGTGAAGTACTTCCCCGGCGCGGGCCTGCCTGCTTGGGTCCTGAAGGACAAATCGGTGCGGTTGCCCTGAGGGCTGCTGTGGGGGGAGCAGCGGGCGCTGGGGGGCACCGGGGCGGCGAGGTGCACTTCGACGTCCTGGGGCTGGGAGCGCTGAACGTCGACCTCATCGCGGCCGGGCCCGATGCGGACGGCGGACCGGACGAGGACAACGAGACGACGGCGACCGTCGAGGACATCCGGGCTTGGCTCGCCGCGCACGGCGCCACGCCGGCGGCGTTCCTGGGCGGCTCGGCGTTCAACGCCATGGTCATGGTGGCACAGCTGGGCATCGGGCTGCGGCTGGGGATGCTGGGCATCGCCGCGAGGCCGGCGCCCTCGGACGGGCTGGACACCTCGCACGCCGAACGGCTGGTCGACCTCGGCATCGCCGACGTCACCCGGCGCTCGCGCCGCCGACCTGGCCTGTGCCTGGCGCTGTCGGGTGTGCATCGGCGGCTGTTCACGGCCCCCGAGGCGAACCTGGAGGTCACCGACTACCTGCGGTACGACCCGCGGGCCCGGGCTGCGGCGGCGGGCGCCCGGGTGCTGCACCTGACGTCGCTGCTGGAGGACCCCCACGTCGCGGGTTCGAACGAGGTCGCCAAGGGCGTTGCCGAGTTCGTCGAGACCGCCAAGGGCGACAACCGGCGCCTCCTGCTGTCGTTCGACCCGGGGCGAACCTGGGTCGACGGGCTCGCTCTGCTCCCGGACCTGCGGCGGATCTACGCCCTCGCCGACGTGCTGTTCGTCAACCCGCAGGAGCACGCGGCCCTCGGCCGGGGCCAGTCGCTCGACGGGCTCTGCTCGTCGCACACGGTCGTGGTCGTGAAGCCGACGCACGAGATCGTCGTGCAGCGGGCCGACGGCTTCCGGGTGGCCCGGGTGCCGCGCCACGAGGTCGCCGCGGCGGTCGACTCCACCGGGGCCGGCGACGCCGTCGCGGCCGGGGTGCTGGCGGCCCTCGGCGACGGCCGCAACCTGGTCGACGGCTGCCGGTTGGGGCTGCGGATCGCCGCCCAGCGGGTGTCCGACCTGGGCGATCGGGGCCACGCCGACCTGCGGCGCAGCCTCGGCGCGTTGTGGCCGACGGAATGGTCCGTCGCGCGTTGACCAAGATCGCACCGAGGCCCCGGCGAATGGTGTTCAATGTGTCCAGTCCTGCGGAGCATGCTGGGTGGGCCGCAGGTTGGATGAACAACGGAGTTCCTCCCGAAGTGGCAGTTCGGCTCATCGTCTTCGATCTCGACGGCACCCTTCTCGGGGCTGACAACCGACTCTCCGACTACTCCGCGGCGGTGCTGCGGCGGGCAAGCGCGGACGAGGGCATCACGCTCATGGCCGCGTCCGGGCGCAGCCACTGGGCCGCCGACCTCGTCCTCGACAGCTGCCCGGAAGTCGACCACGTCATCTGCAGCAACGGGGCCGTCCTCTGGCAGCGGACCACCGGCACCGTCGTCCGGCGCCGCACCATCACCCAACGCCGCTTCACCCACCTCCACGCCACGGTCAACGAGATGCTCGAGGGAGCCTGCTGGGCGTGGGAGACCGAGCGGGGCATCGTGCCCGACGACGTCTTCCGGTGGCTCGGCACCCGCCCCGGCCACGAGCTGGACGAGCTGCTGGCGTCGCCCGACCTGCACTTGCAGGGCGATCCGAGCTTGCCCATCCTCGACCGCCTCGCCGGCTACGGGACCATCGTCCGGGGCCTGCTCGCCCACCCCGAGATGCCGGCGGCCGAGGTCTACCGCCGGCTGCACGGCCGCGTGCCGGCCCGGCTGTCGTCGTCGTCGGCCATCTTCCTCGAGGTCACGGCCCCGAAGGTCGGCAAAGCCGCCATGCTGCGGGACTACTGCAAGCGCGCCGGCATCGCCCGGGACGAGGTCGTGGCGTTCGGCGACCACATGAACGACCTGCGGATGCTGCAGTGGGCCGGCCGGGGCATCGCCGTCGCCGGCGCCTACCACCAGGTGCTGGCCCGGATTCCCGAGCACACCGATCGCCCCAACCACGCCGACGGCGTCGCCATCCACATCGAGAAGATCCTCGCCGACCGCTGAGCCCGGCATCATTGGGGTGCAACGAGGAGGTTCCTCATGGATGTCGTGAACCTGCACAGTCGATCGGTCGACGAGTTCCTGGCCCGGCTGGACACGGTGGGCGACCAGTGGGGTGCGCCGACGCCGTGCCCGTCCTGGGACGTGCGCGGGTTGGTCAACCACATCGTCGCCGAGGACCTCTGGACGCCGCCGCTGATGGCGGGCGGGACCATCGACGAGGTCGGCGACCGCTTCGACGGCGACGTCCTGGGC